>Ga0208789_1000442_pt1 | contig 40421 bp, 41 predicted proteins | sample Methanotroph_Enr_FD_187368 | JGI IMG/M metagenome (GOLD analysis project Ga0208789, IMG submission 187368) | Enriched soil microbial communities from Old Woman Creek wetland in Ohio, USA - Methanotroph_Enrichment_5 (SPAdes) (version 2) | ecosystem: Environmental > Terrestrial > Soil > Wetlands...
ACAAATCAGATCGACAAATTATTACTCAAATTTTGACACATTGCTGCTATGACAAGCGAAATGACAGGCTTAACGCTAAACAATTTCAATTAAAATTAGCTGCTTAGCTTGACGCATATGCGATAGCAATCGGGATGGGTGTTAGGAGCTAGGGGCGGGTAGTATTGGGCTATTTGGTCGTTTCAATTCTAACATTTTATAACTTAATGTATTTAAAACTTTAGGAAGTTTTTTCAGTGCTTAGTGCTCAGGATTCATGGGATTTAGGTGCAACTATAAGTGCTCCAGGTACTTTTTTTCGGTGCTGAGTGCTCAGTGCTCAGTGCACAGTGCTCAGTGGTTGGTGGGTAAAAGTTGTTCTAGCGCTTTAAACTCTAGGCACCCTAGTCACTTAAAACTCCAGGCACTTTTTTTAGTGCTGAGTGCCGGGTACATAGTGCTCAGAGGATTCATTAATAAAGTAATTTTTTGTATTTTAACTACAGGTTCTCTATGCACTTACAACTTAATAAATGCTAAGTACTTTAGGCACTTAAAACTTCAGAACTGATTAAGTACAAATCCTGATATTTAATTCCTTTGCATTGTCCTATATTTTTTCCAGTCCTTAAAAGAAGCCAATCACTGATGTTTTTTCTTTTTTACCTGACTTATATCAGCCAAACTGTCATATACTGTCACTTTTTTAACTGAGATATTTGGTTTTTCAGGAGATGGTATAATTTATGACGTTTGAAACTAAAGAATTACTTTTGTTCTGTTTTTTACTTAATAAAAATATCATGTCATCTTCTGAAATTGAAAGTATCGAATGCCTTATCATAGGGTCAGGTCCTGCAGGTTATACCGCTGCTATTTATGCTGCCCGTGCCGATCTGAAACCTGTTGTTTATACCGGCCTGCAAATGGGCGGTCAGCTTACCACCACTACTGAAGTGGATAATTTCCCAGGATACCCAAAAGGCGTAACCGGACCTGTAATGATGGAGGATCTGCAGCATCAGGCTGAGCGTTTTGGAACTGATGTAAGATTTGGAATTATTGATAAAGTTGATTTTCAGAAGTATCCGTTCCAGGCGACTACTGACAGCGGAAAAATTGTGGAAGCCAGAACCGTAATCATTTCGACAGGTGCTACAGCCCGATGGCTGGGACTGGAATCGGAAAAAAAGTTTAACGGTCACGGCGTATCAGCATGTGCTACCTGCGACGGGTTTTTCTTCCGGGGAATGGATATTGCTGTTGTAGGCGGAGGCGATACTGCCTGTGAGGAAGCATCATACCTCGCAAAACTTGGCCGTAAAGTGTATTTGATCGTCCGCCGCGACGAACTTCGTGCTTCGAAAGCTATGCAGCACCGTGTGATGCATACCTCCAATATCGAAATTATATGGAATGCGGTAACCGAAGAAATTACAGGCGATGGTAAAGTGGTAACCGGTGCAAGGCTTCGCGATACCAAGACTGATACCGTTCGCGAAATTGAAATTCAGGGATTTTTTGTAGCTATCGGTCATTCGCCGAATACTGAGATATTCAAAGGACAGATTGACCTTGACGAACAGGGATACATAAAAACCATTCCCGGAAGTACACGTACAAATATTGAAGGTGTGTTTGCCGCAGGGGATGTTCAGGATCATGTATATCGCCAGGCAGTAACTGCAGCAGGAACCGGATGCATGGCCGCCATTGAGGCTGAACGCTGGCTGGGAGAGAAGGTTTAATGGCTGGTAACTGGTGATTAGTTACTGGTGATTAGTGATTAGGTACTGGTGATTAGTTACTGGTGATTAGTGACTCTTCGTTAGCAATTATAGACATAGATCAGGCAGACAATTGCAGCTTTTCCTGCTCTGATAAATAAAAAAAACGCTTCATTCCGAAGCGTTTTTTTTATTCAAATCTATTTTGTCCAGGTTCCAGGTTCCAGGTTCCAGGTTCCAGGTTCCAGGTTCCAGGTTCCAGATTCCAGATTCCAATTTCCAGATTCCAATTTCCAGCTTCCAGATTCCAATTTCCAGATTCCAATTTCCAATTTCCAGATTCCAATTTCCAGATTCCAGATTCCAATTTCCAGATTCTTAAAATCTTTTTTTCTTTTTTCCCGGTTTACCAGCCTGTTCTTTATACCAGGGTTCTCCACCTGAAGGTCTGCTGCTGCCTCTGTCCGAATCCGGACGGGTTGCTGAGCGGCTTGAATCGGATCTGCGATCTCCGCCACCCTTGTATGCAGGCCTGTCACCTGAACCGCCGTAGCTTTTCCTGTAACCGCCGCCACCTGAGCCGCCACGGTCGCCTCCGCCATAACCACCACGATCGCCTCCGCCGCTGCGTCCTCCTCTGTAACCGCCACGATCGCCGCCGCGATCGCCGCCTCTGCCACCTCCGTATGATGAACGACCTGGTCGTTCCGATGAAGTCTGATCTTCTGCAACATCAACTCTGATTGGCCTTTCGTTCATGGTTTGATCTTTAAAAGAAGCCATAAACAAAGGTAGGAACTTGGTTTCTACTTCAATAAATGTAAAAGTATCGCCCAATTCAACCCTGCCGACTTTTAAATCGCGGCTATGGGTATATTCGTTGACCATTCCCAGAAGCTTTGGAACCGTTAATCCATCTTTGCGGCCAATGCTCATGAAAAGCCTGGTAAATGAACCTCCTTCCGAACGGTCGGAACGCTCGCGCGATTCGTCAACATTCAGATCTTTTGAATCACGGTAATACTCAAGGAAACTATTAAACTCAATGGAAACAAAGCGTTTGATAATTTCTTCTTTACTCATTCCTTCCAGTTTCTTGTAAATGACAGGAAGGAAATCGTTGATCTCGTCTTCAATAACATTTACATTTTCCATACGGTCGATCAGGTGATAAAGCTGTTTTTCGCAAACCTGACGTCCGGAAGGAATTTTACCAGCACTGAAAGGCTTACCTATCTGCCGTTCAAGCATTTTAATACGGCCTTTTTCCTTCATGTTGATGATGGAAATACTGACACCATCCTTACCTGCACGGCCTGTACGACCGCTACGATGAATATAGTTGTCAGAATCGTCGGGCAACTGGTAGTTGATAACGTGAGTAAGGTCACTTACATCAATTCCACGTGCTGCCACATCAGTAGCAACAAGCATGTTGAGGTGTTTATCGCGGAATTTCTTCATAACATGATCACGTTGCGATTGCGATAAATCGCCGTGCAATGCATCAGCATCGTAACCATCACGAATTAGGGAATCTGCAATTTCCTGTGTTTCCTGGCGTGTACGGCAAAAAATAATGGCATACATTTCAGGATGAAAATCGGCAACACGCTTCAGAACGGTATAACGGTCGCGGGCATGTGTAAGATAGTAGATGTGTTTCACATTGGTTGCACCAATGTTACGCTGACCCATACTTAAGGTTTCAGGGTTCTTCATGTACCGCCGGGCAATTTTTTCGACATCCGTCGGCATGGTAGCCGAGAACAGAAAGGTGTGACGGTCTTTGGGAGTACTTTCAATAATTGATTGAACATCTTCCTCAAATCCCATATCCAGCATTTCGTCAGCTTCATCGAGAACGAGGAAACGTACTTCCGACAAGTCAGCGTATTTACGCATAATCATGTCGAGCATACGGCCCGGAGTTGCGGCGATAATCTGCGTGCCTGCTCTCAGCTGTTTTGCCTGTGCCTCAATACTTGCACCACCGTAAATGGCGGTAACTTTAATATCAGGCATATATTTTGAGTAAGAATTCAGGTCACTTGCTATCTGCATACACAATTCGCGTGTAGGGCTCAGAATAAGTGCCTGTGTTTTTTTGTTGTCAGGATCGATAAGCTGAAGCAGCGGTAATCCAAAAGCTGCGGTTTTTCCTGTTCCTGTCTGCGCCAGGGCAACAATGTCGGTGTTGTTTTCAATTATTCGCGGGATAACGGCCTCCTGCACGGGCATAGGGGTTTCGAACCCCAGTTCTTTGATTGCTTTCAGGATATTTTCCTGTAAGCCCAATTGGTCAAATGTATTCATTAAAAGATTTAAGATTAAGGCTGCAAAGGTACTCCTTATTAACGACCAAATAACATGAAGTAGTTAATAATGTGGAGTTTATTGATTTTGACTTATCATACATTCATAAATCGTTCATCTTTGGAAGTTTATTTTCAGGAATTAAGTTAATAAGAAACACTAATCATCGTCTTTTTCAGAAATAGCATTGAAATTATAATTTTCTATGGTTTATTGGTAAATGTGATAATAGTTTCATTATAGTTTTCATTATGGTTTTAATTGATTTAAATTTGTATTCTTATAATATGATGGTTGTATAATTGTGAATAATAGTTTTTTGGTTTAAGGCTCAAGCAATGTTAAATATTTCAGTTTTAAATTCAAGAGTCATGAAAAAGTTTAAACATTTACTTTTATCTGTAGTTCTGGTTGCTATTTCAGCTTATGTTTATAGTCAGCAATGGCAGGATGTTACACCAGCAGGATTTGTGCACGGAATATATAGCAATTCTTTTTTAAATAATAACCAAGGCTGGCTTTGTGCACGCGACAGTTCTCAGTCAAATTCTGCTATGATATTGCATACTTCAAATGCATGTTTAGACTGGGATACATGTTACACTTTCCAGGGTGGTATGCACTTTGCCCGGATACAAATGATCGATTGTTTAATCGGATATGGAGCAGGAGGTTATGAGTTACCTGTTTTCAGGCGTACAACGGATGGCGGCCATACCTGGCAAGATATTACAGATCCGATATTAATGCAAAATGGAGGGCCATTGGATCAATCAACGGCTTTCTTTTTTGTGTCAGCGGATACTGGTTTTTATGGAGGGGTTCATAGTTTGTATAGAACAGTGAACGGAGGCTTATCATGGTCAAAAGTTGAAATTCCACCTGATGCCCTGCCATCTACACCCGAAATGAGTGAATATCGGATTAATGAAATATATTTTTCAGGATCAAAATGTGGTTGGGCTTCAGGAATTGGATGGTACTCCTGTATTCTTAAAACAACGGATGGCGGACAAACCTGGCAACTGGCTCACACAGGTGGGTCTGGTACTTATAGAAGTCTGCATTTTATCAACTGCAACCGGGGCGGATTTCTTGTTAATACCAGTTATACCCCATATTTTGTAGCGACACCTGATAATTTTGATTCAGTATACTATCATAGTTTTTATGGTATCCCATTTACTCCTATGGCACTCTGTTTTCAGAATGATTCGGTAGTCTGGGTTGGTGGATGGCCCGAAGGATTAATACTTCGAAGCACTGATTCAGGACTGACTTTTGACACAATTAATCCAAATGGTATTTCACCTTACGATTTTGGTGTTTCCAGTATTACATTTTTTGAAAATACAGGTTATGCCATTGGAAGCCATGTTTTCAAATATATTGACACATTAAACACCGCCATCCATCAGATTCCATTTGCAGAAAATAAACTAAGCATCTATCCGAATCCCTCATCAGGAAAGATAAATCTCAACTTGATTTCGCAAAAATCCGAAACGGCGGAACTGCGAATTTATGCCACAGATGGACGGTGTGTGTGGAAAAAGTCTGAAAGAATACTTGCCGGTGAAAATAAGTTTCACTATTCATTTGACTGGTTGAAGCCAGGGTCTTATATGATGGAAATTGCAGGCGCAAGATATATAACTTCACAAAAATTCATTCTTCGCAGATAAATATTCAGGCCTCAGATTGCTTTTGAATTCTTATCTTTGCACCTGAAAACTTTCAGGTATGATTCACTTCTTTCGCAAGGACAAAACGGTGTACACAGTACATCATCAAACAGAAATAACAGGAAATGATATCCCTAAGCTCGAATGGCTTTTTGGTGAAGCCCGGCAGGTAAGCGAAAGCAAAATGGCCGGGTTTTTTGTTGGCCCCCGCCGCGAAATGATAACTCCCTGGAGTACCAATGCCGTTGAGATTACCCAGAATATGGGAATCGAAGGTATACTCCGCATTGAAGAATTCTTTGAAGTTGAAGGTGATAATGCCGCTTTCGATCATATGCTGCAGCGCTTGTACCTTGGCCTTGATCAGGATATCTTTACCATTGTGAAGCTGCCGGAGCCAATTCTTGAAATTGAAGATATAGCCTCATACAACAAAAAAGAAGGACTTGCGCTGAGTGATGAGGAAATAGAATACCTCAACGGAGTCAGTTTGAAATTAGGCAGGAAACTTACTGATAGCGAAGTCTTCGGTTTTTCGCAGGTAAACTCCGAACATTGCAGGCACAAAATTTTCAACGGTACTTTTGTAATCGATGGGGTGGAGCAATCCGAGAGCCTGTTCCAGATGATTAAAAAAACCTCAAAAGAACACCACGGAAGAATTGTATCAGCATATACTGATAATGTTGCCTTTGTTGAAGGTCCTGAAGCGGAGCAGTTTGCTCCAGTTACTCAGGATAAATCCGATTATTTCGAAACCCGATCCATTGAAACTGTTATATCGCTAAAAGCCGAAACACATAATTTCCCTACCACTGTTGAGCCTTTCAATGGCGCGGCTACCGGCTCGGGCGGCGAAATCCGCGACCGTATGGCCGGAGGAAAAGGGTCTATGCCTATTGCAGGAACTGCAGTATATATGACTTCGTATCCGCGTTCGGGCGAGGGCCGCGAATGGGAAACGGCAAATGAGCCACGACCCTGGTTGTATCAGACTCCTGAGGAAATTCTGATCAAAGCATCGAACGGTGCCAGCGATTTCGGGAATAAATTCGGGCAACCATTGATCTGCGGTTCGGTTCTGACGTTCGAACATGCTGAAAATGGCAAGAAATATGGCTATGATAAAGTAATCATGCAGGCCGGCGGTATAGGCTACGGCCGGAAACCTGAAAGCCTGAAGGGGCATCCTCAGCCCGGTGATAATGTGATAGTGATGGGTGGTGACAACTACAGGATAGGTATGGGTGGAGGTGCCGTTTCCTCTGTTGCCACAGGCGAATACAACAGCGGAATTGAGTTAAATGCCATTCAGCGCTCGAATCCGGAAATGCAGAAACGTGTGTATAATGCTATACGCGCTATGGCCGAAATGCCCGAGAATCCTATTGTTTCGGTTCACGATCACGGAGCCGGAGGACATCTTAATTCTCTTTCGGAACTGGTTGAGGAACAGGGCGGTACGATCGACCTGAGCAAATTGCCGGTTGGTGATCCTACTCTTTCGTTCAAGGAGATTGTTGGCAATGAGTCGCAGGAGCGCATGGGGCTGGTTATTAAGGCCGAAGATGCTGAAATATTGCAGAAAGTTGCCGAACGTGAGCGCGCTCCTTTCTATAATGTTGGAAAAATAACAGGCGATATGAACTTTTCGTTTGTTCATTCCAAAACAGGGGAGTCGCCGATAAATATGCCACTCGAGAATTTTTTCGGGAAACCACCGCGTACTTTTATGCACGACAAGGCTGTACAATCCACATTTCAGCAACCGGAATACGATCAGGCTCAAATTGAACATTATATTGAGCAGGTGCTGCAACTCGAAGCTGTGGCCTGCAAGGACTGGCTTACCAATAAGGTGGACCGTTCGGTTACCGGTCGTATTGCGCATCAGCAAACTGCCGGACCACTGCAGCTTCCGTTGAATAACCTGGGTGTGGTTGCTCTCGATTATCAGGGAGTAAAAGGGATTGCCACCTCAATAGGCCATTCACCGGTGAGCGGAATGATCGATCCCGTTTCAGGTTCGGTTCTTTCGGTAGCTGAGGCACTTACCAATATGGTTTGGGCTCCCATTGAGCAGGGTTTGAGCGGTGTTTCTCTTAGTGCTAACTGGATGTGGCCCTGCCGCAACGAAGGTGAAGATGCCCGTTTATACAAAGCCGTAAAAGCAGTCAGCGATTTTGCCATTGAGTTGGGAATCAATATACCAACAGGAAAAGATTCTCTTTCGATGACTCAGAAATATCCTGGCGGTGATACAGTTATGGCACCTGGTACGGTTATAATTTCAACAGTTGGAGAGGTAAGTGATATACGGCAAGTGATAAGCCCGGTAATAAAAGATAGTTTTACATCTACGCTGGTATATATCAGTTTTTCGGAAAGCGGTTTTAATCTGGGAGGCAGTTCCTTTGCCCAGTCAATGAATAAACTTGGAGGTGCAACTCCTCAGGTTGAAAGTGCTGCCTATTTCCGTGCTTGTTTCGAAGCCATTCAGGATTTGATCCGTAAGGATATGATCCTGGCAGGACACGATGTTTCGGCCGGAGGACTTATAACAACTCTGCTCGAAATGGTATTCAGTCATAATGCGATTGGTTTGGATATCGATCTGGATGAATTGGGCGAAAAGGACATTGTAAGGGTACTTTTTGCTGAAAAACCAGGTGTCGTAATTCAGGTTAATGATCTTGATTATGTGAGTATTTATCTTCACGAAAAAGGTATCAGTTACCATGTGATTGGCAGGCCTGTTGCCGGTAAACAGTTGAAAATAAACCATCAACTGAATAATTATTCTTTTGATATTCATTCATTCAGGGATAAATGGTTTCGCACTTCTTATCTTCTCGATCGTAAACAATGCGGAGAGTTAAAGGCAAAAGAACGCTTTGATAATTATTCCTTGCAGGAACGCAATTTTGTTTTTCCACAAGGATTTTCGGGTAAATACAGCCAGTTCGGCATAGATCCCTTGCGAAAAACCCGCACAGGTATAAAAGCAGCCATCATTCGTGAAAAAGGCGTGAACGGCGACCGCGAAATGGCGTGGAGCATGCATCTGGCGGGACTGGATGTAAAGGATGTTCACATGACTGACCTGATGAGCGGTCGCGAAACGCTCGAAGATATACGAATGATTGTTTTCGTAGGTGGTTTCTCTAATTCCGACGTACTCGGATCGGCAAAAGGATGGGCAGGTGCATTTAAATACAACGATAACGCACGTATTGCGCTTGAAAAATTCTATGCCCGCGAAGATACTTTAAGCCTTGGTGTGTGCAACGGCTGCCAGGTTATGATTGAACTCGGTCTTGTGAATCCATTGCACCAGGAAAAAACCAGAATGTTGCACAATGCATCCGGTAAGTTTGAGTCAAGCTTTTTGACTGTCGACATACAGGAGAATGATTCAGTTATGCTCAAGTCGCTATCGGGCAGTAGGTTGGGAATCTGGGTGGCTCATGGAGAAGGATTGTTCAGTTTCCCTTATTCCGAAGATAAATACAATATTGCAGCTAAATACTCCTACAGCAGTTACCCCGGAAATCCGAACGGATCGATGTACGATACAGCCTGCATTTATAGTGACAACGGCCGCCATCTTGTTATGATGCCACACCTCGAGCGATCACTTTTGCCATGGCAGTGGGCTCTGTATTCTGATTCACGCCGTACCGACCAGGTTTCGCCCTGGATCGAAGCTTTTGTTAATGCAAGGGAATGGCTGTCTGAAAGCAGTAAATAGAAGGTACACCTTGCTTATTTGAATTTCGTAACTGTAATAACCGGAGAAATGATACTGACTATCAGTTCATTTTGCTGATAGCTACCAGTAATCCGCCGGTTATATAGGCAATCACCCACCAGGAGTACGCAATGCGCGAATATTGGTGCAGTTTGTTGCTGACTTCCTTTTCAGAACCGCTTTTCAGATTGTGTTTCCACAACAGGTAAGTATCAGCCAGCATTCCAAGCAGCGAAGAATATCCGATAAAGCCGTGAACAGTGAGCATTCCATTGCTCGATCCTATTATCATCAGAATGGTAGCGGATATATCCAGAGTAATACCTACGGTAAAGAATAGCAAAACCCGGGAAGTTACCAGCCTTTTTTTCTGCTCTTTGGCGAATCCTAAGGTGTAAGAAATCAATGCTAAGGTTACCACCATGGCACCTATCATGGAAACGGTTTTCATTTTGTCGACGATGGTTTTGTTTAGGAATTGTTTGTAGCTGTGAATAAGCAGCGGCAAATATAGCAAGCATTCGCCAGGATAAAAACAGTTGATTCTGTTTTATTGCATACACATTTGCTCCTTCATCCAGTCTTCGAGCCTCAGGGGCCACGACTCAACTGGTCCCAATCCTTTTTTTTTCAGGGCATACCCGTGTCCGCCTTTTTCGTAAATGTGCATTTCGGCAGGCACTTTAAAATTACGACAAGCCTGGTAATACAAAATGCTGTTTTCAGCTGAAACCCAATCGTCAGTAGTACTGATTAAAAATGCCGGTGGAGTTGCTGTTGTGACATGTTTCTCGTTCGAAAAGTATTCAACCTGATCGTCAGATGGATTTTTGCCTATAAGATTCTCGCGCGATCCTAAATGGGTATTTAATGTACTGAAAGTGATTACAGGATAGATCAGTATTGAAAAATCAGGACGAACACTAATGGTGGTGTCAATTATTTCACCAATCTGTTTGTTGAAATGGGTTGAGGCGGTTGCTGCCAGATGACCGCCAGCCGAAAAGCCCATTATTCCTATTTTTTCGGGCGAGATGCCAAATTTAACAGCATCTTTTCGCACAATTCTTATGGCTTGTTGGGCATCCTGGAGTGGCCGTGTGGAAGCATTTTCGAAGAGATTCGCCTGTGGTAAACGTGATTTCAGAACAAAAGCTGTTACACCCCGTGCATTGAACCATTCAGCTATTTCGTAACCTTCGTGATCAATTGCCAGAATACTGTAACCACCTCCGGGACAGATAATAACTGCCGCATCAGAAGTTTTCACCTTTGGCTGGTAAACATACAGGCATGGATTAGTAACATCCTTAATACGGGTAATTCCATCCGAAGTTTGTGAGGCTTCTGCGATTTTAACTCCTTTAGAACCAGGCACTTTCTCCTGGTAGAGAAAAATAGTGTCAACCTGTGCGTAACTATTTGAAATTAAAGGTATAAGGAGGAGTGTAAAAATGAAGGTTTTCATTATTTTTTCAAATGGTTAGTTTTGTGAACCTCAAAGTTAGCGTAAATATACAATTTGTAAATGCTTTGGTTCTCCTGTAAATTTGTTAAAATCAATTTCCGTAAGGAATATTTATCTGATGGAATCGGATTAAGTTCAATTTTAAAACTATAGTGATTTCATATTCCTGCATTCATATTTTCTTTACCTTGATCCCGTCACATTCTGATTGTCTATTATCCGTATCTTTGCCCCCTTATATTTTATCAGAATGAGTATTCATATTGAAGCAAAACAAGACGAAATAGCTGATTTTGTGCTACTTCCTGGGGATCCTTTACGGGCAAAACACATTGCTGATACCCTGCTGACTGACGCCGTTTGTTATAATAAAGTCCGCGGTATGCTTGGTTATACAGGCTATTACCAGGGAAAGCGTGTTTCGGTGCAGGGAACCGGTATGGGATTGCCTTCACATATGATTTATGTTACGGAACTTATCAACGATTATAAGGTAAAAACGCTTGTTAGAGTTGGTACCTGCGGAGGTATACTCGAAGAAGTGAAATTGCGCGATGTTATTCTGGCTGTAAGTGCTTCAACAGATTCGAATGCAGTTGGACGACACTTTCCGGGTATGACATTTGCCCCGACAGCCAGTTTCAGACTAGCACAGCTTGCATCTGACAATGCAGTTAAAATGAATTTGCCATTGAAGGCAGGAAATATACTCTCCTCCGACCTTTTTTATCATTTCCCTGAAGTAGGAGATGCATACCAGTTATGGCGCAACTATGGAACACTGGCTGTGGAAATGGAATCGGCCGGGTTGTATCTGCTGGCTTCAAGGCTTGGTGTTGAAGCTATTTCGCTTCTCACTGTAAGCGATCATCTGCTCACCGGTAAGCATGTGAGTGTCGACGAAAGGCAGACTAATTTTACTGCCATGACAAAGCTTGCACTCTCGCTGGCTTAATAACTTTATTTATAGTTTTTGTGTGACAAATAATCAATTAACATACCAGTTCTTTTTCAATCACCCTTCATAATTCATCGATCTTAATTTTTTTTTCCAATCACCCATGTCCTGGTTTATTCTTTTTATTGCCGGTTTATTCGAAGTGGTTTGGGCAGTAGGCATCAAGTACACTGAAGGATGGACACGATTCTGGCCGGCCGTTATCACATTATTGGCTATGGTGGCATCTTTTTACCTTCTTTCGCTGGCATTGAAAAATATCCCTATGGGAACAGCTTATGCTGTCTGGACCGGAATTGGAACTATAGGAACTGTAGTGTATGGCATCCTCTTTTTTAAAGAACCAGCTGATTTATTCCGTATTATCTGCATCCTGCTTATCATTTCGGGTATTGCGGGACTAAAAATCCTGGCCAGATAACCATCAGGTACCAAGACATTATACTAACCAGAGTTAATTTTACAATCAATCATGCAGAAAACAATTCTTATCACAGGCGCTACAAGTGGCTTTGGAAAAGCCTGCGCTCATACTTTTGCACAGGACCATCATAGGTTAATACTTACCGGTCGAAGGAATGACAGGCTTGAAAAAGAAGCTGATGAATTCATGAAAAAATATGGTGTAGAGGTTCTTGCACTAACCTTTGATGTGCGCGACCGCAATGCAGTGAAACAGGCAATTGACAGTATACCGGTTGACTGGCGAAATATTGATATCCTCATCAACAATGCCGGTCTGGCAGCAGGAAGCGATCCCCTGCAGGATGGCAGTATGGATGACTGGGAGGAAATGATTGATACCAACATTAAGGGTCTGTTGTACGTAACCAAAAATATTTTTCCGTTGCTTCTGCAGAGTTCATGCCCTCATATAGTGAATATAGGCTCTATTGCAGGAAAGGAAGTCTATGCTAAAGGTAATGTTTACTGCGCCACAAAATTTGCTGTTGATGCACTTACCCGCGCAATGCGGATCGATATGCTGGCACATGGAATAAAAGTATCGCAGGTTGCGCCGGGAGCCGCCGAAACAGAGTTCTCGCAAGTCAGGTTTAAAGGTGATTTGGAGGCTGCGGCTAATGTTTACAAAGGTTTCAAGCCTCTGCAGGCTGAAGATATTGCCAATGCAGTTCAGTGGATTACCAGTTTGCCGGAACATGTTAACATCAACGACCTGGTAATTATGCCTACTGCTCAGGCCAGCCCGGGATATATTAATAAAGTCATCTGACAATCTGTTTTCCTTTCCGAAAATCAGAATGACTCAACTAAGTGCGCAATAAGTATGTATTGTTGATAATTTCTTGGTGTGCATATATCTATCATATTCAATTTTATAATTATCTTTACATCCAATCGTAAACTCAAAGCAGATTTATGGAAGATGTTACACGCTTATTTGATATCCTGCCACACTACGCAGAATCGTTTAAATCTAAGGATGACGTTCTGGCCGGCAAGGACAATGGGAAATGGATCAAATACTCGATTGCCGATTACATTTCGCATGCCGATAACATCAGTTATGGGCTGCTTAAACTGGGAATCCAGCGTGGTGACAATGTTGCAACCATTTCGGGCAGCCGTCCGGAATGGAACTTAGTGGATATGGGCATACAGCAGGCCGGAGCCATACATGTCCCGATTTATCCCACCATAAGTGAGAACGATTACAAATATATACTGGAACATGCTGAAGTTAAAGTCATTTTTGTTTCAGGACGTGATACCTACCGAAAAATAGAACATCTGGTTAGCGATTTGAAAGGCCTTGTGGCTGTTTACGCTTTTAAGGAAACTGAAGGTGTAAAACAACTCGATGATCTGATTTTACTCGGGAAAGAAAATGCTCAGCCAGCGAAGGTTACTGAAATAAAAGCTTCCATCAGGCCCGATGATATGGCAACCATCATTTATACTTCTGGCACTACCGGCAATCCGAAAGGTGTAATGCTTTCGCATGCTAATATTATTTCAAATTTCAAGGCAGTACAGAATATCCCGCCGGTAGGTGAAGAAGGCCGCGCTCTTAGCTACCTTCCGCTTTGCCACATTTACGAGCGAATGCTGGTGTATTTATACCAATATCTGGGTATTTCGGTGTATTATGCTGAAAATCCAGCTACTGTAGGTGAGAACCTGCGAGAAATTAAACCTGATATACTCAGCACGGTGCCTCGTTTACTCGAAAAGGTGTATGAACGCATTATCGGTTCCGGGCGTAAGCTTACCGGTGCGAAGAAAATGATCTTTTTCTGGGCAGTAAGCGTTGGAATGCATTATGAACTCAATGGAGCCAGGGGGCCATACCATGCACTGAAACTTAAAATTGCCCGCAAACTTGTTTTCAGCAAATGGCAGGAAGCTCTGGGGGGCAAACTGAAAGTTATTGTGAGTGGAGGAGCTGCCTTGCAACCACGTCTGGCACATATTTTCTGGGCCGCCGGAATTCCGGTACTTGAAGGGTATGGCCTGACCGAAACCTCACCGGTTATTGCAGTGAATAATTTCGAGAAAAACGGGGTGAAATTTGGAACAGTAGGACCGGTACTGTCAAATACGACTGTCATGATTGCCGAAGATCACGAAATCCTTGTAAAAGGACCGGGATTAATGCAGGGGTATTACAAGGAGCCTGCGTTAACGGCATCAGTTATCGACAGTGAAGGCTGGTTTCATACCGGTGACCTGGGGCGTATGGAGCCGGAAGGACAACTGAAAATAACCGGACGAAAAAAAGAAATTTTTAAGACCTCCTTTGGGAAATATGTAAGCCCCGAAATGGTGGAAAACAATCTTAAAGAATCAGTATTTATTGATGCTCTGATGGTGGTAGGCGAAAACCAGAAGTTTGCAGCGGCAATCGTGGTCCCTGACTTTACTCATCTCCGTGCCTGGTGCGGGATTAAAGGTATTCCATATACCTCAAATACCGAAATGATTGCATTGGAACGCATTCAGAAGAGATTTCAAAAGGAGATCCATAAATTCAATAAACATCTCGGTGCAACCGAACAGATAAAGGCTTTTGAATTGCTCGACTCCGAGTGGACAGTCGATTCAGGTGAACTTACAGCAACACTGAAACTGAAGAGATCTCTCATTAATGAGCGCTATAAGTCCAATATTGACCGACTTTTCAATAAACAGGAGGATTAGCCGGTAGAGATTAATGTTGCAAGCTTTTAACTGCTTTTTCTGAAGTAAGTAAAGTCTTGTTTCGGTGCTGCCGTATATTTTTAGTTTTCATTTACAGTTGATTTGTATGCTGTTAGCAGCAAGGCGTAGAAAAAAAACCGAACCCCAACCCTAAGCAAATGTGTTGCAAATTTTGCTGACACACATGCCCTTTGAAAATTTGCAACACATTTGCTCTTGGCTGACACACAAGGAAACTTTACATATATGAGCTTAGATTATAGCATTCTGAAAGGCAAAAAGTTTCCAATTATTGACAAAACTAGAACTAGGTTAATTGATATTGAAGCTATTACGTAATTGCAGTGTGATGGCTATGTAACTACTATACATTTAATTGATAAAGAAAGTATCTGTATTTCAAAATTATTGAAACTGTTTGAGATTGAACTTTTTGATTTTGGTTTTCTCAGAGCAAATCATAATACTATTGTTAATCCGTTACATATACGAGAAATATCCTCAACTTTAAAAGAGAGAATTATCCAAATAAACAAATCAGAGATAAAAATTAGCCGAAGAAGGGCATATTTATTCAAAAATCTGGTAAAAATTGAAAATAAGAAATGACCAGTTATTTGTTAAATCCAACCAGTTATTAGATAAACTATACCAGTTATTAGATAAAATGACCACCTTGCTGAAATACTAATTTTTAACTTATCTTAGCAATAGTTTATACTAATGGCTATAGTTTTAACAAGTGATAAGGGTATTGCCACATAAATGCAACCCGATAACTTTAATATGTAAACTTATGAAAACAGCAACTTTAAATTTAATGGTAAAAACATTCTTATTTCTTACATTTTTTCTTGGAATTCTTTCTTGTTCAAAAGAAAAAAGTACGGTCAAATGCACTGAGAAGCTAACTTTTGACCAACCTGTTAAAATTTCAATTGAAAATATGCAATTGAATGTTTTGGCTGACTTATTTAATAAAGGGAATGCTAAAAAGTTGAACTATCAAATATTAACCTGCAATACAACCCAATCTGCTTACGATGAATTATTAAAAAATATCAATACCCAAATAAATGAGCCCTCAACAGCATTTGAAATAGTTCTATATACAAATAAATTCCTTGATGATGGAGATGTCAAATTGAGTAATATTTTAGGCTATAGTCTATACACATATATTAGTAGAGGGGAAAAGGGAATAATAAGACACCGTTTTTATAGAAAAGAAAACAGCGTTTTTATAGAAAACAAAGCATATAATATGCAAACTAGAGGCATCATTACCAACATGCTAACATACATAATAGAAAATGAATTTTCTATTGAGAGAGGCAAGCCCAAATCCTATATATTAATAAGAAGCGAAAATAGGCCAATAATTAACTTAAAGAATGAAAGAGATGATTTTTATCTTAAAAAGAAACTTAATAAATTGTTCTCATTGAATTTTAAAGAAGCACCAGGGGGGGGGACGAGTGAAGATTGTGGTGGCATGTGTGAAAGCAATCCACAAAGTGTATGTGAGCAAGATTTACTTCATAATGATTATGATTGTAGATCACAACCGGGGGGTATCTGTCCAGAAGAATCTATGGTTGATGCATTATATAATAATGGGCTTCTATCTACTGATTCAATATCGGCTATCTTTAACTCAGAAATTCACTATAATTTTCGTGATAATTTTCTTCAGAGTTCAAATAAAGGTCAAAAATATATTGAATATTATTATGCACTAGGAGAAATGTTGGTCGACAATATTCCATTGTTGTTAAGAGTTAAAACGGCAAGAACATTATTCAAATTCAACACATGTGCTTTGTTGCTGCTAAATGCAAAAGATCATCCCAATGAAATACTCATTAATGCACAATTGAATTCTGAGATAATTAGTCTCTTAAATGAATACAAAAACATTATGCCGAATAATTCAGAATATATATTGATACTTGATGCCATTATTTCAGATGTTAATTATTTCTCCAATAAGAACATTAGTTATATTGTATCTAATTTAAATTAGATACAATAGAATATAATATAATAACTTTGTTCTATCCATGTCATTATTGAGTATTGGAAGTGGTTTAATCCTTTTGCTTCGAGGTAAACATTTTGACAAGTCGCACATGTTTGCATCAGAACCTAGACTTGCAAAAGAGTTTGTCTACTTTGATACAGAGAGAAAAACGCCCTGTTGCTAACAGAACCTACCCACAATAGGCTGGATGGTACAATCGTGGTAATAGGGGGTTCTTTTCATAATTGTACTTTCAAGACAGTTTTGTGCTTTTAAACCGCCTGCTGTGGGTAGCTGCGAATCGATATAGGCAGGATGATTGAGGATAAATATCTTCAGATCACCGACCGCAAAAATGAGATGTTCAAAACCTGAGGAGGCAAGTATATTTCACCTCAGATCCTTGAAACCCAGTTTAAAGAATCAGCATTTATAGAGCATGTAATGGTTGATGGCGAATACCGTAAACATCCTGCAGCCATTATTGTTCCTGCTTTTGAATATCTGAAAAGGTGGTGCAGGGTAGAGGAAATACCCTACAGTACCGATGAAGAAATCATCCTTCAGCCCAAGGTGATACAACGGATTGAACGCGAAATTGAAGAAATAAATCAATATTTCGGCCAACATGAACAAATAAAGAAGTGGAGATTTATCGCCGCCAGTTGGTATTCCGATTTGGGTGAGCTTTCGCCCACATTAAAAAATGCGACGGAAATTTTTAACCGATTAATATGCAGATATAATAGAGGAAATATACGAAAAATCCTGATATCAGAATTCCGGAATGAGCTCTTTTCTAATGTAATATTTTAAAAACCAATTCACGCAACAATTCGCCATGGTCAGTTGAATAGTTGTCAATACCAATAGCCCTGGTATTGCATTCGCGCAACCATCCTATAATATCCTGGGCCTTTTTTGCACTATAGTTTCGATGAGCATCCAGATAGTCTTGCCGGGCGTAAGTAATTTTTGCCTTAGCCACTACCGATGCCTCAGATTTGTCGGGTAACGAATGTATGAGTATTACTTTGCTGAAAAAGGAAAACAGCATGGGGATCGTCTTGAATAACGAATTTTCGTTTGGGTTCAAGGCAAAATGATGTGCTATCTGGTTAGCTTTCAGTATGTCTTTTTTTGCAAGGGCCTTCTGAAATTCAAAAATATTATAATCCTTGCTGATCCCAATGTATTTCTCAATTACATCCTCACTGATGAGTTTTTGTTTTGGATGATTTATATAAAGCTTCCCCAGTTCATTGTTGATCTTTTCAAGGTTTGTTCCCAGGAATTCAATCAGCATTGTAACTGCCTTATCCGAGATAGAGTAACCGCTGTTTTTCACTTGTGTCGAAATCCACACAGGCATTTCGCTTTCATATTTTTTCTTCGATTCTAGGACTACTGCCTTGTCAGATGCAGCCAGTGCCTTCAGAAGCTTCGCGGGAGGAGCCTTGTATTTGTAACAGATTACAAGGATGGTCGATTGTTGTGGAAACTTTGCATAAGAAAGCAGGTGCGATAGGTTTTCATCTTTCTTAAGATCAAGATCCTGTCCTTCGCGCATGACCACAAGCTGATGCTCGCCGACCATCGGGAACTGCTTGCTGTAATTAACTATGGCAGCAGTTGAGGAATCGCGGCCATAGAGAATCACCTGATTGAATTCTTTCTCAATATCGTTCAGAACATGTTCGGTGAGGTAGTCCGACAACTCATCAATATAAAAAGGTTCTTCGCCATAAAGAAGGTAAATATTGGCGAATGCTCTTTTCTGTAAGTCCTTTACTAACTGAAAGTAGGTTGATGTCATTGTTGATGGTTCAAAAACATTTTGTTCACATAACACAGGGGATATGTAAACCTTTCTGATTAAAATTGCTTTCTGAAGTATTGATTATCAGAATTTAAGATGTTTTACAGTAACACGTTTTTCAATCAGTTGCTGCAAGGATTCAATGCCTATTTTTACATGATCTTCCATATAATTCTCGGTAACAATTTTATCGCTTTGCTCAGTTTTTACACCGCTCGATATCATGGGCTGATCCGATACCAGCAACAGGGCGCCCGTAGAAATGGAATTTGCGAAACCAACTATAAAAATTGTTGCAGTTTCGAGGTCAATTGCCATGGCTCTTGTTTTCTGCAGGTATAATTTAAATTCATCATCGTGTTCCCACACCCTGCGGTTAGTAGTATACACAGTACCGGTATAGTAATCCAGACCCATGTCGCGGATGGTTGTTGATATAGCCTTTTGCAGGTTAAAAGCCGGAAGAGCCGGAATTTCGGGAGGAAAGTAATCGTCGGATGTTCCTTCACCCCTGATAGCAGCAATAGGCAGAATATAATCGCCAAGTGCATTGTTGTGTTTCAATCCGCCGCATTTGCCTAAAAATAAGCATGCTTTGGGACTTATAGCACTCAGCAGATCCATAACGGTGGCCGCATTTGCACTACCCATACCGAATTTGATCATGGTAATATCTCCGGCAGTCGCGCTCGGCATCGATCTGTCCCTGCCATTGATTTCTACATTGTTAAGCCTGGCAAAAGTTTCGAGATAGGCTCCGAAATTAACAAGTAAAATATATTTTCCAAAACTATCGATGGAAGTACCGGTGTATCGGGGTAACCAGTTTTCAACTATTTCTTTCTTCGTTCTCATGCTGAATTGACTATTAATTAGTATTCATGGCAAATTTAGATTTTTTAGCCATCTTTGCAGTGGTTTCGGGTAGTTTTTTCCGAAATATTGATAAAATGCAGCCTTTAAACTTTCCTCTATTTGATTTCAAACTGCGTATGTCAGGAAACCGACAGGAAATATTTGATCCCGTCAGGCACAAATATGTAGTGAATACTCCTGAAGAATGGGTTCGTCAGAACCTGATTTCCTATTTGTTGCAGGTCAAAGGCTTTCCTCTATCAATAATTGGAGTTGAAAAGCAACTTATACTGAATAAATTGCCGAAACGTTTCGACCTGGTTATTTTTAAACGCAATGGTCAGCCCTTGTTGCTGGTTGAGTGCAAAGCACCCGGAATTGAAATTACCGAAAAGACATTCGATCAGGCTGCCCGTTACAATATGTTGTTGAAAGCAGAGTATTTCCTTATCACCAATGGCATCGAGCATTATACCTGCCGCATTGATTATGAAAGGAAACAATATGTTTTTGTTGAAGAAATACCGGAATTCATTAATGTGACAGTTTAGATTTCTTCCTTCAAAATAGCATCCTGAAAAAGTACAGGTATTAAAAAAGCCGGAATTTCCGGCTTTCAGATCTTTGGTTTGCCAGTATTACTGACATTTAAGCACAAGTTTTATTTTATCATTCGAATACTTGGCAAAAGCTCCGAAGGCTGATTTTTTATAGTTAATGCAAGCATTCTGGGTGTCTTTTTTGCTTTCATATGCCATGGCAATCTCGAAATAAAACCGGGCAAGTTTCTCGTCATTCTGCTCTTCCAACAAAACACCTGCATTTGCTGATTCAATAGCCTCGTCATATTTTTTCAGTGGGTTGTACGATTTAGCCAGATAGTAGTATACATCTTTGGTCTTGTATTCGTAGTTGATTGCGTTGTTCAGATTGGAAACAGCGTCAGTATACAACTTTTTTGTGAAAGCATTTTTCCCTTCCATGTACAAGTTCTGACCAATAACTCTTTTCGATGCTTTGATCATAGTTGTATCATTTGTTTTCGTGGCAGAAGCTATGGCTAATTCCATGTTCTCCTGCATCTTCACATTATCTCCTTTTTTCTTGTAGGCAAGTCCTTTGTAGAATAGTGCCTTATTTTGCTCTGGGTCAAGTTTCAGTGCTTTATCAAGGAATATGATTGCAGAATCACTGCTTTCAGCTTTCTGAAGCGAGATACCCTTGTTGGTATACAGTGATGTTAACTGTGCTTCAGCCATTTTTTTAATATTATCATCAGCATAGGTATCTGCATAAACAACGCTCTTCTCGTAGGCTAATATTGCCAGATCAAGCTTCTTTTCATTTACAAGATTATTTCCGACATTGAACTGCCATGCTGGTAATACTTTAGTAACCTTCATCTTGAGCGAATCAGCATCACTGCCCAGGGTAGTGCATGCCTTTAAAACATCCTGCATTTTTACAATGGCAGCCGGTATATCAGTTTTCGAAAGTTCCAGAGCAGCATTAAAAATATTGCCGGCATCTTCTTTGGTTTGGGCTAGCAGATTTTTACCTGAAAAGGCAGAGAGGAGAGTAATGGCAACAGCCAGCAACAAAGTCTTGTTCATCGGGTTATTGAATTATGTTTTAAAATATTACAGTTTCTGATTGGGTTGCAAATATACATATTAATGCATTTGAACCAAATCAGGTTTAGCCTCGAAAATACCAACAACCGTTCCAATCGTGAAAACCGGGAGTTTTATGAATTGTTAAAAAAATATAAATGTGAATTTTTGGGTTTGGTCGCATAAAGTATAGTTGTGTTTTATTCGAAATCGGGTAGCTGCCAGAAATAGACTTTTTAATGATTTTGGAAACTGAAATATTTTGCTTTGGCAGGGAAGAACCTCCATGTTTACAACCGAACTGATGATGGTTGGCGACAGGTTAAAAAAAAGATTTACTTTTGCATCCATCCAATGGTGAAAGCATTTGATTTATAATAAGTTGTTTCCACTTGCGAAATTTAGAGTCTTAATTTTTAAATAGTTTTACCGCCGAGGGAATGGGATTGCATAGATGTTCCATTTTCCTGAGCCAGAACATCAAAATACATTTTTCCTTGGAATGCATTCTAAATCAGGTTGATCCTAAGTTTGACGTTAATCAGAGTAAAAACTACAGGTTGTCAGTTTTGCTCAGCCAGGACCGTTTTACGATTCTGATTACTCATGCTGTCACTCAAAGGATAATGAAACTTGCTGAGTATATAATTAATCCGGCTGTTAATCAACCTGGTGAACTAGGCGGGTGGCCAATGAATGGTGATTCCTTTTTTAATCATTTAAAACAGGAAGATTCTGCTCAACTGGCATACAAGCGGGTTGATATTGCTGTTGCATCGCACAAAATTACTGTTGTGCCGACTGAATTTTCAGCAGAGGATTCCTTGTCAGTGATTATGCCGGCTGCACACGTTGTGGTATCAGGCGAAGAAATAATTTCCGAGAAGGTGTATGATTCAGGACCGGTGGTAGCCATCCTGATTCCTGATTACATCAGGGAACAATGTGCAACAATTTATCCCGGATCGTTTCTTCATGTTGGGGCAACCATGTTTGTGAAGGGCGTAATGCAGGCAACCCTGCCTTCAGGTGCCAGGCAGGTATTTATAAATCTGTACAGCAGTTATTTCGAAATTTCTGTAATCCAGGGATCGCGGCTGCTTTACCTGAATGCTTTCAGGTATGCGGCTCCTTCGGATGTACTCTATTTTGTGATATTTGTGCTCGAGCAACTTGGTTTTGTACCTTCGGAGGAAAAAGTAATTCTGATGGGTGATATTTCGGTTGAATCGCCTGTATTCGAGCAGCTTAAAATGTATTGCGCTTCGCTGGATTTGTCCGGAAGACCCTCGTTTATTCAATCAGGAAACAGCTTCAGCGGGATTGAAGCATACAGGTATTTTACACTAATGAATCTGCCATCATGCGAATAATAAGCGGAAGTCACAGAGGACGGGTACTTCGTCCGCCGCAGGGACTCCCTGTGCGACCAACCACCGATCTGGCAAAAGAAAGCCTTTTCAACATACTGAATAATTATATCGATTTCGAAGAGATACGGGTCCTGGATCTGTTTACCGGAACGGGCAGTATTGCAATGGAATTTGCCTCACGAAGTTCTCTTGCGGTTCTGGGAGTAGATATCAGTAGTAGGTGCATTGATTATATATCGAAAATGGCTACAGATCTGAAATTTAATAATTTATCTGCTGTTCAGGCCAATGTGTTCACATACCTGTCCCGGTCGAAAGGGAATTACGATGTTATTTTTGCCGATCCTCCTTACGACATGCCAGACCGGGAGAAGATTCCGGAATTGATTTTTGAAAATAACTGGCTCGCTGACGATGGCTGGTTCGTTCTGGAACATGACAGAAACCTGAATTTCAAAGATCATGTGTTTTTTATCGAAGAACGTCGTTATGGCAAGGTGCATTTTTCATTTTTCAGAAAACTCCAGCCGGAAGGTGCTGAGTAACAGGGTTATATTGTAATTTGTTCAGGAATAAACTGATCAACGTTACCACCATGTTTGTGTACCTCGCGAACGATTGAAGAGGTAACCATCACGTATTCGGGCAGTGTGAGTAAAAATACCGTTTCAATTTCAGGGATCAGTTTCAGGTTAACCTGAGCGACACTCCGTTCGAATTCGAAATCGGCTGAAGTGCGCAATCCCCTTATTATATAGTCAGCATCCATTTTTTTGCAAAAATCAACTGTAAGCCCATTATAACTCTCAACACTTACCTGAGGAAGGTCACTGAATACTTTTTTTATCCAATCCAATCTTTTTTCAATATCGAAATAGCCGCTTTTGTCGGCATTCACTCCAATGGCAACAATAATTTTATCAAATAGAGGCAAAGCTCTTCTCACTATTGACTCATGACCACGGGTGATTGGGTCGAATGAACCCGGAAAAACTGCTATCTTCATACGAAGGGTTTTTTGCAAAGGTAAACACTTAATAATAATTTCATAGCAGCTTTAACGGAAGTGATATTGCTGAGCAAGACTGATTATTTGGTCAGGCAAGGCATTGCTCCATTAATGAGTGTATTGAAGCATATGTGTTCTGCAAAGGTATAAATAGTTCATTTTCAGTAAACCACCGCACTTCGGTTATGTCTTCTTCTGTTTGTGGAACCAGTTTCTGATTGCCGGAACACCTCATCCTGAACCAAAAGGTTTCTTTTAGAATTTCACGGCCTTTCCTGTCAGTATAGATGTGAAAAGTTGAAGGGAGTTTTCCGCTGATTTCAATTCCGGTCAGCCCGGTTTCTTCAGTTACTTCGCGAAGTGCGCCATCAGGAATACTTTCCTTCTTATGCAGTTTCCCTTTTGGTAAATCCCATTTACCCAGTCGCATTATGAAAAGAAATTCATCCTTTTCGTTTTTTACCAACCCTCCGGCAGCTTCCACCCGTTTAAACAATTTGTTGAAAACTTCGCAGGCTTCGACGAAACGATCGGATGCAATTATTGTTAATTTTGCATAATCCAGATTCTTATAAAAATCTTTGTATTCATCTGCGAGAGCTGATTTATCCTTGTATGCTATTATTCTTTCATCCGGATGGTTTTCCGATTCGTTTTTATCCTGACAAATCGAAATTGTCCGATCATTCAAAAAAACTATATACCTTTGCATCATGAGATCAAAATTTGAAGAAACTGCACTTTTCACAGCCGAATCGCTTCTGCAAATTAAAGCAATTAAGCTTGATAATGCTAACCCGTTCACCTGGGCGTCGGGGATAAAATCACCCATTTATTGCGATAACCGCCGTACTTTATCATATCCAAAAATTCGCACCTACCTTCGACAGGAGTTTGTAAAACTGATCAATGAAGAGTATGGTGCTGTTGATGTTATAGCCGGTGTAGCAACCGGAGCGATTGCAATCGGAGCTTTGGTGGCCCAGGATTTGGGTGTGCCATTCGTATATGTTCGTTCTGAGAAAAAGGTGCACGGCCTCGAAAATCAAATAGAAGGAGTTGTCGAAAGCGGACAATCAGTTGTAGTGGTCGAAGACCTGATTTCAACTGGCAAAAGCAGTCTGAATGCGGTTCAGGCATTGCGTGATGCAGGTTGTAACGTAAAAGGAATGGTCGCCATTTTTACCTACGGATTAGTTGATGCCGAAGAGAGTTTCAAAGCAGCAAATTGTAGCCTGCATACACTCACAAATTATAATTTCCTGATTGCAAAAGCTCTCGAACAGAATCATATTAAGGATTCAGATATGCAGTCACTGATCCAGTGGCGCGAGAATCCGAAAGGGTGGGGTCAGGATAAATGAGCAGACGTATCGAAAGTCAGAACGTAAGCATCAGCTGCCCTCCTGAGAAAGTTTATGTTTTCCTTAGTAACTTCGATCACTTCGAAAGTGTTTTACCTGAACAGGTTACCAACTGGAAGTCTACAGGAGATTCATGCTCCTTCGAAGTGAAGGGCATGGCAACCATTGGTTTTCGTATAACAAACAGAACGCCGTATTCCAAAATCAGCATGCTTGGCGAAGGGAAACTGCCCTTTGGTTTTACGCTGGATACCTATATAGTTGGAAACGGACCGATGAACTGCCAGGTTCAATTGGTTATTGAGTCGGATATGAACCCGTTTATTGCTACCATGGCTGAAAAACCACTGCAGAGTTTTATTGAAATGATTGTTTCCAGATTAAAAATGGAAATGGAGAAATAAAATAAGCAGCAAGCATCAACTATTCCTTTATTATTTTTCCGAATGATTTCTTCCCGTTTTCGCAGAGTGAAATAAAATACATGCCCGGATCCAGGTTTGAAAGGTCAATGGTTGCCTGATTGGTTTCAAATTTTCCGGAATACACTTTTCTTCCTGCAATGTCATATATTTCGGCAACAGTTGGTTTAACTGAATATTTGATTTGTATGGTAATAAATCCCTGGGCAGGGTTAGGCCAGACCTTCTCAACAACTTCATTTTCCTGAATTCTCAGATCGCAACTGCCATATATGTTAGCACCATTCTGAGTTAAGCAAATAAACGTATTTGTATTGCCCCACCATGAAACATAAGAGTAATCCAGTTCTATCCCTCCGAATTTTATATCGCCTATACCCTCAATCCACTCAGGTCCTGAACTGTAATCCGGGAAATCGGAAAATTGAATTCGTTTCCGGTATTCACCTGCAATAAAAATTGAATCAACTGATGAAACCTGACTCTGAAGTACGCCTCCGGTATAATCAGGAGCATGAAAAGTAAACGAATCACCTGCATTGAGTCCGAAATCGAATAAAACATACATGGAATCAGCAGTAGTTCCAAAACGCACTTTCAGGCTGTCAACAAAAATGTAGCCCTTAAAGATTTGATTTTCGAATAGTTTCAGCAGCCTTTGTGTTCCCGCCATGGAATCGCCTTCAATGGTATATCGCCGGTAAATGGTAAAATCCCACATTACTTCACCGCCATGAGCCCATGCAATGGAATGGTATTTCTGATCCCAGGTGCCGTTGTCGGGGAAAATATCCTGAGATCTTGCCCCAAAATTAAAGACCAACAGCAGTATAGTAAGAGCTGATTTCATAACTGTAGATTTATATAAAGAACCTGAGTCCGATTTTTCGTAATAATCCGGAATGCTTCCTTATAAGACACTTGAGATGCTGTTTACCCCTACAGTGAAAAAATATATTTCAACAATTGTAACCTATCACTCTGATGATACCATGTCGTTTCAGTACACAGTGCAGGGTGCACAGAGCTGTGATGCTTGTTAATGGTTGATTGTTTTGATGGATTAAGGTTAGGTAATCCATGAACGTCCAAAGTCGGTGATTGATAAGTTGGCGGCAAATTTGTATTAAAAAATCTTTAAATATCAGAAAAACAATATTTTATGATTCGCGTATTTTAAAATCAAAGAATAAATTTTACATCTTTCACATCGCAAATCATCAGATTTTCTTTCTCTGTTTCAAGTAACAATTGTCCATATTGAGTAGTTCCGGTAATCCTGGCATAGACCTTCGTTCCGTTAAGTATGAAATAGTGCCATACCAAGTTCCTGTATAAAGCTGAGTGATATTCGGTTTCTATTTTTTTACTGTTCAGTAGCTTTACCTGGGTATACCTTTCAAATAAACAATGCAACAGGCGTGCAAGCAGGTAATCAAGATTATATTCGAGGCCGCTTACCATTTTTAAAGAAACCGGATTCGGAGCTTTGCTGGTAAAAACCGTTTGATTTATATTCAAACCGATTCCAATAACTGAATAATCGAACTGGTTACCGATTACTGAATTCTGAATCAGAATGCCACAGGCTTTTTTGTCCTCTATATAAATATCATTCGGCCATTTTATAGTAACATTTGATGATGGCAGTTCATGGGTCAGAAAATCCCGGATTCCCAGCGATATGGATTTATTCAGAATAAACTGTTGATCGGCTTTAAACGCAGGATAGAGTATCAGGCTGAAGATGAGATTTTTTCCTCTTTCGCTTTCCCATGTGTTGGCATCCTGACCTTTTCCATGAGTCTGAAAATCGGTAATTATAACACTGCCCTCCTCTGGTCTTGATTTTGCAAGCAGTTCAAGTGCAGATGCATTGGTTGATTCAGTTGTGGATAGTCTGATTATGGTAGGTTTCAATAATTGAGGCATTTTAGGTGTTAACTTATTTTAAGAAACAAAGTTAAAACAAATCCTACACTGCTGCGTTGAATACTTCCTGTCCGGAATGTGACAAATTGTCGTGTTTTATAAAAAGGACTGATGTTTGATGCCGTAAGAATGTTGAATAGAAAATAATTATCATAAAACCCTACCTTTGCAGGCTGGATTTGAAAAACAGGTAAGCTAGGAGTCAGAGCGCACTGATTCATAAAAAGTTGAGGGCTCGAACTAACCTGAGAATATTTCTTCATACTTAGCTGCTTGTTGAATAATCCGAAGAAAAAGGAAATTAAAAATATATAAATGGCGAAACGTAAAAAGAGTGAAACTTCAGGAATGCTTGCTGATATCATTGTTAAAGGTATGCAGGAGAAACTGGGGTTAGATATTGTAAAACTTAACCTTTCCGGAATTCCGAATTCGATAACTGATTATTTTGTTATTTGTCATGGGGCCTCACGCTCCCAGGTTGATGCTATTGCAGAATCAGTTCAGTTCGAAGTAAAACAGGCAATAGGTGATTTCCCAAAACACAAAGAAGGTTTTGAAAACTGCGAATGGATATTGCTCGATTATTTCGACGTGGTAGTGCATATTTTTCAGACTGAATACCGCAGCTTCTACCAACTGGAGAAACTTTGGGCCGATGCTCCCCGCGAAGATATTCCTGCATTGAAGAAAAACTAATTGAAACTGAATCGGTTGTCCTTTAATCTGATAACTTTGATTCATTGTTTAGGGCTAGATAGTTTGAAAAAGCCAGAGGTGGAGAGTCTTAACTTTGATTTAGATTAATCACACAATGAGTCAGTTTTTTTTCATCATAGAAATATAGGAAACAGGATTTGACTTACTCCAGAATCATTCTGAGTTTGATGCTGCATAAAAGATATCCGAATGAATTGATTGCCGAATGAATTGATTACCGAATGAATTAACAAAAGAAATTGAACCTGATGAGCGAAAATAGTAATAAATCTGATAAGACTCCGGATACCGGAGGATCGAAAATGCCGAAAATGCCGAAAGTGAAATTCAATTTCTATTGGATTTATGGTATTCTTGGAGTAATCCTGTTTGGCCTTTACCTTAACAATATGGGTGCTGCACCAAAGGAATTAGGATGGGGTGAGCTCAAGGATATGCTTGTAAACCAGGAAATAGAAAAAATTCTGCTTGTAAATAAAGAACAGGCGGAGGTTTATATTAAAAAGGACAAGCTTGGACTGACTAAATTCAAGGATGTTAAGCCGGTGAATTCATTAAATTCCTCGGCTGCGCATTATGTCTACCAGATTGGATCAGTCGAAACATTTGAGAAAGATGTTCGCGAAATACAGCTTAATCTGCCAGCACCGGTCTATGTTAAAAATGTTACCCGTAAAAACTGGGGTGGTGATCTGCTTGGCTGGATTTTACCAATAGTAGTTTTAGTTGGACTCTGGTTCCTGATTATGCGCATGATGACTAAGGGCGGCGCCGGAGGTGGCGGCCAGATTTTTAATATCGGTAAATCAAAAGCGCAGCTTTTTGATAAGGATACCATGGTCTCGTTAAATTTCAATGATGTTGCCGGTCTTCAGGAAGCTAAGGTGGAGGTAATGGAGATAGTTGAGTTTCTGAAGAACCCTAAAAAATATACTGACCTTGGTGGTAAAATTCCCAAAGGTGCTCTGCTGGTTGGCCCTCCGGGAACCGGTAAAACCCTGCTAGCCAAAGCAGTTGCAGGTGAAGCAAAAGTCCCGTTTTTCTCACTTTCAGGTTCCGATTTCGTCGAAATGTTTGTTGGAGTGGGGGCATCAAGAGTGCGTGATCTTTTTAAACAGGCTAAGGAAAAAGCACCAAGTATAATTTTTATTGATGAAATCGATGCCGTAGGCCGTGCCCGTGGACGTAGCGCAATGACTGGCGGTAACGACGAACGTGAAAATACGCTCAATCAGTTGTTAACCGAAATGGATGGTTTTCAAACCAACGCGGGTGTTATAATTCTTGCTGCCACCAACAGGGCTGATATTCTTGACCGTGCTTTGCTGCGGGCCGGCAGATTCGACAGGCAGATATATATTGAATTACCTGATCTCGAGGAACGGAAAGCAATTTTCAAGGTTCATATGCGTAACCTGAAAATGGATGAAACTGCCAATGTTGATTTCCTTGCCAAGCAAACACCTGGCTTTTCGGGAGCAGATATTGCCAATGCCTGCAACGAAGCCGCTCTGATAGCTGCCCGAAGTGATAAGAAAATGATTGAAAAACAGGATTTCCTGGATGCTATCGACCGCATAGTCGGAGGTCTTGAGAAACGGAATAAAATCATCTCACAAAGTGAGAAAAAAGTAATTGCTTACCACGAATCAGGTCATGCAGCCGTAAGCTGGCTGCTCGAACATGCTCATCCCCTCGTAAAAGTAACTATTGTTCCGAGAGGGAAAGCACTGGGTGCCGCCTGGTACCTGCCCGATGAACGGCAGATAACAACCTACGAACAAATGGTTGATGAATTGATTGCTACATTAGGTGGCCGTGCTGCCGAAGATATTGTTTTCGGTAAAATTTCAACCGGTGCACTCAACGATCTTGAAAAGGTCACCAAACAAGCGTATGCTATGGTTGCTTTTTATGGATTGAACAAGAAGATTGGTAATATCAGCTATTACGATTCATCAGGGCAGAATGAATATTCGTTTTCGAAACCATTCAGTGAAGAAACTGCACGCACTATCGACGAAGAAATCCATAACCTGGTAGAGGAATCCTATGCCAAGGCAAAGGTTTTGCTCACCGAAAATCGAGAGAAACTAAATCAGTTAGCCGAAATTCTGCTTCAGAAGGAGGTTATTTTCAGGGAAGATCTTGAAAAGATATTTGGCAAACGCCCTTTCGATGATCATGATCATCTGATGATGAACGGAATAGGCGAAACCAAAGAGCAACAATTGCTGGATGCTGCTGCAGACGCTGCTGAACCGGTTATCGAAAGCAGGGAGGAAGATGTGCCTTCAACTGAGAATCCGGGCATCCCTTCATGATTTTTTAGTGAACTATTTGACGAGGATAAAAATTGTTTAAATTTACCTTGTCAGAAAAACTAAATCAGGGAAAAATCAGCCTCAAAAATGGAAGAAAGTACATCCCGTGAAAAGGTACTGAAAAAAGTACGGCACGCTCTTATATACAAGACAGATAATCCGTTTCCTCATGTCGATTTCGACTCTGCGGTGTATAAACCAATGAGTGAAACTCCGGATGTTAATTTCGCACAGGAGTTTACCAAAGTCGGGGGAGTATTTCTTTATTGTGAAAATGAAGGGGAATTGGTTAGTTCTCTGTCAGCTCTGAGTGAGGAATGTAACTGGACCAATATCTATTGTGCCGAGCCCGAGTTTCAATATATGCTTACTCAGGCAGGTGTTCCATTCGAATCGGATGAGGCTGGTATAAAACAACTCAGCGTTGGTATTACCGGTTGCGAATTTGTGATAGCCAGGCTTGGAAGCATCATGGTTTCATCAAAAAACAGCAGGCGTTTAAATGTTTACCCCGAGGTACATGTTGTAATTGCCTATGTCGATCAGCTTGTTGATGATCTTAAAGATGCATTCGAAGCAGTTCAGAATAAATATGCCGGAAAACTCCCTTCAATGCTTTCTGTTATTACCGGTCCAAGCCGAACGGCTGATATTGAGAAAACTCTGGTTATGGGTGCACATGGTCCCCGCGAACTTTTCCTTATACTCGTTGACAATCCCTTGTCAGTCGAAGAAACTGAAGAATAATGTCCGAAAACTGGGTCAGTATATATAGTGCGGTTCAAATGTATGAAGCAGAGCTGATTAAAAGCATTCTGGCCGAGAAAAACATCGAATGTGTGATTATGAATAAACAGGATTCTACATACGGGATCGGTGATATTGAAATATATGTTCTGAATGCAAATGCATTTAACGCAAAACAATTAATTCTTGAATTTAAAGGTGAATAATTTAGCTACTAGATCACTAACGGCAGTTTTTTTTGTTATTGTAATGGTTGGCTCCACATTGTTGGGTCAGAATGTGTTTTCAGTTTTATTATTCATTCTTACTGTTCTTAGCCTACATGAGTTTATATCCATTGTTTCAGTTGGTAATTCAAAACCATCGCTTTGGCCTACACTCATAGCCGGGTCAGTTACATACACTGCTTTTGCAGCGCATGCTATGGATATTGTTGGAACAGAGTGGTTGCTGATAGTGATCCCTTTCATCTTTATGCTCTTTATTGCCGAACTATGGCGGAAAAGCGAATACCCTTTTCAGAACATTGCACTCAGCCTGACAGCTATAACCTATATTGCATTACCGTTCGGGCTGATGATGTATTTCTTCAGCCCGGTTGTATTATCAGGGCCGTTTCATTATGGAATCGTACTTGGTTTTCTTCTTATTCTATGGTTGAACGATACCGGAGCCTATTTTGTTGGTTCTCTGCTTGGTAAACACAAGCTTTTCGAGCGCATTTCACCCGGTAAAACCTGGGAAGGAAGTGTGGGAGGTGCGATATTTGCCCTGCTTACAGCCTGGGGACTATCATTTGTTTTCAAACAATTGGATGTAGTTCACTGGATGTTTCTGGCATTAATAACAGTAGTCTTCGGATCATTGGGCGATCTGGTGGAATCGATGTTGAAACGTAGCCTCGGAATTAAAGATTCAGGTTCAGTCCTACCCGGACATGGAGGCTTTCTCGATCGTTTTGATGCCGTTTTGCTCTCGGCACCTTTTGTATTTGTATATTTGACGCTCTTTTGCCGCTAATTAACATTCTTATAATTAATGAAAATACACAAGGAAGGATATAAAAGTATTGCAGCTGCTGTTGTAGCATCGGCAGGAGTATTGTTTGGGGTGTTGTATTTTTTCCCTGAGACAACACCATGGCATTATCTGATATACGCCGGACTTCTTGCATTTCTTGTAATAGTAGTGCGGTTTTTCAGGATGCCAAACCGGGATCTGGTTCAGGGTGCTGATATCGTTCTCTGTCCTGCCGATGGTACAATTGTAGCCATTGAGGAAGTTTTAGTTGATGAGTTTTTCAGTGATAAACGGTTGCAGGTTTCGGTATTTATGTCTCCCAATAACGTTCATGTGAACCGGTATCCTGTTTCGGGGAAAATTGTTTATACCAATTACTGGCCGGGGTCTTTCCTTGTTGCCTGGCATCCCAAGTCATCAACAGAAAATGAAAGAAATACTGTGGTGATTGAGCATGCGGTTTACGGACCTGTTATGGTTCGTCAGATTGCCGGAGCTTTGGCACGAAGAATTGTGTGCTATTCGCGGCCGGATGAACGTATTGAACAAGGCAGAGAGCTTGGCTTTATCAAGTTTGGCAGCAGGGTTGATCTGTTCCTGCCTTTAAACACCGAAGTGAAAGTTCAGCTGGATCAGAAGGTGAAGGGCGGAATCACTACGATAGCCTTGCTTGGATGAGCTTTGCGATGAAATCTTTAACATCTTTTTAACAAAATAAGTGGTTGTATGTCCAACAATTGGATATACTTTTGCGATACAATTTACGAAACCCATTAATAAACTATAGAAAATGAAAAAAGTAGCTCTTGTAATTTCGTTGTTCGCCTTTATCTTTGCTCTTACTGTTAATTCAGCTTCAGCACAGAAGGTAACATCAGCCGAAAAATCAAAAACCGAAAAATCCTGTTGTGCAAAATCAGATGCAAAATCTGCTGCTTGTTCAAAAGAAGGTGAAGCAAAAGCAAGTTGTTCAAAATCATGCAGCAAAGCTGAAGCAAAATCAGGCTGTGAGAAATCATGCAGCAAAGCAGATGCAAAATCAGGTTGCGCTAAATCATGTAACAAAGGCGAAGCAAAAGCTGAAGCTCTTCCAGTTCCTAAAAAGAACTAAGAAATTAAGTCAAAATGAAAAACCCGCTATTCTGGCGGGTTTTTTTATGCCATTTGGTTTCAATAAATATACCATTTGGATTAAAGCACTTCTATGCTCGTCAGAAGTTTTGTGTTTTTAGGAGGTTTGATGCTAAATTAAGGATTGCTTATCTATAGTAATTTCATTATTTCATCCAGTGAAAACACTTCCATTGTTACAAGTTCAGAATGATTTTTGGTTTCGTGGTTTACATATAGCTGGTCGATATTCAGCATGCGGGCTCCTGCAATATCCACTTCGAGGTCATCACCTATCATCAGGCTTTCAGCAGCATTAGCCCCGGTTTTGCGCAAAGCATATTGAAAAATTTCAGCATCAGGTTTTTTTGCTCCTGCAGCTTCGCTTGTTATAACGTGTGAAAAATACCTGCGAAGACCTGAATTTTTAAGTTTACCAAACTGCACTTCCTCGAAGCCATTTGTAATGATATGTAATGTATAACTGGGATATAAATATTCTAATAGTTCCCTAGTAAAAGGGAACAGATATGTTTTAGTTGTAATTCCTTCAATGAAGATTTCAGCCATTTTAGCACCGAGTACTCTATCGTCAATATCAAATAGGAGTAAGGTGTCGTTAAATCTTCGAAAATTTAAATCATCTTTTTCTATCTTGTCTTCCCTGTAAAGAGCCCATAAAGCAAGGTTAATACCGATATATTTCTCTCTGAAGACTTCGTAACTACTGATGCCCCTTCCTTTCAGATTAAGTATTTCAAACATTTCGCGTTTGGTTTCTTCTGCATTACGCTCGAAATCCCATAATGTGTGATCCAGATCAAAAAAGAGGTGTTTGTATTTTTTGTCCATTATCTTGTTTTCTGAATTTACAAAAGTACCTTATCATAAGAAGAAAAAAAAGTTTACCGGCATTGTTGAAAGTATCGAAAAATGATGTATTATTGCAATATCAAAATAATATCAAAATAACATGGAAAAAGAAAAACTCAACTCGACATCATCAGGCTATATGGGCTTGCTCACACTCCTGGTATTTTTATCCGGTGGTATCTTACTTCTGGTTTTGTTTAATCAGCAATTGTTTGGTGTGATCTTCGGGCCGGTATTACTGGTTTCTGCATTTTTTATGTCTGCGGGTTTCCTGGTGATCAATCCAAACGAATCGTCAGTTCTTACTCTTTTTGGTGAATACAAAGGGACCTTGAAACGAAATGGCTTTTACTGGCTGAATCCTTTCTATGTAAAGAAAAAGGTTTCGTTAAGAGCTCGTAATTTCAACAGTGAATTACTGAAAGTAAACGATAAGCTCGGAAATCCGATTATGATTGGAATTGTATTGGTTTGGAAAGTAGAAGAGACATTTAAAGCTGCTTTTCAGGTAGATGATTATCTCCGGTTTGTCGAGATTCAGAGCGAGTCGGCTGTAAGAAAGCTCGCAGGACATTATGCATATGATAACTTTGATGATGAGCAATCGGATATTACACTCAGAGGTGGGGGCGAAGAAGTGAATCATGTGTTGGAAAGGGAGCTTTCGGAACGTTTGCAGATAGCAGGAATCAATGTTATTGAGGCTCGTATCGCTCACCTGGCTTATTCGTCGGAAATTGCACAGGCAATGCTCAAGCGTCAGCAGGCAACAGCAGTAGTAGCCGCCCGTTCAAAAATAGTGGAAGGCGCAGTGAGCATGGTGGAGATGGCATTGAATAAATTAAGCGATCGTAAAATTGTTGATCTCGACGATGAGCGCAAGGCTGTTATGGTAAGTAACCTGCTGGTAGTGCTTTGTTCGGATAAAGATGCTTCGCCGGTTGTAAATGCCGGATCAATTTACTAAAACATGGAAAGACTCATTTACAAAGAAGAACAATCGTTCAGGCAATCGTTTATCCCCTGGATCATGCTTCCGGTCTGGCTGGTGATGTTTATAATTTTTGGTGTAGGGTTTTATCAGCAATTCTACCTTGGGAAACCTTTTGGCGATAACCCAATGAGTAACAGTGGGATGATCTGGAGTAGTGTACTCACGTTGGGATTGATCAGTGCTGTATTTTTATTTATAATAAGCGGATACCTGGTAACTGAAATATGGACTGATGGAATCAGATACAAATTCCCTCCCCTGATCCGGAAAATGAAGTTTATATCTTTACGCGAAATTGCAAATATAGAAGTAGGTAAATACCGCCCTGTAACTGAATTTGGTGGATGGGGGTGGCGTAAGCGGATTCTGTCACGAAAAACAGCATATAATATCAGTGGAAACATGGGTATAAGAGTTACGTTTAAAACTGGAGCAGTAGTCTTATTTGGAACCCATCAGCCTGAAGAAATGAAGCGTGCTGTAGAAAAAATGTTGAATCAAAACTCCGAAAAACACTCATTCTGATGTCAGCGAAAAAAGTTTTTGCCTTGAGGCTTGATGCTGAAGTGTATTCTGCTATCGAGAGATGGGCGGCTGATGAATTCCGGAGTACAAACGGACAATTGGAGTGGATTATCAGCAAAGCACTTAAGGATTCACGCAGAATACCTCTATCGGCTAATGATAACCCTGAAAGTGAAGCTAAAAAGTGAAAAAGCGGTGAGAATAAGTTTCTCACCGCTTTTTACATAATTTTTTAAAACAGGGAATTATTGCTTTTTTTCGATTACAGTGCCTTTAATCATGAGTAACACAGGATTGGGATCTGCATTGGTGGTTACAGTTATGCTTTTGTTAAACGGACCCATTGCTGCGGCATTATAAGTTGCTGCAATGATGGTTGATTTACCAGGTAAAACAGGTTCCTGTGAGTATTTTAGGTTGGTGCATCCACATCCGGCTTTTGCAATTTGTATCAACAAAGGTTCTTTGCCTTCGTTGGTAAGTTTAAATTGGGCTTCTTTAGGGATTCCTTTCTCAATTTCACCGAAATCGTTAACAGTTTTATCCCATTTTGCTTTTGGAGCATTTGGGTTTACCACAGAATTTGATTCTGTAACAATAACCGGGTTCGAATTTTGTGCAGTCGCCTGACTCAGGCCCAGAATTAGAATGGTAGCAATAAATAGTAGTGTTTTCATGGAATTAGGTCGTTAATTTGTTTATGCAAATTTGAATTGATTTTCCGGATAGTTTATTAATGAAATGTAAAACAACTCAAATGAAATGTAAAAATGTGTAAATGAAATGTAAATCATCTATTCGTTACTTTAAAAAGTTCTATTTTTATCACTCTTTAATGTGAGATGCCAATGAGATACAAGCATATCAGGTACGTGGTTTTATTGGGTGCGTTTGCAATTCTTGGAATTATTGCAGTTCAATTATACTTTATAAATAAAGAATGGAGTAACAAGGAAAAGCAATTTGCTCAAACAGTTACTATCTGCCTTCGCAATGTGGCTACAAAAATATACAAACTAAGCAACAGTATGCCTTCCACACCCAATCCGGTCAGGCAGTTATCGTCAAATTATTTTGTAGTCGACATTAACAGTGAGCTGGATGCGAATATACTCGAGCATTATCTGAAAGCTGAATTTGCCAGGTACAGTATTCTGACTGATTTTGAATACGGTATTTATAATTGCGAAACCGATGTAATGGAATATGGCAATTACATCTTCAATAACGGCACAGTAAAGGAGAATGCCGTTACGGTTGATCTACCTAAATACAGCGGATATAACTATTATTTCGGGGTAAATTTCCCACTTCTCAACAATACTATTGCCGGAGATATGACTATTTGGTTTTTCCTGGTTGGAATTCTGGCTGTTTCAGTGCTCTTTTTCGCGTATTCTATTTTTGTGATCCTGAAGCAAAAAAGATTGTCGGAGTTGCAGCGCGATTTTATCAATAATATGACTCATGAATTCAAGACTCCTATTGCAAGTATTAATATAGCTGCCGATGTGATTTCGAACCCCGATTCCATCGCAGAACCGTCACGTATACTTACATATGGGTCAGTCATCAAACAGGAAGTCACCCGATTGAATGATCAGGTTGATAAAGTTTTGCAAATTGCCCGCATCGAAAAAAGTGGAATTCAACTTCGTTTTGAATTGCTTCAGATAAACAGTATCATTTATAACGTGGTCGAGAACTGTCTGGCAAGCCAGGGTAGTAAAGTCAGGATTCTTACTGATTTATGCGAGCAGGACTACCAGATTGAAGGGGATAAAATGCATTTTACCAATCTATTATATAATCTGCTTGACAATGCTGTAAAATATGCAGGCATTCACCCGGAGATATCAATCAGAACCAGCCGGATAGCAAATAAAATATTATTAACAGTAGCCGACAATGGTCCGGGAATTGACCGTGTTCACCATAAAAAGATTTTCCAGAAGTTTTATCGCATTCCAACGGCCAATGTTCATGATGTGAAAGGCTTTGGTCTGGGATTATATTACATAAAAAGCATATGTGATGAGCATCACTGGAAAATCAGTCTTGATCCCTCAGCAAAAAGCGGAGCGACTTTTATTCTGGAGTTAAACCTTAAACAACTGAACGCATGAGAAATGCCAGAATATTATATGTCGAAGATGATCTGACCCTATCATTTGTTACCCGCGACAACCTTGGAAGAGCCGGTTATATTGTCGACTCATGTGAAGATGGTATAACGGCTTATGAGAAAATAGTAACTGGCAATTATGACCTATATATACTGGATGTGATGCTTCCCAAAATAGACGGATACACATTAGCCCGAAAAATCAGGGAAAATAATGAAGCTGTCCCCATTTTATTCCTCTCAGCAAAGTCAACAGGGGAGGATAAGATTTATGGCTTACAGCTTGGAGCCGATGACTATATCACCAAGCCTTTCAGTATTGAAGAGCTAATTTTGAAGATTGAAGTATTTCTGAAAAGAAGCAGTATTAACTCTTCTCGTACACAGAGAGAAACCCTTTTCACGATCGGGAATTTTGAGTTTTCACAAAAGAGCCTCAAACTTACCAGAGAGGGAATCACTCATGCTTTAACCCATCGCGAGGCTGAACTGCTGGCTTATTTCTGCCTTAATCAGGGAAGTATCCTTAAAAGAGACGATATTCTGAATAAAGTTTGGGGAAATGATCACTTTTTTTCAAGTCGCAGTCTTGATGTTTTTATTTCACGGTTGAGAAAATTACTTCAGACAGATCCCACAGTTAAAATTGAAAACATTCATAATATCGGATACAGGCTTGTCGTAAGAGGATAGGGCCTGGACTGTTCGTCAAAATATCCTAATTGGTGAAGTATTATTAAATTTAACAAATGAATATTATTCCGATGTGATATTTGTTTTGTAATTCAATGCGTTTTTTATTGTTGTATAAGTACATGATAATGAGATTTGTGTAATTCTTTATTTCTGTCAATATGATATATTATCATAAAATGAATCTATTTTGTGAATTTATTTTGAATTTATTTTGAATTTTTCATATTACCTTTTTCACTTTTTCCTATTAACTAGTATAAAAGGATAATTTAACATACAGTTAACGGAAGAAATCTACTAAAAAAGTGTCGAAAAAATTACGTTAAGGCTCAACATCAGTGAATTGTGGAATTGTTTTTCACTTTGCAACTGTTTGATTGGGTCTGATTTCGTCTCTGGTGATTTCCTGATTATAGTATGTTTTTAAAATAGACCTTTTATCTGAATTCGTGGAGGGTAGGTAATAAAGTGGATTACTGCCATTGGTAAAGACCCGATACGATAATATCTTTTATCATTCACTTTTCTACAATAGTTTAATATAAAAAAGTGAGTGATACTATATGCCGCTCCCCTGAAGGGGAGAAAAAAATCGTCTTCAGAATTCTACAAGCCCAGTAATACAAGTTTCTTTTAAAAAGTGATTAAATTTTTGAAGAAAAACAATGGGAGCATATAGTGTAGAGTAGCTGATCTTCGCTTTGTCCAGAGCCCGTTTTTGCAGAGGATTTTTTTTAACAGATTTCAGCCCACTCAAGGATTGTTTTTGTCAATATTAAATAATCGCAGTATGGTACTGCAGATTATTCAACATATTAAAGATACGGTAATTCCTTAGTGTATTACCTGGTTTGTTTGAGATTGTGTTTGCAAGCTTAAGCGTAGTTGTATAGTAACTAATACGCACGTGAATGATTTTAATTTAGGTAACGCTTCCTTTTCATGGAAGTCATTCTGTTTGGTACCCTATCATTTGGTTGCCTGGGCTTTGCTTTTTTCTGTTAATAAGGTTTCATTCTGCTGTAAATATTTCATATCATTCACTAAATCAAGTGCTTATTGCACTGTCCTAAAATCGTCATTCTTAAAATCATTTTTATTACAAACGCACAGACTCAGCCTGAAGGTTCTGTTTATGTTACTTGTTTTTGCATCAGTTGGGATGGATTCAGTTTATCGGCCTGAAGTTTCATTGCCGCTTTTAGTTATAACTCCTACAATTACCCATGTAAACTGCTATGGAGGTAATACCGGTGCAATTAGTATTACTGTTACTGGAGGAGTTCCATTCATGTATGTTTGGACAGCTACAAATGGAGGCGTAGTCCCCCCTGGTCAGACCAATTCGCAAAATTTAACTGGTTTAGTTGCAGGAACATACAGTGTTAATGCATTAAATATGTTTATGATTCCCATTGGAACATCAGGTCCGCTTAATGTAACACAACCACTTGCTGCTCTGGGTGTAACTACCTCCTCAGTTAATATTTCGTGTAATACTACTGGTTCAGCCACCGCTAATGTAACCGGGGGCACTTCGCCTTATTCATATTCCTGGAATACCACTCCAATTCAAACCACACAAACGGCAACCGGTCTTGCAGAAGGCACTTATATAGTTACAGTAACTGATAGCAAAGGTTGTGCGAGTACTGCCAGTGCTACCATTACCCAGTCGGGTAGTTCAATTACTTTAACCACCAGTCAGATCAATGTTTTGTGTTTCGGCAACAGCACCGGTTCGGCCACGGTAAATGCCACCGGCGGCACTTCGCCTTATACCTATTCGTGGAATACCAGTCCGGTTCAGACTACAGCTACTGCCAACGGA
>Ga0208789_1000443_pt1 | contig 40137 bp, 34 predicted proteins | sample Methanotroph_Enr_FD_187368 | JGI IMG/M metagenome (GOLD analysis project Ga0208789, IMG submission 187368) | Enriched soil microbial communities from Old Woman Creek wetland in Ohio, USA - Methanotroph_Enrichment_5 (SPAdes) (version 2) | ecosystem: Environmental > Terrestrial > Soil > Wetlands...
CTGAAGAATTTATTACTTTCATAATTGGTATTTGATCAACACCAATTTAGGTGAAAATATCCAAACCGCAAAGCATTTGGTGTCAAATATTTACGGTTATTTTTAATATAGACATGCGGATTTAAGGTTACATTCCGTGCCCTTTCCAATGGCTCGCTCTGAAAAAAGTTCACGACCAATTCAGCCTATTCTGAACCTGTCATATCGTTAATAACTATTTCTCCCCCATTCGAAACAATCCATTTCATTCTTTCCTAATTTTGTACACTTATCAAATTACGAAGCTTACATACAGTTCCACCCATCAAATTTCTTAATCCGGATAATGCCTCAAAACTAGAACTAGCTTTTTTTTTTAGCAAATCAACAACAAACGATATTCCCCTTCCTTTTCTATTGGTGCTCTGTGAATACAAGGTAACACCTGTTGTTTTGGATGATCCACCGCCAGGCGCCAAAGATGTCCTAATCCTAAATTAATAGGCGCTACATGGGGTTGCGCCTGATAATGCAAATCAAAATAATTTTCCTTCAAAAAGTTTCGAAATTCCTCCGATGGGCCGTTGTGCAGGGCTGCCAATTTTTTTCGAATTTCAGGAATCAGTATTTTTTGCTCCGCTTGCTCGTTGGGAATTATATCACTGGCCGTTCCGTGGTAAGTGCATAAAAAAGTATCCGTTGCCATGGGCGAACGATCCACATGAAACGAATACACATCGGTGGAAATGAAATCAAATTCATCATCTCGCTCGTAACACTTCAATAAATTAAGGGAGGGAGAGGCTCCGAAATCGGCCAACAATAGTAAATCATTCAAGATAATTTCCCTTGCCAGATTCCCCTTTTCGGATAGTTGGAGTGCCAATAGATCTTTAGGATCAACTTCCGTCATGTTTTCTTTTATTTGCAGTTGAGCTACAATCGCTGCAAAATTGACTATTCCAAATTTCTGTACCAGCATAGGGCATTCATTTCTCCCACGAAATCCGTATTTACAAGTTCAGAAAAAGTGGATACCATTCCAATTTGGCTGCTGTCAGAAAATGTATTGCTCATAGTAGGGAAGCTGGTTACTTAATGCACTACAAAATTATGGAATTGCACGGAGTTGCAGCATTTTTATCGCTATATACTTTAGTCTTTTACCAGATACCCAAAATGGCTGCATTGCATAGCTTCAGGAGATAAAGACAGCAGTGATAACAAATTGAATACGTATAATTTGTTGTATGCCAAACCTGCCTATGGTCTCGCTGTTCCTATTGGAGCGACAAACATAATCAGTTTATATCCCTATATTAAAATAAACCCCGTCCAAAAACTAAACATTCTGGCACAAGTGTTTTTTATGGCAAGAAATAGCAATCAAGACGGAACCTATTCGCCTGGAATGATTGAAAACAGACCAAGCCCTAATGCTCTTTTTAGTTCAGACAAAAAAACACTAGGTCAATTTTATGTTTTAGAAACCAACTATCAACAAACAAAAAATCTATCCTTTTCTTTTGACACATCCTATTTTGACGCAGGAAGTTATCCCAAAGCAACAGGAAAGGGTAAAGATGTAGCATATCTTTCTTTTAAATCAACATTCAAATTTTAAACCATAGAATAGGAAAATAAATGGAGTACAAGATAAAAGGCTAAATGATTTTGAAATACATTATTTAACAAATTAGGACATGTAGCTATAAATTCTAAGTAAAAGTCTTGCAGACTTAAAACAGTAGTTTGCAGACATCTTCACTTAGTTCGCATATTAAAATTGTTGCCATAACTTTAATCTCAGACTTTTGTATAAATAAACATCAAATTATAAAAAAGGAACAATTATGGAAAAGCGAATTTACATCTATTCACTTCAAGAGAACTTAGCATAACTGTTTTATTATCTTAACCTGCTGAAATATAAATATTTAGATTGCACATAAATTATCTTTGCATAAAAATAATATAAATAAGATGGCTTTATCAACAACCACTTATCATTAATAAAAAATTAACGAAACCATGAAACATCTCATTTATCTCTGTTTTTTTACTTTTATAGCTCAGGGAGCTATTGCGCAATCGCAACCCAATTTTACCATGGGCTTTGCTGATAGTATAAAATCTACTGTTCTTAATGAGCAACGTCAGTTATTAATTTACACTCCATACGCCAATAAAAAAATAAAACCTGCTACAAAGGAAACCTACCCTGTACTTTATGTATTAGACGGTGAAAATCATTTTCGTTCTGATGTTGCAATAGTGGAACGACTTGTAAGCACTGGCGTTTGTCCGCCAATGATTATAGTTGGCATACCAAATACGAATAGAACCAGAGATTTAACCCCAACTGCATCAGAAGGGAATACCGATGGTTTAAAAAACACTGGCGGTGGTGAAAAATTTATTTCATTTCTAGAAAAGGAATTGATGCCTTATATAGAATCGTCCTATCCGACTGCACCCTATAAAATTCTTATGGGACATTCATTGGGCGGATTAATGGTGATGCACACTTTAATTCATCATAAGGATTTATTTAATGCTTATATTCCCATTGATGCTGCTGTTTGGTGGGATGATCATAAAATTGTAAAAGAAGCTAAGTTAGTTCTTGAAAAAAACAATTATGAAAATAAAACAGTGTTTTTAGCAATTGCTAATCGAATGGAAAAAGGAATTGATACCACAGCTGTTCAATCAGACACCTCTGAAAAAACAGAACTTATTCGATATAATTTAGAGTTAATCCATCAACTAAATCAACATCCAAAAAACAAATTACGGTTTAACTACAAGTATTACGAAAAGGAAAGTCATACTACTATTGCATTTATTGCAGCTTATGATGCCCTTCGTTTTCTATTTGACTATTATGAGTTCCCCAAGTACGCAAAGTTTACTACAGATAATCCGCAACTAAAAACTTTAATTACGGAGCATTATGATACTATTTCAAAACAATTGGGATATAAAGTCCTGCCTGATAAAGAATTTGTAAACAACTTTGGATACCGTGCTTTAAATCAAAAACAATTTGCATTGGCTAAAGAATTGTTTGAAATGAATGTTTTAAATTTTCCTGAAGAGGCAAACCTCCTGGATTCTTTTGGTGATTATTATAACGCTATTGGTGATAAAAAGAATGCTATTGCTTGGTATCAAAAAACGTTAGCAAAAAAAGAAATCAGTGAAACTAGAGAAAAACTAAATTCATTATTAAAAAATAAAAAATGAAATCATTAGTAATAATCGCCTTTTTTCTGTTAAATACAGGATACTCCCAACAAGTGAAATTCCAAGAGGCAAGCAAAACTGGCCAAAAAGCGACAGATTCTATTGACAGTTTCATCGAAAAAAAAAGGAATGAATCGGGAATGGTAGGATTGGCAGCTGCTATAATCATTAACAAAAAATTAGTCTGGACTAAAGGATACGGATATGCCGATATGGAGAACAAAATACCCTTTACTCCAAATACAATTATGAATATTGGATCTATCTCCAAAACGATTACTGGAGCATCGTTGATGCAGGCAATTGAAGAAAAAAAAATAGCTCTTGACGAAGACATTAATAATTATCTGCCATTTAAAGTGGTTAATCCGTATTTTCCTAAGGAACGGATTACCTTGAGGAATTTGTCTACGCACACTTCTGGGATTGTAGACCAGTATCCACTCTATTCTAAAACATATCATTATGGTAGTGATTCTCCTGAGCCATTGGGTGAATTTTTAAAAAACTATTTTGAACCCAACGGAAAATATTACTCAAAAGATAATTTTTTGAAACAAAAGCCAGGTTCCTATCGAGAGTATTCTAACATTGCCACCGGATTAGCTGGTTATATTATTGAAATTACAACTGGTCAAAAATTAAATACCTATAGCAAGCAACACATTTTTAAGCCCTTGAAAATGGACGATACAGGTTGGTTTTTATCTGAAATTAAATTGGCAAATCACTCAACGCTTTACGAAAAACAAGGAGCTATTACCAAACCCATTCAGTTGTATGGTCTAACAACCTATCCTGATGGCGGAGTTCGTACCTCAGTCACAGATTTATCAAAGTTCTTTATCTGTTTATTAAATGACGGAGAATATGATGGAACGAGAATTTTAGAAAAAAAATCAGTTGATGAAATGCTTAAATTCCAATTTACTGCATTAAATAAGCCTGGAAATGTAAACTTAGAAGAGCTAAACTCTGGAATATTTTGGGCTACTAAGCGTAATTTAACTAGAATTGGGCATGGAGGAACCGACCCTGGTGTAAAAACGATAATGCTTTCTGATACTTCGAAAGAAATAGGAGTGATATTGTTTACGAATACAAGTCTAAATGAGGAGGCAACGAATAAATTCGGGGATATTTATAATGAACTTTATAGCTATGCTTTTAAACTAAAATCACAAACAGGCAGCCACTAATTTACAATACTTCGCTAGTATATTAAACTGCAAATTTTCCGAAATCTAGTATTTAGTGGATATTATAAATCGAAAAAGAAAAAGAAAAATGAAAACAACAGTTGAACAACTAACAAAGAATGAGTTTAAATTATTAAATGCTTATGGACCCGATGAAGCAAAACCATTTATTCAATCGTTTTTAAAGAAATGGACAAAGTCAACTAAACTTTATGTTGCGACAAATATTTTGACGATTTAATTATTCTTGGATATATATATTGACAGTCTTTTGATTGATGAAACACCACATATCAACTTTAAAAATCTTATCAAATTTTATACGTGAACTATGACTATAGAAATTAAAACAGAAATAATAATCCATGCTAACATTGAAAAAGTATGGTCAATCATCACCGATTTTAAAAATTATCCTAATTGGAATCCATTCATAAAATCCATAAATGGTGATGTTAAGGTTGACAATATAATTACCGTAAGAATTGAACCACCGGAATCCAAAGGAATGACTTTCAAACCAAAAGTATTATCATATGATGCCAACAAAAAATTAAGCTGGCTCGGTCACCTATTCTTTCCTGGACTATTTGACGGGGAGCACAAATTCGAGGTTGTAGACAATGGGAATGGGAGTACAACTTTTCTGCAGAGTGAAATATTTAATGGGATATTGATTCCTTTGTTTAAAAAAGAATTACGCATAAATACGAAAAATGGATTTGAAAATATGAACAACAAATTAAAAGAACTTGCTGAACAAAGATAAAAATAACATGATATAGATTTTTGTCAAAATAGAATCAAATTATACAAAAAGTATAATAATATATCTATAATACATAATTCTTTAATAATCAATAATTAACAAATATGAAAACAAAAATTAAAATTTCAATTGTGCTACTTTTTATAGGAATGGTAATGAATAGTCAAAATAAAAATGCAAACCCATTGCAAGGTTCTTGGATGGGAAAGACCAATACCAAAGACTTGTCATCGTCCGAATTAGTACTTTTTAGATTTGAAATTCATAATAATTCAATCAAAGCCTATATGGATTTTCCAGATAAAAGAATAAAAGACATCCCTTTAGATAAAGTATGGAGAATTAAAGATAGTGTCTTTGCCGATGCAAGAAAATCATTGGGATGGCCAGAGTCTGCTCCTTTAATTTTTAGAGGAAAAATTATGCCTGGAGATTCTATTATTGATGGAATGTGGGGAGGTAATACGCCTTTAAAATTGAGCCGAACCAACTTTGTATTTAAACTTAAAACAAATACAAACCCACAAGTTAAAGGGTATAAAATAATCAAATTAATTGAAAGCACCCCTCTTAAGGACCAGCAAGCTACTGGTGATTGCTGGAGTTTTGCCACCACTTCCTTTATTGAAACAGAAGCCATAAGACTAGGAAAAAAGCCGGTAGTACTTTCGCCTATGTTTTTTGTCCGACCTACCTATATCAATAAAGCAGAGAATTATATAAGAAGGAATGGAAGCGCCTTTTTTGGCGAAGGAGATTTAACTTTTAGTGTACTGAAAGCATATAAGGAATTCGGTGCCATTCCTGAAAGTGTCTATTCCGGCAAATTGGATTCGGATGCTAAACACGATCATGCAGATATGAATAATGCGCTATTGGAGAAAGTTAAATTCTATAAAAACTCGCATGGAGATCTGACCCCTGAGATTTACAGAAGAGACATGGATGAAATACTGACACAAACTTTGGGGAAAGTTCCCGAAACTTTTGTTTACGATGGAAAACAATTTACCACTTTATCTTTTGCAAAAGAAAGGATTGGAATCAATCCCGATGAATATGTAGAAATCACCTCATTCAACCACCATCCATTTTATTCAAAGTTTAATTTAGAGATTGAGGCTAACTGGAATAATAATTACTATTTAAATCTTCCATTAAATGATTTCAATAATGTTGTTGATGATGCCTTAATGCATAATTATTCCGTTTGTTGGGACGGGGACATCTATGAAGGGTTTAATGATGGTTTTGCGGTTTTAGACGACAAAAGAACTGTTACACAACAGAGCAGACAAGCGGCATTTGATAATCGTACTACTGAAGACATTCACAATATGCATATTATTGGTATTGCAGAAAATGAAAAAGGGAATAAATTTTACATCTTGAAAAATTCAGGCGATGCCAAGGATTGTGGAGGATATCTATATATGTCCAAAGAATATTTGCTTCTGAAAACAATTTCGGTGATGGTCAACAAAAATGCCATCCCTAAGGCAATAATGAACAAAGTAGCAAAGAATCTTTGATGCTTTTATCACTGTGAAGGTTTCCAAAAAAGGCAAGAACATCAGGATTATTTATTATTCCTTGCATTATTCCATTAACTTTAAGGTTAAATAATTAAAATAAATCTAAAAAACGCAAGATTGAATTATAGGGTAAAAGTAAAAAAGGGATTATAAATTTGAAAATAAAAAAAAGCACTGCAGTTTTAAATTTATAAACCTATCTTTATTAGCAATTTAAAAAAAATCGAAATAAAATGAAACTCGAAATAAAAAATATTTCCAAACAGTACACTAAAAGTATATTTGGATTACAAGATTTTTCGATGGTCATCGAAAACGGAATTTTGGGTTTACTCGGGCCAAATGGTGCGGGGAAATCTACTTTAATGAAGATTATCGCAAGCATTTCGAATCCGACAAGCGGACAAATTTTGTTAGACGGAGTAGATATTGTCAAAAACCCAAACCAGATCAGGCAAATTCTGGGTTATTTGCCGCAGGATTTCGGAGTGTATCCCAACTTAAATGCATATGAATTTCTGGAATATATTGCAGCAATGAAAGGCATTGGAGGGCCAAATTTAAAAGACAGAATTTCTAAGTTACTGGAAGGCGTTAACCTTATTGGCGCAGCCAAAAAGCCAATCGGAACTTATTCAGGCGGAATGAAACAACGCGTGGGTATTGCACAGGTTTTGCTGAATGATCCCAGGATCTTAATTTTTGATGAGCCTACCGTTGGTCTCGATCCCGAAGAAAGGGTACGTTTTAGAAACTTAATTTCTGATTTGGCTAATCATTGCATTGTTATTCTGTCATCTCATATCGTATCTGATATTGAAACCATCGCCGACAAAGTTGCCATTATAAAAAACGGCCAACTCATATCTCATGGCTATCAGCAAGATATTATTGATACTGTAAAAAATAAAGTCTATGAACTAGAAATTGATAGCAATGATTTTAATTCTTTCAAAGAAAATCATTTGATTTTGAATACAATTCGCAAAAAAGACAAGATCTTGGTTCGCTACATTGGCGACGAAAAACTGCCTGACGCAATGCTTTGTAATGCAACTTTAGAAGATTCTTATTTGTTTCAGACTAAAAATAAATGAAATGAATTTCTATAAAAACATAATCAAAGCCGATTATCTGCAAAGAACCCGAAGTTATGGTTTTCTGATCACTTTATTGGTCAGCGTTTACGTCGCTAATAGTTTTATTCCCGCTTACGATTCGCATTATTCAACCGTTAGGGTCAGCAATTTTGTTGGCAGAAACAATTCGGTATGGATTGGTCATGTCACTGCGGTTATGGCAAGTACTTTCTTGTGGCTTATAGGTTTTTATTTGGTCAATGACAGCATAAGACGCGATAAAGAAACCGGCGTAGGGCAAATAATTGCTACAACCTCAATTAGTAATTTCGCGTATTTATCAGCCAAAGCATTGAGTAATTTCTGTGTTCTTCTGACCATTACTTTCATTATAATTTTAATGGCTTTAGGAATATATTTTTTCAGGGGGGAAGGTGGAAATTTTGATGTCATTCAGTTTGTATTGCCTTATTTGCTGGCAACTATTCCGAGCATATTTTTGGTTTCTGTTCTTGCAATTGTATTTGAAGTCACTTTTGGTAATCGAACCAATTTGTTAAATGTTACTTTTTTCTTTTTGTTTGGAATCATAATTGCAAAAACTAATGTCGGCAATAATCTCGCCTTAGTGTACATTGATCCATTAGGAATTAAATACATTACCAATCAAATGGTTGAAGCTGTCAATACAATTAGTCTCGGTAACACCAATGGTTTTTCAGCAGGTTATTTCTTTAGCGACAAACAGAAAAAGCAATATTTCGATTTTCAGGGTTCTTCCTGGTCTATATACTATATTTTAAGCCGGATAATATGGATTGCTATTGGTTTTGGATTACTTTTTATAACTTCAAAAATCTTTAACAGATTCGATTCAAAAAACATTGTTTTATTTAAAAAGAAAAGTCCAGATTTTATCAATCCTAAAATTAAAACCGAACTAAAAGAAATTCAATTATCAGAATTACCAAAAATAAAGCCGCATTTCGCATTATTCCCAATCATAAAAACCGAGTTTTTGATGCTCATTCGAAAAGGCCCAAAATGGTTCTGGCTTATCAATTTTGGAGGAATGATTGCTTTATTTTTATTTCCATTAAAAGAAGCCTATCAAATTGGTTTGCCTGTTTTATGGTTTTTACAAATTAATCGTTGGGCAGATTTATCAACTAAAGAAAAATTTTTCGGAACCAGTAATTTTATTTATTCCTCATTCAACCCTATAAAACGACTATTAACTTCCCAGATTCTTGCAGGTTTTCTGCTTGGAATTTTCCTAGCCTTACCAATAGTAATCAGACATCTAATTGAGGGTAATTCAATAGCAGTATTAGCAATAATTATCGGAAGTCTTTTTCTAGTATCGTTCGCCAGTTTTACCGGAATAGTTTCTGGTGGAAAACGATTATTTGAAATTTTATTTTTCGCCCTTACTTATGCTATAGTTAATGGAGTTTCTTATGTTGATTATTTTGGAGGATTTCATCAAGGTTATCAATATTTTAGTATAATGGCTGTGGTGCTATTTTTGCTTTTCATAATATCCTTTTCATTCCGCAATCACGAAATTAAGAATCAATAATTTATTTTTATGTCAAGAAATAAAAAAAGAATTAAGTCTACTTCTTGCCCCAATTGTCATGAAGTTTTTGTCGATGCCAATTATAATTTTTGCCCCTATTGTGGACAGGAAAATCACACGCATAAATTGCCCGTTAAACACTTTTTAATGGAAACATTAGAGTCATTAACACATTTTGACACTAAATTATTAACTACAGTGAAAGATTTGGTTTTGCAACCTGGTTTAGTTACTAAGAACTACAATTCAAACAAACGTGCCAGATATGTGCCACCAATTAAAATGTACGTTTTTACTACCTTTATTTTTTTATTAATAGTTGCTTTTTTGTTCAATCATACTATTGAAGAAAATAATGAAACTTTTCGAAAAAATATTATGCACGCCAAAACAAATGGGATTAATCTGTATACCAAAACAGAAATTGATTCGTTGACACTTGTTAATTTGCGAAGCACAAAAAACCTTAACAATTCTAAAATAGATTCTATTCTAAAAGCAAATAATAAAAAAACCGATTGGCTCAATACCCGAATTGTAAATTCTTTTATAAAACTACAAACTGGTGATTTAAAGATTTCTGAATTATATAAAAAATTCATCAAATATGCTTCCTATTCCTTTTTTATATTCATGCCCTTTTTTGCTTTAATACTCAAACAATTTTATTTCAGAAAGAATTATTATTATTCCGAATTTTTAGTTTTTTCAATTTTCTATCATATTTTTATATTTGGATTAATGGGGGTCTTACTTCTTATTGACGGATTATTTAATATTAATTTTGGTTCTTTAGTAATATCATTTTTTACATTGATTTTCGTTTATTTAGGAATTTCATTAAAAACTGTATTTGATGGTAACTGGCCTAAAACGATACTTAAAACTTCCATTTTATCATTTGTATATGTTTTTTGTTTATTCTTTTTGTCTATTTTTTTAATCTTAGGTAGTATGATTTAATATTCACAAATAAATATATCCAATCCCTTGTTATGTAACCTTTCCTATTATGGGTATTTTTAAAAGAAACTGCTTGTGCCATTCCCAATCTTGCAGACAAATATCCCTTGTTTGAATACTATATTTTTTGAACTATAAAAAATCATCGAATAATATTCGTTTAAATCACTAAATTTGAAGTCATGAAAAAATCTATAGTTATTTTATTGCATATTGGTTTTTGGGTCTGCTTCCTGATAATCATATCAATTATGTTAGCCGTATTCTATAGAAGCAGCAATCAGGCAGTGGATCAAACAGCACGTGTGTTGAATGCTTTCATTTCCCTGTTCTTATTTGCAATAGTACCATCTATCATCACATATTACGCCTATTATTTTCTATTGTTTCCTAAATACCTTCAACAAAAAAAAATATATCTTACTGTATTTTTCGGTTTAATAATTTCATTAGTTGCTGCCATAATAGGATATATATTGATTCGATATTTCATAGAATCTGGACAAATTATGGATATGGATGAGGCTGGAAAAAATGGCAGATCTACTGCTGTAAGAACAATAGTAGTTATGAGCTTTATTGCTACAATATCAGGCATTGGTGCATTGGTCATAAAAGGTTTCATTACTTGGTTTGAAGAAATAAAATTGAAAGAAGAATTGAAACAAAAAAATTATGAAACAGAAATGGCACTAATAAAAGCCCAACTAGATCCTCATTTTCTATTCAATACTTTAAACAACATAGATGTATTGATAGTAAAAGATGCCTCAGAGGCTTCCAATTATTTAAATAAACTATCCGATATTTTGCGTTTTATGCTTTACGAAACCAAAACAGATGAAATTTTACTTTTAAAGGAAATCGAATACATAGAGAAATACATAGAATTACAAAAAATAAGAACGGCTAATGTAAATTATGTAAGTTTTGAGATAAAAGGAATTCTAGACAATAGAACTATTGCTCCAATGGTTTTTATTCCATTTATTGAAAATGCCTTTAAGCATAGTGTCAACAAAAAATTAGACAATGCTATAAGTGTAAAATTATTTATTAATGAGGAGAACATAATGTTCGTTTGTGAAAACAAGTTCGATCCAAATCGAAAATTAAAACAAGAAAGCAATGGTTTAGGCAATGATCTAATACAAAAACGTTTGAATCTGATTTATGCAGATAAACATACTTTGGAAATAGTGAAACAAGCTGAACTTTATAGTGTATATTTAACAATTAACAATGGATAGATACTCTTGCATAATCATAGAAGACGAACCCTTGGCTCTGGAAAGAACAAGGGGTTTTGTCAATAAAATACCTTTTTTGAATTTATGTGCAACATTTGACAATGCAATTACAGGCCTCTCCTATTTGAAATCTAATAAAGTCGATTTGCTTTTTTTGGATATTAATATGGATGAATTATCTGGTATTGAATTGCTTGAAAGTTCCAAAATCGAAAGCCAGGTTATTATTACTACAGCCTATCAGGAGTATGCTATAAAAGGGTATGAACTCAGTGTTACAGATTACTTATTAAAACCATTTACTTTTGATCGGTTTTTAAAAGCTGTAAATAAAGCTCAGGAAAATAGAATCCAACCCATAATAAACCCTCAACAAGATTTTATTTTTGTAAAGACTGAAAATCGATTAGAGAAAATAAATTTAAGCGATATTTTATTTATTGAAGGAATGAGGGATTATCGAAGAATTCATACGATAAATAAAAAAATTATGACGCTTCAAAATTTTAGTGAACTGGAACAAATCATACCTTCCAATTTGGTTTGCAGAGTTCATAAATCCTATATGGTTGGGATTAGCAAAATAGAATCTATAGAACGTATGAGAATAAAAATTTCTAATCAGATAATCCCTATTTCTGAAACCTACAAAGAGCTTTTCTTTCAGTTAATTAATAATAGAATATAAATTCTCGGTATATGTCTTGCAGAATTAAAATGGCAGTTTGCAGACATCTTCATTTACTTCACAAATTAAAATTGTAGCCCTGGCTTTATTCTTGGACTTTTGTATAAAATATTACCAATTATACTTAAGGAACAATTATGGAAAAGCTTATCTATACCTATTTACTACTGGCTATTTTATCTGTACTGGCTTATTGTCAAAGCTTAACCCATACGGATAGAAACGGGAAAACCAAAACTACTATCCCAATTTTCAACTTAGCCTACAGCTGGATTATCTCAACCCCAAAACAATTGATTACACCTCGTATCGTATGTTTGATAATCAAAGTAAATTTTACATAAGTCCTGTTCAACTTCATTTTTGTCCTATCCCGCAGATTGCATCAGAAAGTATTTTTGCAGAATAAATATTTAAAAGTTATCCATTTGAAAATTAACGTAGTAAAGAATAACCTCAAGATTAGAACTAAATAAATCTTATAAAAAATTAAAAATATGAATTCAAAAATTATTTATCACCTAACATTATTACTGCTACTTTGTATTAGCAGTATGTATTCCCAAGAGAAACAAACACTTAGTGGTACCGTAACCGATGCCAAAAGCAACGAAACCTTAATTGGTGTGAATGTCTATTTTCCTGAATTGAAAGCTGGTACCACCACTAATGAATATGGCTTTTATTCCATTACAATTCCCAAAGGAAGCTATGACGTTCAAATAAGCTATGTGAGTTTCCAAACGTTAAAAGAAACCGTTAATCTGTCCAAAAACACCAAAAAAAACTTCAAACTTTCCTCTTTTGAAGAACAGTTACAAGAAGTCGTGATTACGGAAAGTCGAAAAACCAATACCAGAAGACCCGAAATGAGCGTCAATAAACTTTCAATAGCTACAATTAAAAAAATGCCTGTAGTACTGGGAGAAGTGGATGTTTTGAAATCTATATTATTGCTCCCTGGTGTAACTAATGCAGGAGAAGGTGCCTCAGGTTTTAATGTCCGAGGCGGTGGTGCTGATCAAAATTTAATTCTTCTGGACGAAGCCACTATTTTTAGCTCTTCCCACGTTTTTGGCTTTTTCTCTGTTTTTAATCCGGATGCCATCAAGGATTTAAAGTTGTACAAAGGGGGAATTCCTGCGAGATATGGAGGAAGAGCATCTTCGGTTTTGGATATTTACCAGAAAGACGGCAGCAGTACCGGTTTTCATATGAATGGTGGTATTGGCTTAATTTCAAGTAGATTATTGGCCGAAGGTCCCATTGTGAAAGACAAAGGTTCTTTCCTTATTGGCGGTCGTGCTTCTTATGCTCATCTATTTTTAAAATTGTCTGAAAAACAGAAAGACAACGCGGCCTATTTTTATGACTTGAACACGAAATTATCGTATAAACTGAACCCTAACAATAATTTATATTTGTCTGGATATTTTGGCCGCGATGTTGTCAGTTTAGACAAAAGTTTTACCAATACTTACGGAAACTCGATTGTAAACTTGCGTTGGAATCATTTGTATAATGACAAATTATTTTCGAACCTATCTTTAATCTTTAGTGATTATTACTTTGGATTGGGCTTGGATTTAGCTGATTTCAAATGGGATTCCGGAATTAAAAACTACAATATTAAATATGATTTCAAGAATTATATCTCTGATAAATTCAAATTAAATTTTGGTATCAATAGCATTTATTATGATTTCAATCCCGGAACAGTGATTCCAACAAATCCAAATTCAGGTATCAATTATACCCAATTGGATAAAAAATATGCTTTTGAACCGGCACTATATGTTGATGCAGTTCAAGAAATCTCCAAGAAAATATCGCTTTCCTACGGCTTACGATACAGCCTATTTTATAGACTTGGAAAATCGACTATAAATAATTATGCCAATGATGAACCGGTGACTTTTAATCAAGAATTACAGATTTACGAAAAAGCAACTCCATCAGGAACCCAGTTTTATGATTCAAACAAAGTAATTCAAAGTTATAATTATTTAGAACCTCGATTTGCTGCCGCTTACGAATTGGATAAAAATCAATCCCTAAAAGCCAGTTATAACAGAATGGTTCAGTATTTACAATTAATTTCAAATACGTCATCACCTACCCCATTGGATGTTTGGATGCCTAGTGACAACTTCATCAAACCGCAAATTGCAGACCAGGTGGTTTTGGGTTATTTCAAGAATTTCAGCGATGACCACTATTCGCTTGAAGTGGAAACCTTTTATAAAAAAATCCAAAACAGGATTGACTACATAGACGGCGCCGATTTAATTGCAAATGATGCTATCGAACAAGTGATCCTAAACGGTCGTATGCGTTCGTATGGTTTAGAACTGATGTTACGCAAAAACGAAGGCAAATTCACAGGCTGGATTTCCTACACTTTATCAAAATCCGAGCAACAGACTCCGGGAAGAAACCCTTCCGAGATTGGAATCAACAATGGAAATTGGTATAGTTCCGCCTATGATAAATTACACAACCTTGCCGTTACCAGTTCTTATAATTTGAATAAAAAATGGAGTTTTGGAGCAAATTTCATTCTACAATCTGGTCAGCCTGTAACCTATCCAAACGGTCAATATACGTATCAGGATATCGTAGTACCTAGTTATGGATTAAGAAACGAAAACAGATTGCCTATATACCATCATTTGGACCTTTCAGCAACGCTGACTCCCCATAAAAACGACAACCGTAACTGGAAATCAGAATGGGTATTCAGTATCTATAATGTGTACAACCGTAAGAATGCCGCTTCCATCAATTTCAAGCAAAATACTGATACGGGAAACAATGAAGCCTTGAGAACCTCCATCTTCGGAATAGTTCCTGCGGTTAGCTATAACTTCAAATTTTAATCATTATACAATAAAGAACCAATGAAAAATAAAATAAATATACTACTCGCACTACTTGCAGCCCTCATTTTTAACAGCTGTACTGATGTTGTTGACATTCCTCTGGATACCGACAATCCAAGATTAATCATTGATGCTTCTATCAATTGGCAAAAAGGCACAACGGGAAACAACCAAGTCGTAAAACTGACCACCACCACTGATTTTTACACCAATGTAATTCCAGTGGTTTCAGGTGCCACGGTTTTTATAAAAAACAGTTCCAATGTGGTTTTCAACTTTATGGAAACTCCCAATACGGGCGTTTATTTATGCGGGAATTTTGTTCCCGTTATTGACCAAACCTACACTTTGACGGTTATCAGTAAAGGCCAAACCTATACAGCGACTGAAACCTTGAAATCTGTTGCCGCAATTACTTCAGTCACTCAGGAAATCCAAACTGGATTGGGAACTGACTTCCTAAAATTAAAAGCTTTTTTCAATGATCCAGCCGATGCCGAGAATTATTATCTCTATAAATACAAATTCACCAAAAACCAAAAACCGGAATACTCTGTCGATGACGATCTGTTTTTTCAAGGAAACACCTTCTTTAGCTTAGTACTCGAAGAGGATACAAAACCTGGCGATCAGGTTGAAATTACCCATTACGGCATTTCAAAAGCTTATTATAATTATATGACCATACTATTAAGTGTGGCAGGAAGTTCTGGCGGTGGTCCGTTTCAGACCCCACCGGCAACAGTGAAAGGAAATATAAAAAACCAAACAAATTTTGACAACTATCCTCTTGGCTATTTCAGAGTATGCGAATCGGATGTAAAGAATTATACCATTCAATAATATTTTCTGGAATAGAGAATTAAGTTAAATTATCTAACCCAATAAACGAATAAAATTAAGCTAGTTAATATAATTAAAAAACAAATATCTTATGACAAATAATTATGACAATGTTAAAAAGCAAATACGCTTTTTATCAGTATACGCAATAGTTTCATCCATTTTGCTATTCATTGCCTTGTTCTTGATTTTTAGAATGGAAATAAAGTCAGAAAACTTAATTGTTGAGGAACTCACCGCAAAACGGGTAAATATTGTTGAACCAAATGGACAACCCAGATTAGTTCTTTCCAATACGGAAAAATCACCTGAAAATTTGAATCACGGAAAACCTTTTGGAATTCCAGGAGGCAACCGTGCTGGTTTAATATTTTACGATGACGAGGCCACTGAATGTGGGGGACTTGTGTTTTCAGGAAGAAAAGATAGTAGTGGAAAATATTTTGCATCGGGGCATTTTTCTTTTGATCAATACAATCAAAATCAGGTTCTGTATTTACAATATCTTGATGATAACGGAGACAGAAAAACAGGTTTATATGTAGATGACTGGCACAACAGTCCGCCTTACCCCGAGTTTCGTCGTACCTACAAGGAAGCAGAAAAATTACCAAATGGCCCCGAGAGAGATACTAAACTCAAGCAACTATTGGAGCCTGTTAATGGTGACCCTGCCTTTGCCCATCGGGTTTTTATTGGAAAAGACGCAAATAAATCAGCATTAATAAACTTGGCGGACGGAAAAGGTAAAACGAGAATTCAACTTATTGTTGATTCCAATGGGGATGCTAAAATTAATTTTTTGGACGAAACAGGAAAGGTTGTTTATAGCTTACCAAACAAAGAGAATCATTAGAAATAACAACTGCTAATAAAAAATATGAACTAAACAATAAAAAACCTATTTTGACAACTATCCACTTGGCTATTTCAGACTTAGCGAATCGGATGTAACGAATTATACCATTCAATAAATTATTTTAAAATAAATCTGATTCTAGTATTAATTCAATTTTTATAAACCAACTAATTTTAAAAATTATGAAAACAATTACCACCAAACAAAAAATTTTAAATGCTCCAATAACTAGAATCCTACTCGGGCTTTTGGTTTGCTTTATTGCCTTTATTCTGGCACAGCAAGTAACAGGAAAAGTCCTTGATTTAACTGTTGCAGATAAAAATATCAGAAACCTGATTAAAGGTATCATTTCATCAGCAGCAGTCATTGGAGCCTATATTTATTTTTTTAGAAGATATGAAAAAAGAGCCGTAACTGAATTCTCAAATAAAGGAATAGCCAAATATATCATCATTGGAACGCTGTTAGGAATACTGTTACAAAGCCTTACAATATTGGTAATTATTCTTAATGGAGGTTTTGAAATTGTTGCTGTCAATCCTTTTTCTTATGTAATCATTCCGTTCACGGTAGCTTTTTCAGTGGCCATTTTTGAAGAAATTTTAATCAGAGGTATTATTTTCCGCATAGTGGAAGAAAAATTAGGCAGCTACATTTCATTATTAATTACAGCAATAATTTTTGGAGCATTGCACTTAGCAAATCCCAATAGTACCCTAATGTCTGGATTATGTGTCGGAATTGAGGCAGGATTTTTAATGGGTGCAGCTTATATTTATGCTAGAAATCTATGGTTCCCGATTGCCATACATTTTGCCTGGAATTTTATGCAATCAGGGATTTTTGGAGCAATTACCTCTGGTAATGAAAAAACATCTGGTTTACTAACTACTAAAATAACAGGCAGCCAATTAATTACAGGTGGAGAATTTGGACCAGAAGGAACCATACAAGCAATAATCTTTTGTGTATTGGCTTCTATTGTTTTACTGCAATTAAGTAAAGATAAAATTATCAGACCCTATTGGAAAAAGTAAACGGCACAAAACTGTAAAGACTGTTGCATAACCGTTGTAAAAATCTAAATGCATTTAAAAGGTGACAAAAATTTTAAGGCTTTATAAAGAGTAATGCAATTTAAAGATTAAAAGGATAAACAAGTTGTATTCATTTGATGACATACAAGTTAGTGGCAATTTTACCCAAAGGGTAATCGCTTCTCAAATCTAAAATTTAAACTTTAAAACAAAAATATATTTAAAAAATACTATTTAAAAGCAGTTATTGGCAATGGCAGTTATCTATTAAAAAAAATGAAATATAAAAAATCAATAACCATTTTGATAGGATTGCTTATTGCTGTAATCCTGTTTCACATAGCTGTAATCATTAAAGTAATCCCCTATGACATAGCTTGGGGTGGACGACTTCAGAATGATTCTGAAATGTATGTATTTGAAGCCATTTCAATTCTTATCAACTTATTTTTGGGACTTGTTTTACTAATGAAAGGCGACTATATAAAATATCGACTTATGGATAAGACAATAGACATAATACTTTGGATTTTTCTGGCCTTATTTGCTCTGAATACTGTTAGTAACATTTGCGCAAAGACTAACTTTGAGAAATCATTGGCTGTTTTGACTCTTGTTTTCGCTATTCTTATTTGGAAAATATTGAAAATGAAAAATATTATTAATACAAATAAATCATGAAAAAAGGAATACTAACACTGTTTGTAATTCTATATACAATACTTGCTACCAATGCACAGGAATACGGAAAAAAAATAGACTCCCTGATCCAAAAAGCCGTTCAGCTGAACCGTTTTAATGGTACGGTACTGGTAAGTAAAAAGGGCAAGATAGTATATGAAAAAGCATATGGATATCAGAATGTTGAGAAGAATATCCGCAACACTTCAAATACAATCTATCAGATAGGTTCAACTACCAAAGAATTCACTGCCGCTGTAATCTTGAAATTGATTGAAAACCACCAATTATCTCTTGATGATAAACTCAGCAACTATTTCCCTGACTTTATAAGAGGCAACGAAATAACAATCAAACATTTACTCACCCATACTTCCGGAATTTATGAAATTCTAAGAGATCCCAATGCATTTAACGGAGGAACACAACCAAGGAGTAAAGAACAAATGCTCTCCTTTTTTATCAATAAACCATTGGATTTTGACCCGGGTACACAATATTCATACTGCAATTCTGGATATATGCTTCTGGGTTTGATTATCGAAAAAGTGACGGGCAAATCCTACGAGCAAGTGGTGAAAGATTTTATTTTAAAACCTTTGGGAATGAAACACACTGGCTTCGATTTTGTTGGTCTGCAAAGCCCTGATAAAGCTGTAGGCTATAGCAAATACACTAACACAATTAAGGAAGCTGCTGTACCGTGGGATTCAACTGCGACATATTCTGCAGGTTCTTTATACAGTACAGTGGAAGATTTATATAGATGGCATAATGGGTTATTAAATTACAAAGTCTATAATAAATCGAGTCTTGAAAAAGCTACAACACCTTTTCTGGAAGGATATGGTCTGGGTTGCTGGATTGACATGATATACGATAAAAAGGTAGTTTCACATGGTGGTAATATCTTCGGATTTACAGGTTATTTTGGTAGGATTCAAGAAGAAGACGTCAGCATCATTATACTAAATAATATCTTCAACCGCCAAATAGAATCTATCGGTCTTTCTATACTAGCAATACTTTACGATAAACCGTATTCATATTTTGATGAAATAAAACTGTTACCGGATACACTTGAAAAATATGTTGGTGAATATGAAGTAAGTACAGATTACAAAGTAAAAATAATCCGCAAAGCGAATCATTTATTTATACAAAGAAATAATGGGGCTGCCATTGAGATTTTCGCTTATAAAGAAAATACATTTTTTCAAAAAGATGATGATATCAGGATATCTTTCAAAAGCGAAAAAGATACTATCAATAAGATAACCATTATGGAAGGGCTAAATACTAAAAAGGGAAAAAAAATTATGCAATAATTAATCATTCTGCCTTTACTGACCTCATTGAATTGCAGTCACTGTTTTAATAATCAAATTTAATTTAACCTAATTTCTATTCGTCTTCATTTTTGTCCTATCGTGTAGATTGAATCCGGAAGTACATTCACTGAATTGTATTTATAAATCAAATCAAGAGCAAACATTTAGTAAAAGGACAGAACATCCGTTTATATAAACGAACCAAAACTCAACTATTAGATCCACATAAATAAAAAAAAGAAATGCAAAATATTATTCAGTTGTCTATTTTCCCTTTTGGGATGATCAATTGTTTCCTTATAAAAGGAGAAAAAAAACACATTCTTGTTGACACAGGGATTCCTAAAAGTGAGAAAAAAATTATTCGTCAGCTCGATGCAATTGGCATTACAAAGGAGAATATTGGTTTGATAATTATCACCCATGGACACATAGACCATTTTGGAAGTGCAAAAGAATTAAAAGAACTGTTTAATGCACCAATTCTCATACACGACTTGGATAAAACAGCATTACAAACAGGAAAAAGTATGCTCGAAACTTTAAAGCCTAACCATAAAATTTGGGACATTATTCTTAAACCTATATTAGTAAACAATACGGCCTCGCCTTGTTTACCTGATATAGTATTGAATGGAAACGAAGAGTACGATTTATCAACTTATGGAATAAATGGAAAAATAATTCATACACCTGGACATACACCTGGTTCTTTATCAGTTGTTCTTGAAGATGGGAATGCAATAATAATGGATTTAGCATCATCAGGAATAGTACTTGGGGGAATTGCATTTAACTCCAGAATGAAACATCCACCGTTTCACGACAATTTAGAACAAGTAAAAAACAGTATCAATCATATACTTTCATTAAATACACACCAGTTTTATCTTGGACACGGAAATCCAGTTTCTAGAAAATTATTAATCCATTATAGAGATAATTTTTTATAGCTATTAATCTTCGATTTAGTAAATAATAGCCATAGATGTATAGATTAAATCCATAATAATAAAAATAGATGATAAATAATTATAAAGTATTTGTTATTGAAGATGATGAAATCGCAAAATCAATAATCAAAAGTATATTTAACTACAATAAAAGTATTAGCTCAAGTGAATTTTACACAAACGGTTTATTAGCTTTAGAAAAACTAAAAACAATTGATAGTATAAATGAAAAACTTCCAGATTTTATTATTTTGGATTTCGATATGCCAATAATGAATGGCTTGGAATTCCTTGAGAATATCAAATATCTAGAAGGTATCAATCAAATTCCAATATTTATGAACTCTGCTTCAAATAATTTTGATGAATATTCTAATTGCTTAAAGTATGAAAATGTCAAAGGAAGTTTTTCAAAACCTTTTTCTAAACAAACGTTAAATGCCATTTTAGAATATGTTGAAAGTACTTAAAACTCTGATTGATTTAGGATTTTATGAATTCGTATATAAATAGTTAAAGTAATAAACATGTTTAATAACTAACAACTTATTTTTAACCATTACTGGCAATAAAAAGGTCTCTCTTCGGTCGTTCCCTTTGTTCCGTTCGGCTGTTCCAGTCGGTCGTGCCTTCCTCCGTTACACAGGCACTTCACAGCACAAAAAAATAAGGCAGTCCCGCAGAAGGCGGGACAACCTTATTTTTTCCGCTGTTCGTTCCTCATCTTCACACGTTCTCTTCCTGCGTTCGGTCGGGCTTATGCATCCATAATACCGTCCCGCCAAAAAAAAGCGGGACCGTATTTTGTCTGCCGCCCTCAGTGTTTTCAGCGGTGACTCCTTCGCTCAGCCATCGGGGTTGGCTCCGTTCAGTAAAAAATTCACTTTGCCCTAAATCAGGGAACGCCAAAGGCTGACTTATATTTTTTCCCCGCCGTTTCACGCTCGCAGTACTTTTCTCCACTTCGTCCCGCAAAAGGTGGGACTACGTTCCGTTCCCGTCCTGCCGTGGCTGTTCGATTGCCGCAACCCCGCCAACTGCGCTCCTCGCCCCGAAAAAAACGGTGCTGCGGTGCTTGGGGGGGTTAATTGCCGTCTCCGAATAACCTTCCCCACATCATCCGATGAAGAACCATCCTGCAAACGAAAAAAAAATAAAAAAAAGAATGAAGAAGCAACATTCAATTGTCGCGATAAGCAGGCCTCCATAAAATCACCTGAAGGGATCCCTGATTTTGAGAAATTCTGAAAAAAATTGCTATTTGTTGAGTATTTTTATGTCGTTCGCAGTAAAAACAGCTGACTTTCCAATTACCCTTAATCAACATGTTAAAATCCGGTTAAAGTCCTAAATACCATATAGTGATTTAAGCAATAATTGTATCTTTGAGTGTGGTTTTGATTAAGTATTTGTATATGTCCATCTGCAAAGAGTAGAGTATGCAATAGTCAGCGATATCGTAAGATAAAAGTTGATAATGGTAAATCAAAATCTACGATTGGAGGCCTTTAATTAGGCCTCCTTTTTTTATGGAATAATTGGCCTGCAACCACGCCTGCCATAGCCAAAAAAGCGAAAAAAACAAAAGTACCAAAGGAGCAAACAGCAACAGTTTCACATTAATCTCACACACAAAAAAGAAATAATAACCATCCTGCAGCCGAAAAAAAAATAAAAAAAAGAAAGCAAAGGACAGCTCCGATTTCAAAAAGTAAAGTTCAGACCCTGCGGGTTTTTTGAAAAATCTCCACCCTCACATTTCCACATCACCTTCCGTTATCGCCATCACCATTCCGTTTAATAAAACCAGTCAGGTAGTATTTTTCCAAAAAAACTTGACTTCTTTTGAAACCTCCGCTGGTAGGACCACTTTCTTTTTTTTCTTTTTTTCTTTCAAAAAATTTCAAAAGAAAAGAATTCCCCCTCCCGATTCCACTCCGGAAACCACCAAAGACAACACCATTTCGACTGCACTACGTTCCCGAACAAAGAGCAATATTACTGCCATACAAATTCCCCACCTACAACTAATGGAAATCCAAATTCTGGCATCAATCTATTATAGCTCGGTAATACCTTTTTTACGTACTACCGGTTTCAAAAAAAATTCAATAAAAGAGTGAACCAAATGATGGAAGAACACGAGCAGCATAAAATAAATGTTCAAGCATTGAAAATACTGAAACTTAAAGAAGAACAATTGTATGGAAACATCAAATTGATTAATGATCTAAGAAGAGCTATCTTACGCAATTACTGCAAATAGGCTGACCAACACTTGTTCCGCACTTAAATGTACTATAAGTCCTATATTATTGCACATTATAGATAAATTGGTGCAAATAAAAAAAGCCCTCTCATGTGAGTGAAAACAGCGCGTTTTTTTTATTAATAGTGTGTCCCGGGAATGGATTACAAATGGGGTGTTTGTTTTATTCCAATGAATGTAAGCATAAAACATTAATTATCGGAATGCTTTTCTATTTGCCTGTTCAATCAGGAGGTTGGTTAAAGTAAAAATGTTAAAGATATGTTAACGCTTTGGTAATCCCTTCGCGCCACTGTTATTATAGTTTTGGACCAATAAAAACCAACAAAAAAATTATGAAAAAAATTAAATTATTGTTTAGTATTGTTCTTTTTGGGCTTCTCGCTATTTCGTGTGCAACCGAGGATATCGATTATTCCGTTCCGGAAACTAAAACTTCAAGCCATCTTTTAAAAATTTACACCGGCTTTCCTGAAACATTTGAATCAGGAAGTAAAACTTCTTATGTTGCGGCAGATGTTACTTTGCCAACAGGTATCTGGAATTTGAACAATGCTTTAATCGGGACTCTTTCTGGCGACAGAAAAAATGGTGCTAAGTCAATTCGTATTCAGAATACGGGAACTGTAACAATGAAGTTTAATAGTATTAATGGTGCAAGCAGTGTTTCTATTATGCATGCAAAGTATGGTACTGATGCTTCCAGCACATGGCAGCTTTGGTATTCCACCAATAGCGGAAGTAGCTGGACTCAAACCGGAGGTACGATTACTACTTCTTCCACCACATTGCAAACTGCAAACTTTCCAATGGTGATAACCGGAAATGTTCGTTTTGAAATCAGAAAAATATCAGGCGGCACTAACCGCATCAATATTGATGATATAACTATTGACGATAATGGTGTTCTTAAAGGCGGTGTTTTTCCTGAAACATACGAATCAGGAAGCAAAACTTCTTATACTGCTGCTGCTGTAACTCTTTCTACAGGTAGCTGGTATTTCGACAATGCATTAATAGGAACATCTGCAAGCGATGTGAAGAACGGTGCTAAATCAGCAAGGATAACCGACACTGGTAAAATAACCATGCAGTTTGATGTTACAACCGGTGCTTCAAGTGTGGATATTAAACATGCTAAATACGGAACTGATGCTTCCAGCACATGGCAGCTTTGGTTTTCCACCAATAGTGGAATTAGCTGGACTCAAACAGGAAGTACGATTACTACTTCTTCCACTACATTGCAAACTGCAACTTTTCCAATGAATGTTCAGGGAAATATTCGTTTTGAAATCAGAAAAATTACCGGAACATCTATCCGTATTAACATTGACGATTTTTCAATTACAGCTTACGGTGGTGGTGGTGGTGGTGGCGGTGGTTCTGATGGAGACCACATAGCTATGGGTAACCCAAGTGGTGCAACTGCAGTTATAACCAATGAAAACAATTATTTAATGGAGAAAGTTCAGTTTAAACTTTCATACAATCGTTCAAGAGCAACTGCTAACTGGGTAAGCTGGCATTTAGATCCGACATGGATAGGAACTGCAACACGCCAGGATGATTTCAGAGCTGACAATACTTTGCCTGCAGGTTGGTATCAGGCAGGTTCTACAAGCTACTCTGGAAGCGGTTTCGACAGAGGTCATAATTGCCCTTCGGCTGACAGAACTGCTTCTGTTGCTGATAACTCTGAGACTTTCCTGATGACGAACATGATTCCTCAGGCACCTGTTAATAACCAACAAACTTGGGCTAACCTTGAAGCTTATGGCAGAACACTTGTAAGCCAAGGTAATGAAGTTTATATAATTATGGGATGTTATGGTGTTGGTGGAACAGGTTCTGCCGGCAGTGCAAACACAATTAACAATGGCAATATAACTGTTCCAAGCAATATTTGGAAGGTACTTGTTGTACTTACTCAGGGTACCAACGATGTTGGCAGAGTAACTACAAGCACTCGTGTAATTGCAGTTAATACTCCTAATATAAACACTACAGGTGCATGGGGAACTTACCGTACAAGTGTAGATGCAATTGAAGCCGCAACAGGATATGATATATTGAGTAATGTGTCGACATCTATTCAAGCCACTATTGAATCAACTGTTGATAACGGACCGACAAAATAATCTATATTGAAATACATGGAATTAAAAATCCCCACAATTTTTATGAGGCCATTGAAAAACATCCCTTATTTTGATTAGAGTCGATTTTTAGACAATAAAAAAACGCTTGTAACAGGATTTTAAAGATCCGTTATAAGCGTTTTTCTTTTTGTAGCTGCTTCTTATTGTAGATTGTATGAGTCAACATCTCGACAAGTGGCTAATTCTCGTTGCTATTTTTTTTTTAAATTGTTTGTCTCTTTTACTTAACTTCTTCTGCAGCAATTAAAAATAATTTTTCCATTTTCCGCCACGATAATTAGAGGCAAAACATAAACTAAAAAAAAGCCAAATCTCACGACTTGGCTTTCTTGCGTAGTCCGGGAAACCCCGATAGCTATCGGGGCAATCATAACCGGACTATTTATTTTTTGATCTTTGTCAACCATTTTAAAAGGAGTGAAACCATAAAACTGGCTATAGCTCCCACGACCGCTAAGATAATGGTTTTGGCAATATCTTCAGAAAAAATGTTGGGGGCCATACTCAACAAGGTTCCCTAGGCGGTTCCAACGCGGAGGGTTACATTAGTCTCCATCTCTCGCTCTATTTGTGTCATCCTGAGCCTGTCGAAGGATCTCATCATCTACCGTCATTTGGCTCACCGCAGATATAACACCTCCTGCAACTGCCATATAACCTGCAACAGTTACGACCGTTACGGGTAAAACAATGGGTGCTGCCACAATTGTTCCACTGATGGCCAACAAAGCCAAACCAATACTTCTCAAAATCTTGAAAAACTTGGGTGTGGGTGCTTTAATTCTTTCTACTACTTTCATAATCTTTACTTTTTGTCATTCCCTTGAAGACGGGAATCAATAATACTTATTTTAACTTCTTCATTTCGATCAAAAACGGTATAAACTAACGTTTTCAGTTTTTCCAACGCTTTTCGGGAATTACTGCCCTTACCAATTCCGGTGTGTTTGGTTACAGGAGCAATGCAGCCCAACAACTCTTTCTTGGCGTCATTGGCGGGATGGATTAAGATCAAATCTCTACTCGGAACATTCATCAAATGCAAGTGCCATTTGAATTTAGGACTAAACCGCTTCTGTAAGATATATTCTCCCTCGGGAATACAAGAAATACGCTTTTGGTTTCCCAACCAGGGCAATTCGATGGTATAACAAACTATTGTGCCGTTCCATTCTAAAACCCCTTGCGTTCCCTCGGGAAAATAAGTCCGTATCAACACCAGGTCCATCCTACAATCCGCTCACCTGAACCAATGCCAATGGGTTGTAAGAGCCATTTTTCAAGGCATACATTTGTCCATTTACTTCTTGGTAAAACTCAACACCTAAAGCCAAAAACAAGGGTTTGGTACTGTTTGGAGTTACTGCATTCACCTGGTTAATGGCAACCGTAGCCACGGCATCCCAAGGTAAAATAGCAGTTTCTGAATGCGCCTCAACGAAAGTTTCTGCCTCAAAATCAATCTCGGTACCAGCCGAAATAATCTTGAAGTGGGTAGTACCACTTGGTGCAGCAATCATGTTTGCCGGAACAAACGGATCAATATCAACAGTGATGTCTCCAGACACACGGTCAATCGCTCCCACAAATGGAGCAAATAAACTGGTACCCAGTTTTCCTCTAATGTTGAATTCAAAGCCAGCAAGCAATTCTGCTTCTCCGTCAATCACGTTTCGTAAACCTCTCACGCTGGTCACGTCAGCCTGAATCACTTCAACCATTTTCTGGGTCAATCGGCTCACCATTCTGCCATCGGCAGTATTGATGAGCAAAGCTCTCAAAGAAGTTCTCAAAATCTTCCCTGCCTTACCGGCTCTTCCAAATTCAGAACCGTTTTCGCGTGTTCTTTGGAACGCAGGATCATTCTTGATTCTACTTGCGTCAATTCCCCCTTTTTCACGAGCCAGATGCCCGTCTTTGGTTTTGTAAAAAGTAATATCTCCGATAGTACCTTTCAACTTAATTATGCCTTTTTGCCTTGCCATAATTTCTAAAATTTTAAATTAATAATATTTCAAATTCCCTCAATCATCATCCTGTTGCAACATCTTTCGATTGATTTCCTAACAAAGATTACACTTAAACTATTAATTTAAAACAAGGTACTGCTCCATATGTCTTACAGTGGTATAAATGGCATTTATAAGCATAAATGTCACTCAAAAAGGAAAGGGAATATTCACTAATTTTATAACCTGTAAAGAATTACCAGAGTAGCACTATAAAGCTACTCAAAGCCTACTCAAGGCTATAGATAGTGTATGAAAACACAAAATAAGAGGTTGTGTATCTACCCGAAGGACATACAACGAATTACCGGAAAGAGTTATCGCCAAAGCGTGAGAATGATGCAAACAATCCGTAAAGAGCTTAATAAGCTCCAAAACGAACTGGTGAGTATAGAAGAGTTCTGCCAGTATACCAGCCTGAAATATGAACAGGTTGAACCTTTAATAATAGGATAACAATTAGTTCCAAATATATAAAATTAATAATCTGAACAGGTATCGCAACTTATATAAAAAAAAACGAGAAGCCTAGGTTTTCGACTAGGCTTCTCGTTTTATAGGACAAAGGATCTCAAGCAAAAACAGCAATCAATGCTTACGCCCTATTAATTAATCATTTGATTCCTCTATTTTTGAAATCCACTGATTGTCAATTCCCCACTTTTTATTAGGTATTGCAGCAGTTTCAATGATTAGGGTTCCTCCATTACTAATCTCTTCCTGCGTCAACCAATTTCTAAATAATGGCTGACCGTTTAAACGAGCCGATTGAATATAAAAGTGATCTTTATTATAATTACGAACTTCAATATGAAATGATTTTCCGTTTTCCCAATTTAATTTTACGGTCTCAAAGACAGGAGCCGTCAAATAGTATATGGGGCTCCCAATATTTGCCGGAGACAGACCAATACTTCGCATAACAAACCAAGATGACATCGTACCTGCATCATCATCCATAGTGCGAACATAGGCTTGGGGATCATTTTTATAGATCCTTCCAATATAGGAATCAATCCCTTTACTATTGTCATTAAAATAAGCCTGAACTACCGTATCCAACAGAATATTCCGAAACAGTTTTTGTGATTTCCAAGGTTGGGAACTCGCATTATACATTCCTGGAACTTGCAAGTCCGGTTGATTGGCATGATTGTAATTGTCCTCCGCAAAAAATTGATCCAATTGCTTTAAAAATGGAGCTTCTCCACCTATTAATTTTTTTAGGCCCAATACATCAAAAGGGACAAACCAGCGATACTGCCAAACGGTGCCCTGATACATTCCGCGAGCGGGCATTTTGTCGATATCTTTCTGGGATAAATCAGCGAAATCTTTTTTCCAATAGCTTTTATATTCTAACGCTTTATTAAAATACTTAGCACTCAACAAAGGGTCTTTGGTAATTTTCAGGATTTCAGAAAGCGCCCAATTGTCATATGAGGATTCCAAAGCCTTATCTGGTGAATTGTATTCCAATCGATCCACTTCTGCAATTAAGGAATCTTTAATGGTATTAAAATCTATTGGATATCCTTTTTTATAGCCGTCCAATAAAACGACAATCGCATGTTCCGTGCGCACTGTCGGGGAGGATTCATGCTTGGTTGCCCAATTGTTCTTTCCATACGGATACAAATTAGCAATAGAGCGCACTATGGGTCCAAAACGTTCCGGATAAGCCAGCGAAAGCATTGGCAATTGCTCACGATAATTATCCCAAATGGCCCAACCGTTGTATATAGGACTACTGGATTTTTGAATGGAACCGTCAATGGCTTTGTAGGTACCATCGGTTTCTGAAACTAAAAACGGGGCTTGTAAACCTCGGTATAAAAGCGAATAGAATAAATCTTCCCGATCTTTTTCGCCCCCTACTTCTATTCGGTTTAAATGATGATTCCATTCTGCTGTTGTTTGCGCAGCCAACTCTTCTATGGGCATAGCTTCTATTTTAGCTTTGGCGAAAGCCGTATTTACAGAGGAAAAACCAACACGAACTTCCATTTCCTTAGCCTCTGCAAGGGCAGCAATACGATACTGATGGTCTGCGGTTTTTGTTATTGTTCCTAAATTTGAGAATTCAAGAACATAATAAATGCGATATATTCCCTTATCACAAGTCGTTTGGGTATCAATCCAGCCACTGATGCTTTTAGTTCCAATTTCATGCTCTTCGGCAACAAATCGATTTACAAAAGCATGGGATAAATCAATAAAAAGCCCTGCTCCTTTTCTCGGAAATTCATAATGATGAATTCCAAAATTATGTTTTACACTCATTTGGGCCTGAATCCCATTTTCAAATGCTACCTTATAAAAACCAGGGGAAGCTGATTCTTGTTTTTTCAGCAATAAAGTACCGTTATCGTTATCCAAAATAGGTTTGATAAGCAGATTTCCTCCACTTCCCAAACAACCCACTCCTTCAATTCGGCTATGGGTAAATCCCAAAAATTCTTTTGCCAAATGCTCATACCCAGAATGAATATGAGGATAGGTTTGAGGTCCAATACTCATCATATTGAAGGGAGAAGAAGCCGATGGAGACATTTGTCCATGATCTCCTGAACTACCCAAAAAGATATTTACTTTTTCTACTGACGATTCTTCTTTAGCAACATTATTTTTTAAAGGCTGGCAGGCCACTATCAACAAAGCAAGTCCTAAAACGAGTATTTTTTTCATGGTATAAATTTACGGATCTAAGGGATCAATTGGATTTTGATGCAAGGATTCCATATTGGGTAGGAATTCTAGAGCAGTAGAATTTAGTCTTTTTAAAATAATTGCAGGTAAATAACCCAATTCTTCCAAGCAACGCGCATTAAAATTCGGATTTCCTACATAATCGCTATGGCTAACATTCGTAATGACTATACTTTTTTTGTCAACGGGCATTTGATAAGTGACCATCAACCTACTGGCATTACGCAAATTGGTTGTTGTATGCCTAGCAAAAGGATCAATAAGGATGTTTTCTTCGGGAATATGATATACATTCATTAATTCTTTTTTCATTTCAATAGCCTCACAATAAGTAGCTCTAAAAGGATGGGCATGACCTCCGGAAACAATAATTAAGGGGGCTTTCTTAGCTTCATATTCCAGTACTCCCAATTGTAAGTTTAGTTTTCCAATGGCGGACAATCGGTCTTGATAATTTTCCGGTCCGTTACCCAAAATTAAAATAGACGCATAATCAAAAGCATTAAAATTAACTTGCTTTAAATGGGCAATTGCTTTCTTATTCTCCTTTTCATCCAAGGGCTCGTAGCGATCCACCTCATCCCGATGGTTCATATACAAAAGAGATAAACTGAAATCCAGACTTTCTTGAAAAAATAGAGTATTCGCTTTAGGCTTTTTATTGTGAAGCAGATCAGACCACATAAAAACAGACCCTTTATAAAATTCAGAGTGTACGTCATAAGAAACAGAATCTATTTTAGCATATTGAGGAGCTTCACCAAGACCATAAACCTTCATAATGCGATTCATTCCTTTAGCACAAACTTGCCATGCTTTTAGCAGTAATTCGGTATCGGTATGGTTTTTAAAATTCTCGTATTTTCCTGAGGGACGCAAATTATTTTTTACAAAATCTTGCAGTTCCTTTTTGTCTTTCATCAAAAGCTGAAGTTCATCTTCAATACTTCTGACTTCTTTTTCTTTAAATTCATACCCATTAATCAAACAAGAAAGCTTGTCTTTACAGGAATCCAACTTGGTTTCAATCTCTTGTTGTTGCTTATTATAAATGGTTTTTAAAACCAAATCATTTTCTAGAAGTTCTCTAACTCCTTTGTCCTTTTGAATGGCGGTCAACAAATAAAAATTCTTATCCTGAACCGATGAAGAGGAATTAGATGATTCAAAACTTAAATCAAACCCTTTTTTGGTCTGGCCATAGCTTGAAATAAATCCAAGCAGTACTATTATATAAATTATTTTTTTCATCTTTTATGAATTGAGATAGGGCAAGCTATTAGATTGCCCTATTCTATTTAATGTTTAATATCCGTTGTTTTGGGTGATTATTCCTATAGGTAATGCATCAATATAGCGTTGTGGGATCGGAAAATATTCGTTTTTTCCTTTAATGAATATAGCATTCGTCAGATGTGTTCTTCGCGTTTTTTCTACGGTCAAATAATCATTTAAAACCGTATCGGCTTCTCCCCATCGTACTAAATTAAAAAAACGGTGGCCTTCCATAGCTAGTTCTAAACGCGTTTCTAATCGAACTGCATTTCGTGCTTCTGTTTGAACAGTCCAAACCGAATTATAAGTGCTTATGTTATAATTAGATGCATTTGCTGTTCCATCTAAGGTTTTTACAAAGGCAGAATTAGCAGCACGTTGTCTAATTTGATTTACCAAAGTTCTGGCTTCTTCTAATTTACCAATTTCTACTGCAGCTTCCGCTCTCCATAATACAACCTCAGCATATCGCATTATATAATAATTTAAAGCATTCACATAAGGCCAAACCGTTACATAATAAGGTGATTTTACAGAAACGATACGCTTTTTAGGGGCAAATGCACCATAAGTTGCCAAATCCCTTGCCCAAGTATCCTGGTACAAAATTCCTAAATCCTTATAGGGTATTCCCGGACGACCCACTGTGATATCTAAACGAGGATCCACATTGTCAGAGGCAGTAACGTTTACATTATTTTCCAATGGCAATCCGTTAGCATCCGTTTTAAATGCATTTACTAAATTTTGTGACGGACGATGAAAACCATATTGCGCATAAAATGGACCTCCTGGAGCAGACAATCGATCTCCTATACTTCCGTTATAATTATTGGGCTGACCATCTTTTATAGAATGTTGTACAGCAAAAATAATTTCTTTGGAATTGTCATTTTCAGGCAAAAATACTTGCTGAAAATCTGCCAATAAACCATAGCTGCTGTTAACCACTTCAGTGGTAGCATCATATGCCAATTGCCACTTGCTTTCAAACACATAACATTTTGCCAAATAGGCTTTAGCGGCAATCTTTGTTGGCCTGCCTATTTCAGTTTGTGTAACCGGCAGATCAGCATAAGCTTGTTGAAAATCATTTTCAATTTTTGTCCATAATTCTTCTGAACTAAAAGTGGTATTCGATTTTGCATAATCTGCAATTGTTACAGCAGTATCATCTATATACGGTATGTGATTGTATATTTTTTTCAGCTCAAAATAAAAATGACCTCTTAAAAATTTTAATTCTGCCATTCGTTTTACTTTTAAGCTAGGATCAAAATCTACTGAAGCATTCAATAAACGCATTGCTTCATTACTTCGTTTTACACCTTCATAAAGAGCCATCCATTTGCGCTCTATATCAATAGTGGTCGAATTGGCTTTGTAAATTTCCATTTGATGGATATTGTTCTGATCTCCGGTTCCTCCACCGCCTTTGTAACAGTCATCTGAAGTTACATCGCCAAAACTCCAATTAGAATCCGGTGAATTAAGAGCATTACTAGCCCCATCCATCTGACCATTCAATATGCTATAAGCCGATATAATTGACTTTTCTATATTTGCTGGTTTAGTCATTTCTGAAGGATTTACTTCCCCATAGGTAACTTCATCTAAAAAATTATTCGAACATGAACTGATCTGAAAGCCTATAGCTAAAAGAAATACTATTTTTATTGTGTTATTTATTCGCATCATCATTAAAATTTAAAAGTTTAAATTACATCCTACTGTGAATGTTCTTGAAGGAGGATAAATTCCTCTATCTATACCTATATCAAGGTTTCTATTACTGGAAGAATAACTTTGAAGCCCAATCTGCGGCGTCATCCCACTATATTTTGTTATGGTAAATACATTACTGGCTTGAGCATACATACGCAATTTCATTCCGGTTAACATTTCCGGAGCAAAAGTATAACCCAATTGTAAATTGTTTAATTTAAAATAAGAACCATCTTCAACATAATAGGTAGAAGGACGAATGTTATTGTTCTTATCGTCTAAGGACAGTCTTGGAATATTAGAATTAGGATTGTCTACAGTCCAGGCACCTAATAAAGATGTATCTTTATTATAAGCTGACTGATTAAAGAAACCCGTTTTATACTTGGTCAAATTGTATATATCATTCCCAAAACTTCCATTGAAAAACATTCCCAAATCAAAGTTTTTATATTTTAAGTTAACATTAAAACCAAGCATTAAATCTGGATGTGGTGAACCTATAAACGTTCTGTCTTTAGTATTTATCACCCCATCGCCATTAACATCTTTAAACTTGATATCTCCCGCTTGTGCATTGGGTTGCATAGCATAATCAGTAACTTCTTGCTGACTTCTGAACAAGCCATCGGCAACATAACCATAAAAGGAACCTACAGGCTGACCTACTGCACTTCTTGATATTTCCTGATCAAAGTTTACACTATGCAATGAAGAACTAGGAATTCCTAAATAAGCCACATTAGTCAAAGATGTCAATTCATTTTTGTAACCAGTCAAATTCAATGCAATATCATAACTAAAGTCACGAACCTTATCCGCAAAATTTAAATCCAGTTCAAAACCATGATTTTTCATTTTCCCATCATTAATCCATTGTCCGTCATTGGTCCCTCCGTAAGTTAATGGAATTACATTGTAAACAAGAATATCATCAGTAGTTTTATTGTAATATTCTGCCGTAACATTTAATTTATTATTGAAAAAGCCTAAATCAAAACCTATCGTTTTTTGTGTAGTCGTTTCCCAAGACAAATTAGCATTAGAAACACGTGTTTGCGTTAATCCTGTTGAAATCACATTTTGACCTCCAATGGCATAATCTGAATAATTATTGTTATTAGAATAACTGTCTACAGTAGAATAGGAAGGCAATTCTTGATTCCCGGTTTGTCCCCAACTGGCACGCAATAAAAAGGAGCTAAAGTTCTTTCCAAAATTAAAAAAACCTTCCTTGTCTATTCTCCATCCCGCTGAAACTGCTGGAAATGTACCCCAATTGTTATTAGCTAATCTTGAGGTTCCATCACGTCTTACTGTAGCACTTACTATATATTTTTGATCGAAATTGTAATTTATTCTGCCAAAATAAGAGTTCAATGCCCATTCGTTAGCACTACCATTGTTCAATTGATTTTCAGAACCATAGCTTAAATATCTGAAATTTGGATCTTCATAAAGAAAATTTTGACGAGAGGCTCCAAAACCTTCATAATAATATTTAATGACTTCTTGTCCTAAAAGCACATCCAGATTATTTTTACCAAACTTTTTCAGATAATTTAAAGTATTGGATATCATCAGTTGATGATTAAAACTGTTACTGGTTGTTAAGGAACTCTTAGCGTTTAGAGTTAGTATTTCATTAAAAACAGGTGAAAAACCTCTGTAATTATAATTTTCAAAATCCAAACCTAAAGAGGTTTTGAAAGTAAAATCACTTACTTTTACACTGGCAAAAACATTCCCTAAAGCTTGAACTCTTTTTTGTTTGTTATCTTTATTACGTGTCAGATTACCTAATGGATTCTGTATATCATTGATAGGATTTCCTGCGAAATTTCCATTAATGTCATATACTGGAACAATAGAAGGATATTGCAAAGCATCGTAAACTATACTTCCCAAAGAAACATTTGTTCCTGTCGCAACTTGCTCTGTATAAGAAGCCGTAAAGTTTTCTCCAATGGTCAAAAAATCTTTGACATTATAACTGGAATTGAATCGTGCTGAATAGCGTTCAAATCCGGTATGTTTTATAATTCCTTCCTGATTGAAATATCCCAATGAAAAAGCATGTTGCCCATTCTTGTCTCCTTTAGACATTGACAAATTGTAAGAATGAACAGCGGCAGGTTGCATAATTTCATCTATCCATTTTTCATCTCCGCTTGGTATGGTTTGCGCTGCATTGAGATAGGCAGGAATTGTAGGTGAATTAGAATTATTTCCATAGATACCACTTGCTGGTACCTTCCCATCATTTTTAGTTGCTTGCCAAAGTAAATCTCCATATTGTTGTGCATTCAACATGGTCGGCAAGTTAAAAGCCGATTGAACTCCGGAATATCCATCAAATTGCATCTCGGTTTTTCCATTTTTTTTGCCTTTTTTTGTCGTTATAACCACTACGCCATTAGCAGCACGGGAGCCATAAATAGAAGAAGAAGCAGCATCTTTTAATACTTGAAGTGTTTCAATATCTGATGGATTGATTCCATTTAAACCGTTTGAAGCTGGTACACCATCCACAATCACAAGAGGATCATTATTGTTAATAGTACTAAATCCGCGTACCCGAATAGAAGTCCCTCCTCCTGGGCTATTGTCACTCATGATTTGGACACCAGGTAAACGACCCTCAAGCATTTCTACCACATTTGATTTGGGTTGAGATTTAATATCTTTCATTTTTATAGAAGAGATAGAGCCGGTAACATTTCTTTTTTGTTCTGTACCATAACCAACAACTATAACTTCATCTAATTGAGAAGCTGCTTCAGAAAGCATTACTTTAATTTCCGTTTTGTTTTCAATATTGATTTCTTTAGTCTCAAATCCCACATAACTAACTGACAAAACAGTTACATCTACAGGAATATTTAAAGTAAATTTTCCGTCAAAATCAGTTAGTGTTTCTATGGCTGTTCCAGCTACAAAAACAGAAGCTCCAGGAATAGGTAAATTGGATTCATCTAAAACGACACCTATAATTTTTCGAGTTTCTTGATCCTTTTTTTGAGTAGTTTTTTGAATAGTTTTGCTCAGTTCTTTTACTAAAATGCCATTTTTAGTTATCTTAAAATCCAGATTAACCTTCGTTTTTAAAACGGTTAATACTTGATTTAAATCTTGATTATTAATGGTAATGGATATTTTCTTTTGAAGAAATTTTTGGTCTGACATGTAAATAAACTTGTTGTTTATTTGTTGTTCTATAAGGGTAAATATTTTCTGTATGGAAACGTCTTTTAGATTTAAACTGATCTTCTCGTTTTTAGCTATTTTTTCTACCACTTCAGGTTTTTTTGGAGTATTGGAATAAGTAGTCCCAATACTGAACTGAAGTAACAAGGATAAGGTTACTATAATTTTTTTTCTCGTTTTATCTGTGATTATTTATTTTTAAATTTTTAACATCCAAAACTGACCTTAAAAAAGATAGTTTTTCTACTAATTATTAGATAGAGTTAAGTAACCCTCTTTTTTTATAAGACAACAAAGCCTTACTAATGTATTTAAGCGCAATAGCAATATGATTTTCAACCGTTTTAGGAGTGACGTTTAGAATTTCCGAAATTTCTTTGTATTTTAATCCGTCTATTCTACTGAGTTCAAAAGCTTGACGTGATTTTTTAGGAATAATATCTAATATTTCACGTATCAAATTGGTATTCATTTCCTTTTGTTCATTTTCAATAATCTCCTGCTCTCTACTAGGTGAAACCATATTATTAATAGTTTTTGTCTCATCGATTTGTTGATGAAACTGCTCTGATTTCCGCGCTGCTTTTAAGCTGTTTTTTACTACTACATATATATAGGATTTAGGGTTTTTAATTTTATCAAGAATATTTCTATTATTCCATAACTGAATAAAAATATCAGCGACTTTTTCTTCGACAAGGCAAGAATTCGATTCATAACTCAATCCAAAACGACACAAAGGGGTGTAATACCTATTAAAGAAAAGTTCCATCGCCTCGTATTGACCATTTCGAATTTGCTGAAATAAATAATCATCCGAAAAGCAGTCGTTATTGCCTATTTTTATTTGGTTAATTTTCATGATACTTGGACTTGGCTATTTCAAAGGTATTTTGAATGGTTTTTGTTATGCTCACATCTGATATAAACTCTAGAGAAGCTATAAATTCATCAATTGGCTGGTTTTTAAAAGCGCCTTTGATATGCTGATTTGCAATTGCAGAATCCTTAATTACAAAATTCACCCCATAGAATTGATTTATTTTAGGTAGGGCATCTTCAAACTTTACATCATCTAAAAGAAGGATATTGTCTTTCCATGCCAAAATTTTAATAACATCAAAATTTCTTTTGATAACGGCTTTCGTCTTTGCATTCCAAACCAATTCTTCATTTGGCATTAGATTGATTTCATCCTTACTTTCTTTAAGTAATATATTTACCTTCCCTTTTGCTAAAGAAACAGTTTGATTAATGGTATTGCTGTTGATATTAAATTCTGTTCCTAAAACTTTCACATCAAAATCATCCGTATGGACAATAAAAGGAGAATTAATATTTTTTGTAACTTTAAAGAAAGCTTCTCCTTCCAACCAAATATCTCTTTGTTTTCCAAAATCACTGGAATATTTAACTTCACTGCCCGAATTTAAAATAACGGTACTGCTATCCGGTAAAATAAAAGTAAGCCGCTGTCCTCTGGGTGCAATCCTATGATTGGTATATTCAGATTGTGTCATTCCAATGAAATAAAAACCAAGACAAAAAACCAAAAGGAAAGCCATAGAAAGAGCTGCCTTCTTTTTTATGAAAACTTTTACGGGTTTTACCTTTTCTGGTTTATTATATTTTTTTATGATTTGTTCAAAAGAAATAGTTCTTTTTGGTAATTCACTATTGGGATAACTGATCCAAATTATTTGAAAATTTTTAAATATAGTGAGAAGCTCATCATCTAAAGTCAATTCAATTTCAAATACAGATCGCTCTGCTTTTGACATTTCATTGACAAGATACTTCACACATTTTTTCTCCTTCTGACTAACATTCAACATAAATATTTTCCTTTGCTTATAGGAGTCAAAATAAGAGGAATACCCCCAGTTTTCAATATCATCAAATCGACATGGTATTGTTAATGAATTGTTAAAGGATTAAATCTTCAGAAAAAGCATATCCTATTCTTAATGTTGTTTTGTGATAAAAGTGTTGGATTGGACATGCTTTGTCTTTATTAATTTAAGTTTAAAATCTCCTGTATAATGATTTGATTTTGGCTTAAGACCTTCTTCGCCATAGCGTTTATAATAACGTAGCCACCGTTGTAGTTGTGATTTAGCTACGCCAATCTCATTTGCAATTTTCATAACAGAAATTTGCTGTTCTAATACTTTTTCTACAGCCGATAATTTAATTTCTAAACTGTACTTGTTTTTTCTACTCATAAAAATGCCCCCAAATAGTGTCTAACTTTTTGGGGGCAGTTCATAATGAAGCTTTTTAGGATATATAAATTTATTTTTTTGCAACTATTCTAAATCCTTCACCATGAATGTTTAGAATTTCTACATTTTCATCTGGTTTGAGGTATTTCCTCAATTTCGCGATATACACATCCATACTTCTTGAGGTGAAATAATTATCATCTCTCCATATTTTTGTTAAAGCTAATTCTCTAGGCATTAAATCATTTTCATGTTGAATCAACATTTTTAATAATTCATTCTCTTTTGGAGATAATTTAATTGGTTCCTGATTGTCATAAGTCAAGAATCGGAGTTTTGAATTGAGATGAAATTTTCCAATATTAAATTCAAATTGAGCTGGCTCTGTTTTTGAGTCGGATGATTTTCTTTGAACAATCGCTTTTATTTTCATCAACAATACTTCAGAATCAAAGGGTTTGTTCAAATAATCATCGGCACCCGCTTTATATCCTTTCAACACATCTTCCTTCATGGATTTTGCTGTCAGGAAAATAATTGGCACTTCATTATTTTTTTCTCTTATTTCTTTTGCCAAAGTATAACCGTCTTTATATGGCATCATAACGTCAAGAATACACAAATCGTAGGTGTCTTTTTTGAATTTCTCAAAACCTTCCATACCGTTTTTTGCTAAGGTGACATCAAAATCATTTAGCATTAAGTAATCTTTTAGCACTGCCCCAAAATTAAGGTCGTCTTCAACTAAAAGTATTTTTTTATTTACATTTTCCATATTTTAATTTATTAATGGTAATTTTATTATGAAGGTACTTCCTTTTCCCTTTTCACTTTCTACAAAAACCTGACCATTATGGTCGTCTACAATTCTTTTTACATAGGCTAAACCTAATCCATGTCCTTTGACATTATGAATATCGCCAGTATGTTCTCGATAAAACTTCTCAAAAATTCTTTTTTGTGCAGTTTTACTCATCCCTATACCATTATCACTTAATTTGATGATAACCATATCTTTGACGTTCTCTGTGAAAATATCAATTCTAGGAATGTCTGGAGAATATTTTATGGCATTTTCCAAGATATTTACAATCACGTTTGTAAAATACACCTCATTTAACAAAACAGATGTTCTTGTAGCATTAAAATGCTTGGTAATTATTCCTTGTCTGTCTTCTAATATCAGGTTTACATGCTCAATTGCAACATTAATAACATCATGAATATTACTCGACTCCTTGCTTATATTTAATTCTTTCTTTTCTAATTTAGAAATCCGCAATACATTTTCAACTTGGGCATGCATCCGTTTATTTTCATCTTTAATCATTTGAAGATATCGAAGAACTTTTTCCTTATCATCTATGATTTTTGGGTTTCTAATGGCATCCAAAGCCAAATTGATTGTAGCAATAGGCGTTTTAAACTCATGAGTCATATTGTTGATGAAATCTGATTTTATTTCAGAAATATGACGCTGACGAATTAACTGGTTCAATGCGCTCGAATATGCTATAATAATTATCAGTGTAAAAACAATTGAAAGTATGGTTATACTAACGAGTTCAGATAACAGAAACTTCTTTTTATGTGGAAAAGTAACCAATAACTGGTATTTACTATTTCCTTCATTATCTGTAAATATGGGAATCGAATATGTTGCCTCTTTATCAA
>Ga0208789_1000444_pt1 | contig 40117 bp, 28 predicted proteins | sample Methanotroph_Enr_FD_187368 | JGI IMG/M metagenome (GOLD analysis project Ga0208789, IMG submission 187368) | Enriched soil microbial communities from Old Woman Creek wetland in Ohio, USA - Methanotroph_Enrichment_5 (SPAdes) (version 2) | ecosystem: Environmental > Terrestrial > Soil > Wetlands...
GGTGTTCACATACGCATCTATGGCGCGCACCGGATTATTCTGGCTGACGTATTCATCGACACAAGGCGGCAGCAACATGTCTTGCTGACGGTTTAATACGGGTTGATAGCGGCGTGATGTCATGATGGTTGGTTAACTGGCGGTTAGCGGATGATGTGCATATTATAAAATAGGGTGTCTGATAATACTTTCACAGTCTCTGGAGCTTGGGAACCAGCATCTTTCCTAACTTAATGGCAGCGACGCTCTGCCTTGAAACGATAAAATAGCCAATCAACACCCATGTGACCGTTTTTCCCTCCCTATCGTCACCAAACCTTAAACAAACCTTCATTTCTTTGTCATACAAGCGTTTTATTCTTTGTCCGGAAGGCTGATGCTTTTCAAAACTTCCCTCTGGAGGATAAAGAAATGAAACTGCTCTATTCCATCCATAAATACGACGTAAGCCTGTTCACCTGGCTGATCAATGCCAGGATACACTCCACTTTGACCAAGGTCAGCCGTTATATCTCGAAAACCGGCGACGGCCCGCTGTACCTGATCATCATCGGCTTGTTATACGGCTACGAAGGCCTCGAAAGCCCGTTCCTGCAAGCGATCCTGCTGGCTTTTTTAATCGAAAGACCGGTTTATTTTGTCCTGAAAAACGGACTCAAGCGCAATCGCCCGCAAGCGGCTTTACAAAACTTCCGCAGCACGATTACACCCTCGGATAAATTCAGTTTTCCGTCCGGCCATACCTCCGCCGCGTTCATGATGGCGACTATGCTCGGCTTTTATTTACCTCCCTTAATGATCCTGCTTTATTGTTGGGCGGCATCGGTCGGCTTCTCCCGTGTGGTATTGGGCGTGCATTTCCCGACCGATACGTTGGTAGGCGCCATTTTGGGTATCGGCACAGCACTCTTTAGTTTGGGACAAATCGTAATATGAAGATTTTTTATGGCGTACAAGGCACCGGTAACGGCCACATCACTCGCGCTCGGGTTATGGCGAAAGAACTTCGTGCCGCCGGCATCGATGTTCACTTTCAATTTACCGGACGCCCTGCGGATAAGTATTTCGACATGGAAGTCTTTAACGGCTACGAATCGCGCACCGGCCTGACTTTTCATACCGAGAAAGGCCAAGTCAGTTACTTGAAAACAGCGCTTGATGCAAAACCTATTACGTTCATAAGAGACATGAAGTCGCTGGATTTAAGCGGCTATGATCTGGTGATCAGCGATTTTGAACCGGTTACGGCCTGGGCGGCAAAAAGCCAGAAGATACCGGTTTTAGGCATCGGCCATCAATATGCGTTTAATCATAAGATTCCCAGGGAAGGATCGGACCCTATCGCCGACCAGGTCATGAAGTATTTTGCCCCCGCCGATGTCGGTGTCGGCTTGCACTGGCATCATTTCGGCCAACCCATTTTGCCGCCGGTGATCGATACGCCCGAAACACCCAAAAGCATTATCAAAAACAAGATCATTGTCTACCTTCCTTTCGAAGACCAGAACGAAGTCATCCGGCTGCTGTCGCCGTTCGAGAATTTCGACTTTCATGTTTATTCGCCGGAACCGGTGCCATCGGCATTTAATCACATCATCTGCAATCCGCTGTCGCGCGACGGTTTCCAGAAAGATTTATACGACAGCGCGGGCATTATCAGCAATGCCGGGTTTGAGCTGGCCAGCGAATCGTTACAGATGGGCAAGAAGATTCTGGCTAAACCGCTGCATGCGCAGATGGAACAAATCTCCAACGCCGCCGCCTTGCATCAATTGGGTTACGGACATGTTATGCATGATATGGATATAGCGGCTATTGAACATTGGCTGCATGATAATCATGCGGTTCATATCACTTATCCCAATATCGCCAAAGTGTTGGTGCAATGGATACAGGACGGAATGCCGAAAATGGATACCGACTTTATAGAGAATGTCTGGAATACGGTGGAAGTTACCCACATTAAGCAATAGCTCAGCCGTTACAACTCGCCACGGTTACCGCGTTTTTGTTTAATAAAACACTAACACATTAATCGTGGCGTCCCGCTTTTTTGATCCAGCACCGCAATGGCTTCCTCGCAGCTGATGATATTCTCCTTGTTGTTAAGAATATAATCGGCCAAGCGCTCAATCGCCTGCCAATGACCGGGCGAGCTTATAAATTGAAAAGCTTTGTTAAACAGCTCAACCATTTTTTCTTCGTGCCGGCTTCCGGCCGCGATAAAACTGTCCAGATATTCATAAACCTTCTCAAGATCGGAGGTGCCGCCGTAATAATGCAAGGCATCGATGTTGACCAGCCGGGCATTAAACTGCTCATCGTCGCGAAGCGCGACATGTTTTGCTTCCGCCAAAGGCCCGATCAGCAGATTAACCATATCCGCCTCAAAAGCGGTCCGGTACGCATCCTGTTCAGCGGCTGAAAAATAATGGGCGCTTTCAATCAACGCAACCGGCAGACTATGAATCAGTCGGCCGCCTTCGACCACAGCAGCAAAATGATCGTAGGCCAAGCGAGGGTCCAACGGATTATCTTTCGGGCGATCCAGCGCCTTGATGGTGATTTGGAAATACACCGGCGGCAGTTGTTTTTGTTTATTGTAAAGATAAATGGCGGTCGCGTGGCCCGCTTCATGAAAGGCGATCTGTCTGAGCAAATCTTGATCGTCAATGGGGCTGGATACATCAGTTTGGTAATTCCGTTTCATGATTCAACCTGTAAGCTAAAAAAATGCGGCCAGAAACTTGCTGACCGCACAAAGAGGAAGGATAGCTAACTCTAATTCCCTTTATCCGAGGGAACGATCACAAGAGTTACAGTTAGTGTAATGAATAAAATTTGCCTTGAAAATGTGACCGATTGCCGCGCGACAATAAGACGCAGCAAATGGCACGGTATGTGCTATATATTTGGGTTTGCACGATAAAAAATACTTCACAGCCGCATCGTAGCTGGACTTAAACAAAGCGTTAAACGGCTTATCGCGGCATTTCACATAGAAAAACAGGGCATATGACACATAGTCCCGTTTGGCTGGGCAAATGACTTTTAAACAGGCACAGGATCTAATATGACTAAATCGGAACTCATTGATATTTTGGCTAAAAAGCGTCCGCATTTGGAGCGGAAAGATGTGGAATTGGCGGTCGGCTGCATCATCGAGCAGATGAGCAAAGCGCTGATGGCTAACGATAGAATAGAAATCAGGGGTTTTGGCAGTTTCTCCCTGCATTATCACCCGCCTTTTACCGGTCGAAACCCGAGAACCGGCAATGAGTTAAATTTGCCGCCCCGATATTCGCCCTATTTCAAGCCGGGCAAAGAGTTGCGCCAGCGAGTCGATTTATTAAGAACTGCGTATCGGATTAAGCAAAAGGTCTAGCTTTAAATCGAAGCGGCGGCTGGAAAAGCTCCCGGCCGCCGCTGATTATTACCGGTGTTTAATTATTGGCCGATAGATTGACGCATATGCGTCATTGCTTCTTCGGTATGTTTAGTGCCGACGTCAGCATGTCCCTGTTTAGCGTGAGCGATGGCTTCTTTTAAATGTTTAACCGCATCAGTCATATGCACATGCGCTTCGGCATGTTCTTTTTCCGCCGCTTCAGCATGTTTTAAACCTTCTTCCGCATGCTTAAGCAGTTGGTCGGCATGACCGTCTTGCCCATGAGCCGTCGCCATAGCCGAATGCTCCAGCGCTTGCGCTGTATGATGCTCGGTAGCATTTGCCTGGGAGCTTAAGCCAAGAGCCAAGGTACCCATTAATATCGCAATAAATTTTAATTTCATGAGGATTTCCTTAAATGATTAGAGTGTGGTGCATCACCGTAACAGCTATCGTCATCGAAAACGTTTTTGCATTACGGTTGACGTTAGTGTAACCCATTCCGGCTGTTCTGTAAGTTACGGCATGTTTACGCTCCCTTTAAAAGTGTTCAGAATAATTTTACCGCCCGACATGACCAGATCGGGGTATTCCAATATTTTTAGCGTATGCATCGGGTCGCCTTTGACCGCAATCATATCGGCCGGCGCACCGGGTTGCAGGGTACCCAACAGCGGACTATTCAAATACCGGCCTGCTTTCGAGGTCGCGCTACGCAGGACGTCAACAGTTTTCATGCCGGTTACGTGCATCATAGCGATAAGCTCCTGCGCATCGATGCCCCAAGGAATGTCGGGATGCGCAATTTCAGCGCCGTATAAAAACTCCCCACCCAATGCCGCCAAGGCGCGGGCATTGCCGGCAACACCGGGACACTTCGATAAAGCATCCAGTGTCGCGACTATTTTTATGTTTTGCCCAACCGCTTGTTTTAGCAATGCCTTGGGAATGACACCGCATGGGACATGCGCCCATTCATCAATGCCGGCGTCAACAGCAATCCTTGCGCCAGTTGCTTCGCCTATATGCGCCGTCACTTTACGCCCCTGTTGATGGGCTTCATCGACAATCGCCCTGACGATATTTTCCGGCAATAGCGGCCAAGCCGTTTTTGAATGGGCCGTTTTGCTATGGACATTGTCGTGCCTTGCCGCGCCATGATGATGTTCCGAAGCCCAAGGCGCGCCGGTTTCGCCGCCCGGTTCCAACGCGACTTTAATCACCGCCGCGCCGCCGTTTATAAGATGTCGGACCACTGCCCTCGCCTGCTGCTCCGTGTCCACGGCTATGGCGATATTTTCAGCCCCCAATTGCGCAATCGGATAACCGCCGGGCGCGGTAATAATCGGCCCGGAAGTTAATACCCGCAAACTGCCGTCACCGCCGTAAGGCTGGTGCAAAGGCCCGCCCACATCGCGAATCGTGGTAATGCCGTGCTTTAAGACAGTGTCCGCCGGAATATGCTGAAAGCCAAGATGGGCATGCAATTCGATAAAGCCGGGCAACAGGGTTGCATCGCCCAGATCAATGACTTTGGCGTTGCCGGGCTTGAATGCTTCGCGGGCGTCGATTTTTACCACATGTCCGCTTTTCACTAATACCGAAACATTGGTTCTGATGTTATTGCCGTCGAAAACCCGTGCGGCATGGATAAGAACCGGGGTTTGTTCCGTTTCTTGGGCGGTAGCCGGGGAGGCAAAGACAGTTAAGACTAAAAACAGCAAGAGTTCGATTGGAGCACGTATTTTCATAATCACGAGATTTTGCATTTCATCTACTTTTAAACAGCGTGTGCGCATGTTCACAGCAAGCTTTGAGCTTCGGCGTTAGATGAGAAACAGGCCGATATGCAGACCTTCCAGGTTTTTAAAACCTGGAAGGTCTAACTAACATGAGTTAATACGTAATTTCTATACCGCCATAAAAAGACAGCGGCGCGCCTGCATTCAACATCGCATCGGTTGCCGTGGCGGTGTTCATGATATTGGTATTGGCGACATATTTGGTATCGAGCAAATTCCGGCCTTCCAGAAATACCTTGTAATGATCATTAGACCAGCCGGTACGCATACCGAGCAGGCCGTAAGAATCAATCTTATAGGTATTGGCATAGTCTCCCCAACGCTTACCGACCACATCGAAAGTGGGTCCGACAAAATAGCCGCTGGCATGGTGATACATCGCCTCGCCTTTCAGGAAGTATTTGGGCGCTGCCGGTAACGCATTGTTCGCGTAAGTGCGGTCATTATCGAAGCTGAAATCGTTGATCGTGAAGTTCAGCATAGGTTTGATACTATGCGTACCCTTGCCGTCCAGGGCAAAGCTGCCGCCGATTAAACCCTCGACACCGGCGTGAATGGTGTTGTCGAAATTCGCTGCCTTAGCCGATCCGCCTGGCGGCGTAGTGGAAAGAATTTCGTTATTCAGCCATGAATAGTACAGCGACAAATCCCAGTTCACACTGTTTAAGCTGCCGAGTTTTTGCTTGCCGCGCGTGCCTATTTCAACCGAAGTGCCTTCCATCGCCTTTAGATCGGTCGTGGTTAAGCCGGCGGTGATATTGTCCGAAATATTGTAGTTGGTCGGCGGCGCGTATAAACGGCTGACATTGCCGTAAAGGCTGGCTCTCTCGGTCAGGTTATACATCAAGCCCAAGCTGGGATTAATGCCGCTATAGTCATTGCTGGGATTACCGCCTTGAGAATAAACATTGAAGTTGGCGTCCTGGGGAATCGGCAAGCGTCTATTATCGACTTCGCGGTGCGCGAACACGCCTTGCAACGCAGGAGTCAGCGTCCATTTATTGGTAATATGCCAGTGGTCCTGGGCGAAAATCTCGATATTATCGGCTTTCTTGGTGATTTGATTGGTCATCGGCCCACGGACGCCGCCGACATTGGTGTAGTTGCCGCCTTTATCCGAGTTGGTGCCGAAATTCAAACCCAGCAATAAGTCGTGGCTGTCCAATCGCAGGTTGTAGCGGGCGGTCGTACCCCAGTCCTGTTGGACCGAATCGACCAGCAAACTGAACCGGTCCGCGGTATCGCCGGGAAAAAAATGCACCGTATCGACGATAGGATGATAAAGATGCTGGTTTTCAAAAGAAAAGCCGACATCGAGAGAACTTTTGTCATCGATGGTCCAGGTAGTTTTGTTGGCGACACGTTCGGTCTCGGTATTCAACTGGTAATTGCCGCCGATAGCCTGGGTGCTGGCCTGATAGGGATTGGCGTCGAATTGCGCACGGGTCAACTGCCCCGGCAACTGCTGGTTGTTTTTAATGTAGCTGACAAAGGTACGGTTAACGACGGAATCGGTGATTTGCCAGCCGAAGTTGCCGTAAAGACCAAAACGATCCTGCTTATTGTGAGCCCGGTAGCCGTCCCATTCCTTGCCTTCGATCGTCAACAAGCCGTCGAAGCTGTCACTGAAAACCTTGCTCACCGTGCCGCGGCCGAGAAACTGGCCGAAACTGCCGCCGCTGAGCGAAAGCCTCGCGCTAGGGCTATCATGGGCGGTCGGCGAGGTAAAATCGATAGCGCCGCCCAAGGTGCTGGCGCCGTACTTGAACGCATTGCCACCACGGGCAACGGTGGCGAAACTGGACGCCAGCGGATCGATCATGCGGTTATGGTTGTTGCCGTCGGCGGCAGTGACCGGCAGGCCGTCTTGCAGAATCTTAACGCCGCTCCCGGCAAAGTTGTTGGCATCCAGGTTCGAGCCGCGACTGGTAATAAACACTTCGTCATTGCCGCTTTGACTGGTCGCCCAAACACCGGGGACATAGCGGAAAAAATCCGCTACGCTGGACACATTACGGTCATGCAGACCGTTGATGTCAACCAGGCTGACGCCGCCCGGCGAAACCGCCACTTCGGCGCTGGCGGCGGCCAGCTTCCGGTCGTCTTTTTCGGTGACTTCCATGGTGTTAAGTTCGATGGGTTTTTCGGCTCTTTTATCGGGCCGTTTGGATTTTTTAGCCGTCGCCTTTGCCGTGTCGGCGGCAGTGGCCGCTTGCTCTTGCGCCATCGCGGCGTTGCCGGACATGGCCAGTAACAAGGAAATAAACAGCGGACTGCTTAACTGTAACAGTCCGGCAGGCCGGTTAGCGCGGATGAATTTCATGATAATTCCAAGGTAGTAAGGAAACACGCCTCAGGGAGTGGCTGAGAATTTTTTATTCGACAGTCGAATCGACGCTTAAATCCGGCTCCGAATACAGTGCGCAGATACTACCCAATACCCACAGCGATTTCCTCGCGCATTCATATGGCAAAAGGAGTATTTCTTATGGCAAAAGTAGGATTGCGCGATATGCCACGATTTCTTCGATTTAGCGTGTGATATGACGCACTTTCAACCGCCATCAGTCTCCCGAAAAACCATTAACGCCATGAAAATAATGCGCTAGCCCGTCAAGGCGCGGTTTGTGCTTAATGACTTGGAAGTTTTATAGCCAAAAGGGTCATCATGGAAACCAAACAAGCAACAGCGCGTTGGCGCATCAGCAGCGACGAGTTGCAATGCCGTCAGCAACAAGATTGTTTGCAGCAACTCTTACCGGAAGATTTGGGGCTTGGACAGTCAACGATATTCCAGCTCGACCAAGACTTGAGCTATATACAAACATGCTACACGCCCGCCAAAGACCTGGCCGTTTTAAGCCGGATAGAACATCAGGAACCGCGCCTGATGGTTACATTAGGTTTAAAAGGACACTCCCGTTTTACCGGAAACAGCGGCGACGAACTTGTTTTTAACGAAGGCTACACTTCCATAACAACCATCGAATCAAGCATTGGCGAGCGCCAATATCAAGCCGATAAGCCCACCATTCAGCTTCGTTTCTCAGTGAATGGAAATTGGCTGGACCGGTATTTCGGCGAAAACAAGGCGGCACATTTATTCAACAAAAACGGCATCCAACTACTTAATTATCAGCCTATCTCGCCCCAGGCCATGTATGCGGCGCAACAGTTATTGAACTGCAACGCATCGGCAGCAACCAAGCGGATATTCATGCATGGCTGCGCCATGTCCCTGCTGGCTGTTGAATTAAACCATCTTTGTGAAGATACGCGTTCCAAGTCGTCGGCATTTAATCGAAAAGACGCCGCTATGGCGAAATCGGCACGGGATATTCTATTCGCTGAATTTAAAAACCCGCCGTCAGTAGAACAGCTGGCAAAACGGGTAGGCACCAATCAATTCAAATTAAAAAAATTATTTCACCATTTTTTTAATAACACGCCTTACGGCTTATTGCTGGAAATCAGGATGACTAATGCCTATCGATTGCTGGAATCGAGACAGTGCCAAGTCAGTGTTGCAGCAGATTCGGTCGGCTACAGCCATGCCAGCAATTTCAGCGCGGCATTTATAAAATATTTTGGCGTCTCGCCCAAAGCTATCGCCAAACAACACTAAGGTAACTCGCAACCTATTTTCAGCCACAGATGAACACGGATAAACTGAAGACTTTATCGTTCCCACGCTCCGGCGTGGGAACGCAGTCTCAGACGCTCCAGCGTCGGCTTCCTTTGTGCTGTTCAGAACCATGAAGTGCGGCGTATCAGCTTCAGGACTTGTTTTTAAGGCGGCAGTTCAATGGATCGGGACGCTGGAGCGTCCCGAACTGCATTCCCACGCCGGAGCGTGGGAACGATAAACAACTTTCAAGAAATAAAATACCGTAGGATCAGTGCATTACTCGAAATGACTTACCGAAAAAAACTTATATTTCAACAAGCTACCTCATCCACCTCTTCTTGCCGTCAACTGCGGAAACATTCATGTCATGATCAGGAAATATCCACGTAATAAATACCCTCTATCCTGCTGTTAACCTCAATATGCTTAGGGGATCTACCGAATGCCCGATCTACGCAAAGAAATCATCAATATCCTTGACGGCAGGCTGCTAACGCCGCATTTTCAACCCATTGTTTCGCTGCCTCAAAAGAAAATCATAGGCTACGAAGCGCTAATCCGAGGCCCATCCGATAGCCCGCTGCATAGTCCGTTTAACTTGTTTACCACGGCCGAGCAATTTAATTTAAGCAACCGGCTGGAATTCCTGTGCCGGGAAATAACCATACAGCGCTACGCCGACCTGGATATTAAAGAAAAGCTGTTTATTAACGCCAGCCCCTTGGTGTTACTGCAACCTGAATTCAAAAAAGGCGAAACCCTCAGGTTGCTGGATCAATACGGCGTTAACCCGCGCTCGGTAATCATTGAATTAACCGAACACAAACCCGCCGACAACTACGAGATCATGCGCGCCTCGGCCAAGCATTACCGGGGCATGGGCTTTGAGATTGCCCTTGACGACCTGGGCGCCGGTTATTCGGGATTAAGACTGTGGTCGGAATTACTGCCCGAATACGTAAAAATAGACAAACACTTTATTCACAGTCTCCATGACGACCCGATCAAGCTTAATTTTGTCCGTTCGATTCAAAGCATGGCAGTGTCCTTGAATTGCAGCGTCATTGCCGAAGGCATCGAAACCGAAGACGAATTCAAGGCCATAGAAAAACTCGGCATCACCCATGCCCAAGGCTACTATTTCGCCAGACCGACGATTGTTCCTTTGGATAAACTCGACAATACCGTATTCAGTAACGACCACGTCAAGGAACACAAAACGGTTCCGTTTAATAACGCCACCACGGCGGTTCATATCATCAGGGGCATCACGCCTATTTCGGCAAAAACGTCGATTAATGACGTGATGAACCTGTTTCATCACAACAGCGACCTGACCATCTTGCCCTTAGTCGATGACAATATGGCGTCGGGCATTATTTTTCGCGACAAATTCCTGACCAAGTTATTCTCAAGCCGATACGGCATCGATTTGCACGGTAAAAACCCGATAAAAACCTTTGTCGAGAATACCCCCTTATGCATCGATAAAAACATGCCGATCGACTTGGTCAGTAAACAGCTGACTTCGTTAATGACTAACGACCCGGCTTTTATCATCACCCATAACGGTGGTGAGTATATGGGCGTAGGCACTTTACTGGATCTGCTCGCCGAATTTACCCGCCAACAAATCGATAATGCCAAGCACGCCAATCCTTTGACCTTATTGCCGGGCAGCGTACCGATCAATAATCAGGTCAACCAATTGCTGGCTAATAAAGTACCCTTCAGTTTCGGCTATTTCGATCTGGATAATTTCAAGCCTTTTAATGATGTTTACAGTTACGATGCCGGCGATGACATCATCAAAGCCGTTGCCAATACGCTGACGAATTACATTCCGGCAGAGAGCGGCGTAATCGGGCATATAGGCGGCGATGATTTTATTGTAATTTTCACCTGCCATGACTGGCTAATGCGTTGCGAAAACATACTGGAATCTTTTAAAAACACAGTCCCTGCTTATTACAGCGACAAAGACCTAAAAGCCGGCGGCATTCATACCGAAAACAGGGCCGGAGAAAAGTGCTTTTTTCCGCTGGTCAGTTTGTCCATCGGACTGGTAGACCCTGAATCGACCAGCCGGTGTCAGTCTCATGTCGATATAGCCGACTTGGCGTCCGAAGCTAAAAAAATGGCTAAAAAAACCACCGGTAACAGCTATTTCATTAACCAGCGAATGACTAAAAATCCTGGAAGCCTTCAATCCGTTGCGCATAAATCAACAACCAAATTGCATGCCGTTAATTAACATAAACCGCACTTTAAGAGGTTCAACATGCTCAAATATATCAGCTTCAAAGCCCGTATACTGCTCGGCTTTCTTTCCGTCATCAGTTTGATGACAGTGATTTCCGCATCGAGTTTGATCAACTTATCCAACACCAATCGCGACCTTACCGAAATAAACAACACCCTGCTGCCCAACGCCCTGCTGATGGGACAAATGGCGCGCGATATTGTGCTGGTCCATCAATTTTTATCCGACGTTTCGGCCTCCCATTCGCCTGCGGGTTATCAGGATGCGGAAAAATCCGCCCAGGATTTTAAACAGGGCTTGCTCCAGTTCCGCCAACATATTGCCGGCAATACTGCAAAACTCAAGGAAGTGGACATACTCGAGGCGAACTTCGACCTATTTTATCGAGACGGCAAGCACATGGCTTCGGCTTACACGACCGAAGGCCTGGAAGCCGGCAATGTCGCCATGCAAGACTTCGACCATGAGTCGTACAAATTGTCCTCGCAAATGATCAAACTCAGGAATGCCGAGGTCAACGCCGCCAAGTCTCACGTCAGCAATATTACCGAAACCACGCACCAGGTCTCCGCGGTGCTGTGGACGATGTCCCTGGCGATTATCACGCTGGCGCTGGGCATCGCTTTCTTTCTGACCCGTCATCTGAGCAAAGAAATCGGTATTGATCCTCTATATGCAAAAGGCATCGCCAAAGAAATCGCGGCCGGCGATTTGTCCCGGACCATCCATCTGGATGCGGACGACAAGGACAGCCTGCTGCATGCGATAAAAAACATGCAGCAAAAACTGCTGGCCCGCAGAACGGCGGAACATAAAGCAGCCGAAGAAATCCTGCATATCAAAATGGCCCTGGACAATGCCAGCGTCGGCATCATGCTCGCGGACAACCATCGCAACATCATCTACGTCAACAAATCCGTAGTTAACGCGCTCGGTAAAATAGAAAGCAAAATCCGCAAACAGATACCCCATTTCTCAGCCAATGCCCTGATCGGCAGCAGCATGGATAGTTTCTACCAAAACCCGTCCCTGCAAGCCGAAATATTCGCCGCCTTAACCGGCGTTCACAGCGAAGATATAGAATTGGGCGGCCGCACTATGACGATCGTCGCCAACCCGGTCATCAGCCGGCAAAACGAACGCATAGGCACCGTCACCGAATGGCATGACCGCACCGCCGAGGTCGTCGTGGAAAAAGAAGTATCGACCATCGTGGTCGCGGCCGGCATGGGCGACTTTACTAAGCGTTTTGATTTACACGACAAAACAGGCTTTCTGCGCGAATTGGGCGAAGGGCTCAACCAAATGCTGTACACCTGCGAAACCGGCATTAATGATGTGGTTCGCGTACTGGGCGCCCTGTCCCACGGCGACCTCAGCGAAACCATTACCAATGATTATCAAGGTACGTTCGGGCAACTTAAGGACAACGCCAATACCACCGTGGCAAAACTTGAAGACATCATCAATCAAATCAAGGATGCCACCAACAACATCAACACCGGAGCCAGGGAAATCGCTTCGGGTAATAACGATTTATCGCACCGCACCGAACAGCAAGCCGCCAGTCTGGAACAAACCGCCGCCAGCATGCATCAGCTGACCTCGACCGTACAAGCCAATGTCGAACACGCCAAACAAGCCAACCGGCTTGCCATTGGCACGACCGAAATAGCCGGCCAGGGCGGCGTGGTGGTCGGCCAAGTCGTCGCCACCATGAATGACATAAAAGAGTTTTCGCAAAAAATCGAGGAAATCGTTTCGGTCATCGACGACATCGCCTTCCAGACCAATATTCTCGCTTTCAACGCTGCGGTAGAAGCCGCCCATGCCGGCATGCAAGGACAAGGCTTTGCCGTGGTTGCCGGCGAGGTCCGCAACCTAGCGCAACGCGCCGCCGCATCGGCCGAGGAAATCAAAGTCCTGATTGAAGATTCGGTAAAAAAGATCGATAACGGCAGTAAATTGGCCGCCCAGGCAGGCTCTACCATGCAGGAAATTCTCAGCTCCATCTGCGGCGTCAGCGACATGATGGCACAGATAACCGCAGCCTCGGTTGAACAAAGCGCCGGCATTGAACAGATCAATCTAGCCATTAACCAGATGGATAACGTGACCCAACAAAATGCGGCCTTGGTGGAACAAGCCGCCGCCGCTGCCGAATCGCTGGAAGAGCAAGCGCAGAACTTGGCCGCCACGGTAAGCGGTTTTAGCACAGATTACAAACCGGCCGATCGCGATGTTGTTTATGTTATTGAAGATGCCGCTGCACTGCCGGAATTTCAACAGCCTCACCCCCAGCAAGAACATAAAGAGCATGTTATCTGGGACGCGATTAAAAACACCGGCAGTCATGCGCTTCACTCCATTGAAAATGCAGCGACAATCAAATCGAAACCTCAACAGCTGGCTTTTGCCGATGGCAGCTGGGAGGAGTTTTAATCTCGCCACAGATTCAGCTTATAAAAACAACTCTTCGTTGTTAATTCCGACAATCTCGTAAATGAATTTACAGTGTTTGATTTCGCTACTGAATAGTTGCTGTAACACACTAATAAACCGGGGAACAGTTCATGAAAATCAATAAGCAAGTAACCAATACGGAACATATTCTTAGCGACAGCGATTCTATTGTTTCCAATACCGATTTAAAAGGGGTGATTACCTACGCTAACGGCGATTTTATCCGTATTAGCGGATATTCCAGGGAAGAACTGATCGGGATGCCTCACAACATAGTGCGCCATCCCGACATGCCGCCCGAAGCATTCGCGGATTTGTGGCGTTCAATGAAAGCGGGCCGCCCATGGACCGGCGTCGTCAAAAACCGCTGTAAGAACGGCGATTATTACTGGGTATTGGCCAATGCCACACCTATTCATGAAAACAACCAACTGGTCGGTTACATGTCGGTTCGCAGTAAACCGGATCCTGAGCACGTTAAAGCCGCAGATGCGGCTTACCGGTTATTTCGCGAAGGCAAAGCAGGCAACCTGAAAATCCAGGATGGCAAAGTCGTTAAACCCTCTCTTTTAGAGCAATTACTTTTCAAGGATTTCACTGTCAAATCGCGTCTGATAGCGATTATCGGCCTGTTGTCCATGTTGCTGATGGTTATCGGCGGCATCGGCTTGCTCGGCATGAGCAAGGCCAAGGACGGTCTACGCACCGTGTACGAAGACCGCACCCTGCCGATAAGCCAAATTGCCTCGATTCAACAATTGCTACTGACCAATCGGCTGAATATTATTGCCAGCCTCAATGCCCCAACTCCCGAGGCGATTCGAAAAAATACCGCCGAAGTGGAGCAAAACATCGACAAAATCACCGTATTTTGGGATGAATATAGGTCCACTTGGTTGACCGACGAAGAAAAGGTTCTGGCCGAGCAAATTACCGAGAACAGAAAACATTTTGTAGCGGATGGATTGAAACCGGCCATTGCCGCATTGCGAGCCAATGACATGACGCTGGCCAATACGATTGTTGCGAACAAAATCAACACGCTTTACCCGGCTGTCAGTGAGAGTATCCAACAATTAATGCAATTGCAGCTTGATGTAGCCAAACAGGAGTACGGAACCGCTCAGTCGCGTCATGAAGCTATCCGCAACGTTTCCATCGGACTGATCGCTGCGGGCATTACCCTGGTTTTATGGTTGGGTTCGGTGTTGATCCGCGTCATCATACATCCGCTTGAGGCGGCCATCGCCCACTTCGACCAAATTGCCCAAGGCAATTACCGCAATGTCATTGAAATAGAACGCCGCAATGAAATCGGCAGAGTCATGGAAGCCATCAAATCGATGCAAACCAAACTCGGTTTTAACGTCACCGAAACCCAACGCGTCGCCGATGAAAGCCTGCGCATCAAAGTTGCGCTGGATAACGTCAGCACCGGCGTGATGATTGCCGATAACGACGGCAAAATTATTTATGCCAATAAATCGGTAAGCGACATACTCAGTAAAGCCGAACAGGATATCCGCAAGGATTTACCTGATTTTTCCGCAAGCGCGATGGTCGGCAGTAAAATCGACGTTTTCCATAAAAATCCGGCGCATCAGGCACAAATGCTCGCCTCCTTATCCGCCCCCTACACCGCCCGCATGGAACTGGGCGGCCGTTCGATGGTGGTAACGGCCAGCCCGGTCGTTAATGAACAAGGTCAGCGCCTGGGTTCGGTAGCGGAATGGCAGGATCGCACGGCCGAAGTTTCCGTGGAAAACGAAGTAGCCACCGTTGTGGCTGCCGCCATTATGGGCGACTTTAGCAAACGTTTCGATTTGCGTGGCAAGCAAGGCTTCTTGCGCGAACTGGGCGAAAGCCTCAACCAGCTTTTGCACACCAGCGAAACCAACCTGAATGACGTGGTGCGCGTACTCGACGCGCTATCCCGCGGCGACTTGACCGAAACCATTAGCAATGACTATCAAGGTATTTTCGGTCAGCTCAAGGATGACACCAATATCACCGTGGAAAAACTTAAGGAAATCGTCAACCGAATCAAGGACGCCACCGACAGCATTAATACAGGGGTCAAAGAGATCGCTTCCGGAAACAACGATCTGTCGTATCGCACAGAAGAACAAGCCGCCAGCCTGGAACAAACCGCCGCCAGCATGGAAGAGCTGACCTCGACCGTGCAACATAATGCAGAAAATGCCAAACAGGCCAACCGGCTTGCTTTTGACGCTGCCGAAATTGCCGGCCAGGGCGGCATAGTGGTCGGCCAAGTCGTCGCCACCATGACCGATATAAAAAAATCTTCTCAGCAAATCGAGGAGATCATTTCGGTCATCGACGACATCGCTTTCCAGACCAATATCCTCTCTTTCAACGCCGCCATTCAGGCCGCACATGCCGGCATGCACGGACAAGGCTTTGCCGTGGTTGCCGGCGAGGTCCGTCACCTTGCGCAACGCGCCGCCGCATCGGCCGAGGAAATCAAAGTCCTGATTGAAGATTCGGTAAAAAAGATCAACGACGGCAGTAAGCTGGCCGCCCAGGCAGGTTCTACGATGGAAAAAGTCCTCAGCTCCATCCGCGACGTCAGCGGCATGATGTCGGAAATAACCACTGCCTCGGTTGAACAAAGCGCCGGCATCGAACAGGTCAATCAGGCCGTCAGCCAGATGGATAATGTGACCCAACAAAATGCGGCCCTGGTGGAACAAGCCGCGGCGGCGGCCGTGTTATTGGAAGAGCAAACGCAGAACTTGGCTACCACGGTAAGCGGTTTTAAGATAGATGACAAAGCGGTTAAGCGCGGCGTTGTTTATGCTCTTGAAGGGGCGCTAACGGAATTTCACCACCCGCATCATCATCGCGGACATAAAGAACATGTCATCTGGGATACTGTAAGAACCACCAGCGGCAACGTCTCTCATAACCATGAAAATACCACAGCCAAGCCTCAACGACTGGCTGTTGTTAATGGCGACTGGGAGGATTTTTAATAATGAAAACTTTTCATACCGTACAAGCTACCGATGACAAGCCCCTCCCTCATGGAAAATTTATGACACATAAACTGAAAAAAAAATCATCAAGCGCGAAGAAAAATCAATATGCTTTAATTAAAAAGCAAAGCAACGCGCTGCAAACTTTGCACCGGAACGAGGGCAAGCTCTATATTTTCAGTACGCAACTTAGCCGCCTGATCGATGCGATTCCGGATTCCCTCCTGCTTCAGGATAGAGAAGGACGTAAACTCGTCACCAACAAGCTGACCAAAAGCCTGTTTAAGCTGCACGATCTCGATTGGTACGGCAAGACAGTCATAACCCCGGCCTTTGCGCGCCAGGATATACGTATCGGCCATGAGCATAACCGGACCATAAAATCGGAACTGGATATTGCGCTGAACAAGCGCCAGCTCAAACTTTATTATCAAATGCAAGTGAACGGCGACCGTCAAATGCTCGCTGTCGAAGCCTTATTACGCTGGGAGCATCCGCAATACGGCCTGATTACCCCGGATCAGTTTATCCCCTTAGCGGAGCAATCCGGCCTGATCCTGACTATCGGCGCGTGGGTGCTGCAAAACGCCTGCGAACAGCTCAAACAGTGGCAGAACGATCCGATTAAAAAGGATTTACTGTTGTCCGTCAACATCAGTCCCCGGCAATTTAACCAGCCCGGCTTCGTTGAACAGGTACAGGACATCGTGGCAAAAACCGCTGTCAACCCGGCACGGCTTAAACTGGAACTGACCGAAAGCCTGATGTTGCACGATCTATCCAACACCATCGACAAAATGAAGGCGTTGAAGCAGTTGGGCATCCGGTTTTCAATGGATAATTTCGGCACCGGTTATTCGTCATTGAGCCAGCTAAAGAAACTGCCCATCGACCAGCTAAAGATCGACCAGTTTCTGATGCGCGACATCGTCATTGACAGTTCCGACGCAATGATTGTAAAAACCGTTATCGACATGACTAAAAAACTGGGCATCGAGGTGATTGCCGGGGGCGTGGAAACCGAGCAGCAGTTTAGCTGTTTAAATAACCTCGGCTGCTCCGCCTATCAAGGCTACTTGTTCGGCAAGCCGATGCCGCTGAATGAGTTTGAAAGATTAGTTTATGTGGACCGTGTTAACGCAGCGTAATGCCATAGGCGTCAACTTATTAATAATAATGATTAATTCACCACGAAGACACGAAGAACACGAAGTTTTTTCTTGTTCCTACACGGTGCATCAATACCATCAAGCTAAGAAATACGCTGGTTCCTAAGCTGGAACTCCCGTCGTTATACACAAGTTCTGAGAGACCGTCATTCCGGCAGGGATGCCGGAATCCAGGCACAGGGAGGTGAAACTTTGTGTTACTCAAATATATGTAGAACCACCAAGTTACCGTCCCCTTCGGCTATGCTCAGGACAGGCATAGCACTGGATACCGGCATCCATGCCGGTATGACGACTCTGAAACACACTTGTGTGTAACGACGGGAGCACCAGCTTGGGAACCAGCACAAAAACCAGTAATTTAAAATTTCAGGATTAAATAATGCCCAGCAACAAATTTGTTATCAGCAAGCCCAAACCATCAATCACCAAACTCCCGGAACAAGGCAGAAAAAAATCGGATTTTATCGATGACTTCAAACAATATTACGTTCATTTATTGGGCAGGGATGAAAATTGCCGGTCGCCTTATTACGCAGGCGAAGCCTTGTCTCAGGCGGTTCGCGACCGCTTGATGGAGCGCTGGAAGAACACCCATCAAACTTATAAAAACAATGACTGTAGACGCGGTTACTATCTGTCTATGGAATTTTTGATGGGCCGGAGCCTGAGCAATGCGATGCTCAATCTGGGCGTGACCGATACCGTCAGCCAAGCCATGTACGATCTCGGCATTGCCATCGAAGAGCTGATCAGCAGCGAACAGGATGCGGGTCTCGGCAACGGCGGCCTGGGCCGTCTTGCAGCCTGCTTTATCGACAGTTGCGCAACCTTGCAGCTGCCGGTTATCGGCTACGGCTTACGTTACGAATACGGCATGTTTACCCAAACCATCGTCAACGGCGAGCAGGTCGAAAAGCCCGATCACTGGCTGCGCCACGGCAACGTCTGGGAAATCGAGCGTCTGGAATACTCGCATTCGATTAAATTCGGCGGCCATACCGAAATCCAAACCGATGAAAACGGCAACCAACGGCATTGCTGGATGTCCACCAGCAATGTACTGGCCGTGCCTTTCGATACCCCGATCCCCGGTTACCAAAACGGCACCGTTAATTCATTACGGCTATGGAAAGCGGTAGCCACCGAAGAATTCAACCTGGACGAGTTTAACGCCGGCGATTACGCCGAAGCGGTCGCGGCAAAAAATACCGCCGAAAACATCACCATGGTGCTCTACCCCAATGACGCCAACGAAAACGGCAAAGAGCTGAGATTACGGCAACAATATTTCCTCGCTTCCGCCAGCTTGCAGGATGTGCTTGCCCACTGGACAGGCGGTGTTCACGGCCATGATTTCAGCCGCTTTGCCGAAAAAAACTGCTTCCAGTTAAACGACACCCATCCGAGTATCGCGATTGCCGAATTGATGCGCCTGTTGATGGATATGCACGGTTTGGCTTGGGATCAAGCCTGGGCCATCACCAAAAACACCATGGCCTACACCAACCATACCTTGTTGCCCGAAGCGCTGGAAAAATGGCCGGTTAGCCTGATGCAGCGCTTATTGCCGCGCTTGATGGAGATTATTTTCGAAATCAATGCCCGCTTTATGGCTGAAGTTGCGATGCACTGGCCCGCCGATAACGAACGTTTAAGCCGGATGTCGATCATTGAGGAAGGCGATCAGCAACGGGTTAGGATGGCCCATCTGGCTATCGTCGGCAGTTTTTCCGTGAACGGGGTCGCCCAGTTGCATTCCCAATTATTGCAACAAAATTTATTCAGCGACTTTTACGCTTTATGGCCGCATAAATTCAACAACAAAACCAACGGCGTGACGCCGCGACGCTGGCTGGCCGCCTGCAATCCCGAGTTGGCAAGCCTGATAACGGAAACCATAGGCGACAAGTGGATTACCGATTTATCGCAACTGAAAAAACTGGAACCTTACGCCGAAAACGCCAAATTCCGGCAACGCTGGCATGACATCAAACAGGCGGCAAAACAGCGCCTGATCGATTATAAAAAAAGCAAACACGACACCGAACTGCATCTGAATGCGGATGCCCTGTTCGATGTGCAGGTCAAGCGTATTCACGAATACAAGCGTCAGCTGCTGAATGTATTGCATGTTATTCATCTTTATAACTGCATCAAAAAAGGCAACACAGACCGGGTGCCAAGATGCGTATTAATCGGAGGTAAAGCGGCTCCCGGTTATCGCATGGCGAAAAAGACCATCAAACTGATCAATAACGTTGCCCAGATTATTAATTCGGACCCTGACGTTGGCGACAAATTAACCCTGCTATTTTTGCCGGACTACCGCGTTTCAGCGATGGAAAAGATATGCCCCGGCGCCGATTTGTCCGAGCAAATATCCACCGCAGGCAAGGAAGCATCGGGCACCGGCAACATGAAGCTGATGATGAACGGCGCGATTACCATCGGCACTTTGGATGGCGCGAACATTGAAATCCGCGAAGAAGTCGGCGATGAAAACTTCTTTTTGTTCGGTTTGACTGAAGAACAAATCGAAGCAAGAAGAGCCCATTACGATCCGCTTGAGATAATCGACCAGGATGAAGACTTGCAGCAGGTCATGCATCTTTTGGAATCCGGCTATTTTAACCAGTTTGAGCCGGGCATATTCGACGACCTGATCAATTCGATAAAAAGCCAGTACGACCCCTGGATGACGATTGCCGATTTTAGAAGTTATGTTGACGCCCAAAAACGCGTTGAAGACGCTTATCGGGATAAAGATCATTGGACCCGGATGAGTATTTTAAATTGCGCGAACAGCGGCAAGTTTTCTACCGACCGGACGATTAGCGAATACAACCGGGATATTTGGAAACTGGATGCGCAACCGGTAAAGCCTAAATAACCTGACCAACGGGAGTGTAAGCTTCGCCTAAAGCGCCTATTTGGTGCTTGCTCTTGCAGGCGAAGCCTGCACTCCGGCTTTGAAGCTTAGCTAAAAATTTATATTCAGGTACTTATTCGTCGTTACTTGAAGGCAAAGCACTACTGGATTCAGACCAATTTCAAAATATCAATCCATGACCAATAGAACTAACCGGGGAACATTACGGGCTGATTGAGGCAAGAATTATTGCGCTTACCACAGCTTATACTTATGCTGAATGTGGTTATTTTATACTGCCATTACCAATAAAGTTATTATAATTTCAAATACCTACACACATTATCTTTCTTTTTTGCTATATGCGGAAATATTGATGTCATCATGAAGAAATATCCATGTAATAAAAGCCGCTTATTCTTATTGCGAACCTCGGCATGCTCAGATGAACTTATATAGACGCCATTGACAGCCATGAAATGGAAGACCGGCTTGAAGCTGGATATGCGCGAGATTTTATTGAGCTTATTAATTTTCAACTCCAAGCTTTATTGATTTACTCCTATCTGATCTAAAAAACGTCTAATTTTGAAAAAGTGCGGGGAGTGTCAGGCGAGGATGTCGGCAGCAAGGATGCTGCCGTCAAGCCCCCAGGGATGGGTTCACGGCGCTCCTCGGCTGACACTCCCTGCATCTTTCAAAGTTGAACGATTTTTCAGTATGAAAGGAGTAGTACTTACGGTATTTGATATGAAACGTAACAGTGTATTTAAGAATCCCAGCCAGGATAAATTAATAGATCATAAACAATGTATTGCATTTCATGAGGCCGGACATGCAACCGCTATTTAAACAGCCAAGCCAGAAATCTTCCGCCGGTTTTTTTTCAAATTATGTTTAAGGATTTAAGCAGTACGTCATTCTTGGTAGCAATCAAAATATTATCGATTGCGAGGAAGTCGTGTCGCTACTTGAACATTAGAGCATTTCTAATAATTCATGCATCTGGCAGCCACTGAAAAAGTGACTTTCAATTTTTAAAAAGAGCCTATGATCTCGCCGCGCGGCAATTTCGTCCTCACCATTTGCAAGATCGTCTGACTCAGGTTGGCTTATATTCACTGGGGTAAGTCTGAATTTACCGATGCGGACATGATGGTCAGAACGGAATGCACATCGCCATGTTAAATAAAGAACTCATGTGCTCAATGCTATAAAAGCGCCAGCTAACATTAAATTCATATGCACGAACGAATTCCTCGCTTGATGGTATCGCTCCGGCAATTCTCTTCGCTCTGGCGAAGCGGCATTTTAGATTTAACCGCGCTTAAAAATTCTATCCGAATAATCGTAAACACTACTAACAAACATGACCGTCCAAACAAAACAACTATTAATCCCTGCGCCTAAAATCGAGCATTATGATCTTAGCTCTCCTGAATGGTATCTCAACCGTGAATTAACTTGGCTGGAGTTTAACAGGCGGGTTTTGTCGGAAGCTGAAGATGAGCGCACTCCATTATTGGAGCGGCTTAAGTTTATTGCCATCGTCAGCTCCAACCTGGATGAGTTTTTCATGAAACGGATAGGCGGCCTTAAACAACAGGTCGGTGCTGGAATCAGCGAGCTAAGTGTCGATGGCCGCACGCCGCAGCAGCAAATTACCGAATGCTATGCTGTTGTACGTGAGCTTGAAGCCAAAAAACAAATACTGCTGGCTCAAGTTATTGATTTGCTCCGGCAACAACATATTCGCATCTTACCGTATTTAGAGCTTTCTAAAGATCGGCAACAAACCATGCGCGAGCACTATATTCAAAATATCTTTCCTCTGGTAACGCCGCAGGCGATTGATCCGGCGCATCCCTTCCCGTTTATCTCCAACCTGTCCCTGAATTTACTGGCCGGCGTTTGTAGCGCTGACACTGACGATATGACTCTGGTACGTATTAAAGTACCGGTCAGTTCCAGCGTGCCGCGTTTTATCCAGGTGGGAAATGAACATATTTATGTCGCCCTGGAAGATTTGATTGCGAATAATCTCGACTTGCTCTTTCCCGGCATGAAAATAGCTTTCTGTAATCTGTTTCGGGTGGCTCGCAACGCCATCACCGAAAAAGACGAAGAACAAGCCGATGACCTTTTGCAAATGATCGAATCGGAATTGCGCGAGCGCAAATTCGCTCCTGTCATTCGTCTTGAAGTTGCTGCAACGATGGAAAAAGCGCACAGCGGTATGCTGGCGTCTGAACTGGGGCTCAATGAAGAACAGGATGTTTTCGTGGTTGATCAATGCATGGCGATGACCGATCTGTTTCAGCTTACCGGCATTGCCAGGCCCGACTTGCTCGACCCGCCTCACCATCCATCGGATCATCCAAAGCTGGCCGGCGCTCCGAATATTTTTCACGCGATCCGCGAACACGGCTCTATTTTATTGCAACACCCCTATGAGTCGTTTGTCACTACCGTTGAACGCTTTGTTAAAGAAGCCAGCCGCGATCCAAACGTTCAGGCGATTAAAATGACGCTGTATCGAACGTCTGCCGGTACCAAGATAATTCAATACCTGATTGATGCGGCATTAAATGGTAAGCAGGTTGCGGTCGTCGTGGAGTTGAAGGCGCGTTTTGATGAATCAGCCAATATCAAATGGGCTCATCGCATGGAAAATGCCGGTATTCATGTGACTTACGGCGTAGTCGGATTAAAAACCCACAGCAAAGTGATTTACGTGGTCAGACAGGACTATAACGGCCTGCGCCGTTATGCCCATATCGGCACGGGTAATTACCATGCAGGAACAGCCCGGCTTTATACCGATCTGGGTATTCTGACTTGCGATAAAAAAATAGGCGAAGAGTTAACTGAATTATTCAATTACCTGACTACGGGTCTTGTGCCCAAGCGTAATTATCAAAATTTGCTGATCGCGCCCAATAAATTAAAGTCAAAACTGCTGGAGAAAATAGCGCGTGAAATCAGTAAGCACACCCTCAGTTCGCCCGGTTTAATCCAGTTTAAAATGAATGCCCTGGAAGATGCAGACATCACAGCCGCGCTTTATAGAGCATCTCAGGCCGGTGTAAAAATTGACCTGATTATCCGCGATACCTGCCGATTAAGGCCCGGCATTGCCGGATTATCCGATAATGTTCGCGTTATCAGTATCGTTGGACGTTTTTTGGAACACACCCGTATCTACTATTTCCAAAATGGCGGTGACGAAGAATATTTTATCGGTTCGGCCGATTGCATGAAACGTAATCTGGAGAGTCGTGTAGAAGTGGTCGTCCCGGTGCAAAAAATCGAATTGCAAGCGGCCTTGAGGCAAATCTTAAATGTACAGCTGAGCAATCAACGCAGTGTTTGGGAAATGCAGGCTGACGGTCAATATATTCAGTTGCAAGCCAAAGATAAACAGTTAGGCGCTCAAGAGACCTTGATTAAATTGGCGAGTAAGCGTTTCGATGAAGCAAAAAATAACAAATCCGATAAAAAGTCTAAAAAGAAATCCGGCGCTAACAGAAATATTCATTGAAACAGTCTGAACGGGTTAGAAAAATAGAACACGGATGACACGGATTAAACGGATCTACACGGATCTAAAAGCGCAAATGAGCTAAAAATCCGTGTAAATCCGTCCTATCCGTGTCGCCTCGGCAACTGCTCCTGCGTTGCTCTACCTCCTGCATCCATGCAGTCGTAGAGGCGCCTACTTTTGGCATCCGCGTTCCATTGAATTTAATGACTAGGTAGTTACCTGAACTGAATATCTACGAACAAAGACTTAAGCACAGGTTGCGAATCATGACTTCCTCGTCAGCCGGAACGATCAGCACCGGCTTGTAACCGGCAAGACCGATTTCGCCGGCATTAGCATGGTTGGCTGACCGATCCAAGGCAAAACCAAGAAAACCCAGGGGTGTACAGATTTTTTCACGGACTTCGGCAGAATGTTCACCGATGCCGCCGGTAAAAACCAGCGCATCGATACCGCCGGCCTTGGCCGCGAAGCCGCCGATCGCAGCCCGTACTTGGCGGCAAAAATAGTCGACAGCGAATTGGGCGTTTTCGGTGTTACTCGAAAGCAGCTCATTCATTTCCGAACTTTCCCCCTCAGATAAAGCCATCAGCCCCATTTTGTGGAAAACCACGTCGCTTAACTTTTCGGGGTCGTAGCGCTTCGCCAGCTCCAGCATTACGCCGGGATCGAGGTCGCCGCTCCGGGTTCCCATTGGAATGCCGCCCGCCGGGGTATAGCCCATCGTGGTGTCCACCGATTCCAGGTTTTCTATCAAGCAAAGGCTGGCGCCGCTGCCCAAATGTGCGACGACGATTTTTTTATAAGCCACATCGCCTAAAATCCCTTCAAGAACGTCAGCAATGTAAGCGTAATTAAGTCCATGAAAGCCAAAGCGGCGCAAGCCAAACTCGTTCGGAATCGGCAGCCGTTTGGACAACTCGGGCATGGCGGCGTGAAAAGCCGTATCGAAACAGACAACTTGCGGCGCATCGAAGCGTTGCAGGCACAAATCCAGTCCCAGCAGGTTACCCGGCAAATGCAGGGGGGCAAGATGAACCAGCCCTTGCAGCCGGGAATGTTCGGCATCATCAACGCGCCTTGCCGGATCGTTGATATCGCCGCCGTGTACAAAACGATGGCCGACCAGATCCGGCAGTTCGCCCGCCAGATCATGCAGTAGTTGATCGAACCCTTCCCTTTGGTCGCGTACATGCTCGTAGCGGAAATTGCGCCGCCTACCCTCTGCGGAAAACAGGCTCGCCTTGATCGAAGACGAGCCGCTGTTGATGGTTAGAACCGAACAATTCATCAATAAGGCCATACCCAATTATCGACTTCCGGCAAATCAATCCCGTGCTCGTAAGCGTAGTTGCGGCATTCGATCTGCATGTCGCGCATGCTTTCTTTCACATGCGCACCCGATACACGCAAAGCCGGAACACGATTAATCGCATCGATCACCAAACTGAAACGGTCGATCTCGTTCTGGATCGCAAGTTCCAAAGGTGTATTGATGCTGCCTTTTTCCTTGTAGCCGCGTACATGCAAATTTTTATGATTGTTGCGGCGATAGGCCAGACGATGGATCAGCCAGGGATAACCATGGAAATTGAATAAAACCGGTTTGTCCAACGTGAACAGGCTATCGAAATCTTTATCCGATAAACCGTGCGGGTGTTCGCTGTCAGGTGTCAGTTTGTAAAGGTCAACCACGTTGATGAAGCGAATCTTGAGTTCGGGGAAGTTCTCGCGCAACAGCACCACTGCTGCCAACGCTTCCTTGGTAGGAATATCGCCCGCGCTGGCGACCACCAGGTCCGGCTCGACGCCTTGATCGTTACTTGCCCAGCCCCAAATGCCGATGCCTTTGGTGCAATGTTTGACTGCCGCATCCATGTCCAAAAATTGCAAATGTTTTTGTTTGTCGCAAACGATCACGTTGATGTAGTCAGTGCTCTTTAAGCAATGATCGGCAACCGATAGCAGACAGTTCACATCGGGCGGCAGGTAGATGCGCGTTACCTCCGGACTTTTGTTAACGACTACGTCGAGAAAACCGGGATCCTGATGCGTAAAGCCGTTATGATCCTGGCGCCATACGGTCGACGTAATCAACAAGTTAAGCGATGACACCGGCGCACGCCAAGGAACTTCCTTGGACATGGCCAGCCATTTGGCATGTTGATTAAACATCGAGTCGATCACATGCACGAAAGCTTCGTAGGTGGAGAAAAAGCCGTGACGGCCGGTCAATAAATAGCCTTCCAACCAACCTTCCAGGGTATGCTCGGACAGCATTTCCATGACCCGTCCGTCCGGCGACAATTCGCCGCCATTGGCGTCTTCAGGTAAATAATCGGCCAACCAGGTTTTTTTGCTGGCTTCATACACATCGTCCAGCTTGTTCGAGCTGTTTTCATCGGGACCGAACACGCGGAAATTGTTCATGTTCAAACTCATGATGTCGCGCAGGAATTTGCCCAGCGGACGCGTGTTTTCAGCAGTCGTAGTACCCGGTTTGTCCACCACGGCGGCATATTCGCGATGATCCGGCAGATGCAAGGCTTTACGCAACAAGCCGCCATTGGCGTGGGGATTAGCGCTCATGCGCCGCGCACCTTTGGGAGCCAGAGCTTTGAGTTCGGGTAACAAGCGGCCGGCTTGATCGAATAATTCTTCGGGTTTGTAGCTGCGCAACCAGTCTTCCAGTTGCTTGAAATGCTCCGGGGTGTCGCGCACATTGCCAAGCGGCACTTGATGCGCGCGCCAAAAACCTTCCACTTTTTTACCGTCGACTTCTTTTGGCCCGGTCCAGCCTTTGGGACTGCGTAACACAATCATCGGCCAGCGTGGACGGACAGGTAAGCCGCTACTGCGCGCTTCTTGTTGAATACGGCGAATCTCCAGAACGCATTGTTCCATGGTCTCGGCCATGGCCTGGTGCATGGTGGCCGGATCGCTGCCTTCGACGAAATAAGGCGTCCAACCGTAGCCCTTGAACAGGTTTTCTAATTCTTCATGCGAGATGCGCGACAAAATAGTCGGGTTGTTGATCTTGTAACCGTTAAGGTGCAGGATCGGCAGCACCGCGCCATCACGGATCGGATTCAGGAATTTATTGGAATGCCAGGACGTAGCCAGCGGTGCGGTTTCGGATTCGCCGTCGCCGACCATCACCGCAACGATCAAATCCGGGTTGTCGTAAGCGGCGCCGAACGCATGAGAAACGCTGTAGCCGAGTTCGCCGCCTTCATGAATCGAGCCCGGCGTTTCCGGCGTGCAATGGCTGCCGATGCCGCCCGGAAAGGAGAACTCTTTAAAGAACTGGCGCATGCCGTGTTCGTCTTCGCTCTTGTTCGGGTAAGTTTCGCTGTAAGCGCCTTCCAGATAGACAGGACCTAATACGCCCGGCGCGCCATGTCCCGGACCGGCCAGGAAAATGGCGTTCAGGTCGTACCTGTTGATCAGGCGGTTGAGGTGGATATAAGTAAAAGAAAGGCCTGGACTTGCCCCCCAGTGGCCTAGCAAACGATTCTTCACATGCTCTATCTTGAGCGGTTCGCGCAATAACGGATTGTCGCGCAGGTAAATCATGCCGGCGGCAAGATAATTGCAGGCGCGCCAGTACGCGTCAATCTTGCCGATTTCTTCCTGGGATAGGGTTGTCGATTGGGTAGTCATTGTTTACGTCTCCGAAATTGATTTCATATAGGTAATTAAGTTTCGCTATTAAACCCCGTCAGTGTGACGCAGGTGTGACAGCTAAGTGAGAATGCCGGGTAGTCTATTTAGATATCGCCTCTGTCATGATCATATTACGATTTAATAAACAAATACGCTTTTTTGTTTTGAACAACGCTCATTGCTTCGATTGTCCGTTAAGGATGTGATTACGCTCGACATTTAATTAATTTGCCAAAAATAAACAACAAGTGTTGACTCGCCAAATGATAATCATTATTATTTAAACCCATGAACAAAAAACATCACGCTTTGCTTGAACCTGTGGATTTAGCGCTTTCTGTAAAGCAGGACGCCACACCGCCTTTACGACAGCGGCTACATAGCGCTGAGTTATTCGGCACAGCGCGCGAGGTTGTTATTGAACATGCCGGTGAAGAATACCGGTTGCGTTTGACTCGTCAGGGTAAATTAATTCTAACCAAATAGCTTAGTTATTGCACTTTATTGTCGGCAGGCTATTTTTCTTGCCGTCCTCTCTCTCCTGATATTAAGGAACGGGCATGCCGACAATAAAGTGAACAACCGGCTAACAACGCTTTCAGGCTCTGTTAGCCAGCCGATCCTGGATGCGCACTGCTAATATCCAGTGACATCTAACCGCTGCATAGCGCAGCTATCTGATTTTTGGATGGTGCCCAATGAATTCGAATAAACGACACAAGAAAGTAAACCTTTCCGGTAACGGCGATTGTCGCGTGATGTTTTGTCCCGATTGCGGCACCTTAGAAATAAATTTGGGCGCATCAACAATACGAACCAATAGCGAATCGTTACACCTGCTCAGCTCAGTCTTAAACCATGCCAAAGTACGGCTTGCCCAAATGCAAGATACGTCATCGGCAGATGGCAACATCCAACAAATGAGGCTCGGCCGTGTTCACTAAAATGATCTTCCCGGTGACCAGCTTCCATTTACTGGAAAACAGTCCGGCACCCAAGCTGGGAAATATTAATTACGACAAAGTTACACGCGTCAATGACCGTCCATGGCTTGCACTGGGCCTGGTGCTATGCGCACATTTGGCCGTGTTTGCGGCATTGCGTCCGCAACCGGAGTCTTTGCCGATTGAGACGCCTCCCGAACCCATCATGATTAGCTTGGTAAGCGCGCCGCAAGCAACGCCGGAAAAGCCGATGCCGGTCGCCCAACCTGTAGCAAAGGAACAAAAGCCGGTCAAGAAAATAGTCAAACCGGTCACTAAGCCCGTTGTACCGCTAGTAAAACAAGCAAGTCAGCCGGTAACGCCGCCAGTGGAACAAACATCCGCACCCGCAGCAACAACAGACGCGCCTGTTGCCCAACAAGAAACCAAAACAACAAACAACAAACCGGCAGACACGCAGACATACCAGTCGCCTAACTTCAATGCGGCATATTTGAATAACCCGGCGCCGAATTATCCGGCAATCTCGCGGCGACTGGGCGAAGAAGGCTTGGTGTTGTTACAGGTACAGGTAACGGCGGACGGCAAAGCTGATTCCGTAGAACTGAAAACCGGCAGCGGCTCGGACAGACTCGACGAAGCTGCGCTGGAAGCCGTCAAAAAATGGCGCTTTGTTCCTGCCAAACGCGGCGACCAAGCGGTCAGCGCATCGGTGGTAGTGCCGGTCAAATTTTCAATAGAAGAAGGATAACATCATCATGCAAGCCGAATATCTCTTAGACAACCTGAAATTCATCAGCCAAGGCGGTGCGGTATCCATGGCCGTAGCGGTGGCTCTGTTGGCGATGTCCATCGGAAGCTGGACTTTAATGGTCATCAAAGTCATCCAGGCGCGACGCATAAAAAGCAGTAGCGCAAATTTTTTAGACCGTTTTTGGCAAGCCTCCGCGGCAACCCCGTCATCAATGGCGACGGCCATAAACGAAGATTTAAAAAAAGCGGAAAACCCGTTTGCGCGTCTTGCCATACAAGGTATTAACGCGGCCAATCATCATAAACATTACACAGCACAACTCTTGGCGAAGCGCGTAGTTACCGCCACGGAGAGTGGAAATGCCGCGTTACAGCAGCATTCCCGCCATGATGAGTTTATTGGTCAAGCGCTACGCCGCATTATCGGCCAGGAAGCCATGCAGTTGGAAACAGGCCTCACCTTATTGGCTTCGGTAGGCAGTATCGCCCCTTTCATCGGATTATTCGGTACCGTCTGGGGCATTTACCATGCCCTCGGCACTATCGCAGTCGGCGGCCAGGCCACGGTAGACAAAGTGGCCGGCCCGGTCGGCGAAGCACTGATCATGACTGCATTCGGTCTGGCCGTAGCCATCCCCGCCGTACTCGCCTATAACGCCCTGGTACGCGAAAACCGCCTGTTAATGGGAGAAATAGAGACTTTCGCCCACGATCTGCATACTTACCTGACCACCGGCATACCGTTGGCTACCGCGCATACTGCCGAAGAGGTTCTCTTATGATGGGCTCAGGCGGATTCGGCGGCGATAATCACCATACCCAGCCTATGGCGGAAATCAACACAACGCCGATGGTCGACGTCATGCTGGTATTGCTGGTTATCTTCATCATTACCGCGCCGCTGCTCACCCACTCGATCAAAATCGACCTGCCGCAAGCCGGTAGCCAGTCCACCCCTGAAAAACCCGACATCGTCAGCCTGTCGATTAATGCGGAAGGCAAACTGTTTTGGAACGATGCGCCATTTGCAGATACGGAGCTTGCCTCACGGCTGGAGCAAGAGTCGCAAAAACAGCCCCAACCTGAGCTGCACATTCGCGCTGAGCGCGTGACACCCTACCAGAAACTGGCGGAAATCATGTCGGCAGCACAGAGCGCCGGGATCGCCAAAATCGGCTTCGTTACCGATCCGACGCAGAAAAAATAATGCTTCAACCTAAAAACCGCAGTTAGCCGCAGATTTGCACGGATAAACACGGATAAATCGTTATCTTAACTAACGCGTTGTTCATCCGTGCCAATCTGCGTTCATCCGTGGCTCAACGGCTTTTTCCAGGTTCAACCGAATTCATAACATCAACTTAAAAAATAGCGGCCCCTACATTGAATCGGTCTGAAGCCCAACCTTCAGACCGATTCAATAAGTCCGCGAATATCTTTAGCCACCCAGCAGTTTTTGCCAGGCAGCCATTTTTTTCATCAAAAATTGCGAGAATACACATGATTAAAAGAACCAAGCATCGCCTAGCCCGGTGCGCTGCATTGCCAATGGGCATCGCCTTGAGCGGTATAGTGATGGCGGCCGAACCTACCGTTGCGGCACCTGCAACAGAAAAAAAGGAAATCACCCTGCCGACGGTCAAAGTCAAAGTGGCGCGTGAGAAAAAACCTAATGAAACCAAAGGCTATCAGGCCAAAAGTAACTCAACGGCCATCAAGACCGACACTGCCCTGATCGACCTCCCGCAGTCAATCACCGTTGTCACGCAAGAATTGATCAAGGATCAGAACATGCAGAGCATAGCCGATACGACTCGCTATGTGCCCGGTGTCGGCACCGCCCAAGGGGAAGGCAATCGGGATAACCCGATTTTTCGCGGCAGCAGTTCGAACTCGGATATGTATGTCGACGGCATACGCGACGATGTGCAGTATTTTCGCGATCTTTACAACATCGAAAGGGTCGACGTGCTGAAAGGCCCTAATGCGATGGTTTTCGGCCGCGGCGGTTCAGGCGGCTTGATTAACCGCGCCAGCAAGCAGGCGGATTGGAAGACTATCCGCGAAATGAATTTCCAGGTCGGCTCCTTCGATAAATACCGGGTCACAGGCGACTTCGGTCAAGCCATTAATGATGATTTCGCGGTACGCCTGACCAGCATGTGGGAGAATTCCCGCAGCTACCGCGAAGGCTTCGATGCGGGACGTTGGGGAATCAACCCAACCTTATCCTGGATGGCCGGCGAGAAAACCAAAGTATCGCTGGGCTATGAGCATTACGAGGATAACAGAACTGCCGACCGAGGCATTTCCTCGTTCATGGGCCGTCCGGTCGACACCGACGTCTCTACTTTTTTCGGCGATCCGGAGCGCAGCCCGACTTCGGCAACGGTCGATTCTTTCAAGGCAGTGCTAGACCACGACTTCGGCGGTGGGGTCTCGGTTCGCAACAGCAGCCGTTACGCCAGCTATGACAAGTTCTACCAGAACATCTATCCGGGCGCGGTCAATGCCGCCGGAACCCAGGTTGCAATCTCGGCCTACAATAACGCTACCCTGCGCGAAAATCTATTTAACCAAACCGACCTGACTTTTTCATTGACCACCGGGCCTTTCAAGCACAAGTTTCTGGCCGGTATGGAATTCGGCCGGCAGGAAAACGATAACTTTCGCAATACCGGTTATTTTACCGATGTCGGCGCAAACACGACCTCGGTCAACGTTGCGCTGGCGGAACCAAGATACCGTGGCGCCGTCGCTTTCCGGCAATCCGCCACGGACGCGAACAATCACGGCGTGACAACCATTAAGGCCGGCTATGTGCAGGATCAGATCGACTTAACGGAGCATTGGAAAGCCATCATGGGGCTGCGCTACGACCGCTTCGAAGTCGATTTCACCAATAACCGCAATGGTCAAAACGTTACGACTAATGACAACCTTTTATCGCCACGCGGCGGTTTGATCTACAAACCGTTTGATAACTTCTCCTTGTATAGCAACTACAGCATCGCTTACGTACCCAGGGCGGGCGACCAGCTGGCATCGCTGACACTGACTAATGCAGCACTGAAACCGGAAGAATTCAGGAATTACGAAGTCGGCGCGAAATGGGATATTCGCCCCGATCTATCGGCAACGCTGGCCTTGTATCAACTTGACCGTCTCAATGCCCTTGCCACCGATCCTAATAATGCGGCGGTATCGTTTTTGGTCGACGGCCAGCGCACGCGAGGCATAGAACTGGGTTTGAGCGGCAACATTACCGATGCCTGGAAAGTCATGGGCGGCTATGCCTTTCAAAACGGCGAAATCACCAAAAGCATTTCAAGCGCCGCATTGGCCGGTGCTACTCTGGCACAGGTACCTGAGCACACTTTCTCGCTGTGGAACCGTTATGACATTACCCAGCAATGGGGCGTGGGTCTAGGCTCGATATACCGCAGCAAAATATTTACGGCCACCGATAACACAGTCACCCTGCCCGGCTTCCTGCGCTTCGATGCGGCCGTCTACTACAAGGCGACTAAAAATGTCCAATTGCAAGTCAATGTCGAAAACCTGTTCGACAAGAAGTATTACGCTAATGCGGACAACAACACCAATATCACGCCGGGCTCGCCGATCGCCGTCAATGCGGGCATCACTGTAAAATTCTGAGGCTCTGTCTTTAATGATCGGCGCAGATCCGATGAAAATCTAGGATAATGGATTAGAAAACAAATTCTGTCATTTTCGGGAAAGCGATAATGCGTTCCCGATAACAGAGACTGACATGTTTTCACTCAGCCGGGCTCGGATGAGCGCAGCCCGGTCTTATTTAATCTATGGAGACCATTACAATAATGAATGCACAAAATCCGGAAGCATTGGTCCGCAAGCCTAAACAAATACCCTGGCTCAAATGGCTACGCCGCGTCCATGCCTGGGTCGGGCTGTGGGGCGCGGCGTTGGGTCTGTTATTCGGCATTAGCGGAATTTTACTCAACCACCGTACGGTGATGAAAATTCCGGCGGCGCACATGGAACAGTCGCAAGTCGAACTGGCCTTACCGACGCCGCTGCCAACCGATGCCAAAGCCTTGGCCTTATGGCTACAAACTCAATTAAGCATTGACCGGGAAGCCAGCAAAGTATCCACCGAACCGGCGAAAACCGTGATCTGGTCAGGTCAAAGCTTCCAGCAGCCCAGCCTGTGGAAAGTAGACTTCCATAATCCGAAACAGTCCGTTAATGCCGAATACTGGGTCGGTAATACCTTTGTTTCGATAAAGCGCCAGGATGCCAATGTCTTCGCATTCATCACCCGCTTGCACAAGGGTGTCGGCATGGGAACAGCCTGGATACTACTGGCCGATACGCTGGCGGGCGGCTTGGTATTTCTTTCCCTGACCGGCCTATTATTGTGGACCAAACTGCACGGCCCGCGTTTGGTAATGGCCGGGCTAGGCCTGACCTCGCTTGGGCTGGCGGTGTTTGACGTGCTGAACTCGCTGTAAGCTAAGTCTTGTCCAGGAAAACCAAAAGTAGATGACGCGCAAGGCACGAAAAAAACATCGGCCACATTGTTTACCCCGTAATACCGTCATACAAAAATCCCTGTGGGATGTCTCGTCATTCCGGCCGTCCCTGATTTCGCGTTAGGCTAAAAACAGGCCGATAGGCAGACCTTCCAGGTTTTACAAACCTGGAAGGTCTAACCCGCAATATTCTGAACAGGCGTGCGCATCGTGGCTTTCGCGGACGACGCTCCTTTTATCATCCCCGTGCATAACATCAACTCATAAAAATCCCGCAGTCACTTTTCGTCCCCGAGCGCCTAATTTAATTATTTACAATTTTTTTATCTTTCAGGTGAGGATTTACCGCACCTGAAACGTCTTATGGTAGAAGCTCGGAATTCGTTGATTTTCCCCGAAATTGACCGTTACGTTAAATCCGGGCTTCTTGTCTTCCTAATTTTGTGTCGACTACGGTAGATGATTATCCAGGGATGGTTTTTTAGCATGATCACGATGATTGAAGACATAACACTCTGTTTATTAATTGAAGAAATCCCGGCGGATTTACGGCACTTATTTCGTCTTATTACCAAGGCCTAAAGACTGAATGCAAAGATAAACTAACAAAATGAGGAAGGAGATATGGAAAAGTTAAAACTGGTGCAAAAATCCAAGAGCGTAAAGATTCCCGCAAAGACATCTAAAAAGCGCAATATTAAAAAAGATGACGATTTAATCGATTTATTTCCCCTCCCCCGATATTTCCAGGTGCATTTTCAGCATGTTCATGAAAATACGCATGATCTTCAGGGCGAACTGGTCCAGCTTAAAGATTACGTGGCTAAAGTCGACGAAAAACTCGAGCGTTTGATGGCGCTGTTGAAGCGTCCGCCCGAACATGTGCTTTAACAGGTAGAGCAATATCTCTATGTATTTATTCGATAGCCGTGAAGGCACTCCGTTAGCGCCTTTGGACGGCGTTGCAATACCGGCTGTGAAAAAAATGCGCTCTCTGTTTAACGCCTTGACCGCTGAGGAGAAACCGCAGTCAATGGGCCGTTTGTTGTTGACTTTAGTGCTGTCGCTACATTTATGGGCGGCTGTTTGGCTGCTGCAACCTGACGAACCAGTTACCAAAGCCCAACCGATGATAATGGAAGTATCGCTGATTGCCGCACCGAATCAACAACCAGTAACGCCGGCTCCCGCGCAACCTAAACCGGTAGAGCAAAAAAAACAGCCCGATAAAAAACCGGTCAAGAAGAAACCGGTTACCCACAAACAAATGGAGCTACCCAAACCGTTAGCCATGGCCGAGGCAACGCTGCCGGCGCCGGCGCCCGTTGCCTCCGCACCGGCTCCGGTAACGCCAAGCGCGGCCGTATCAAACAAGGCGACAGCGGATACCGCGCCCTTTACCGAAGCGAATTTCAACGCCAATTACGGTTCCAATCCCAAACCGAAATACCCGAGCATTGCCACCAGCCGAGGCTGGGAAGGCACGGTGCGGCTGCTGGTAAAAGTATCCGCTGAAGGCGATAGCGAAGAAGTCAGCGTGCAACGCAGCAGCGGTCATGACCTGCTCGACGAAGCCGCTATCGAAGCGGTCGAAAGATGGAAATTCATTCCCGCCAAACGGGGAGAAACGCCGGTGTCCAGTTCGGTCATCGTCCCCATTGATTTTGTTTTAAATAACTAATTCTGTGCATTGTCCACGAAAAGCACGAAAATTGGAGTGCAAGCTTCGCTTGCCCAGGCAGGCGGAGCCTGCACTCCTAATCCGGAACCGGAGTTTGCGCCGAAGTCCTGCATCCTTATTTTTCGCGCCTTTCGTGGACAATTCATAACATTCTAATAACTAACAAAAAGGAGACATTAATGCCCTTTCATATTGCGCCGGAAGTGATCATCAACGGTACCTTGTACGCCCTACTGGCTTTCTCGGTAGCCACCTGGACGGTGATTCTTTTTAAAACCTGGGAATTTGTAAATAATAATTATCGTAACCGGCGCTTTAACGAAGCGTTCTGGGATGCATCCAATCTAACGCAGGCAGAATCGGTGCCCGTAAATACCGCCACCGGCCCGCAAGCTCGAATTGCCCGCCAAGGTTTTGCCTGGCTAAACGAAAGCCAGCATAGCAACGGCAGACACCTTAAACATATCGGCTCTCCGGCTGAATTGCTGGAACACTCGCTACTGATACAGATGCAAAAAGAGCAGCACCTGATGGAGAGCGGACTGACCCTGCTCGCCAGTATCGGCAGCACGTCGCCGTTCGTCGGCCTGTTCGGCACCGTTTTAGGCATCATGCATGCGATGCACGAGATCACCGCCAGCGGTTCGACCAGCCTGAATGTGGTGGCCGGCCCGATCGGCGATGCCCTGGTCGCCACCGCAATCGGTATCGCGGTCGCCGTACCGGCGGTGTTGGCGTATAACTTTTTTCAACGCCGGATCAAACAGCAACGCGCCGGTTTGGAAAACTTCGTCACCAGTTTCCTGCATATCGCCTTAAGTAAAGATAACCAAGACAAGGCATATAAGCATGGCTTTTAAACCGCAAGCGGAAAACGACGGAGCCATGAGCGACATCAACGTCACCCCGCTGGTCGATGTCATGCTGGTATTGGTGATTATTTTATTGGTGACCGCACCGTTGCTGACCCAATCGGTGCATGTGACCTTGCCGAAAACAGCCGAAACTACGGCGGACGATAAAGAACAACCGCTACAACTCGGCGTTGATGCGGAAGGTTTTATAACGCTGAACAAACTGCCTCTAGCCGATCTTTCCGCCCTGGAAACGGCTTTAAAAGACGAGCGTTTGAAAAATCCCGAGATCGGCCTGCATTTATATGCCGATCAGGGCGTTATTTATGCCAAGGTCGCCGAAGTGATGGCGACCGTTCAACATGCCGGCATTGCCAAAATAGCCTTTGTGACTGAGGAGCAATAATTTGTTCGGCCGGGTTTATACCGCTACCGGGCTAAGCCGGGCATGCCTTTTATGCCGGATATTTCTGCCAAGGCCAAACATGCCGGGTAACGAAAAGCTGTTACCTGACCTACGCATTTTAATCGGCATGATCGTTTTGCTGACGGCAAGTTGCGCCACAACGCCGGAGCGTAACGCGATCGACATGGCGAAACCGCCGGCTCAATGGACAAGCGCCGCTACGGCCAGTAACCAGATTGCAACGCAATGGCTAAGCGCTTTTGCCGACCCCACGCTAACTGAATTAGTACAAGATGCGCTAAACCGTAACTATGACCTGAAAGCCGCCGCCGCACGCGTGAACTCGGCACAGGAGCAGGCTCGTATCGACGGCGCGGCGCGCTGGCCGCAGTTATATTTTGCACCGGGTTATCAGCGCGACGCCCTAACCGCCACCGAAACCGGCGCATTTGACGCGTTGTTTACCATGAGCTGGGAAATCGACGTCTGGGGACGCATCAAGGCGGCCCAACAAGCCGCCGGACAGGAAGCGGAAGCCGTAGCAGCCGATTACTACGGCGCCAGACTATCCTTGGCGGCGCGCACCGCGCAAAGCTATTTTGAACTGATCGAAGCCAATCTTCAGGCCGAAGTCGCCGAACAATCGATCAAGGATCGCCGTACTATCGTCGAACTGGTGCGCGGCCGGTTTGCCCGCGGCCTGACGCGCGGCCTGGATTTGCGTTTGGTGCTCACCGATCTGGCCAATGCCGAAGCGCAACTTGCCGGATCGCGTAATCAAGTGCAAATCGTCACTCGCAGGTTGGAAGTGTTGCTGGGCCGCTATCCCGGCAATAGCCTGAAAAACCGCTCAACCTTGCCGGCGCCGCCAGCCGCCTTATCGGCAGGCTTACCCTCGGAACTGCTGACACGGCGGCCCGACCTGATCGCCGCATTGTCGCGGCTGCAAGCGGCGGATTCCCGCGTGGAAAGCGCGAAAAAAACCTTGCTGCCCCGGATTACCCTGACCGCGGCCGGAGGTACCAGCAGTCCGGCGCTGACGGAACTGATCGATCCCAGAGCCGCCGCCTGGAATTTAGCCATGGGACTGGCGCAACCTATTTTTACCGGCGGCCGACTGAAGGCCGGAATACGCTTGAATGAAGCGCACACCGAAGAAGCTTTTAACCAATATCAAAGCACCACGCTTAACGCCTTTCGCGAAGTGGAACAAGCGCTGTCCGCAGAACAATGGCTACGGGAACAGGAGCAGGCGCTTAAGGAAGCCGTCGAGCAAACCCAAGCCAGCCGCAAGCTTGCGGTCTATTCGTATCGTCAGGGCCTGATCGAAATCCTCACCTTGCTGGACAGCTACCGCAGCACCCTGAACGCCCAAAGTGCGCATCTTTCCGTGCAACGGCAATTGCTCAGCAACCGGATTGCTCTTTATCTGGCTTTGGGCGGCGGGGTTTAAGGGAAAGGGGCTAAAGGCTAAATGTAGCTTAGGTTTCCGCGCTGGAGCTCTCATGTTATACACAAGTATCTGCGGGGTGTCGTCATTCCGAAAATCCCTTACCTAGCGTTAGGCCGATATACAGACCTTCCAGGTTTTTAAAACCTGGAAGGTCTAACTCCACGAAAGACATCATGTCCTTCGTGGTGAATACTTATTTAAACGTTTTTTGGATATACCTATTATTAGAGACACTATTTGATGATTAAAAAAAGCCGTTTAAAGATCATACTGCCCATTGCGCTGTTGCTGACCGGCATCGGCTGCGCCTGGGCTGTTATTGCCACGCGCCCGCAAATGGCGCCGCAAACACCGAACACCGAAGTGCCGCTGGTTAGCGTCATTCAAGCCGAAGCGCAAACATTACGGCTCGATGTGCATTCCCAAGGCATCGTCACGCCGCGCAATGAAATCGATCTGACACCCGAAGTCTCCGGCAAAATCATCCAACTTCACCCCGATTTTGTCACCGGCGGATTTTTTGCCCGCAATGACGTATTGGTCGCTATCGATCCGCGCGATTACGACTACGCTATCGCCCAAGCCCAGGCACAAATCGCCGAAGCCAAACGTCAATTGGCGATGGAAGAAGCCCAAGCCGATCAGGCGCATAATGAGTGGCAAGCCTTGGGCGAAGGAACCGCCACGTCACTAGCAATGCGCGAGCCGCAACTGGCCGAAGCCCGCGCCAAACTCAAAGCCGCCGAAGCTAACCTGCTGCAAGCCCAAATCAAACGCAGCCGCTGTGAATTGCGCGCGCCTTTTAGCGGACGTTTGCAAAGCAAGTTTGTGGGCTTGGGGCAGACAATCCAAGCCGGCGAAAAACTCGCGCATATCTATTCCACCGATGTTGCCGAAGTCAGGTTGCCGCTGCCGACCGACCAATTGGCTTATCTCGATTTGCCGCTGGGAGCTGGAGGCAGACAGTGCGGCACAGCGTCCCTGCCCTGCCCTAAAGTCACGCTGACCGCCGACTTTGCCGGCAGCATGCAAACGTGGGAAGGCCGCATAGTGCGAAGCGAAGGCAAGCTGGACGATACGACCGGCGTGCTCTATGCGGTCGCCGAAGTAGCCAACCCTTACACGCAAAAAGCCGATCATCCGCCACTGCTGGCCGGGTTGTTTGTGCAGGCGCAAGTACAAGGCAAAGCGCTGCAAAACCTGTTCGTACTGCCTCAGGTTGCAATCGATGCCTCACAGCAAGTATTGATCATCGATGCCGAGCTACGGCTGCACATTCGTCATCTTGAAGTGCTGCGCAACGAGCCGGATCGTATTTTGGTGAAAGACGGATTGAACGCCGGCGAGCGGATTGTAACTTCCGGTATTCAAGTGCCGGTTGAAGGCATGAAAGTCAGGGTTGAATAACTAAGGCGAAGAGTAAAAAGCTGATTTCTCGTTCCCACGTACTACGTCACTGCCATTAAATTAAGTAAAAAGCTCCCTCTCCTGCGTGCTAGTTCCCAAGCTCCTGAGACTGTGAAAGTATTATCAGACACCCTATTTTATAATATGCACATCATCCGCTAACCGCCAGTTAACCAACCATCATGACATCACGCCGCTATCAACCCGTATTAAACCGTCAGCAAGACATGTTGCTGCCGCCTTGTGTCGATGAATACGTCAGCCAGAATAATCCGGTGCGCGCCATAGATGCGTATGTGAACACC
>Ga0208789_1000445_pt1 | contig 40079 bp, 28 predicted proteins | sample Methanotroph_Enr_FD_187368 | JGI IMG/M metagenome (GOLD analysis project Ga0208789, IMG submission 187368) | Enriched soil microbial communities from Old Woman Creek wetland in Ohio, USA - Methanotroph_Enrichment_5 (SPAdes) (version 2) | ecosystem: Environmental > Terrestrial > Soil > Wetlands...
GGAACGGGGCAGGAAGTCTCCGGTTACTGCGAGGATTACGCCGGGAATTCCAGCTCCGCCACCCTGGCTTTGAATATAGACCGGACCTCTCCGGTGATAACTGTTTCCTCACCAGTCGCCGGGCAAATATTTGTGGCTACCCGCGGCAGGATTTACGTCGGGTTCGGGGTAAAAGATAATCTAGATCCCGCCCCGGCATTTGAGACATTCCTTGTGCAGACCGAGGACAAGGGCAGCCAGCGCGGCAACAGGCCGGCTGTTATCGCCGTGACTAACGGCCAGTCCATTGAACCGCTGGACATAGACGACGGCATATGGCGGCTAAGTGTGAGCGCGACTGATTTTGCTGACAATACAAACACACTATCCGGCGGAAGTTTTGAAGTGGTGCATGATGTGCTCGCCCCAAGAACTGAACAAACAGTAGTCAGCGGGGCATCGCTACTGGGTGAGGGGATAACCTATATTAATAGCAGCACAGTTTTGAAACTCACTAGCCGTGATGACTTGGTACAGGCTGAAGACGGTATAGGCTTAGGGGTCAAAAAACAGACTGTCAGCATAAAAGCTGATGCTCTGATAGTGAAAGAATTGGTTTTTGAGAATCCGGAACCTAAGCAGGGAGTAGCCTTCGCCACGACCATTCCCGCATCCGGTTTGGGCTTGGCAGATGGACTTTACAATTTCACCTATCGTGCCGAGGATGTGTTGGGCAACGTTGGGATGGACAAAGCGGTAATTGTAGGGATCGACAACAAAGCCCCAATAACCGTTGCTGAGCTTTCCGGGACCCTTGGCGAAAACGGCTGGCATATCACTGCTGTTACAGTAAAACTGGCCGCTGCCGACGCCTTGTCCGGTCTGGCGGGGATATATTACCAGACAGAACTCAATGGGCAGAAGACAGATCTTAAAAATTATATAGCCCCTGTTGTACTCAGTGACGAAGGCTCATATAAAGTCTATTTCTACGCCAAGGATAAGCTGGGGAATACTGAGGTTGAAAAGACTATCGCTTTCAAGATAGACATGTCCGCACCGGCGGTGGCAAAGACTATCACCCCGGCGGCTAATATCGACGGTTGGCATAATACTTCGGTCAATGTGTCGTTCTCTGGCGCCGACTTAATTTCCGGCCTGGCTTATTGCGAGCCGGAAAAAATTATCAGCTTGGAAGGGAAGGGGATGTTGGTTTCGGGTTATTGCCGCGACTACGCCGGCAATTCGAGCACGGCCACTGCAAAACTCAACATAGACTTTACCGCCCCGCGGATAAGCGCGGAACGAACTCCGGCAAATTCGTATGGCTGGAATAACGGCGCTGTGCACGTTGTTTTCTCCGGCACAGATAGTTTATCCGGCATTGTCGCCTGTTCTTCTGAAACGATAGCTATAGAAGGCGCCGCACTCAAAGTCCCCGGCTGGTGCCGGGATTCTGCCGGCAATATAGGATACTCCACTGCCGCTTTGAAAATAGACTTTACGCTGCCAGTAACGTTGGCGTCACAGATCCCCAGCCCCAACAGGAACGGCTGGAATCATGAACCTGTAGCAGTGAAGTTTACAGGAACTGATGAGCTTTCCGGAACGGCGTTCTGCACTCCCGATAAACTGATCCGCGCAGAGGGAACGGGGCAGGAAGTCTCCGGTTACTGCGAGGATTACGCCGGGAATTCCAGCTCCGCCACCCTGGCTTTGAATATAGACCGGACCTCTCCGGTGATAACTGTTTCCTCACCAGTCGCCGGGCAAACATTTGTGGCTACCCGCGGCAGGATTTACGTCGAGGTGGGGGTAAAAGATAATCTGGATCCCGCCCCGGCATTTGAGGCATTCCTTGTGCAGACCGAGGATAAGGGCAGCCAGCGCGGCAACAGGCCGGCTGTTATAGCCGTGACTAACAGTCAGTCCATTGAACCGCTGGACATAGATGACGGTATCTGGCGGCTGAGTGTGAGCGCCACTGATTTCGCCGATAATGCAAATGTGCAGGCCGGTGGAAATTTTGAGGTGATTCATGATGTGCTCGCCCCAAGAACTGAACAAACACTAGTCAGCGGGGCATCGCTACTGGGTGAGGGGACAATCTATATTAATAGCAGCACAGTTTTGAAACTCACTAGCTGGGATGACTTGGTACTGGCTGACGACGGAATAGGCTTAGGAGTCAAAAAACAGACTGTCAGCATAAAGGCTGATGCTCTGATAGTGAAAGAATTGGCTTTCGAGAATCCGGAACCTAAGCAGGGAGTAGCCTTAGCAACGACCATTCCCGCTTCAGGCTTGGGTTTGTCGGATGGTTTTTACAATCTCACCTACCGTTCCGAGGATGTATTGGGCAACGTTGAGACGGACAAATCTGTAATTGTAGGGGTGGACAACACAGCCCCAATAACCGTTGCTGAGCTTTCCGGGACCCTTGGCGAAAATGGCTGGCATGTTTCTGCTGTTACAGTAAAACTGGCCGCTGCTGACGCCTTGTCCGGTCTGGCGGGGATATATTACCAGATAGAATTCAATGGGCAGAAGACAGAACTTAAAAATTATATAACCCCTGTTATAGTCAGCGACGAAGGCTCATATAAGGTCTATTTTTACGCCAAGGACAAGCTGGGGAATACTGAGGTCGAAAAGACTATCGCTTTCAAGATAGACATGTCCGCACCGTCTGTGGCAAAGACTATCACCCCGGCGGCAAATATGGACGGTTGGCATAACACTTCGGTCAAGGTGGCGTTCTCTGGCGCCGACTTAATTTCCGGCCTGGCTTATTGCGAGCCGGAAAAAACTATCAGCTTGGAAGGGAAGGGGGTGTTGGTTTCGGGTTATTGCCGCGACTATGCAGGGAACTCAAGCACGGCCACTGCAAAACTCAATATAGACTTTACCGCTCCGCGGATAAGCGCGGAACGAACTCCGGCAAATTTGTATGGCTGGAATAACACGAGCGTGACTGTCGGTTATCGCTGCACCGACGCGCTATCCGACGTAAAATTCTGTTCGCCTGCGGAAACTGTTAATAGCGAAGGCACAAGCCAGGTCTCGGGAGAGGCGCTGGATTATGGCGGCAACAGATCAGGCGCTTCGGTGAGCGGAATAAATATAGATAGAACCGCTCCCATATCGGCTTATAGGCCTGAGGGGATGATTTACCCCGCAGAAAATGGGAAAACCTATTTAAGCCTGGCGGCGAGTATTTCCTTGAGCGCCGTCGATCTGGTCTCCGGCGGTACGGCAAGCGGGGTAAACAGTTTGGAGTATTACATTGATTCAGTGCCGTTCATGGTTTACACCTCGTCGTTTACTCTCGCCGAGGGGATCCACACGATTTATTACCGCTCGCGGGATAAAGCCGGCAATGATGAAGTCGCCAAATCCGCAGAGCTTCATGTTGACGGAACAACTCCGATTACTTCGATCAATGTTTCTGCCTCGCTATATGTGGCGGACGGAGTAAAGTATATAACCCGGGAAAGCGTTTTGTGGTTGACGGCATATGACCCGTTATCTAATGATACGGCTTCGGGCGTGATGCTCACCAAGTACAGAATAGACGGCGGAAACTGGCAGGTGTATGTAGGAAGCTTCACTATAGCGGCGGAGGGGCTGCATAACGTCGAGTATTATTCCATGGACCGGGTGCAGAACATCGAGACACTGAAGACCGAAAAGCTGGCGGTGGATAATACACCGCCGGCCACGACTATAAGCCTCGGCGAGCCTAAGGTTGAAACTTTCGGTCTGTCGGTGATAACTCCCGCGACAAAAATAACTTTGTCCGCCGCTGATCCGATAGTTAATGGGGCTGCATCCGGACTCAACAGCATTTTCTACGAAATAGAGAACTTGCAGACCGGCGGGCTTACATCTGTGACGGCTTATGTTTCTCCGTTCACCTTGTCGGAACAGGGCGCATTTATTATCAGGTACTGGTCCAGGGACAACAGCGGGAATACCAGTGCGGCCAAAGAATTAATGGCTACCGTTACCTCCTGGAGGGAAGACGGTCTTGTGGCTGCCTCCGGCCTTGAGATGACCGGCACAGCTGATATTTCAGGGGCGGTAAAATCGAACGCCATAGTAAGCCTGGGCGGCAACGCCAGAATACTTGGTGATGTCGCTGCCAGCACTATTACTTTGACCGGCAAGGCCCAGATAACCGGATTGAAGGTCAATGGTGCGGCTTCGATAAATCCCGCACCCATAAGTTTGGCTGAGATAGTTCAAGGAGCTATTGCCGCCAACAATAATGCACTTGTCGCGGCTTACCTTGTGGACGGCAAGTTGGTGCTTGGCTCTAAGGCGAGTATAACGCTTACCACGGGAACTTATTACTTCACTGGGATGGATCTGAGCGGCGGCGCCAGTATTGCGATCATAGGCAAAGTGGATATCTTGGTGGAAGGCGGAATATCCATAAACGGCGGAAGTTCCTTGAACGCTTCCGGCCCGGCCTCCGCGCTTTCAATAATTGTCAGCACGTCTTCGGAGCTGAAATTCACCGGAGGGGCGGCACTCACTGCCTGCTTATATGCCCCATATTCGGATCTGAAACTGACCGGCAGCGCACTGCTTGGCGGGCATTATTTTGTGAAGTCCGCCGCCGTGAGCGGTACTGGCAATATCCTGCAATCCGGAGAGACCTTGCCGGTGGCAGCCTCTCCTGCCGGCGGGTCAAAGACCAAGGCTGCGGCCATGCCTTCCGGTAGTTTCGGCGTGCTTGCCGGGCCCGACCCTGCATTCAAACTGGGCGAGGTATATGTATTCCCGAATCCTGCCAAGGGCCACGAGATCCCTGTGTTCCACATCGAGACAGGCATAGCCGATAACGTAAAAATAACCATCTACACCATAAGCGGCAGGGCGGCGCACGAGCATACACTTACAGGAGTCCCCGCCCAACTGGATGATGGCAACGGTTTGAGCTATGCCTATGAATACGCCTGGCCCGGCCATATTCCTAGCGGGGTTTACCTTTACTCCATAGAGGCGCAGAAAGCCGGGCAGAAGCTTAAGAAAACGGGAAAATTCGCGGTGGTGAGATAGGAGGGCTTATGAAAAATAGATCTAACCCTCATGACATGCTGAACCGCATTGTTTATCTGCTTTCAAGGCCATGGGCATTGGGCGCGGCGCTGGTTTTTGTTTTTACTCCTTCGGTAAAGATCAGCGAGGCGCTTGAAAGCGGCGCGGAATTCCTGCGTATAGACACGGATGCCAGAGCGGGGGCAATGTCTTCGGCGGGCACGGCTTCGGCTATGGGGATAAGCGCCATAAATTATAATCCGGCCGGGCTGGCATCTATGAAGCATGGCGAAGCCGTGCTAAGCCACAGTGCTTGGTATCTGGGTGCGGCGCATGACTTTGCAGGGGCGGGATTCGCTTTGCCTGGCTCTTCTGGGTTAAAGATGGGTTTAAGCTTCGCCAGGCTGTCCAGCGGTTCTATGGAAGGCCGCACAGCCTCAAGAAGCCGCACCGGAGGTTATTCGGCCTATGACCAGGCGGCCAGCCTGGCCATAGCGAAGCAGCAAGGCCTGTATAGTTTCGGTGGGGCTGTAAAATATATAGAAAGTTCCATCGCCGGTGTTAAAGGGACGGGCTATGCCGTGGATATGGGCGTGAAACGCGGTTTAAGAGGTCTGCCGGTTTCTGTGGGTGTAGCAGTGCAGAATCTTGGCCCGGGCATTAAGTATATTTCCCAGCGCGATCAACTTCCGCTGAGTGTGAGCGCCGGTATGATGTTTATGCCGATAGCCGGGTTTATGCTGAACTTCGACGCCAAGCGGTATGTGTACGATAAATATACGACCTATAGCCTGGGCACTGAATACGCCCTGTTCGGCGGGCCGGATACGATGACCGGCTTGAGCCTGCGCGGCGGGATAAACGGCGGGGCCGGAAAGAGCGCAGCGGGAGCGTTCAGCGCGGGCGCGGGCATCAAACTGATGAACGCAGATCTGGACTACGCCATGTCACCTGAGGGAACCCTGGGCAGTACGCAGCGGATAACGCTGAAGAAAAAATTTTAAGCAAATCGGTTGTCCTTCCAATATACGCCTACCGTTTGAGCGTAGCGATATGATTTAATTACTTATACGGCACAAGAGATGTGTCTATGGTGCGGTTTGCTTTAAAATGAAAGTACTGCTTGTCTCGCCGGCGCTGCGCAATATGGACGTGTACCAGGTACGCGCGCGCGGCTGCATGCCGCCGCTGAACCTGATGTCCATGGCCTCGGTGCTGCTGCGCGGCGGGCACGAAGTGAAGATCATAGACCTTTACGCCGAAGGGCTGTCCGAAGAGGAGTTCCTGGCCCGCGCGCGGGAGTTCGGGCCGGAGCTGGCCGGTTTCGCCACCTATACCGCAAGCTTCGATATGGCCGCCGCGGGAGCGCGGCTGCTCAGGAAAAATTTCCCGGGCCTGAAGACCGCCGCCGGCGGCATCCACGCCAGCTACCTGCCCGCCGCCTGCCTTAAAAGCCGGGATTTCGATTTCGTCGTGGTTGGCGAGGGGGAAGCGACCATGCTGGAGCTGGCCGACGGCCTGGCGGCCAAGAAAGACGTCGCCGGCGTCAAAGGCCTGGTCTACCTGCTGGAAGGCAAGCCTTTCGCCACCGCCCAGCGGCCGCTCGTCGAAGATATCAATACCATCCCCTGGCCCGCCTACCAGCTGGTGGACCTGTCCAAATATTACCTGGGCATAACCCGCGCCGCCAGCACCGCGCCCGCGGCCTCCGTGCTGACCATGCGCGGCTGCCCGTACAAATGCACCTTCTGCAGCCACCATTACGGCTACGGCGGGCGCATCCGCAAGCGCGCCCCCGAAGACGTAGTGGCGGAGATGAAAACCCTTTACGATAAATACGGCGTGCGCGAATTCCAGTTCGAGGACCCTTCTTTCACCTGCGATCCCGCCCACGTCAAAGAGATCTGCCGGCTGATAACGGAGAAAGGCCTGAAGATCTCCTGGAACTGCAATGTGCGCGCGAATACCGCGTCCGAAGACCTATTCGCCGCGATGTCGGCCGCCGGCTGCCGCCGGGCTTTGCTTGGCGTAGAGTCAGGCTCGCAGGCGATGCTGGACCGGATGAAGAAGGGGATAACCCTGGAAGCCGTGCGGCACACGGTCGAGCTGGCGAAAAAACACAAGATGCGCGTCAACGCGGCCTTCATCCTGGGCACGCCCGGCGAGACCTTGGAAACCGCGGCGCAGACCAACGCTTTCGCCCTGGAACTGGACCCGGATTACGTGATGTTCTCGGTCTATATCCCCAGCCCCGGCGGCGAGCTCTTCGATAACCTGGCCGCCGAGGGGAAGCTGGACCTGGACAAGGTTTACGGCGCGGATTATATTACGGTCTATTCCGAGCAGGAACCGATGGTGGAAATGAGCTCGGTGCCGGCCGTGAAGCTGCTGGGGCTGATGGAAGATTATACGCGCGGCTTTTACCTGCGGCCTTCGTACATTTTAAAGCGGCTGCGGACGCTGCTGCTCCCCGGCGAGATAAGGCGGGTGCTCTGGGGCGTGGCGCTGATCTTCAGCCACCGGTTCAGGAGCGCGGGCGACTGGCTGGCGGGACGAAAAGAAAATGAGAACAGCTGGACATATTAGAAGGATTTTCCTGCTTTACAGGATCTTCGCCCGGCGTGCCGGGCTGAAGCTGCTGCCGCGCCTGGCCTCTTTCGCTTTCAGGCGGTACCTGCTCGGCCGCCGCGTCCCGCTGACGGTGATGATAGCCGTCACCTGCCGCTGCCAGTGCGACTGCGCCCATTGTTCCGCCAGCGGCCTCACCGACAACGGCAAAGAACTGACTACGGATGAGATAAAAGAAATTCTGGCCGACGCGCGCTTCATCGGCTCTCCCAAGGTCGGCTTTACCGGCGGCGAACCCCTGCTGCGCAAAGATATCGTGGAACTTACGGCTTACGCTTCCTCGCTCGGCCTCAGCGTTTCCATCGACACCAACGGCCTGCTTCTGGACGAGAAAATGGCCGGCGCCCTGAAGGACGCGGGGATCTCGAATATCAATGTCAGCCTGGATTCTTCGGATGCCCGGAGGCACGACCGCCTTCGCGCCTCCCCCGGCTGCTACGAGGCCGCTGTGAAAGGGGTAAGGGCCTGCGCCGAGCTTGATATTCCCTGCGTGGTCTCCACCTATCTCACCGATGCGGCCCTGGCCGAGGGCAGGCTGGATTCCCTGATAAGCCTGGCCCGCTCCTCCGGAGCCGCGGCCGTGCGCGCCCTTTTCCCTATTTACACCGGCAAGCTCGGGAAAAGGCGGCGCAATCTGCTCTCCGACGCGAATAAGAAGCTTTTCTTCGAAAAATACGCCGACCCCGGCTTCGTCTATTCCGAAAGCCCGCTTTACGACTACCTGGAAGGCGGCGTGCAGTGCACCGCGCATAAAAGGATAAGCGTCTACGTGGGCGCCGACGGCGGGATACGCAGCTGTTACGTTTCGAAAGCCTCCATAGGCAATATCAGGGACGGCGGACTTGCCGCTCTCCTGGCCCAGAGCGGTTATTTCGGCGCGGGCAGCGGGCCCGGCCTGGATTGCGGGGCCTGCTGATGAAGAAGCGCGTCGCCCTTATCTGGCCGGAAGGCCTTGAGCCGGCGCACTGCCTGCCGCTGCCTTTCGCTTCCATCGTTTCCAACACTGACCCGGAACTCTGCGACTTCAAACTATTCGACCTGGCTATCGGGAGTCCGGAACTAAAGGACCTTCGCGAGGCCATGGCCGCTTTCAGCCCTGACATAATAGGGATCACCTCGCATGCCGCCATGAGTTTCCCCGCCGCGCTTTCGGCCGTCCGCGAGGCCCGCGCAGGTGCGCCGTCCGCGGTAGTGGTGGCCGGCGGTCCGCATCCCAGCGCCTGGCCCCGCGGAGTCATGAAGCATGCCGAGATAGATTTCGTTATAAAGGGCGAAGCCGAACTGGCTTTCGGGGCCTTGGTGAAAGAACTGGGCTCGCCAGCGCCCGACTGGAAAAAAGTTCCCGGCCTTGTGCGCCGTGAGAGCGGGCAGGTGCTGGAAGCCCCCGCCGCCGAAGTGGCCGACCTGGATTCTTTGGCCCTGCCTGATTACCGCTTTATCCGCCTGGACGAATATCTGCGCCGCGGCTACAGCCTGTTCACGGACGGCCGCCCGAACGCCCCCATCCAGACCACCCGCGGCTGCCCGGAGAACTGCGCTTTCTGCGGGGTCGCCCCGGTTAGCGGCCACAGGGTGCGGCATTTCAGCCAGGCCTATGTGACCGGCCTGATAAAAACGCTGCATAAAGATTTCGGCATACAGTGGTTCAATATCGTCGACGATAATTTCACGCACGACCTGGCTTACGCGCGCGAGTTCTGCGAAAACGCGCTCAAGCTGGGGATACCGGGCCTGCGCTTCGGCACGCCCAACGGGATACGCATGCAGCGCGGCGACGCCGCTCTCTGGCGGCTTATGAAGCAGGCCGGCTGGGAGCACCTGGTGGTGGCCCCGGAGAGCGGATCGGACAGCGTCCTCAAACTGATGGATAAAGGCCTGTCGTCCGGCGAGGTGGGGCCCATACTGGCCGAGATGCGGGCCGCCGGCCTCCGCCTGAGAGGATTTTTTATCGTGGGCTACCCGGGAGAAACCCCGGAGGACCTGGAGAGGACGCTCGCGCTCATAAAGCGGAGCAGGCTGGACTTCGTGGAACTGCTGGCTTTCCAGCCGGTCCCGGGCACGACGGCTTTCGCCCGCCTGCTCGCGGCCGGCGAGATAGACGAAGATTTCATACCGTCCAGTTTTTCCTCGGGCCGGCGCGCCTACGTTTCGCCTTCGCTGAAGGACGTGAATTTTCCGCTGCTTGTCTTAAAAGTGAAGCTGGCGGCGGCGGCCAGGAACCCGGCGAATTTCATCAGGCAGCTGCGGCGCACAGACCTGCGCGCCACGGCGCGGCGCATGGCCGGGATGATAAGCGGAATTTTCAGGGCTTAGGCGCGCGGCTTGCGCAGGGCTTCGAACAGGTCCGAACGCAGTTCGCGGAAAGACGGATCGTTGAGCGGGCAGTCCTGCGAACCTTTAAAATCCTTATAAAGCGGGGAATTCCACATCCGGCGCACCGACTCCCGGACGCCTTCCCGGCGTATATTGCCGAAGGGTACGGGGAAATAAGTGCAGGGCACTACGTCGCCGGAGGCGGTGACGTCTATCTTCCAGCGGCAGAAAGACGCGCAGATGAAAGTCGTGTCCGGGGTGTTGGCGGGGGAGACCACCCAGTGGGCCTTCCCGGGCGCGAGCAGCGAGCGCAGTATCTTTATATCGGCCGGGGTTAAAACCTCTTCGGCGCTGCCGTCCCAGGAGCCGGCGCGCATAGGTGAAAGTATCCTCAGCCTCGCGCCGAGCTTTTCCGCCAATAAAACCATTTCAGCGGCGCGCCCGTCGCGAAGGCGCTCTTTCGTCGCGCAGAAGGAAACGTCCGCCTGCACGCCCGCCGCGACGAGGTGCTTTACCGCGGCCGAAGCTTTATCCCAGAGCCCGGGGAGGCCGCGCTCCCGGTCGTGAATTTCAGCCGACGGGTCGTCCAGGCTGACGCCGGCCCCGGTCAGCCCGGCCGCCGCAAGTTCGAGGGCGGCGGCTTTATCCAGCAGCAGTCCGTTGGTAGTAAGGGTGGCCCTGAGGCCGAGCTCCCTTGCGCTCCGCACAAGCCCCGGGAGCCCTGGGCGCAGCAGCGGTTCTCCGCCGAAAAAAGAAACCTCCCTCGCGCCCAGGCGCGAGATCTCCGCTAAAAGTTTTTTGATCTCTTCGTCCGAAAGTTCCGGCTCGGAAGACGGCCCCTGCCGCCTGACAGCGCAGCGCGCGCAGCGGCCCTGGCATTTCTCCGTGACGGAAAGCATCAGCGTAGCGCCGAAGAGCGGCTTGAACAGCCGCAGCGCGCCCAGCGCCAGTCCCTTGAAGCCGTCCAGCGTATTCCCTTTCACCGGCTCCCTCCTTTGAGCACGCTGTCGTAGCGCGCCTGGAAGGACGAAGCGTTCAGCGGGCAGCCGTCGAACTGGGACTCGGGCCCGAACAAATTGGCTTTCCACATCCGGGCCACGGCCTGCGCCAGCGGTTCGCGCCGGATGCTCCCGAAGGAGACAGGGACATAAGGGCAGGACAGGATGTCGCCGTAGGCGGAGACGTCGAAAGTGCTCTGGAGAAGGGAATGGCAGCGGTACGGCGCGCCGGGCCGGTCGAGGAAGTCGTAGCCCCAGCACGCCTCTCCCGGCTTAAGGCGGGAGCGCAGCAGGTCGACTTCTTTCGCGGAAAGGGGGATATCCTCGCGGTCCTTCCATAGGCCGGCGCGGACGGGGGGCAGCAGCCGCAGGCGCGCGCCCAGCTCCCTGGCCAGCGCCGTCATCCGCTCTATCTCGCCGGCTTCTATCGCCTCCCGGCTCGCATAATAATTTACGACGGTGCGTATGCCGGCTTCGCGGCAATATTTAAGCGCCGCCGAGGCCTTGCGCCAGGCGCCGGGACTGGCGCGGAATTTGTCGTGCTCGCTTTCTTCGGGGCTGTCCAGGCTTACCTTAACGCTCTCTATCCCGGCTTCGGCCAGCGCCGCCGCCATGGCCTGGTCGAGAAGGAGGCCGTTAGTCTCTATGCTCGAGCGCAGGCCGAGCCGCGTGGCTTCGCGGATATGGCCGACCAGGTCCGGGACCAGCAGGGGCTCGCCGCCGAAAAAATGAACGCCGCTGCCGCCCGCCGCGCGCAAGTCGCGCAGCAGGGTCCGTACTTCTTCCGTGGAAAGCTCTTCGGCCCCTTCTTTTTTAAAGAGGCCTATGCCGCAGTGCCGGCAGGCGCACTGGCAGCGGTAGGTGAGCGAGACCAGCGCCGTGGCGCCGAAAAGCGGCTTGAACAGCCGCGGCAGGGGCAGGCCCCGCCGGAGGGCGAAGTAGAGCAGGCGCACCGCCAGCGGATGCCCGGCGTAAGAACGGAGCAGCCGCGTAAAAGCGGTCACGTAGAAAAATCTTCCGGGAGGTGGTAATCGCATCGGCCGTATCGAACTCGGTTCAGTTCTCCGCTTTCTGAGGCGCGTCCTGCTTCGCGCTGTTTATGAAATTCGGGTTATTGATCGGGCAGTCGAAATAATTCTGGTCCCGGTTGAACATCTCCGAGCCCCACATGCGCTTTATTATTACTTCGAGCGGCTCCTTGCGGATGTTGCCGAAGCTGCCCGGCATATAGGAGCAGGTCAGCAGGTCCCCGTTGGACGCGATGTCGAACTTGTTGCGCAGCATCGAATTGCACCAGAAGGGTACGTTCTTGTGCTGGAGGAATTCCGTTTCCCAGAACACGTCGGGCGCGAGGAGCTCCCGCAGCCGGACCGTATCCTGTTTCGAAAGTTTTATCTCTTCTTTCGCGCTCCATTTGCCCGCCTGCACCGCGGCGATGAAGCGCGTCTTGGAGCCTATCTCCCGGGACATCGCTATCATGAGCTCCAGGTCGCCGTTGAAAAGATTCTCTTTCGTGGCGTAGAGCCCCATGTAGCAAGGGATGCCGTGCTTCACGCAGAGGCGCAGGCCCGCCAGGGCTTTCTTCCAGGCGCCTTTCACGCCGCGCTTGGCGTCGTGCTCTTCTTCGCGCGGGCTGTCCAGGCTCACCCGGATGATGTCTATCCCGGCGGTTTTGAGCTTCAGGACCATCTCCTCGTTAAGCAGCAGCCCGTTGGTGTCGACCGTGGCCATCAGGCCGCGGCTTTTGGCGTAAGCGACGTATTCCGGCAGCGCGGAAACTATCAGCGGCTCGCCGCCGAAGAAATGCACGCAGGCCCCGCCGAGCCGGGCCAGGTCGTCGATGAAATGCTTTATCTCCTCTGGGGTGAATTCCCCGGCTCCCCCCGCGCCGACGCCGGAATTCCTGGCGCCGCAGTGCGGGCAGCTGCACTGGCAGCGCTGGGTCAGGGACAGGATCGCGGTGACCCCGTACAGCGGGACGAAGACCCGGATGGCGGGGATGATGCGCCTGAAATAAAAGGAGGTGAAGGCTATGAACCAGCTGGTGCCGTAAAAGCCGCGCAGCGCGGGGCGGACCTTGAAAGTGAGCCGGTTGAAAAATTTGGAGATTCCCATATAGTTATATTATCAAAATCAGGGCGGATTATTGCCGGGGAAACCGGGCTGGTCAGGGGCGCTTCTCCAGCCTGGCGTTCAGGCTGGCCGCGTACCGGGCCGTGAATTCCGGGTCGTTCATCGGACAATCGAAGTGCTTTGAACCGCCGCGGAACATCTCCGAGCTCCACAGCCGGCGGACTATCGCTTCCAGCGGCTCGGTCCGGAGATTGCCGAACACCGCGGGCAGATAGGAACACGGCATGATGTCCCCGTAAGCGGAGACTTCGAACTTGTTGCCCAGCATGAAATTGCACCAGAACGGAGTGTTCTTGTTCCGCAGGAAATCGGTCTCCCAGGCCACGTCGTCGGCCAGCAGCGAGCGCAGGCGGTCTATCTCCGCGGCGGAAAGCTTCACCTCTTCGTGATCGCCCCACCTGCCGGTCTTTTTCGCGGCAAGGAAACGGACGCCGGCGCCCGCTTCGCGCGCCATCGCTATCATGCGCTCGAAATCGCCGCTGGCCAGGTTTTCGCCCGTAGCGTAGATGGAGAGGAAACAGGGGATCCCGTGCTTCACGCAGAGGCGCACGCCGTCCAGCGCGGCGCGCCAGGTGCCTTTAACCCCGCGCAGCCGGTCGTGCTCTTCTTCCCGCGGGCTGTCCAGGCTGACGCGGATGAGGTCGATGCCGGAGGTTTTAAGCTTGAGCACCATCGCTTCGTTCAGCAGCAGGCCGTTGGTGTCCACCGTGGCCAGCAGGCCGCGGCTCTTGGCGTGCGCGACGTAGTCCGGCAGCGCGGAAACTATCAGCGGCTCGCCGCCGAAGAAGTGGACGCAGGCCCCGCCGAGCCGGGCCAGTTCGTCTATCAGCCCGGCGATCTCGGCCGGCGAGAGCTCTTCTTCTTCCTTCCGGCGGTACAGGCCCACGCCGCAGTGCGGGCAGCTGCATTGGCAGCGGTAGGTAAGGGAAAGGACCGCGGTGGCCCCGTAAAGCGGGCTGAACCGGCGGAGCAGCGGGATAATATTGCGAAAATAGAAAGCGATGGAATTTATAAACCAGGCCGAGCCATAGTAGCGGCGCAGGGCCGGGCGCAGCCTGAAAGAGAGCTTGTTAAAGAAGGTCGCGGCTGGCATCAAGGCAAATTTTATCAAATATTGGAGAGGCCCTATGTTCCCCGTCCCCCCGCAGGGCGGTATTTTACTAACGACCGCGTTTTAGATAAACTTGTAACTGTGAACGATAACGGCGGGATACGGCGCAAAACTTTTTCCGGTACGAACGGCGAGGCCGAGCATTTTATTTCCATAATAGCCTCCGGCGAAAGCTTTGAGGACCAGCTGAGGGACATAGAGGAGAGTTATGCCGGCGCGATAAAGAAGCTCGGCCTGGCTCCCGGCACCGCCGTGTTCCGCCGCGTTTTCCTCAGCGATCTGCCGGGCCAGGCTGAACTGGTCCGCCAAAGCGGCCTGGCCGCCGGCTCCGGAAGCCCGGTCGCCGTTTCCCTCGTACAGCAGCCGCCCTTGCCCGGCGCAAAGATCGCCCTGCTGGCTTACCACGTCCAGGGTCGGGCCCCGCTGGAAAAACGGCGCCTCTCGCGAAACCATATGCTCGTTAAAAAGAACGGGTTGGGCCATCTCTGGAGCACCGGCCTTCTGGCCGGCGGCGCTTCTTCGCCCGAAGACCAGACGCGCGGGGTTTTTAACGGTTTAACGCATGCCCTGGAAGGCCAGGGCGGCACGCTGCGCGATAACTGCGTCAGGACCTGGGTCTATCTGAAAGACGTAGGCGCGGACTATCAGGGGATGGTATCCTCACGGGCGGAATTATTCACGGGACAAGGGCTGACCGGTGAGACGCATTATATCTCCAGCACGGGCATCGAAGGCTCCTGCGGCGGCGAGGCCGATCTGGTGGCGCTGGACGCGTACTCAATTCTCGGCCTTGAGCCGCGGCAGGTCTCGTACCTGAACGACTTCGGCCTGCTCTGCCCGGCGAAAGACTACAAAGTAACCTTTGAACGCGGCACGCGCGTGGCCTACGCGGACCGCGCCCACCTTTTTATTTCCGGGACGGCCAGCATAGACAGCAAAGGCGGGATCCTGCATCCCGGCGACGTGCTTCGTCAGTTGGTCCGGGCCTTGGAGAATATTGGCGCGCTGCTGAAGTCAGGCAGGGCGAAACCCGCCGACCTGATGTACCTGATAGTTTATTTGCGGAACTCCGCGGACCTGCCGCGCGTGGACGGCTATCTTAAGAAGAATTTTCCGGAGCTGCCGCTGGCCGCAGTGGAGGGCGCGGTCTGCCGCCCGGGCTGGCTTGTGGAAGTGGAAGGCGTCGCCGTTACGAAGAACGACGAGCCGGCGCTTCCTTCCTTCTGACCTAAATAAAACAAATTATCTGCGGTGTACCACCGAAGACCTTTGGCCCGGAGGCGGGCCGTCGCCTTCGGCGGCAGGGGCGTTCAGCTCGGGGATTATCTCCTCGAACTGCCCGGGCTTGATATTGAAGAATTCCGGGAGGTTCAGCGACAGGCCGCTGTTGTCCCTGAGCTGCGTCAGCACTACCGGCGGGGAATCCTCGCCGCCGGCGCTGATGTGGGTAAGAACGATATCCGTGCGCGGGCCGTAGGACTTCGACGCGAAGGCCAGCCAGCGGCCGTTGGGCGACCAGCTGTGCCAGGAATCGGCCAGCGGGCCGCTGCCTTTCAGCTTGCGCGCCTCGCCTCCGGCGGCGGGGACGATATAAAGGTCGCTGTCCTCGCGGATCAGGGTTCCGCCGTTGGCGCTCTGGGCGAAGACCACCCATTTGCCGTCGGGAGAGATGCGCGGGAAAAAGTTGCTGCGGCCATTGTCGGAAGCGCCGCGAATCGGTTCGGCCTTGCCGCCTTTCCCGCCGTTGAAAGGTATCCGGTAGACCCCGTAGCGCATTGGGTAAAGCTTGTCGAGCTCCCGCCAGCCCAGCTTCCTGTGCTCGTCGCCGTCTTTGCCGTCCAGCTTGGCCTTGATGCGGTCGGCGAAAGCCGCGGGGACCGGGCCGCCGAAGAAATAAATATATTTACCGTCCGGGCTCCAGGAGCCGGGGTAATGGACGAAACTTTCGTCGTCCGCCCCGGGAAGGGCCTTGATCTCCGGGTCGTCGAAAGTCCTGTAAAGCAGGATCCCGCGCAGGAAGATGGAATACTGGATTATGTCAGGGCACTTGGGCGCGAGCAGGCTCAGCGCTTTGCCGGCTGTCACTACCACTTTGCCGTCGGGGGAGATCGCGGAGGCGTTCGCCTGGAAAGGATCGCGGCCGCCGATGCGCTTGTAGTCGTTCCAGTCGAACATGTTCTGCGGGCGGATGGTCACCGACCTGCCGGAGCCGCGGAAGAGCAGGTAGCTGGACATATCTTCCGACCTGGTGTTATAGTCGAAGCCGAAAGTCTTGCCGTCGGCGGAAGCGGCGTGGCAGTTGAAGCAGAGCCGCTGCTCCTTCATCACGTTTATGGGAGGGGCGTAAGAAGAGATCCAGCCGAGGTTCCACTTCACCCTGGGGAATTCCTTCTCGGTGGGGAAGACCGGGCCCGCGGGCACGGCGCGGTAGAAGATGGGCGCTCCCGCCGGGTCTTTCGAAGTCAGGAACGTTACGCCGGCTTTGGCGGCCGCGGGGCCGGTGGACGCCGAGACCTCGAAGGTGGCGGGGTTCTCCAGCGAATGGGCGCGGATATCGTCCCAGGCTTCCGCGGAAGGGGTCCAGCTGGTTTCGTACGAAGTGCCCAGGACGGCGTGGTCGGAGCCTTTGAAGGAAACGCGGATGAACCAGGTGGCGCCGCGCGGGATGAGACCGCTCCAGCGGAATTCAGGGGAACGGATGTCTTTCGGGAAGAGCGTCCCGTCGAAAGGATAGGTCACCTTGAGGGCGTCGCCTGCCTGCGCCGTATCGGAAAAGGACGGCTGCCGCGGGCTGCCCAGCGTGGAGTTAAGCCTTATAAAGACCGCTATCATCAGGAGGCCGGCGAGGAGGCCGAGAATTTTTAATTTCATCTGAAAAATTATAACAAATCCGTTATTCTCATAGCGGGCCCTATGTATGGTAAAATTATCCAAATGAAGATCGTTTTCGCGCGCCCGGCCACGGAAAGCCTGGGGTTGGAATATCTTTCCGCGTCCCTGAAGGCGCGCGGGCATCTGACCGCCCTGGTCTACGAGCCGCTCCTTTTCGATTCTTTCAGGCTTCACCTGCCTTTCTTCGAACCCGAAAGCGCCGGCCGCACGGCGCGGCGCGTGCTCGCCTTGCGGCCGGGGCTGGTGGGCTTCTCGGCCGAGTCGGACCATTTTCAGTGGGCGCTCGCCGTGGCCCGCGAGATCAAGCGCCACAGCCGCGTCCCGGTAATTTTCGGCGGCATACATGCAAGCACAGCGCCCGAGGCCGTCCTGGCCCGTCCCGAAGTGGACCTGGTCTGCGTTACGGACGGCGAAAGCGCCCTGGCCGAACTGGCCGACCGCCTTGAAAAAGGCCTCGGCCCCGAAGGCGTGCACAATATCTGGTTCAAGAAGGACGGGGCCGCGGTCAAAGGGCCGGTGCGGCTTGAAACCGAACCTGATTCCCTGCCTTTTCCCGACAAAGACCTGTTCTTCAATGAATACCCCGGCTTCGTTCAGGACACCTATTCCATAGTCACCGGCAGAGGCTGCCCCAACGCCTGCACCTACTGCCACAACAGCTCGATGCGCCGCACCCTTTCCCGACTCGGCTGCGCCGACAAGTTCCTGCGCCGCAGGAGCGTGGAAAACGTGCTGGAGGAACTGGCCGCGGCCAAAAAGAAGTACGGCTTCGCACGGGTTTCTTTCTGCGACGACCTTTTTATTTCCGACCTGCCCTGGCTGAAGGAATTCGCGGGGGCCTACCCCGGGAAAATAGGCCTGCCTTTCTTCTGCAATATCCACCCCGCCGGCGCGAACGAGGAGGCTGTAAGCCTGCTCAGGTCGGCGGGCTGCACCGCCGTGAACATGGGCATCCAGACCGTGAGCGAAACCATCCGCCGGGGCTGCCTTGGCCGCACCGAGAGCACGGAGGACGCGGTGAAAGCGCTGCGCCTGCTGGATGAGGCCGGGATCTTCGCCTATACGAATTTTATTTTCGGCCTGCCCGGCCAGGATACGGCCGAGCTAAAGGCGGTGGCGGCTTTCGCCGCTGAGAACCCCGCCGGCTTCCACGACGTGAACTGGCTCAGGTATTATCCCGGCGCCGCCATTCTGGAGAGCGCGCGCAAAAGCGGGCTGGTCTCGGAAGAAGGCGCGCGCGCGGTGGAGGAAGGGGATTTCTCGGTGCCGTACGGGCACGGCGGGCACAGCTACACGCCCGAGCGGGCGAAACTGCGCAATATGGTCTTCCTCGCTTCGCTCCTCCCCGGCTCCGTCTCGCGTTATATGCTTTCCAGGGATCTCTGGCGTTTGCTGCCGGCGTTCAGCCTGCGGCTGCCCGCCGTGGCGGCGCGGGGACTTTGGGCGCGGCTTAAAGGCAATCCGAACCCCTACCCGAATTTTTCGCTGGCCGGCAGCCTGCGTTATTTCCTGGCTTACCTTGCCAAAGTCTATATTCCGCGCGAAGCCGCCCGGCAGTCCGTAGTCTTCAAGCACCTGGCCGTAAGAGCGCGGGGCATACTGTTCCTGGCCGGCCTGCTCGACGCCGGGCGCGCCGCCCGCTACGCCGTCTACACTTTTAAGCGCAGGATCCTGGGCCGCAAGGTGCCCGGGGTGGGCATCTTCGCCTCCACCTTCGCCTGCCAGTGCCATTGCGGCGCCTGCTCCTCGGAAACTTTCCGGAAGTCCTTCGGGAACAAGGTGATGGAGAAAGAAAAAGCACTGGCGCGCCTGAAAGAACTGGCGGAACTGGGCGTGCCGCGGGTGCATTTCACCGGCGGGGAATCCACGCTGGCGCCTTACCTGGCCGAGCTGGTCGCTTTCTGCGCCGGGGAAGGGATGACGGTTTTTGTCGAGACCAACGGCATAGGGCTCACCGAAGAACTGCTGCTGTCCCTTAAAAAAGCCGGGCTCGCCTGCCTGAACGTAAGCCTGGACTCGTTCGTGCCTGCCGCCCACGACGACGCGCGCAAATTCCCGGGCTGCCACGCCGCGGCGGTGAACGCTCTTTCGCTCGCGAAAGAACACGGCCTGCCGTGCATGGCCTCCTGCTACGCCACGAAGGAGAGCGCGGCTTCCGGCGGCTTGTCCGGGCTTCTGGCCGCGGCCTTCACCGCCGGCGCCGGCGCGGTGCGGGTTCTGCCGCCGGTGCCTTCGGGCGCCTGGTCCGGGAGGTTCGAGGAGCTGGTTCTGAAACCTTCGGACCGGCTGGCCGTGCTGGAAGCCGCCTATTCAGCTCCCGGCCCCGTGCTGGACAGGACCTCCCTGGTGAGCTGCGAGCTGCCTTCCGCCTATAAAATAATGGTGCTGCCCGACGCCAGCCTGGCGCCCTGCGAACATCTGCCCTATATTTTCCGCGGCTCGGAGAAGGTCGGCGTCGCCGCCCTTATAGCCTCGGTGTACAATAAGAAAACTTTCGGCGAGACCGTTAAATGCTGGCCCAGGAACGCCGCCTGGCGCGCCCGCCATCCCGAAGCCGCCGCCGGCGAAATAGTTTATCTTCCTTCAGGCAACGGGACCGCACAATGAACCTGAGGGAAAAATTCGCGCTTGCGGCGGGGGGCATTCTTCTGAAAGGATTCGAAGAGAGGGCTGCTTCTTTCGGCGCCGGAAGCGGCCGGCTCGAGAGGCTGAACCTGCTCCTTGAAAAGGCCAGGGCTTCGGCGCCCGGCTGCGAAGAGGCCTGCGCCGCCGCCGGGATAGGAAAAGGCGGCCTGGCTTCCGAACGCGAACTTTACAAGCTGCCTCTTACCGGGAGAGAAACCCTGCGGGCTTATTCCGGCGGCGCCGCCCTGGCCAGCCTGGAAAGCGGAGGAACAGGCGGCTCCGGCAGGGTAGAGACCAGGCTGGACCTTGCGGCGGTAGTCGCCAGGTACGCGGCGCTGCTCTCCGTCCTCAAAGAGACCGGCTGGGAGATGGGCGGGAAGACGGCCGCTTTCCACCCGGCGGAATACGGCTATTTCAATAATTTCGGCAAGCTGCTCTCCGGCGGCAAATTCGGGAAACTGGTTTTCGAATTCTTCCAGCAGTATGTGCTTTACCGGCTGGTCCACAACCGGAAGAATCTCTATTACGACAAGAGCATCTTCACGGACCCGGCCGCCGCCTGGGCCCTGCTTGCGAGCGCGCTGCGGGAAGACCCGGTCCTGATCATAACCAGGCCCGACGCGCTTATGGCCGTCCTGAAAAGCCTGCGCGGCAAACCCCGCCCCGCTTTCAGGAGGCTTAAAGCCGTGCTTACCGTCGGGACCGCTCTCGGGGAAACGGTGCGCCGCGAGGCCGCCGAAGTGCTGGGGGCGAAAGTCTTTAATATGTACGCCTCCACGGAACTCGGCTACGTGGCGCTGTCCTGCTCCCGTTCCGGGGACTGGCTGCACGCCGACGAAGGGCGGCATATCGCCGAAGCCGCGCCCGGCGGCGAACTCCTGGTCACCGACCTGGAGAACCGGCTTATGCCTATGTTGCGCTACGCCACCGGCGACGCCGGCGAGGTCCGCGAGCGCGCCTGCACCTGCGGGCGCAGCGGCCTGATGCTGAAGGTGCACGGCCGGATCAAAAAATACCTCGTAGCCGGGGATGAAAAGCTTTATGAGTCGGGGATCATCGACAGGACCTTTCCCTCCGCCCTGCCTTTCTTCCAGCTGGACCAGGCCGGGAACGCGATAATACTTCCGCCCGGGACGCCGCTGTCCGCGGCGGCGGAGATCAGGGAGCTGCTCGCCCTGCCCGCCGGGAGCTATAGCGAGGCGAGGTCCGGAAGTTTTACAATATCCTCATCGGGCAAGTTCTCATTTTTGATATGAAACAAATTTCAATGGTTTCCAGGCTCAACCGCTTCGTGAAAAAGCGGGTCGGGGGCCTGTTCAGGCCTTATTTCAGCCATCCCGCCGTGGCCGCCCTGGTCAAATTCAATTACAGGCGCGTCCAGCCGCTGCTGCGCGCTTTCTACCCGCTGTTCGGCATAAACGTCATGATAGGGCTTACGTATAAGTGCCAGTGCCGTTGCGTGCACTGCGGGACCACCGCCAACCGCGATCTCGCGCGCGAGGAATTGTCCGAGGCCGAGGTGCTCGAGATCGTCCGCCAGGCCGCCAGGCTGGGCGCGGGCGGGATCTATCTCTTCGGCGGCGAGCCGCTGCTTGCGCCGGGCCTGCTCAATATCGTCCGCACCGCCAGCGGCCTGGGGCTGATGGTGACCATGGATACCAACGGCCTGCTGATGGACAAAGAACTGGCGGTAAAGCTTTTCGAAGCGGGGCTGTCCATCATAGGCGTGAGCGTGGACAACGCCGAAGAGGCCGAGCATGACCGCCTGCGCGGCTGCCCCGGGGCCTACCGCGCGGCCGTGAACGCCATCGGCTTTTGCCGCGACGCCGGTATGGACGTCTCCCTTTCGACTTACGCCACGCGCGAGAGCCTGCGCGACGGCGGGCTGGACCGCACCATCGCCCTGGCGCGCTCGCTGCGGGTGCGGGCCCGCGTTCTGTCCTCCCTCCGGGCGGGGAAATGGCTGGAGCGCGCGGATATCCCCTTCAAGCCGGACGACGTGGCTATCCTCCGCTCCAAGCTGGCCCCGGACGTTTACTGGGAAACCATTTTCCTCACTTCACCGAAGGGCGAGTTCATCTGCGGCTGCGCGGCCCGCACTTATTTCTACGTGTCGCCTTACGGCGACGTGCAGCCCTGCGGTTATATGCCGCTGACTTTCGGCAATATCCGCACTGAACCCATGGAAAAGATCGCCGCCCGGATGTGGGGCTCGGCGATGTTCTCCTCGCTCGATTCCAGCCTGGACTGCCCGATGAACTCGACGAGGTTCCAGGAAGTCTTCGGCGGAGTGCTTTCCCGGAAGGGGATAGGCCCGCACCCGGCCGAGCTGGCCTCTTCGCCTAACGACCCCGCCGAGTGGGACGCCTGGGCGCCCGCTTACGGCGCCGACGTGGACTGGGTGGAGGAGATACACAACAGAGATATCGCGGAGCTGGCCGGGGCTCAGGGGCTGCGCGTGCTGGATATAGGCTGCGGCACCGGCCGCAGGGCCCGCGCCGTTTTCGGGCGCGCCGGCAAGCTTACGGCCGTGGATTCCTCGCGCGGCATGGCCGCGGTGGCCAGGGAGGTCCTGGCCGGTCTGAAGCAGGCGGAAGTGCTGGAGCTGGATATAGAGAAGGACGACCTGCCCGCTGGGCTTGAGTTCGACGCCGCCGTGGCCGTCTCCACCATGCATCATCTGCGCGACCCGGAAGCCGCGCTCAAGCGCGTGAAAGAACGCCTGGCTTCAGGCGGAGTTCTGGTAATAGTGGATTCACTTTCGAAGAACCCCCCGCTGACCGCGGCGCGGTACTACGTCGATATGCTTAAATTGCACTGCCTTTTCAGGCTGGCGAAAGGGTTCCTGCGGTCCGTAGTCCTGGATACGCGCGTGTCCCGCCATAAGGCCCGCGAAGTCCCGCTTTCCTTCGAAGAGTTCACCCGCCGCTACGCGGCCATCCTGCCCGGCGCGAAGACCGAAGTGCGCCACGGCATCTTCGGCTACCTGGTCTGGAAAAAGCCTTAAAGAAAAAACGGTCGGCCTGAAAACACGAAACCCGGCGGAGTTCCGCCGGGTTTCGCGTTCTGTCGGGCCGATCAGGAGAAGAGGTGGTAGTTCTTCTTGCCCCGGCGGACCAGCACGTATTTGCCGAAGAGCTTGTCGGCGGCCCCGATAATTTTGGCCTGGTCGGTGCACTTCTCGCCGTTCACGCTTACGGCCCCGTTCTTGATGTCTTCGCGCGCCTGCCGCTTAGAACCCGAGATGGCGGGGACCGCTATCATGTCCGCCAGGTTCTGCTCGGCTCCGGCCAGCGGGGTTTTCGGGACGTCGTAAAGCGCGTCGTTCAGTTCCTGTTCGGTCAGTTCTTTGATATTCCCGTAGAACAGGGAGTTCGAGATCTTCTGGGCGGTTTCCAGGGCCGCTTTGCCGTGCGCGAAGGTCGTCAGTTCGCCGGCCAGGACCTTCTGCGCGGACCGCGTCTCGGGGGTTTTCAGGAAGTCGGCCTCTATCCGCCCGATCTCCTCGTGGGACAGGAAGGTGAAGAGCTTCAGGTATTTTACCGCGTCCTGGTCGGTGGTATTTATCCAGAACTGGTAGAACTGGTAGGGGGAGGTCATCTTCGCGTCGAGCCAGATGGCGCCCGATTCGCTCTTGCCCATCTTCTTCCCGTCGGATTTGAGAAGGAGCGGGAGGGTGAAGCCCTGGCCTTCTTTCCCGTACATTTTCCGGATCAGGTCGATGCCCGAGGTGATATTGCCCCACTGCTCGCTGCCGCCCATCTGCAGCAGGCAGTTGTACTTGTCGGCCAGGTAGGCGAAATCGTAGGCCTGCAGGATGATGTAGCTGAATTCGGTGAACGAGATCCCGTTCTCCAGGCGCATCTTCACGGATTCCTTCGCCAGCATGTTCGGCACCGAGAAATACTTCCCGACGTTCCGCAGCAGGTCGATGGTCGAAAGCTTGCTGATCCAGTCGTAATTGTTGAGCACCAGCAGGCCGCTGTGGCTTTCGTTGCTTTCGACGAACCTGGAAAGCTGGTTTTTAAGGTTGGTGCCCCACTCGGCTACGGTTTCCGGGGTGTTCAGGGTCCGCTCGTCGGCCTTGCCGCTGGGGTCGCCGATCAGGCCCGTCGCGCCGCCGACCAGGGCTATCGGCCTGTGCCCGTACAGCTGGAAGCGGCGCAGGGTGATGATAGGCAGCAGGTGCCCCAGGTGCAGGCTGGCCGCCGTCGGGTCGAAACCGCAATACGTCGTCATCGGGGCGCTTAAAAGGGTTTCCAGGTTCTTGGGATCCGTGGACTGGCTTATCAGGCCGCGGAATTTTAGATCGTCGTATAAATTCATTGATTTACTCCCGTAGTATTTTCAAATTATACACTATTTGGGAAAAGCGGAAAAAAGGCGGGATTTCTATTTCCCGGCGTGGCGGCGGAGGATGGGGCCAGCCGCTTTAAGCAGCGGCAGCGGCGTGAATTTAAGGAGCAGGCGGGGCAGGGCGAAGCGCGCCTGCTCCGGGTCGGGGTTGAGGTGGGCGCCTTCTTTGTAGATCCTGAAATAATACCGGATCGGGATCTCCTGCCCGCCCCATTTCTTCTTGTGCTCATGAACGCCGGAACCCGGGCGGGTGCGCATGAAATCGTAGCGGCGCAGGCCCTCCCGGCAGGCCAGGCGGATGGTCTCGTCGAAGAGCTTGATCTTCGGGAAATAGGTCTCGAACTCCGGCAGGCCCGCGTTCACGTCCGCGAAAAAAGTCTTCTCCCGCTCGATGGCGAAAAGGATGGCCGCGGGCTTGTTATTTACCGAGGCGATGAAAAGCCTGCCCAGGCCTTCGGCCAATAGGCGTTCAAAATGGGCTGCGGGCAAGGGCGGGGAGCCGAACCCTCGCATCTGCCGCAGGTAGATGTCGTAGACCGCGCCGAATTCGGACGGCTCGCGGGTTTCCCGCACGGTCACGAACTTGTCCGCCTTGCGCAGGTTCTTGAGAAGGTTGATGTGGAAGCCCTCGCGGAGTTTTTCGTAAGGGAGCGAAGCGTCGAGCGCCAGGCGTAAATAAGGCTCCTGGCCCAGGAAACGGGTATCGACGGCCCCTTCCGGGAAAAGCAGTTCAGCGCCGCGCAGTTCGGCGTAAGCCGCCCCGGTTTCGGCAGCCAGGGCGTCCAGTTCCCGGGCCAGGGAATCCCTGAGCTCGCCCGCTTCTTCCGGGGCAAGGGCAGCGCCGGGATCCAGCCAGAGGCCTGGCTCGTCGGAAAAGGGCATGGAGATAAGGCGGTTTCCGAAAATGCCGGAGCGCACTATGGCGCAGAGAAAGCCGCCTATTGCCGCGGCGTCCTTTTTTATTAAAAAGCCTCGCAGGTCGTAACCGTAAACCTCACGGCAAAGGCCGGCCCACGCCCCGGTGCACGAATAGGCCGCACCTGTTTCAGGCGGGTCTTTAAAGGGGGGGAGAGGCTCCAGCCTTATCACGGTTTTCCCTCCAGCGCCGCGGCCAGGCCTTCCCTGGTGGAAACGGCCGGGCTCCAGCCCAGTTTGCGTATGCCGGCCGAGTCATGTGACCAGCTGGCGCAGGCTTCGTAAAGCCTGCCCCTGTCCGCGCCGATGAAGCCGGGCATATAAAGTCCCGCAAGGGCGAGCAGGCCGTCCAAAATGGAGGAGACGGCCTTCAAAAAAAATACCTGCAGTCCGACCAGCTCCGGCTTTTTGCCGAGCAGAGAGCCGATAAGTAAAACAAGTTCCCGGACGCTGACGGAGCCTTCGCTTATATTGAAAGCGGCCCCGCTTTCAGCTTTCCCGGCGGCGAGCAGGGCGGCGTCCAGCAGGTTTTCAAGGCCGCAGACCGAGAGCATATTCCTGCCTCTTCCCGGCAGAAAGACAACCGCCCGCCCCGCGGAGCGGAACAGCGGGGCCCAGCCCGGTGAACCGGGGCCGTAGATCAACGAGGGGCGCAGGATCACGTATTCGAGTTCCGTGCCTAGCGCCGCGGCTTTAAGGGCGGCTTCGCCGGCCAGTTTCGATTTTCCGTAATAGGTGAGGGGGCGGGGCGCGGCGGCGTCGGAGAGGTTCTCTCCGGGACCCAGCGCGGAGATGGAACTGAAATAGATAAAACGCTTTACGCCCGCCCTGGCTGCCGCCTGAGCGAGTTCACCAGTCGCACGGGCGTTTATCGAATTTAAATTTCCCAGCAGCTGTTTTCTGCCGATGAGGAAACCGGCCGGCCTTACCAGGGCGCCCAGGTGCCAGACGCGGTTCACGCCCTTTACCGCTGCGTTCAGCGAAGCGGCGTCCAGCAGGTCACCCCGGAAGATCTCGACGCCGGGCAAAGCGAGGCGCGAGACGTCCGCCCCCGCGCGGGCAAGGCAGCGCACCTTCAGCCCGGAGGCCGACAGGCGTTTTACGAGGGCCAGGCCGATAAAGCCGGTGGCCCCGGTGACCAGTACTGTTTCAGGCATTGTCCCTCAGTTTAGCAAAGATGAAATGCGAGTAAAGGCGCAGGAAGCGGCCGGTATGGAAGTCCCGGCGCGGGCGGCTGAAAATACGGGAGAGCACGCGCAGCCCCAGCCCGCCGGAGAAGAACAGCCCCGGGCGCCGGGCGAAGAAACGCCTGGCGAAAGCGGGCAGGCGCGGCAGGAGGGTGAGCAGGGTGAAATAAGCACGCTGCCTGGAGGGCTTGAGCGGGGAATAGCCGGCCGGGCGCATCAGGCCGCCGGGAGTGTCTTCATGTCCCGCACAGCGCGCTGCCAGCGGCGTCCCGGGGTAGAGGCGCAGGAAAAAAACCTCGTTATGGTCGGGCGTATTCGAGGCGTAAAAATCAGCCAGTGAGGACAGCTCGCCCTCGCTTTCGTCGGGGAGGTCCAGGATATTGTCGCAGGTGACGTAGATGCCGGCGGCCTTGAGGGCTTTAATGGCCGCGGCTATATCCGCGTTGGAGGCCCGCCTGCCCAGCAGGTCCTCGCGCAGCGCCTCGTCGAAGCGCTGCACGCCGAGCTGCACCTTGAAGCACCCCGCCGCGGCCAGCGCCGGGGCGGCCGCCGCCAGCCGGCCGTCGGGGAAGGCGAAACAGGAAAAAGGGAGCCCGACGTGAGACTTGTAGAGCGGCAGGAATTTCTCCAGCCAGGCGTAATCGGAATTGAAGACCTCGTCGGTGAAATGCAGGAAGCCCGGCTCGCGGTCCTTCACCGTCTCGAGTTCGCGCAGGACGTTCAGAATGCCGCGGCGCCGCAGGCAGGGCACTCCGGAATCCTTGTAAAGTTCCTTGTACACGCTGTTGCAGCAGTAGGCGCAGCTGTGCGGGCAGCCGCGCGAGGCTGAGACCAGGTAGCCGGCCGAAAATAAAGGCGCCGCCTCCGGAAAAAGATCCTTGTCGGGGAACGGCAGCTCGTCCAGGTTCGCCGGGGGCGCCGGCGGCGGGCCCTGTAGGACCGCGCCGTTCTTTTTCGCCCAGATCCCCGCCGGGAGCGGTCCGCCGGAGCTGATAAAGGATGCCAAAGCCGGCAGGGCCAGGTCGCCCTCGCCGAGGCAGATGAAATCCACGGCCTCCTCAGCGATCACCGCTTCGGGAGCGCTGGAGGGGTGGATGCCGCCGAACACTATCTTCGCCCCGGTCCGCTTCCTGATCTCCCGCGCCAGGTCCAGCGCCCAGGGATAAGTATCCGTGAAGACGGAGAAGGCGACCAGATCGGGGTCCAGTGCTTCAACTTTTTGCAGTACTTTTTCCCTGTAGCTGAAAAAACGCGCCAGTACCGGCGAGCGCCAGAAACCCGCCTCGTCGAAAAGGCAGGGGTCGATCACAAGCCCGGTCTCATGCCCCGCCGCTTTAAGAGCCGCGGACAGATACTCTATCCCAAGGCTCTCATACCCGTTATGCACAAAAACAATTTTCATCAAATCTTGTCCCTGTCCCCCCTGGCCGGAATTTTCTTCCGGAGGGGTGGCAGGGGTGTGGCCTCGCGAACCCTTTGCGGAAGGGGGGTCCCCAGCCTAATTATCCCGGCTGGGGGGAAACCGACGCAAGGGTTTCCATCTTCCAGGGTTCGCGGGGCCACACCCCTGACAGGCCCCCGACTACACTTCCCTGACGTGAGTAAAATTCCGGCCTGCTGCAGTTTACGCGCTCTTCAAGATCGAAGCTTTTATTTTCTCGGCGGCGGACCAGGCATCGAGGAGGCATTCCTCGGTGTCCAGGTAAGCGTGCGCGCCGGTGCGGCCGCAGAGGAGCAGGTTCGGGAAAGCGGCCAGCTCTTTCTTCGCCGCGGCCAGGGGGCCTTCGGAGCCGGTATAGAGAAGGGGGTAGGCGTGGGGCAGGCGTTCCACGGCGGTAGGCCCGGGCTCGAAGTGCCCGGCCAGCTTTTTAAAAGCCGGGGAGGCGAAGGCCAGCGCGGCCAGTTGTTCCCCGCTCATGTTCCAGGTCGCGTCGCCCTCGTCGCAGAAAAATTCGAAGGTCATCGGCAGCCAGCCGCCGGGCGCCATCAGCGGGCTCCAGTTCGCCAGCTCGCACACCCTTGAGAACTCCGCGTCGGCGTCGGGGAAATAGACCCAGTGCTGGGCCAGGGGTTTCTTCCGCCGCAGCGCCGCGAAAAGTATGATCAGCGAGCGGTATTTGATCCCGCCGGCCAGGCTCGCGGGAGTACCGGGGATAAGGCCCAGCAGCGACTTGAGCGGGATGGTGGAAGCCAGGTGCTTGAAATTCACGGTGAAGGTCCCGCCGCCGCGCCGGAAGGCGAGGGCCGAGGGACGTCCGTTCTTGAATTTCAGCTCCAGCGGCTCGGCTCCGGTAAGAAGTTCCGCGGAGGGGCCCGCGCTTTCCAGCAGGGCTGCGGGAAGTTCGCCTATCCCTTTTTCCGGGTAGAGGAAAGTTCCGGCGTTCTCTTTCGAGGAAAGCTTGCCGCCGAACAGTTCGAGCAGCAGGGATTTCACGCTGAAGCCGCCGCCGATGCGCCGCTCGGCCCAGAGCGGGGAAAGCTCGCCGGTACCCAGGCCCCAGACCTTCTTGGTGTAATCCCTGAAATAGCGGTCGTGCACGCGCGTGCCCAGGCGGGTTTCAAGCCAATCCTTGAGTGTGGCCGGCGGCTGCGGCGCGCTGGATTTCCGGCCTCTCGAGAACAGGACGGGAGCGGCGTAGAGCAGGCCGTTGAGGAAAGTGGGGGGGTATTTGAGCATGCGCCCGCCGGTGAAGACGGCGCTGCTGCGTTTGGGCCGCAGCAGCTTGCGCCCTTTCAGCAGTTCTTCGGTCCACGCCCTGATCTCGGGCTTCGAAAAATAGAGCCTGTGCCCGCCCAGGTCGAAAAGGAAATTCCCGGCTTTGGCGGTCCTTGAAAGTCCGCCGGGCTCGCCGGTTTTTTCCAGTATAAGGGTTTTTGCGCCGGAGCCTTTAAGGCGTTCGGCCAGGGCCAGCCCGGTCAGGCCGCCCCCTAAAACCAATATGTCCGTATTAAGATCCATTTCCGACTATATTCTACAATTTTACCTCCCGCAGGGAGGGCCGGTCGCCCGATCCGGGAGTAAAAGTCCCGTTCCTGGCGGTACCCGGGCAGGCAATTTGATAAAATAGTTTCCCGAATGCCCGATATCCCTGTCTGGAACAAATGCAATAACAAATGCCTGATGTGCGCCAACACCGCGGGCTTTTCCCGGAATACGCCGAAAGACTATACCCTGCTTAAGCAGGCCTCCCGGCTCGAGAAGCATTTGCGCGGCTGCGCGGCTTACAGGAAGAACTCCGGCACGGCCGGGGCGTGGAACCTTACCGGGGGCGAGCCCACCCTGAACCCCGAGTTCCTGAAAGCCATGGTTTATTTCAGGCGCAGGCTGAAGGGGGAGGAACTTGCCCTGCTCTCCAATGGCCGGCGCTTCTCCGACCCGGCCTTCGCCGCGGCTTTCGCCGCCGCCGCCAAACCGCCTTTCACGCTCGCGGTTTCCATACACGGACCCACCGCGGCGGAGCACGACGCCGTCGCCGGGGTCAGGGGCGCCTTTGAACAGACCACCCTGGGCCTCAAGAACCTGATCTCCCTGCCAGCGGCCCCTTTCCTGGAGATAAGGGTGATACTGCACAGGCGGAATTACCTGCGGCTCGGCGCGATCCTGGGTTTCATAAAGCGTTCATTGAAAGGCGCGCGCTGCCGGGTAGTGGTAATGCATTACGAAGCCGAGGGCAGCGGCGCCCGCAACGAGGGGAAGCTCGCGGTCAGGCTCTCCGCTACCGCAAGCCGGGTCAACGCCTGCGCCCGGGCGCTTACCGGGTTCGCGGAGACGCGTCTTTACCATTTCCCGCTGTGCCTGCTTTCGCCGGCGCTGCGCCGCCTGGCCGTGGTCAGCCTGCCTCCCGAAGACCGGGCTTACCCGGCCTGCGCCGGCTGCGGGGCCAGGAAAAGCTGCGTGGGGCTGATGAAGCCGTACCTGCGGCGCTACGGGGCGGGCGAACTTAAGCCTTTGCCCGGCCGCGGAGATTGAACGGCTTTATTTTTTATATTATATGCATAGTCCGCTTTTAATGAAATGAAGAAGTTCTTTCCGCTTTTGCTTTTACTGCTCTCCGCCTGCTCCGGCGACGCCGCTCTGCGCCGCGGCGGGGACGTCTATCCCGGCTTTGCCGCGCTCACTGCCGCCAATACCGAAGGCCTGGACTATTCCAGGGAAGTTTACAACCGCGGCTCGGCGGTCTCGGTCTTCGCCATCCACGGCGGGGATATAGAAGAGACCACCTCGCGCCTGGCCCGCCGCGTGGCTTCCGGGGACCTGAACCTTTATCTTTTCAACGGCTGGCAGGGCAGGAAGAGCGGCCGCCTGCATGTTACGGCGGCGCGCTTCGACGATCCGGACGCGGTGCGGCTGGCTACCTCCGCGGTGCTGGGGGTTTCCCTGCACGCGCAGGCCGACAGGGGCAGCTGGGTCTGCGTAGGCGGGGGGAATAAAAGCGCCGCGGCGCTGGTGGCCAAGCGCCTTGAAGACGCCGGTTTCTCCGCGATCACGCCTTGCGAACGCCTGCCCGGAACTTCGCCTAAGAACATAGTGAACCGCGCTTCGGCCGGCGGCGTGCAGCTCGAGATCACCCTCCGCCTGCTCTCAAGGCTTGAAAAGAACGAAGAAGAACTGTCAAAATTTACCGGGGCGGTGAGACAGGCCGTTTTTGAGTACATCAGCTCGGTAGGCATGGCCGCGAAGCAGGCGGAGAGCCGCAATTCAGAGGAATAGGAGCTTACAACAATGAAAAAAATACGCATATTCGCTTTCGGCGGCAACGAGGTCGCCCCGGTCGGTCTTAAGGACAAGGACGGCAAGACCATCAACCCCGATATCGCCATGCAGTGGCAGCGCACCGCCGAGACCGGCAAGCTGGTGGCCGACATTTTCGAGAAGCACCCGAACGACCGCTACGTGATGACCCACGGCAACGGCCCCCAGGTGGGCAATATCCTGATGCGCGCCGAGATGTGCCGCCCTACGCTGTTCCCGCTCTCGCTAGACGTCTGCGTGGCCGACACCCAGGGCGCGATGTCCTACATGCTCGCGCAGCTCAATAACGAGCTGAACATCCGCGGCATCGACAATATAGTGGCCGGCATCGTGACCCAGGTCGTGGTGGACAAGGACGACCCCGATTTCCAGCACCCCTCCAAGTACGTGGGCCAGTCCTACACCTCCGAAGAAGCGAAGCAGCGCATGCAGGACGGCTGGACCATGAAGATGTACAAGAAAGACGCCACCGGCAGCGAGATCTGGCGCCGCGTGGTGCCGTCCCCCGTACCTGTGGACATCGTTGAGATAGACGCCATCGAGGCCATGCTGGACAAGGGCATAGTGCCGATCACCGTCGGCGGCGGCGGTATCCCGGTGCGCGAAGTGACGCCCGAAGTGAAGGACGGGCAGGAAATTTACACCACTAACTACGGCGTGAAGTACACCAAGCCGGCCAAGGGCGACAAGCCCCTCAAGATGTACACCGGAGTGGAAGCCGTGATAGACAAGGACCTGGCCAGCGCCCTGCTCGGCTGCATGCTGATGAAGCGCGCGAAAGCCCGCGGCGAAGAGGTTGAAGTCAGCCTGACCATCTTCACCGGAGAGGACGGCGCCAAATTGAATTACCAGAAGCCCGACGAGAAGAGCCTGCGCGTGCTGAAGGTTTCCGAGCTGGAAGCCATCTACAACCAGGTGCCCCCGCCTTTCCCGGCGGGCTCGATGGGCCCCAAAATAAAGGCCGTCATAGAATTCGTGAAGGGCGGCGGCAGCGTCGCCTATATCTCGAAGACGGAGCTCTTCGAGGAAACCCTGGCCGGCAAAGCCGGAACGACCGTGCTTCCCGGGTAAGATCATGGACCCCCATGAGAAAAAGCAGGACGAGGAGCCGCTGGTAGATTTTAAAAGACTTCGCAAGTTCGTGATCTACCCCGCCCTGGCCCTGCTCGGTTTGTGGCTCTGTTCCGTCTGGCTTCCGGAGGCTTTTACCGGCTTCTCTATCAACCGGGCGCGGAACGCGGAGATAGCCCCGCTGGTGGAAAAGGCGAAAGCCCTCGGGCTCACGTACGAAACGGTCCTGGCCGACCCCGCTGGAGCGGAAGGCAAGCCGGTCGTCTGGTGCGTGCAGAACAGGGATCCCCATGGCGTAACCGTGGACGGGAACGGAGCTAAACGCCTTTCGGTTTCCAACTATCCCCGGATGCCGCTCTTCATGGGCGACAAGCACCGGGCCTGCATCCCCATGATTCTCCTGGTGGAAAAGCCCGTTCCCGGCCGCCCCGTGCCGGTGTTTTTTAGAGACGTCCCTTAAGGAACTATGAAAAAGATCAAGACTTTACAGTGCATACGGTGCGGGAAAGACCATAAGCTTACGGAAACGAAGTACAACTGCAACGCCTGCGGCGGCAACCTGCAGGTGCTTTACGACTATAACCTTATAAAGAAGCGGCTCAACTACGAAGTGCTCAAGGACAACCCGGAGCGCAGCATCTGGCGCTACCTGGACATTTTGCCCATCGCCAGCATCAAGAACGTGCCGCCGGTGCAGGTGGGCTGGACCCCGCTTTACCGGGCCGAGAAACTGGGCGCCGAATGCGGCGTGCCTAACCTTTATATTAAGGACGACGGCCGCAATCCCAGCGCTTCTTTCAAGGACCGGGCCAGCGCCGTGGTCACGGCCCGCGCTCTGGAGATGAGGGAGAAAGTTATCTGCTGCGCTTCCACCGGCAACGCCGCCTCCTCCCTGGCCTGCCTGACCGCCAGCCTGGACATGAAGACCGTGATCTTCGTCCCGGAGACCGCTCCCGCGGCCAAAGTGGCCCAGCTGCTGGTCTTCGGCGCCACGGTCATCATGGTGAAAGGCACCTACGACGACGCTTTCGACCTGTGCCTGAAGGCTTCCGCGGAATACGGCTGGTACAACCGCAGCACCGGGATCAACCCCTTCACCCGCGAAGGCAAGAAGACCTGCTCTTTCGAGATCTGCGAGCAGATGAACTGGGAAACCCCCGACAAGGTCTTCGTTTCCGTAGGCGACGGCAATATCATAAGCGGCATCTGGAAAGGCTTCGTGGAGTTCCACCGCCTGGGCATCATCGAGCGCCTGCCGCAGCTGGTGGCCGTGCAGGCCGAGCATTCCGACTCCATCAAGCGCGCTTTCGAGACCGGCACCGAAGTGCAGCCCGTTTCGGGCGTCACCATCGCCGACAGCATCTCGGTAAGCCTCCCCCGGGACGGCATGGCGGCGGTCATGGCCATCCGCGATTCCGGCGGTTTCGCCGTCAGCGTGACCGACGAGGAGATACTGGCCGCTATCCCCCGCATAGCCCGCGGCTCCAACGTCTTCGCGGAGCCCGCCGCCGCCGCCACCTATGCCGGCCTGCTCAAGGCCGTTAAGGAAGGCCGCGTGAAAGAGAACGAGTCCGTGGTGCTGCTGATCAGCGGCAACGGCCTGAAAGACATACAGAGCGCGATGAAGTCCGTGGGCAAGCCCTACGTGATAAGCCCGAACATGGCGGAGCTTCGCAAGCTCATTACGGATAACAAGCTGGTGCAGTAGACCGGCGTCAGCGCAGCGCGGCCCCGCGGGCAGAACCGCGGGGCCGTTCTTTTTTATTGACCCGCGTCATAGGCCTTTAGGTAAAGAAACTTAGGCCTAAAAACGATGCGGTTTTGGGCCTTTGGCCTCTTATTGCCGCGCGGCTTCTATCCTATACTATTAGCAGGACTCCAGCCGGAAAGGCGGGGCCATCAGGGAGGAAATGGATGAATAATAAACTTATCGCAGCGCTCGTCTTCGGAATGACCGGAGTTGCCGGCGCGGCTGACGTTGACTTTGCCAAGGTAGACCTCACCAAAACCATCGAGCAGGCAGTAACCCTCGATTACCCTATTCCCGGCCAGCCCGGCAATCACCACAACGGACCCACTAACTGGGACCATAACAACTGGAACACCTACGGCGGCCAGCACGCGGACCACGTCCGGTTCACCCGCGACTGCCACACCTTCAATTTCGGGCCCTCCTCCGGCGGGATGATGTCCGAACTGGCGCGTCTCGAGAGCGTCGAATATATCAGGGTCTGCCACTATGTGCCTGATCCCCCTCCGCCTCCTCCTCCCCATAACCCCAATCAGCCCGGCCAGCCCGGCCAGCAGCCCGGTGGTCATCCCGGCGGCCCCGGCGGCCAGCCCGGCCACGGCCCCAAGTCAGTGGACGAAACCGTCACCAAGGGTATGCAGTGCCAGGAAGTCCCCCACGACGTGTTCCGCCGCACCGCGCAGCTCAGCATGGCGCCCCGCCAGCTCCTGCCCTGGGAAAATGATTCCTTCGAAGTCTGCATGGAAGGACCCCGCGTGGACATCCGCACCCGCTCAGCCGCCTATTCCTATAATATAGCCGAGGCTGGCCAGTACGATGTTCAGTATCAGATCACCCCGCAGTACAAAGTGGCGACCGCGCCCGACAAAAACGGCATGTCCCTGGCCGGCTGGGCCTTCAAAGACGGCAAGTTCGTCCTGAGCGTCAACGACGTCTGGGCTCAGTACTACGCCGGCGAGAAGGTCGCGATAAAGGTTGAGCTGGTCAAGGACGGCTTCCTGTTCTTCAACAGCAACCTGGGCGAGAAAGAATTCGTCCTGGACGCCGCCAACAACTATCAGCTGTCCTTCGCAGAGGGCGACCTGACCAAGACCAAGGACTTCGTGGATACCCGCGGCGACGTGCGCGGCCCCAAGAAGTTCTTCGCGAAGTGGAGCTTCCGCCGCGTCGGCAGCGTCTCGACCCAGGAGACCGTCGACAAAGGCAGCACCGAAAAGATAACCCAGTAAATAGAGGCGAAGTATAAATAGAAGAAGGGCCGGCTTATAAAGCCGGCCCTTCTTTTTGCGTGCTCAGGAAACTAGCTGGGCAGGGCGATCGTGAAAGCCGAGCCTTTCTGCAGCTGGGAGCGGGCGAAGACCTTTCCGCCGTGAACCTCGGCTATCTTCTTCACCAGGGCCAGGCCGAGGCCCCAGCCTTCCACCTGGCCGGTGAAGGAGGCTTCCACCTGGTAGAAGCGGTGGAAAATGTTCTCCAGCTCTTCGCCGGGGATGCCGGGGCCGTTGTCGCCCACTGAAATCAGGGCATAGCCGTCCCGCGACTGGGTCGAGAGTATGACCAGCTTGTCTTTGTTCTTGTTGAACTTCACGGCGTTGTCGATAAGGCTCTTGACCGCGGAGGCGAAAATTTTGCGGTCCGCCTTAACCTTCACCGGCTCGGGGGTGGCCACCTTTATTACCAGGCCGGGCGTATCCTTGAACCTGCCCCTGGCGTCTTCGGCTATCTCCTCGAGGAAGTCGGAAGCGTCGAACTCTATCTTTTCCAGGGAGCAGGCGTCCAGGCTGTCCATCGTGACGAAATCGAGCAGGCTTTCCACCAGGACGTTGAGCTTCTGGCCCTGGCTGTAAATGGTTTCCGAGGATTTCTTCACCATGTCGGGCAGGCTCTTGGAAGCAGCCTCGTCCCTGAGGATCTGCGCGAAGCCGTTGATGGAGGCCAGCGGGGTCTTGAACTTGTGCGAGATCAGCGAAAGGAAGTTGCGGGCCATGCGCTCTTCCAGGCGCTGGGCGGTGACGTCGGCCATGATCCAGAGCTTGCCCTCCGCGATCTGGTTGCCCTCTTTGTCCTCCCGGAAAAGCTTTATCGCCGAGCCGTCGAGATAGAACCGCTTGGGTTTTTCCCGGTAAAGCTCGAAGCGGCAGAGCGGCTCTTCCCCGGCCAGGATCTCGCTCAGCGCGGGTTTGATCTCGAAATTCTGGAAGGCGCCGCTGATATTCTCGAATTTGTATTTTTCGTGCTCGAGGTAGATCTTGGCCGAGCTGTTGATCAGGATTATCCCGCCGTTGACGTCGGTGAGGATGGCGCCTTCTTTGATGCGCTTGAAAACTATCTCCATCTTGCGCTTCTCTTCCTTCACGGAGGAGAAGAGCCGGGAGTTCTCGATGGCTATGGCCGCCTGGCTGGAGAAGGCCTCGAAATTGTTCTTGTCGATCTCGGTGAAGTCGCCTTCTATCCGGTTGATCGCCTGCACCACGCCTATCACCTTGCCCTTGATGATCATGGGGCAGGTCAGCAGGGAGCGGGTGACGAAACCGCTCTTCGAGTCGGCCTTCTTGGAATGGCGCGGATCCGAGGCGGTGTCGTTGATGATGATGGAGCGGCCTTCCTTGGCGCAGGTGCCCGCTATGCCCTCGCCCAGCTTGAAGCGCATCTTCTGCACGTCTTCGGGCAGGCCCAGGGCCACGTCGAAATAGAGCTCCTGGGCTTTTTCGTCCAGCAGGTAAAGCGAGGCGCGCTCCGCCCCTACCACGCGCGAAGCGAGGCGCATGATGGTGGTGAGCAGTTCCGAAATATCCAATTTTGAGGAAAGCAGCCGGGAGACCATCACCAGCATTTCCAGGCTTTCCTGCGACTGAGTTACCATCCTGTTACCGTCCTAAAAAAATATCTGCAAAAATAGTTTATAGTAGCTCTTCCAGCCCGAATTCTCCTGCTTGTAGGCGTTGTACGCCATGTCCAGGTTGCTTTTTTCGTTGAGCCCCAGCTTCAGCCCGAAAATGGCCGAATTAGCTATGCCCGCCTGCCTGATGGATATTTTACTATATCCCGCATAAAGATGGCTGTCGTATTCCGGTTTCATGTTGCGGGCCACCTGCGCGGTCAGCGCCCATTCAGGCAGGGCGGTCAGCTGGCGGAAGGTTCCCAGGTACGCCATATCCGACTGGTCCAGGACCGGGCGGAGCAGTCTGGAATTCGAGATCCCCGGGGATTTGGGGAAACCGGCGCCCGTAAGCTGGAAAAAGAACTGGCCGTAAAAAGATTTCTCCGCCTGCACTTCGAAGGCCGACTGCGAAAAAGTCTTCCTCACGGGGGTCCCGGCCTCGGTCATGAAGGCTTTCTGGCTGGCCCAGGCCCCTGAAACGGCCAGGTGCAGATAGCTCTCGTCCGTCTCGTCCATCAGCGAGGTCAGCAGGTAGAGTTTTCCGCCCGAAGCGCCGGAGCGGGTGAGCGGGGAGACCGGGTAAAGAAAAGGCTTCAGTGAAACGAAGTATTTCGAGCCGGAGTACATCACCGGCACGCGGAAGGAATAGATCCTGTCGGCGTAGCCGGTTTTGTCCTTATAAAAAGAAACGTTCAGCCCGGAGGTGAGGACGCGGGAGTGTTTTCTGAACAGGGTGAGGGAGTTTTTACTGAGGCCGTTGGAGCCGAAGGAATAATCGTTTTCAACCCACCAGGCGGCGGAAGCGTGGGTAAATGTAAGTGCGGCTATAGCCGCGGCAAGCAGCAGTCTTTTCATCGAGTATATTATATATTATAACTTCCCGCACATAACGCGCGAAAATAAAAAGCCCTCCCGGCCGGGAGGGCTTTCCGTTTTGCGGCCTGTTATTTAACGAACAGGAAGAAATACTGCAGGAAGTCGTACAGGTCGCAGTTGACCAGGTTGACGTCTACGGGGCTGAGATTCATGCCGCCGCCGATGTGGCCGTTGACCTTGTTGTAGATAAGCTCCACGGGGGCGTGGTTGGCGTAGCCCTTTATGGTCACGATGGTCTGGTCGGCATAGCCTTCGCCCATGTTGAATTCGAGTTTTACCGGGGAATGGTTGGAGTAGCCTTCGAGCAGGCCGGCCTTCCAGTTCACGGTGTACTTCACGGGGCTGTGGTTGGCGCCGCCTTCCACGGTCACTTCCTCGGGGCTCCAGACGAACTTGAGGTCCACGGGGGAGAGGTTCGCGCCGCCGGTGATGGTCTTTTCGTCGTGGTTTATCTTCACGTCCACGGGAGAGAGATTCATGCCGCCGGTGATGGTCCAGTCCAGCTTGTTGATCTTGAGGTCCACGGGGCTGTGGTTCATGCCGCCCTTGATGGTGCCCATCTTAACGGCGAAGGTGGATTTGTTCTGGAGGCCGAAAAGCTGGTTGTGCACTTTCTGGCCGACTTTAACCTCGGTTATGTAGTAGTAGCGGGCAAGGCCCACGGCCAGATCCGCCGCGTCCAGGCCTTTCACGTCCACCATTACCATGTAGCCGCCGTTATTGTCCTGGTAGGCGGAGGCTTTGAAGCCGTTCTCGTTGAGTTCTTTCACGGCTTTGTCGATGTCCATGCCGCGCACTATGCCGATAAGGGTGTCGTTCATGTCCGGCTGCGCTTCGTTCACCGTGATCTTGCGCAAAGTCATCCACTGGTTGGCCTTGGGGGCCTCCGGGGTGGGGACTTCTATCGTGGGAAGGGAATATCCGGCGCTTTTAAGGACCTGGCTTTCGCCGGCCGAGACCGAAAGTGTTCCGAAAACCGAAATTACCGCGGCCGCTATATAGGATAGTTTCTTCATTCAGTAGTCCCTCCTGTCTGGATACTTATATTATGCCGGAAAACCCGGGACGCTACAACAGGCCCAGGACCTACCGGGAGAATGTTTTTAGACCCCCCCGGGTCTGGGTCTTTCGGCTCCTTGACATGTCAAGGAATTCTGTTATACTATTTGCGTAGAACGTGATCTGGAGGATCTAATGAAAAAGATATTGACGGTGTTGGTCCTGGCTTCGATGGCGGTTTCCGCCGTTTCGGCCGGAGAAATTAACTTTGGCGGCCGGACTTCCAAGAGCCTGGCGGCCCCCGCGGCTTCGGGTCCCGCCCTGGCAGACGCCACCAAAGCCCCCGCCGCCCCCAAGGAATGGACCGTGATGGTGTTCATCAACGGCAAGAACAACCTTGAGATGGCCGGCCTCTATAATGTCAACCAGATGGAAAAGATAGGTTCCACCAAGGATATGAACATAGTGGTGGAGCAGGGCCGCATGAACGGCCAGACCAGCGGCGATACGGACCTGGACGGCAACTGGACCGGCTCGCGCCGCATGCTGATCAAGAAGGACAAGGATCCCAACAAGATCACCTCCGCCGTCCTCCAGGAAGACAAAACGGTGGATATGGGCGACTACAAGCGCGCGGTGGACTTCGTGAAGTGGTCCAAGGAAAAGTTTCCCGCCAAGCGCTATATGCTGATCATCTGGAACCATGGTTCCGGGTGGATGGATCCCCGCAAGGAGAGCAAGGGCATTTCCTTCGACGACGAGACCGGCAACTATATCAGGACGCCCCAGATCGGCCTTATCCTTAAGGAAGCCGGCAAGGTGGACATCATCGCCTTCGACGCCTGCCTGATGAACATGGCCGAAGTGGCCTTCGAAGTTAAGGACAACGCGCAGGTGATCGTGGGTTCGGAAGAGACCGTGCCCGGCCTGGGCTATCCTTACGACCTGTTCCTGGGCGCGATGGCCAAGAAACCGTCCCTGAGCACCGAAGAGACCGGGGCCGTGATGGTGGAAGCCTTCAAGATGTTCTACGACGCGGCCAAGAAAGGCGCGCAGCTCTCCGCTCTCCGGGCCTCGAAGGTGGACGGCCTGGGCGTGAAGATGGCCGACTTCGCCAAACTGGCTAAAGACTCCGGCGACCTGGAAGCGATGAAGGCGGCCCGCAACGGCGTGATCCGCTACGACTGCATCGGCGCCGGCTCGGACCCGAAGATGGAGATCTCCTTCTACGGGGACGTGTCGCAGTTCGCGCAGCTGGCCGCCGCCAACATGAAAGACGGCGAGAAGGCCGCGGCGCTGAAGGCCTCGGCTGCGAGCCTGCAGACTTATATCGACACCGAGCTGGTGATCGACAACAAGGCTTCGAACAAGAACCGCGTGGGCCGGGACCTGGCGGACAGCAAGGGCGTCTCAGTCTACCTGCCGCCGGTCGAGACCCGCATAGCGCAGGAGCGCCTTGAGGGGATCTTCGAGGGCAAGTACACCGACTTCGCCTTCGACAAAGCGACGGGCTGGCACGACTTCGTGACCTACCTGTACACCGCGAAATAAGAGCCGCAAGGCTCA
>Ga0208789_1000447_pt1 | contig 39582 bp, 29 predicted proteins | sample Methanotroph_Enr_FD_187368 | JGI IMG/M metagenome (GOLD analysis project Ga0208789, IMG submission 187368) | Enriched soil microbial communities from Old Woman Creek wetland in Ohio, USA - Methanotroph_Enrichment_5 (SPAdes) (version 2) | ecosystem: Environmental > Terrestrial > Soil > Wetlands...
GCGGTGGTTACTACCGGACGACCACTCGCCAGAATTCCCAACAACTTGGAAGGCATAACCAAATCCGCAACATCCCCACGTTGTGGCAACAAATGCACATCAGCCAGATTCAGTAATTCATTAAGCCTCCCCAAAGGTTGCAATGGCAGCCACGTAACATTGGGCAAACTTCCATATTCTTTCTGCAAACGTAACTTGACTGCCCCGTCACCGCATAAAACAAAGCGGATATCCGAATTACCCTGAAGTTTAGCAGCTGCCTCCAACACGATGTTCAGACCTTGCTTTTCGCCCATATTGCCTGAGTACAACGCAACGATTTGAGTTGGCAATACCCCCAACCCTCTTTTGAACTCACTGTCTGTCGCCAAAGGATAAATCTCATTCAAGTCTACCCAATTAGGAAAAAAAACAGCTTTATCAGGTGTCACACCTTTGCTGTCGAGTTTCTCCAGCATCTTAAATGAAATCGTAGATACCCGATCAAAACGCCCCATCAATAACCGCTCGGCAATAAGCAGCCATCGCAGCAAGCCGTCAGCACGCAAAAGACCCAGACTAAACGCCGCATCTATTTCAAAGTCCTGGATATGCAGCCACGCTTTCGCGCCAGACAGTCGCGCCACCAGCCACGCCTGCGGCACACAAAAGAACGCAGGTTTGACAACCAATACCACATCAGGTCGCCAGAGTACTTGACGGAGCATAACCGGAAAACTGGAAAGCATAAAACTGAGCAAATGCAGCAAACGTTTAGACCCGGAAGGTACAGATGGAACCCACAACGGACAGCGGTACACAATTAGACCGTTCTTGTCCCTTGGTTGTCGCCTCCTATCCCTGTGCCACCGATTTGCATAGCCATCCCCTATTCGCCACTGCGGATAGTAAGGTGGAGCTGTCACCACTCGAACCTCGTGTCCCTGCGCGACCAGCCACTCGACCATCTCTGCAGAATATTTACCGATTCCTATCAGATCAGGAGAGAAGTTGATGCTGTGAATCAGTATTTTCATTGTAGCCATTTACCCCTTAAGTCTTGGTCATCCATGCGACTGAACAGAAAATCCGCCTGTACGGCCTGTCCATTCAGATCGTAAGCAGGATTAAACATCCCCATTAAACAGAACCCCCGTGCTGAAAGCCAGTCGATAACCTCCCAGGCCATTTTTTGTCCTGAATAAAGCTCAACAAAAGAACACTCGCAATACACCCAGTCAAAATGCTTTAGTAAAGACTCGCAGCCTCTAAGCGCATCGAACTCAAAACCCTGGACATCCAGCTTTAACATGGCCGGCATTTGCAAATCCTCGGCGCTGACAAGTTCGGCTAACGGCACTACCTGCACCTCGGTAGTAGCCACTTCTTCCGTACCTGGAAACAATATTCCTTGAAGCGAAGAAATCGGCAATAACGACGACGAATCATCCCTGGCGGAAACATGCATTTCCTGCCTGACGGACTCAGGCCCAACCGCTACAGGGTGCAGAACCACTTGATCATCGTCGGCAAAAACACGGAGAAAAATAGCCGCCGGGGCGCTCAACGGCTCAAACGAAATGACCCGAGCTTTAGGCGACCACTGACGAGCCGCCAAGGCGAACTGACCACGGTTAGCGCCAATATCGACCACTGTACTCAGCTCACGAGACAGCACATGCCGATGTTCAGCACACGCAAGCACTCGATACCCAAACAGAGCTCGCCGCAATCGTTTGGAAAGCATAACTTGACTTAATTTGTCCAGCCTGTTCTGAAAGGCTTGAAAGTTCATAATAACGGGTTGACTCCAAATTCACGCTTGATAGCCTCGACACAATCGGTCCCTTCTGTGCGCATCCTGCTCTCTACTTCGCGCACCTTTACATCCACTAAAAAGCGATACCAAAAGCCTTGCAAAAAATGAAAAACAAAACCGCCTCTTCCATCCAGAATACCGAGGCGGAAAATCATCCTGTAACCAAAGAACAAAAATGCCCGCGCCCCTAACGGCAAATGCACATAAATGTTTTCTTTTATCCATCGGGTGTTCTTGGCTTGGCGGGTAAGCGCATGGCTGTCAGCCACCTGCAAAAAACCATATTTTTTATTTAACAGGTCAATCGCCTCACGGGTCGAATAGCCATTGTGCTTATCCGTCCACCAAGCGATATTGTTCAAGTTATCGTCGATATATTCGCTTTGCAAACGACCAATAACTCCCGGCACGACAATCTTTTCGTCCATCCAGCGCTGCTCTATCTTAGCTTTCCCTCTACGCCATATTCTAAGCTGCCATTGCGGGTAGCCTCCATAACGAATTAACGTGCCTCGAAAGCGGACATAAAGCGGAACCATAAAACCATTAATTGCCGACCGGGCAGCCTGCAATTCATTTTGAATTTCATCGGCCAAGTCGGGGGAGATCAGCTCGTCAGCATCTACCCGCATTACCCATTCGGTATCAATTGCCAGGTTGTCCAGCGCCCAAGTCAGTTGCATTGCATGATTCTTGAATTCGTGCTGCCACACCTGCGCCCCGTGAGATTTCGCAATTGCAAGCGTCCTATCCGTGGAAAAAGAGTCCACCACAAAAATCTGTTGGGCGATTTGGAAAGCACTGTGGAGACAGCGTTCGATATGCTTTTCTTCGTTAAGAGTCAGAATAATAATCGTCAGGCTAGTAAAGCCACCATCCTCGTATAACTCACTCATACTTATAAACTTTAGCTAATTTTTTCAACTAACCAGTTCTCAATGGCCAGAAAATCGAGACCGGAATTATCTAAAACCAAAAATGCATCCTCAGGAGAAGACGCAATTGGAAGACCATGAAGATTAAACGATGTATTTAAAATACCTGAACGGCCAGTTCGATTAAAAAATGCCATCAATAAATCGTAGTATTTGCGGTTCCATTCCCTGGAGACAATCTGGGGACGGCATGTCCGGTCGTACGGGTGCATTCCCCCTTCGATTTCGGTTGCAGCCTCGGTTGTATCGAAAGCCATAATCATGTAAGGGGAAGGTACTTCCTTGGGATTGACGAGATAGCGGCTGGCGCCTTCCTCAAGCATAGAAGATGCAAAAGGCATCCAAAAATCACGTGATTTAATCATCTCATTGATCTCGTTGATGACCTTCTGTTTGGTCGGATCGGCAATGATGCTTCGACCACCAAGCGCACGCGCACCGAATTCTTCCCGCCCTTGAAACCATGCAACAACTTGCCCCTGTACAAGCAGATCCGCGACATCCTCGCTTATCTTTTCGCACTTCCTGATAGCATACTTGTTCTTGAATGGATAGTTCTCAAAAGCCGTTTTCACTTCATCGTCGGTAAAAAAAGCACCTAGGTAAAGATGACTTAATGGTTTATTTAACCCATTCATCGTGGCATGGGTGTAATAGGCAGCACCGAATGGGAGCGTTTCATCACCACAAGACGGGAAGACAAACAACTCATCCACCTCGGCCAATTCATTAATGCGTTTGTTGACCTTAACGTTCATGAATACTCCACCGGCCAGCGCCACTTTCCTGATGCCGGTTTCTTTTATCGCATTCGTTACCCAGCGGCACAGGAACTCCTCGGTGAAGCTTTGCAACCCGCCAGCCAGCCAGTCAAAGCGCATAAATTCCATCGCATCACGGAAATAATTATAGGCGTATGGAACCGGAGGATGTCCGGGGGTGACTTCCCATCCTAGCCCGTTAAGGGTAAAGGCGAAGTATTCGTCAAGAATCTTTTTGACCCGCGCGACACCATCGGGAGGCGCGTAAGGCGCAAGCCCCATCAGCTTGTATTCGTGTTCGAGCGGCATCATGCCCATCATCGCGGTGAACAATGCCCACAACTCGCCCACGGAATGATTCATATGCACGCTGGCAATACGTTCCAGCTTCTCTGCCCGCCCTATGGAAACTGTCGCACACAGGTCGTCGCCGGCACCATCGTTGGTCAACACCAATACGCTATCGTCGAACTTGCCCCAGCCGTAGTAAGCCGAGGCCGCGTGACATAAATGGTGGTCGAGAAAAGCAATCTTGGCGGGGGGAATACCGATAGCGGTTGCATGTGCAATTCTCGATTTCTTCAGCAGGGCTGCACGAATATTTTTCGCCCCCAGTTGCTTGGCGATTTCTTTCACCCCGCTGACGATGCCCCCCCGCTTGTATGCCCTGATACGCCCGTCTCTGTCATGATTCGGCTTGGGGACATAATGACTGGTGAAAACAAAGGCATCCACATCGGATATATCCGTATGCTCGCGCAGATGTTGCAAGAAGAGCGCCGGAAAACCATCCTGATTTTTTATTCTGCTCAGCCGTTCTTCTTGCAGCGCGAAACGAACTTCGCCCCCCTCCATGTAGAGGGACGATGCGTTATGCCCGTCGTTGATGGCGAGGATTTTACTCATGCCCTATGCCCCTGCCGTTTTGATTCAAATCTCGAACGCACCAGATCCGCCCTGTCGCTCCCCGGTTTTCTTCTATACATATCCAAATTGGAATACGTTGAACATGTTTTGCATATGGTTGGAAATTTGCCGTTCCTGAAACTCTCTCTCAATTCCTTCACTTCTTGAGACTGCCAGATTTCAAGCAGAGAGCGATCCATAATATTACCAACGACTAATTCGCTATTGGCATTAAAATCCCTGCATCCACAAAGCCCTACTGAACCATCTACGAACACAACGGGGCCGTCGTAAAACCAGTAACAGGGTTCTTGTTCCAACTTACTGAGTGGCCGCAAAGGCATGCCGGGCAATAAATCCTCTTTCTTAATCTCTCCCGTCCAAGTATCGAAATCTGCATTAAACTCAACGAGGTGCGGTAAGTACTCAATCGCTTTGTAGTCTGGAAGGGCGACTGTTTCTTTCATAGTCAAATTAGAACGAAAAGCTATTTCAATCTCTACCGGACAACCCGCCTCTACATTTTTTTCAAGTAGCAGACGAACGTTTCTGAGCATTTTTTTGTAAGACTTGTTCCGATAAATTTTCTCGTATAGTTTTTCATCCCATGGGCCTGTGCTTATCTTAATCCTGGAAATTCCCGAATGAATCAGCTCTTCGAACTGGTAAGACTTTAAGGCTATGGCATTAGTAATGGTTTCAATCCTGGCTATTTCGGGCCGTGACCGAGCTTCTTTAATCCTTTGCATGAGATTCGGATCGACAGCAGGATCGCCTACAGTAACCGTCAGCATAAAATCCCCTCCACCTATCTCACAATAATCATCAAGCGTCTTCAAATAGATTTCATCCGTCATTATTTGTTCTTTTCGCGTCTGATATTGATAAGCGCAAAAGATGCAATTAGCATTACAAATATTGCTTAACTCGACATGCAAATTCCATGGCCTGACTTCAATAATCTGTAAGTTATTCAAGAACTCGTCTTTATTGACACGTTGCCAAATATTAAATCTTTCACGAATGACTCTTCCTGCCATATCCCAGAAGTGACGACTAAAAATGTCCTCTCGCCGATTCCAAACAACTCGAAAAATTCTCTCCATATTGGTTATTATTTTCATAACATCACCTGTTTATAAAGCGTGAGCATGTCATTGGCTATAACAATCCACGAAAAGTCTTGTTTCATCCAGCCTCTACCCCGCCCCCCCATTTCAGACAACTCCATAGTTCGAATTCTAACTATTGCTTGCACCAGAGCCTCAGGGCTATTGTCTACCCAAAGCCCACAACGCCTGTTCTCAAGCTCGGCCCACGGTGTACCCTGACTAACAATCACCGGCACCCCATGAGCCAGAGCCTCGGCAACCACCATGCAAAAACATTCCGTATGTGATGGAACAATACAGACATCTGAACGGTAAAAAAACTGCTCTTTCTTTCCCCCATCCACATGCCCAACAAAAAACACATTTTTGTTAAGCAACCCAAGTTTGTCAGCTAAATTACCCAGGCTTGCCACGTAAGCGCTGTCTCCAGTTCCACAAATAGATAATATTACAGTTGGGTCATTGAGCAGTGCCATTGATTGAAGTAGGTTTTCTATCCCCTTTTTAGGCGAGAGGCGTCCTAAGTACATCAACCTTAACTGCCCATCTGGCAGCCATTTTCTTGCGGGTAGATGACTTGGAATATCTACCCCATTAGGCACGATTATCGCTTTAGCCTTCGGTAGTCTGATTTGAGTTGGTTTTCGCTCCCGTTCGGATATTACATGTATTACAACCTTCCCAGGGGACACCAGAGCATTGCATACTATTTCCCAAACGCGCTTTAATATCCTTCGTTTCGATCCAGCCCATTCGTGTGCGTCCTGAACTGCCCCATGAGGCGACCAAACAACGGGCTTCCCAAGTAGTCGGCATATTAACAGGGTTGGGATGGTGGGAAATGAATAAATGGCCGTAAGATGTATCACATCTGCCCAGCGCACTAAAGAAGGTAACCTCCATAACATCTCAGCTGACACAGATGCCCCCGCTATTCGCGGCGTCATCAAAACTTCTTGGTACGGATAAAGATCAGCAAGCTGCGAATGTTCTAAGCGTTGTTTCAGATTAGGGCCTGCTGTGTCTGTCGTTAAAACCTTCAGAGTTACCCCCGGAAGCTTAGCCAGCGCATCATTCAATGCATATACAGTAAATGTTGGTCCGCCCCAATAGGTTGCAGGATAACATGCGGGAGTAACGTGAAGGATGTTCATCGGGGCGTGTTTAAACATGTGTGCGGGAAAAAGTTCTGCATCACATCAAACGTTTTTGGGCAATGATAGCAAAAGTGTTTTTCATGCCCAACATAGAGCCTATGGGCTGAAACAAACTGCCCTGTGTGCTGAAGTAGGACACGATGCTGCAATCCCAGCCCATCTCTTCAAACAATTTGCGAATGGCTTCTTGGTCAACGCCATTTCTTGTAACATGGTATTCAGTATTATCGGCGTCTGAATCATCCAGATAAATTCCACGGGCGCGCCGAACGCGCCGTTTTAGCCCGCCGATTACATCCCCCCTAAAAACACGCCAAGTGAAGTAAGCAAAATTGGAAAACAAGCTATTGATTTTCCCAACAGAATCATAACGAAGGGGATCTTGAAAAGATAAAAATTGCCCCAGTGGATTAACGACTGTTGTCGCCTCTTTGATCATACTCAGGTAATCTGGAACATGATGTAAAAATGAATTAACAACGACAATGTCATACATTTTATTCTTGTCCTTTAGTGCGCAGTTGATGTCTTCACACTGCACTTCCAGCATGTCGCCAAAATGCGCACATTTGGTCTTTAGCGCATCAATCTGGCTAAGAGAAATATCAACAGCTACCACTTTTGCGCCAAGATCCAGAAATGGCACGGTAACGGAACCTTCCCCTGCGCCCAAATCTAGGATCGCGGGAGTCTGCGTATGCTTTTTAGCATTATCGAAAACCTGCACAACCAACTGGCCGTATAGCTTTCTCAATGCGGCGTGTTTAACATGGGGGGCGCCATCGACGTATTTTCTGGTTGCATCTGCATCATATGAAAAGACATTGGCTAACGCAGCTATTCGATTGATTCTTCGATCCATTTTTTATCCCAACTTAAATTCCGATGCCGAGGCTGGTCATAAATTTTCGAGCACTCCTGAGTCGCGATGAAACTTCTTCTTCATTACGAACATAAAGCGTATTACCGGAATGCGCATTCTTTCCATCCAACGCAACGAGCCTCCTCTCGAATGGCAAATAGCTAAAAGTCCTGAAGCCGTATTCCAGCATGCGCCTATGTAGGTGGTTCTCGTCGAATCCGTAACGTTCGCCGCTGCCGTTCAATTCCATAATTACAGCAAGCAGGGATTCTTGAGACAAAACTTTATGTGCCCCGGCAACGACATTCGTTTCAAAGCCCTCCACATCAATCTTGATTATTCTGGGTTCAAAATCAGGCAGGACATCATCTAGCCTTTGAATTTTCACCGAGATCGATCCTTCCCCATCCTCTGACTCAGCCAAGACATGATTGACCGTATCGAACCCCGAAGTGAAATGCAAGATCCCATTCTCTTTTCCAATCCCAATATTCAACGCAACAACCCGGTCACCAATTCCGTTCAGATTGATATTGTCCTGCAGATGCCTGAACGTGCCTGGAATCGGTTCGACAGATATGCATCGAGCACCGACCGCACCGACGGCCAAAATCGTATAGGAGCCGATATTCGCCCCGATGTCCACAAAACCGTCGGTTTCACGGAGAGCATGAAGGACAAAAGCCATGTCCTCGAATTCATGCAGCCCGCAATAGATATTTTGCGTCGCCCCGGCCATTCCGGAACTGACCAAAAGTCGCGTTCGATCAACAAAATGCTTTGCAACAGGCGCCCCCACCAGACGGCTGCTTAATTGCCAGCGAGCAAAGCGCATGATCGATGCCAGTTTTTGATTGGCATTCAGTGGATGGTTCATAATAAAGCCCAGCGTATTCAATATTCCCATCAACTATTTTCCCTCAGCTTCGCCAGTATACGCTTCGACTTGGATACCAGCGTATTCGTCCACTGTTCCGGCGTGAATTGCAAAGACATCCGATAGCTGTTTGCCCCCATTTCCTTTCGTTCATTTCGGCTCAACGAGGCATAGCGCAACATGGCCTGCGCCAGTTCATCTACATCCCCGGTTTCGACGATATAACCGTTATAGCTATCTTGAACAAGATGAACCGAAGCCCCAACCGCATCGGAAACGATCACGCCCATCCCGGCGGCGGCGGCCTCATGCACCACAATAGCCCACCCATCATAAATGCTTGACAAAATCAGGCAGTTCGCCTCTATAAACTCATTGGGCAAATCGTCAGGCTGACAAAAGCCCTGACGCTCGATGCCATTCACTCCCTCCAGCAGACCGCTCAATGGCCCTGTGCCATAACATTTCAACGGCCAAGGATCGGAAGACATGCTTCGGTATAGCCCATACGCCTGAACTAAAACATCCAGCCCCTTTTCAGAAGAAAACCTGCCAACATAAACAAATGTGCGCGGCTCTGATAACGACTTTTCCCGTTCGCGATAAATTGCTGAAAATTTTTCGTGATCGCAACTCAATAGACCTCGTAATATATTCTGTTGTTTAAAGCCCATTTTTCGTGCAAAGATCGCCTGCCTATCTCCTGCAACAAAGATAGCTTCACAAATCGGGTGAAGATAAAACCGCGATGTAATAACCCCCAACCATTGTTTCGGCGTCCCCATCCAGGGCCTGTCAGAAGTAAATATTCTAACGGCTCGCCCCTTGAAGTGTTTCAGGGTCTTTCGGTAGCCTTTGCTATGCCAGTTGGCGCAAAGAATCACATCGGGCTGGAACCGGTCAAGAAGGGGAATCAGCTCGTCGGTATCCACCACGCTTTCCCATTGATAGCGATTTTCAATCCAACTGAAAATAGCATCGTCGAATGGCCCTTCTTTTAATGGACGCATATTGGCAACGAACAACTCGACTTCTTCGGTTGCCGCCAGTACTTTAAGACAGGCATTCAGGTAACCTGACAGCCCGGTCCATAATACAGCGACTCTCACTTTCTTCTCCCCACTTTCCATATGATGTTGGACAAGGTCGCTCGTGGGTTCACGAGCCATTTCTCCAGCCGATATATCCGCATGAGCAGTCTATCCGCTAAATTCATTTGACGGCCCATCACTTTCATAAACAGACGATTGCAATCATTCCTGTATGACTCGACCAACCTTCCGGAACCGCTGATTGATGACTCATGAATCCTGAAAGCGGCGACATCCTCGTAAAAAACGCCAAATTGTCGCCCGTTAATGCCCATGTCGAGTAGTAATTCTCCGTCCCAGCAAGTTCGATTATCTTTATTGAAGCCTCTTGTTTCCAAAAAGGCAGTTCTCCTGAAAAAGGCACCCTGTTGAAAAAGCGTCACAGCCCCATAAATGAACAACCTTTTCGAAAACCGGGTAGGCATCATCCTTTTTATCACCCTTCCAGTGGAATCGATTTTAAATCCACTGCCGCAGACTATGTCGATTTGCGGATTTCTCTCGAAATAATCAGAAATCTTCTTCAATGCTCCAGGAAGAAGCGCATCATCCGCATTGATAAACCCGAAAATCTCACCTGTTGCCAAAGAGAATCCCTTGTTCAGACCATCCGCTGGCCCGCTGTCCGGTTCATATACGATTAGCCCTATTTTCGACCGATAGCGCTCGATGATGTCGCGACTCCCATCGGTCGATCCGGGATCGACCACGATATATTCCAAATTATTACAGCCCTGTTCAATAATCGAGCAAATTGCCCGTTCCAAGAACTGTGCCTGATTGTAGGAAATAGTGACGATAGAAATTTTCAAGTTTTTCTTTTCGTTAGCATTGAATATTGCGACGAGGTCAAGGCAAACATCATCAGAGATAAATCGTACGCCGTATACAAACGTGCTTCCGCTCCGAAAGGCGAAAATGGAATATTCCACATCAAGTTAAAGGCGACAAATGCTATCAACGCTGCCAGGGTTGAACTAGAGCCATAAGTCGCAATCAAAGCGCGTACACTGAGCGTTAGTCCCCACAGCCAAAAAACCGCTCCAACCAAACCCGCCTCCACCCAAGCCCCCATGATGTAGGAATGGGACGGAATTAAATCGCTTTCGCTCTCCCCCTGAAGAACATACCCATGATGATTCAAGGCATCCATCATGATGTCAGCATATTTCTGATCCTTTGCCCATGAACCATGTCCGATGATTAAAGAATCAGTCACCGCCTGAGTCGACGCCAAAATTTCAGAACGTCCACCCAACAGAATTCCCATATCACCTGAGGATTGCAATAAATGCTTTTCGCGCGCTTCCGCACCGTACCAACCTTCGCTAGCGCTATAATCGTAAAACGTGCTAATGCCATAGAGAGCAACACCACCAAGTAACACTAGCCTCGTAACCTCACCCCATTTCATCTTTTGAAGGCCAAATCGATTTGATTTCCTAACCAATGTAAACCCACCGGTCAGTAAACAAACCAGCCCCAGCGAACGAAAATCCATATAAAAATTTAATACCCCAACACTCAGAATGATAGCGGGCGACCAGAATTTCCTCCGTTCAAAAATCCAGATTTTCGAAACAAGCACTGCAAGTAGCGTAATTGCCATGCCATACCCAAATTTCCAGGGATAAACTTCGGCATAATCATTAGGGTTAAGAAAATAAGATAGGATTTGTCCTAAAGCAATTCCTACTGCGAACATAAAAAATCGACTTTCTTTTTCATTGAGATATAGATAAATAGTTGAGAAATTCAACAACAGAAAAATAATTTTCGACCATCCCCTGATCCAGTCCTCGAATGGCGTATCCCTAATGGCATCAGTCACAATCTGGGCAAATAACCATGCAAGACCGAACAAGATAAGTTTTCTTGGTAAAGAGGTAAGCAATAACTGTCCTCGCACCATTAATAAAAACGGCAACAGGCAAAGAAGCAGTATCTCAGAAAGAAACAAGCGACCAACAAGCTCCACCTCTATGAATATCAACATTGGGATAAGACATGCAAACGCATTTCCCAGGAAGTCTGATTGAGGTGAACGGGTTAAATCCAAGCGAGTAGCAAAACGTTCAGCTAGTTTTACTGCACTCATGATTCAATTTTTTTTGTTATATGGCACTTTAGTTTAACGAAGCAAGGCATAATTTATCCCCTATAAGTGTTTTGTAAATTGTCATTAGCCTTTCCCCATAATGACTCTGCGTATACTGAGACTTGATCAAATCTGAGTTCCCGTTCCCGATAGCTGGAATTATATCCTGATTCGTAAAACTCTTCCTCAATGCGGCTTCCAACGCATCCACATCGCCTGGAGCGACAATTTCTCCATGCACTTCATCCTGAACAATGGAGCCACTGTTCGGTGTCGTAATTACATAACATCCGCATGCCATAGCCATAAAAACAACCCGTGCCGACCCTTCCGCTAATGATGGAAACACAAAAATATCGGCCATACTCATACGCTCAGCCAGTTCATCCCATGGCAAATGGCCTGTCACCGTAACACGTTCATCTGCAAAAAAAACCGAGAACTCATTTCGTAAACTAGGATCAATGGAGCCAATCGCCTCGAATTGCCAAGATAAATCACGGATGCGCATAAACGACTCGAGTAATATCCTGCCCCCTTTCCTTTCGCCCATATCGCCTGCGAACAAAAACCTAATAGGTCGCCCAGTGAAAGATGGATAAGAACGCGGAGGAATCATCGATAAGAACCGATCATCAATGCCGGTATATAGAACTAAAATCCGGCTTGCATCGTATCCAAAATGGATATAGGTTTCTTTAACAAAATCCGAATTCACAAGAAGATAATCTGCTTGGTCCGTATCTTTGAGAATGTTACGCCACATCCTGTTAATGGGACCATCCTGCCCCAGCGGAGGCAATTTGCCACCATTTGAAATGAGGTACTCCAACGCTGCCGGATGTGCAATCGAATGATCGCAAAGAGCAACCATGCCCCTTTGTTTGGCAATATGTACGGAATCGCGGCCATATCCGGAACGATAGTGATAAATCCTGGCCGAAAAACTACGGATAATAGGCTCGGCCTGCCATGCATAAAATCGAAAACCATAGTCGACGAGGCTCTCAAAATGTGGCGACCGTCTGGCAATAATTCGAGTGATACTATAAATTAGTTCTGAGAACCATAAAGCGTGAACCAATTTATCCGGCAAGTTTTCCTGGCGCTGCAATAACCGTTTGATTGGCGCATATCTGTCTAACTTTAACAAAGCAATCAATCGCCTAAGCTTTTGCGTTGGGTAGCCGGCAGTGATGAATCCCGCCAGCATATTATTCTTATAAGCCTCAGCCGCAGCCATGCCTGTGATAAATTTATGGTGTCCGTTTGATACGATAATCATGCCACTACCTTCAATCTGTTTTACGATTCTTTAGCCATTCCCAGGTTCTGCCGAGACCTTCCTCAAGAGAAACCTGCGGCTGCCATAAGAGCTCCCTCCGTGCACGAGAAATATCAAGGACATTGATAGGCACGTCCAACTTACGTGCTGATGAATATTGAATGATCGGTGTTCGCCCCGTTATTGCCTGCATGATACTTACCAACTCATTCAAGGTACGTGAAACGCCGCCGGCAACATTGTAGATTTTTGATGGCGTATCTCTTTCTATCGCGGCCAATACAGCCGAAACCAGATCGCTGATATAAAAGTAATCCCTGGCAACTGTGCCATCTCCCCAAATCGATATTGGCTCCCCTTTCAGAATTTGCCACAAGAAGGCAGTTACTGCTCCTTGACCAGACATCGGGGCTTGCCTGCTGCCATACGGATTGCCGAAGCGCAGGACGGTATAATCTAATCCATAAAGGTGATGATAGAGGTGCAAATATTTTTCAATAGTTAACTTGGCTATTCCATGCGAACAAATTGGAGACATCGGGTGCGTCTCGGTGATAGGTTGAAATTGCGGTACACCGTATACCGTTCCGCCTGATGATGCAAAGATGATCTTGCGTATCCCTATCTGCTTGGCAAGATTCAACAGCCTTATGGTTCCTATAACATTGGTCTCAATATCGTAGACCACATTGTCATTTGAAGACTTGGGCAAAGTCGTACTTACCAGATGGACAACAATATCCATCTCAGCCATAGCTAGGCATAGATCATCCTCGTTTAAGAAATCCCCATGCATTAGCTCAATACGCCCAAGTACATGAGCAATGTTTCGAGTATTAACGTTCTGCCGCTCGAAAACTCGAACACTGTGGCCTTGTTCAACTAATGCGTCAACCACATGCGAACCGATGAAGCCCCCGCCTCCCAGAACGACGCACTTTAGCTGGTCGGCCATTACCGGTCACTCCCTATGTCTAACTTATCAGACTCGCTGTGGCGCTTTAATATTCTTTTAATCCCAAAATAATATTTTTTAAAAAGAAAATTAATTTTGGCAACTGATCCTACCGGGTGCGTCTTGGTATTAATAAAAAGACAATCCGAATAATCATGGTGAGAGAGTTTCACAAAATAAAAGTCGCACGCCTTTACTCTCCGTACCGCACTCTGAATTCGAGGCAGCTCGGCCTTATCAAGGAAATCATGGAACTCGACTGTTATTTGGCCTATGGCGGCGAGAAACTCAGGCGGCAGTTTTTCCAGCACCTCTATTTCCGCCCCCTCGATGTCGAGTTTTAACAGGTCAATTTTGTTTAATTTTTTTTCATTACAAAAATCATTTAGTTTCGTCGACTTGACTGTCACAGCAGTTTGCCCAGCCCCCTCGGAAAAGTAAGCGGAACTGCACTTTTCTTCGCCCAAATTCAGAATCAGGTCTGCCCCTGAACCGGAAACAGCCGAATTAAAAAAAGTCACATTTTCCAGTTCAGGCAACATTGGAAACAGCCGTGGGTCAGGCTCAAAACCATAGACTGTGGCCAAATGTTCTTTAGCCAGACAAGTTGCAAATGCCCCATAATTTGCACCACAATCGATAACTGACGGGGTTGCACCTAAAAAATCTTTTACAAATGTATGACCGCATACATTAATCAATTCCACTACCAACCCCAAATATTGTTAAGTAACGATTTCTTACAAAAAATCACGTCTCGCTCCCAAGCATGAGGACCCAATGCCCCCCCGTAATTCCTGAACATAACTGGATAGAGATCGAAATCGCTCAAAAATCCGGTCACATGCGCAAATGATGGAGAAATTTTTTCGTATTCCACCAAAAAAGAACATTCGACGAGCAAAACATCAATGTATGGTAAGGTACTAACCGCACCATGAAGTACACTCAACTCATGGCCTTGAACGTCAATTTTCAAAAACTTTCTGGCAGCCGGTCTTGTTCCAAGCCCGAAACTATCCAATGTATCCAGATAGACGTGTTGAGTCCCTTCAACCTTAACTTGCAATGCAGGCTGCATAGCGGCGTAATCATATAAAGAGGAATGTGCTGAACATTCTGCAACATGTATCTCCATCTGTTCTTTTTTATTCGACAAGCCAACGTTATACGCTTCAACGTTATCGACCTTCTGAAAACGCTGTTTGTATGCATCAAATTCTTGCCTCAAAGGTTCGAATGCAACAACACTGGTTTTGGGGAAGAACTCCAAAAAAGACTCGCACCAATACCCGGTATTTCCACCTATATCTATTAATAAATTATTCTCACTGGGATCAAGCAGTCTTAATAAGAGAATTTTGTCGTCATAGCTGTGCGGGCATTTCAGAACCCGAGGCATGATTCGCTTTGGAATGGTTTTTCCCGACCGAACAGCGCGTTCTAATTCGCAAATCAAACTGAAGCGCAGATCTATTGCATGAGCATAGTGTTGTAAAAATCGAAACATATCTCTCTTCTGAATTTAGAAACGGAACGCAACCGTAAGCCGACAACCAATTACCTTGCTCAAAGGATGTATCCAAACCGAGGGGGCTATAGCAGCGATACACATAATCAAGCTCAGTCCTGCTTTTGTAACAGCCGCTCCCTCCTTTAATAAATAGAATGAAGCCCATCCTGCCATCAAGCCAATGCAACAGGCAACGCATAATTGCCTACTTTCGCGAGGTAATAGTTCTACTAGCGGTATGTGATAATCACGATGATAGCCAAGAATGACAAAACCGCTGCCGATCACCAATGCCAATAGGTATCCAAAAGCAACGCCCTCGCCGCCTAAAAAGGCCCCCAAAAAATAGCCTAACGCAAGATTCATAGGAGCCATAACAACGTATTCCAAAGTATTCCATCGCAATAAGCCAGTGCCTAGATTAATGAAGTAAGCGGGCCCGCTAAGCGTATTGAACCAATATGCCATGGATATAAGAGCCGCATAAATAACGAAACTCTGCTCATAATGCCCGATCCAAAGCTCGCTGGCTAATGGTGCAACGGCCACTACACCGGCATAGAGCGGCAGTGAAAGAAAAAATATGACCCGGTAAGAATCCAAGTATATTTTAGAAATTTCTTCGGGTGCATTTTCGTGAAGATTGGCGATGTGCGGAACCATCACCTGATTGGCAGAAACCAACAGCGAGCGGAACTGCGTGACCATCCGATTTGCCATCTCATAGTAAGCGACCGTGGACAATCCGCCGAATTTCGTCATCAGCATCTTGGTTGTAGGATCAACCAACATGCCAAAAATAGAAATAAGCTGGAAATTAAATCCATACCGGAACATCTCCTGAAAGAGTGATAAACGCCAAGTACAAACCACTACCGGCAATGAAGGAAGCTCACGCCTAAGTAATACCCAGCTCCCGAACAACATCAACAACCCCTGTCCGATCTGCGCCCAAGCCAAGCCGACTAATCCATGCGCAGGAACAAATATCAACGTAAGCAGCCAAAGAAGCACAGTCGCCAACATCGACACCAGCACGCGCAAATCGATGCGTTGACAGCCGTCCAGGCCGGAAATAAACACACTTGCAACTGTCCCAATCCACACCGACATCAACGCATAGGGGAGAATTGCGAGCGCATCTGAAATATGCTGAAGCGAAATTAATTTGCCCATCATCCATGTAATAAGCGGATAGCCTCCCGCAAGAACGCAAGCCAAAACAACACCAATGGTAACGGCTGTTGTCTGGATAACTTCCGAGGCTTTATTCTTCTCACCACGCGCGATGTATTTAGCCGTGTATTTCACAGCGCTTCCGGTAAACCCCATCTCGCTGATTCTTGAAGCCGATACAGTAGCCAACACAATGGCCCAGATACCCACCTGCTCGGATCCAATCGTCCGCAACAAGTAGCGGTACAACAGGAAAAGAACGCCCCCGGAGACTACCACTTGAGCAACCGCCATGATGGCATTTCGGGTTAAGCGGCTACCGTTCATTTTTTACGAACAAGTAGTTGGAATGATTGTTAGCCGCGCCTGCATTAATAGACTTTGGTTCGTTAACCCGCAGACTCCAGCCGCGCAATCCGCGTTGGCCGCTAACACCGCCCAAGCCGGAGAGCGCCACTTTTAAGCCTACTTGCCGCGCGGCGCGGGCGACAAAATAGGTGTTGACGCCGTCGATGCTGGGTTGATCCATTGCCTGTAGGATCGCTGGCAGTTCCCGATCGAAATCGTGCTTGGAAATATGTGCGACATGATGAACGCAACCGTAGTGCGCCGCAACCTTTTGCGCTAAAGGCACTTCATCCGCCGGACTGCCCTTGTACTCGTTAAAGCCCATCGTAACAGCATGCAGTGGTTTTATGTCGCTTGAGGCAAGGGCCGTCAAAGTGGCAGAATCTAAACCTGATGAAAGAAAAACTCCCACCGGCACATCGGCCAGTAAATGCTGTTTGACGCTGTCGCCTAGCGCCTCTCGCAGAATATCGAAAGCATGTCCCACCGTTTTGGTCGCGGCGGCCTTGCCCAATTCTTCCGCTATGTCGAAATATTTGCGCGGAGTCCGCAATCCGTTTCGATCGACCCAAAGCGTGTACCCGGCACGGAGCGCAAATAAATTGCGGTAAAGTGTATAAGGCTCAGGCACATACCCCCACAGGAAAAAACCGACATGCCCCGCAGGTTCGGGCTGCTCAACGACACCTCCTCCGACCAAAATAGCCTTGACCTGGGAGGCAATACGCAAGGTTGCACCGTCATCATGGAAGTAAAGCGGCTTGATCCCAAAATGATCCCGCGCCAGAAACAGTCCTTGTTTTTGCTCGTCCCAAATAACGAAGGCGAACATCCCGCGCAGGTGATTCACCATGTTTTGTCCGTATTCCCGGTAAGCATAGAGCGGAACCTCAGTATCCGAGTCGGAAAAGAAAGAATGCCCTCTTGCTTGCAGGCGTTCGCGCAGTTCCCGGTAGTTGTAGATTTCGCCGTTAAAGACGATACGCAGCCTGCCGTCCAGGGTGGTCATCGGCTGTGCACCACGCTCGCTCAAATCCACTATCGAAAGACGCCGATGGGCCAGCCCTACTACGCTGTCTTGCGAAAACCATAGCCCGTCATTGTCTGGGCCGCGCGTACGCATTGCCTCGCGCATTTGCAACAACTCGGCATGGTCAACCCGCTGCCCACTATTTCGATAAGTGAATATCACCGCCAGGCCGCACACTTATACCACCCTCTCTGCCCTATAAATGCAATAGCTCTTTTTTATGAGTGATATACACATCAATTTGATTATCAGGATTGAGCATAGCTCAAGCAGTGCCGAGCTAATGCAGTAGATATAATAAGGCGCGAGAACTAATCCGCACTTCGAAAACGTCACATCATAAGCTTAGCAAACATCAACTTGCAACACGTACTATCCAGACTTGTTCGATAGAACCCTGCCAGCATCAGATTTACGGAAAAATTGTTCGAGTTTCGACTAGGATTATCGCCCCTGTTTCTGCATGCTATACTGGCACCGAAATCGTCTGAGTCCTGCCCATGATCACCCATTACCATCGCCGCCTTGAATGCCCGCTAGATCCTGCTGAGCAAGGCCCGGAATTCGAGCTGTTGCTAACCTGCTGCCGTCCCAAGCCAATCGCCGCGCATTATCTGCGCCAGCAGCAATTGGCCGCCTCCGGGCTGGATGCCGGCAAAGTGCTGGCGCTAGGAATCAGGCACAAGGTTTCACCGTTGTTGTACTGCAATTTACGCAGCCATCCGGCAGGCACGTTTTCGCACAAGTTGCTGGACAAACTGGCCGAACAATACCGCCGCAATTCACAGCTTGCATTACATGTATTGCAAGCAACCCACGAATTAATGCGTGCCGGTCAGGGGCTGCGCTTGATCGTAATGAAAGGGCTCGATGTCGCAGCACGCGCCTATGGCGACTTGGCCCCACGGCATGTGGGCGACATGGACATCCTGGTTGACCCCGCGCAACTCGATGAGACACTAATGGTATTGGCAGCGCAGGGATGGACGCTGGACCAACCTGAAATCTTGTCTGCCGCAACCCGAAATATCCTGCTCCGAAATCAAAACCACTGCATCTTGATTCGGGAAAGATTCCCGCATATGGAGTTGCATTGGCGTGCCATGCACAACCCTTTCGAATTCCCGATTAATGATTGGCGGGCTTTAGCCGTATCGAAACGCTCAAATCTCGGCATTCCCGGTTTAGACAACGAGGACTTGATCATTTACCTGTGCCTGCACGGAGCCAGGCATGGCTGGGGCCGCTTGAAATGGCTTTTCGACTTGCCTAATGTTTTGGACACGCATGATGTAGACTGGCCGCAGCTATGGCAGCGCGCTCATCGGCTCGGCGCCGGGTTGGCAATACAGCAGGGACTGTTGCTGGCTCAAAAATACTGCGACTACGACTTGAGCTTGGAAATTAAAAGCGGATTCAGGTACAGCATCAATCCATCGCAATGGCAAGCCATTTGCACCTTTCAGCAAGGCCCTGAGCTGTGGATGGAATACCCTCCAGCCCGACTAAAACTGCATCAATGGCTAAACCGTATTCTAACCGCCCGCAGAATAGACGTCCTCGTATGGTATTGTGCCATGCTGTTTTACCCGAATATCGATGATTATCGAGTGCTCAAGCTCCCATCCCGGCTACAGCTGCTTTATTTCCCGTTACGGCCGGTATTGTGGGGTATCCGCCAAGTTCAAATCCGGCAAATGCGCAAGCTAAAAAGCCAAGCTCAGCGTGGTCAAGATATCGATTCCCAGTCAAAAACCTCCGGCAAAGCCGGGGCTTGAAAAGGTGAACCGCTCATGTCCATTTTTAAGCCGCTTCCGGATTTCTCCCGACAAGTTCCGGCGCGAATAAAGCTCAAGTACAACTGCGTGAAACCGAAACTATGCGGCGCATCGTGCATTAATTCAGACTTAACTGGAAAAACCACCGGTTATGCTGCGATGGACTGCCTGAAAATTGCCTCCCATCGTCATTGCCCTGAGACATACGCCAAAAACGCCTCGACCGGCATCGGCTTGGCATAGAGATAGCCCTGCACATACTCGCAGCCGACCGCCATCAGCAACGCTCTCTGGCCTTCGCTTTCCACACCCTCAGCTATCACCTTCAAACCCAACCGGTGCGCCATCACCACAATGGCTTCCGCTATCGCCCGATCGCCGGGGTCGGTCTCCAGATCGCGAACGAAGGAACGGTCGATTTTCAGGTAGTCGATGTTGAACTTTTTCAGGTAGGCCATTGCAGAATAACCGGTACCGAAATCGTCCAGAGAAAGTTGAATCCCTACCGAACGCAGCAACTCCAACTTCTCGGTAACAGCCGAACAATCATCAAGCAACAAACCTTCGGTGATCTCGACAACGATATGCGCAGGATCGAGGTCGATTGCCCGCAAATAATCAATGAAAGCTTGAACCCCGCTATCTTTGGTGAACTGACGCGGCGACATGTTGACGCTAATCTGCACGCCATCTTCCCTGCTCAAGGCTTGCCAACGTTTAGCGGTGTCCGAAGCCTCACGAAATACCCAGGCGCCGATCTCCTGAATCAGATCAGTTTCTTCGGCGATGGGAATGAACCGGTCGGGCGCCACGCTGCCCAGTTCGGGATGATGCCAACGCAACAGCGCCTCGGCCTTGACTGCCCTTCCGCTGACAATGTCGATTATCGGCTGGTAATACACCTCGAGTTGACCTGCACCGAGCGCGCTGCGCAAATCGTTGACCAGTTCCAGACGTTGCCGGGCCTGCTCCAACATTCCGTGGGTAAAGAAACTGAAGCAATTGCGTCCCATGTCTTTGGCGGCATACATCGCCTGGTCGGCGCAACCGATCAAGACTTCGGCATTGTCTGCATCCTGCGGATAACTGGCAATGCCTATGCTGGCCGAGACATAAGCATTATGCTCGCCAAGCAGGAATGGCCGTGCCATGGTATCAACAAGACATTGCGCCACCCGATCCTGCGGAACGATTTCGTCGACTTTAGACAAAATCACCACAAATTCGTCGCCGCCCAAGCGAGCCACGGTATCCGATTCCCGTACGCAGGCACGAATGCGTTGCGCCGCTTCCATCAGCAAGTCGTCGCCGGCTTCATGGCCCAAGGTATCGTTGACTTCCTTGAATCGATCCAGGTCGATAAACAGTACCGCCAGGCTATAACCGCCACGCTCGGCCTTGGCGATTTCCTCGCGCAGACGGTTGCCGAACAAGCGCCGGTTGGGCAAGCCGGTCAGCTGGTCATAACTGGCCTGGCGGTACATTTGCTGTTCGAGGCGTTTGCGTTCGATAGCGATGGAACTTAAATGCCCGGCTTGCACCAACAAGGCCAAATCGGCTTCATCGGGCAGGCCGCTCTGATTGAGATAAAGGGTCACAACCCCCAGCAATTGCTTGGATGGAGAAAGAATCGGCTCCGACCAGCAGGCCGCCGCACCGATTTCGCGGATAAACGACTGGCAAAGCGACTGGCACGGGTGCTCGCCCATATCCTTCAGGATGACTCTTTCGCTACGCAAGGCCGAAGCAACCCAGCCGGAGCAACGTTCGCTCTCCTCGCTCAACATCTGCGAATTAGGCTTCGCCCTGTATGACTCTGGAAACGAAGGCGCGGCCACAATTTGCAAGTGTTGTTCCTCATCCATCAACAAAATACCGCAGTACCGCCCGGACTTTGAGGATTCGACATACAAAGCCACCTGTTCCAGAATGCTGTTAAGATTGTCGCCGTGCGCCATTTTCTCAAACACACGCTGGCGGTTGGCTTCAACAATCTGTTGCTGACGGCGATCGCTTAAATCGAAACCCAAGGCCAACACGCTATCGATTTTGCCGTCGACATCGTATTCCGGCACTATTTTCATCGCGTGGCTGACCAGACGGCCGTCGCCGTCAGTCCATTCCAGCGATACATCGGCTTTTCTGCCGTTGCGCATTACCCCCGCCAGAATAGCTGCATACGAATCCGCGGAAATATTAGTGGCCCGCCATGATTCCCTGAGCGGATTATCGAGTATTTCCGATTCGGCTCGGCCGGTGATTTGCAAATAAGCCTGATTGACATAAATGCGGCGAAAGTTGCGGTCGTAGCGCACCACCACGGTCGGCAGGTTTTCCACCAGCGTCCGCAATTCCCGCTCGCGCTGATACAGCAGATTCTCCGTCAGTTTGCGTTCGGTAATGTCGCGGGCAATTGAAATCACCCCTGCCACCTCCCCCTGCAGCCCGAATTCCGGCGCATAGCGGTTATGAAAGTAATGCAGACGCCCATCTGAGGCGATGAATTGCACCTCGCTCTCGGCAGTCAGGCCTGTTTTCAGCACCTGACTGATCACCCGCACCAGCTTTTCCCCTTCTCGCGCACTGACCACCGACGCGTCCGACGGCATCCTGTTTAACAATTGAGCGACCGGCCGTCCGACTAGCCTTTCCACGGCAGGATTGGCATAAATACGGCGGCAACCGCTGTTGTAACGAAAGATGGGATCGGGCGAATTTTCCACCAATACGCGAAATTCCTGCTCCCGCTGCCGCAACTCCGCTTCCATTTGCTTGCGCTCGGAAATATCCAAAATAATGATCACCAGAAACTGACGGCCCATATCGTCGGCATAGCAGGTCTTCTTGACCACGATGGTACGGATAAGACCGTCGCGGCCGGTTAATGTTTCCTCGTTGACGTACTCTTCGCCGCTGTCCAACACCGCCTCATCGCTCATCCAATGCGACCGGGCCTGCTGTTCCGGGAAAAAATCGAAATCGGACTTGCCAAGCAGGAATGCCATCGGATGCCCGATAAACTCGCAAAAAGCCTGATTGCTCAAAATCCAACGATGCTCCCTGTCCTTAACTAACACCGGGTCGGCAATGGTATCGATCACCCGGCTCAAGAACAGCCTCGACTCGGTAAGCTCCTGTTCCGACTGCCGCCGCCTCAGTTCCGCGGCAGCGCTTGTCGCCACCAGTTGCAGGATCGAAGTGACGGCAAGCTCGTCGCGCATCGGCTTGCCGTCCATCACCGCAATCAGGCCGATGACCTTGCCGGTGGAATCCCAAAGCGGAAGGCCGATGTAACTCTCGACTTGCATATCCGTCAGCAGGGCATCTTCGGGAAACTGCTGTTGCACATCCATCGGATAACAACACAACCCACCCGCCATAACATTCTCGCAAGGCGTGTGTTCGAGACTGTATTGCATATTGGGGAATACTTCACCCTTGGCGTAGATCGCAACCGTCTCGGCGCAGCTCGGATCTGCGGCCAATTTGTCGATAATCACATAATCCGCCTCCAGCAGCTGGCCCAAGTACCGTGCCAGCGCGGTCAAAAAATCCTCGCCGTCTTCCATCCAGCCGCGCTGGGCAATAAACTTCATCGTGCGCTCGACCCGCTTGCGCTCCTCGATTTCATCACGCAGCAAGCGGTTAGTGGCGCTAAGCTCTGAAGTACGCTGTTCAACTTTCTGCTCAAGTTCCTCCCGGTATCTTTGCAATTGCAGGTTCTGTGCTTGCAATTGCCGTTGCATGGTTCTCAAGTTCAGATGCGTCTCGACCCGCGCGATAACTTCGTCAACCTGCATAGGCTTGGCAAGAAAGTCGACGCCGCCTACCTTGAAACCGGTAATTTTATGTTCGCTCTCCGCAAGGGCCGTCATAAAAATCACCGGAATATCGGCGGTATCGGCATCGCTCTTTAAACATCGGCAGACTTCGAAGCCGTCCAACCCCGGCATCATCACATCCAGCAGAATCAGGTCCGGCTTCACGAAAGCTGCGCGTTTCAGGCCTTCCTTTCCGCCTTGGGCTATCAGTAACCGGTAGCCCCGGCCTTCCAAACTTTCCACCACCACGCCCAGATTGACCGGGGTGTCGTCGACAATCAAAATGGTGGGCTTGTCGGCTGCTATGGCCGTCGCACTGTTCATGACTTGCTCCCAATCCAAAATTTGTACTTATTAATTCGGGTGTAGGCCGGAATAAGGCCATCCAAGCGCGTAGCGCAAGGTGGCGTTTCCGGCGAATTCGGGTGATGCTTGCCGGAAACGCCAGTTCTCGCTATCGCTCGAACCGGCTTATTCCGGCCTACATGGCTGTTCATGCATAGCTCCCGGTCTTGTAATTATTCAGCCGCAGATCGGCACAGATTAAACAGATAGACGAAAGAAACTGGGCGTCAATACTCCCGCCCTTAGCCCTTAGTCTTTCGCCTTTTGTCTCAAATCCTTTATATCTCAATTTATCAGCGTTCATCTGTATCAACCTGTGGCTGAATAGTTATGATTCTGTCGATATAACGTTCCACCAGATCCAGAACGGCTTTGGATTGGTAGCCTTTGGCCAAGCTGCGCAACTGCTCGGCAAACGGGCGGTATCTTGTATCAAGCTCACCCAGATAATCGGCATGAACGATAATATCCCGCATGCTGCCTTCCTCTGCCAGTTGGTGCAAAATCTTCATCTCCTCCAGCGAAGGCGCATCCAGCCATTCGTCAGGCTTATATTGCGGTGATGGTTCGGCTTCAGGCAGCGCATAAATCCAGTCGAGCTTTAAAAGACCGCCGATTTGCGCCATCAATTTTTTTATCTCAATCGGCTTGGACAAAAAGACGTTGACGCCCGCTTCCATGGCTTCGGCAACATCGGTGCCGGAAGCACTGGCCGAAACAGCGATAATCGGCGTTTGCCCGAAACCCGGCAAACTACGCAGACGGCGCGCAACTTCCAGTCCGTCCATTTCCGGCATGACCATATCCAGCAGGACCAAATCCGGCAGCCGGTTCTCGGCATTATCCAGACACGCCCTGCCGTTTACCGCCTCGATGGTCTCAAAACCCAGATGGCTAAGCATATCGACCAACAACGCCCTGTTCGCATCGACATCGTCCACCACCAGCACACGCCGACGCTCTCCCCGATAACCGGTGGCACGCTGTTTGACAGGCAGCATTTCCCCGTACACATCAACAACCGGAACATCAAGATCGAACCAAAAGGTACTGCCGTCACCGACCCGGCTGGTGACGAAAATTTCGCTACCCATCAGCTTGACAAGCTCACGACTGATCACCAAGCCCAAACCGGTACCGCCGGAATGACTCCGGCTGTCTCCTGCCTGCTCGAAAGGCCGGAAAATACTTTCCAACTGTTCAAGTTCGATACCGATCCCGCTGTCCTGTACTTTAAAGCGTAAGCGCCCCGGTTCCAGCACCGTCACCCGCAAACAGATCTGGCCTCGTTCAGTGTATTTGACGGCATTGGACAGCAGATTGAGCAACACCTGCCTCAGCCGCATTTCATCGACGCGTATTCCTCCCGGCACATCCGTTGCGATGTCGCAAACAAAAGCCAGATGCTTCTGTTCTGCCCTGACACTGACAATTCCGGCGATATTGCGCAGAAATCCCGGCAGCTGAACATCATTCAGGCTCAGTTTCTGCTTGCCCGCCTCAATTTTGGCAAAATCCAGAATATCATTGATCAGGTTCAGTAAATGTTGGCCGCTTTGCTGTATCACGCTCACCATCACATCCTGGCGTTCGTTCAGCTTGCTTTCTCCCAGCAATATCTGGGCGTAACCCAGAATGCCGTTCAACGGCGTACGCAGTTCGTGGCTCATCCGCGCCATAAACTCGCTACGCAACCGCGCCAGCCGTTCCGCCTCGGCCAAAGCCGCTTCCCGCGCCGTCTCCACGGCCTTACGCTCGCTGATGTCGCGGGATACGCCCACTGTTCCCAGCACACGCCCGTCCTCATCCACCACGGGTGCCTTGAAGGTTTCCACCCAAATAACGACATCGTGCGCATCGACAAAAAGCCCTTCCATTATCTTGCGCCGGCCGGTCGCCATAACCTCCGCGTCGTCGGCGCGGTAGACTTCCGCATGTTCGCGCGGCCAAAAATCCAGGTCGCACTTGCCGGTCAGCTCGTCCACGTTATCCGTGCGGGCAGCCGCAACGGCAAAGGCCTGATTGACGACGAGGAACCGGCTGTCGGTATCTTTAAACCAAACCATCATCGGCAGCGTATCGATCATCGTTCTCAGGTAGCGCGTCTGCTGGCGCAGCTCTTCGGTACGCTCCAGTACCCGCAGTTCAAGGCTGGCATTCAGAGCGCGGATTTCATCCTCGGCCTGCTTGCGCTCAGACACGTCGCGCATCACGGCAAACAGAAAATCCTCGCCGCCGATCCGCGTACAGCGCAGGTTGACTTCGCCCCAAATTTTCGAACCGTCCGGGCGTTTAAGCTGCCAGTCGAACGACTGCGGCTGCCCTTTAGCTGCGAGCCGGTTGCGCCGGGTCGCCTCTTCCAGGGTATAAGGCGGGCCGCTCATCGCCAGCAGGTCGAAGTTACCGGACAGAATATCCTCGCGCGAGTAGCCCCATAACTCGCAGCCCTTCCTGTTCAGGTCGTAAAGGATAAACTCGGTATCTCCATCACGTTCGACGATGCGATACAGGAAGATACCGTCGTTGGAAGACTCGAACAGTGCGCGGTGCTTCGCTTCTGAGGCACTTAGCGCATCCCCCATGAGTTTGCGCTCGGTGATGTCCTTGCCGACGGTGATGATGCGGATGGGATCGGTGCCCGGCACGATAGCAACGGAGGTCTCGTATTCACGGCGCTCGCCGCTGCGCGTAACCAACCCCAGTTCATAGCTGGAAGGAACCGCTTCCCCGGCCATCCTGCGAACATGGTAGTCCATGACCCGCTCCCGGTCGTCGGGATGAATGATGTCGACGAGCGCGGGTTTCGCCTCGACGCCCTCGTCTGTGAAACCGAACTCCTGCGCCAGTTTGCGATTGCCGACATGGATAATACGGCCATCCTCGATCATCATTAGCTGCATGCCGACATCGCAGATGGAGTTCAGTATTGTTTGCTGGAAATCCGCCTGACTAATCAGTTCGGCCTCCATGCGTTTACGTTCGGTGATATCCTGCATTGTACCCAGCGAGTACAAGGGCTTGCCGTCGGCATAACCGGTTTCGCAGCGTTCAAGGACATATTTGACCCGCCCGTCCGCCATTAACAGGCGGTGCTCGATCTCGTAAGGCTCCCGGTTGTTCAGCGACTCGGTGTAGGCGCGGTTTACCGCCGCCCGGTCATCCGGATGAACGGCGTTAAGGAAGGTCTCATAGGTCGCATCGAACTGCTCTGGGTCAATTTCGAATATACGGAAAATTTCCTCCGACCAGTTGAGAATGTTATCCACATGATCCAACTCCCAACTTCCGATATGAGCGATGCGCTGAGCCTCGGTAAGCGTTTTCCGGTTTTTACGCAAGGCATCTTCCATTTGTTTACGCTCGCCGATTTCTTCCAGCAGCAAGCGATTACCGTCGATCAAATCAAGGCTCTGTTTTTCTAATTGCATATTCTGTTTTTCCAGCACCTGCTGCAAAGAGAGCAACTCGACAGTACGCTCTTGCACGCGCTGTTCCAGGCTGTCGAACGAATAGTGCAATTCGGCGATCATCATATCGAACGCCCAAGCCAAATCACCTATTTCGCCGGGCGCATGGATAGCCAGCGGGCACAGATTTTCCGCCGTCAACCGGTAATCGGGCTGTTTGCCTCGCCCCAACCGGCTGCCTAGGCCGATCGCCTTTACCGCGTTCGTCAGTGCGATGATCGGATCGATAAAACGCCCGACCCAAAATATGCCGACACCGATGCTAAACGCCAATATCAGGCTGGTCACCGTTAAAATAGCCAGCACTGTTTGACGGATATTTTTCAAGGTGCTTTCCTGCGAAGCCACCAACGCCAGCACAAAGCCGGGCTGCTGTTCGAATTGCCAGTGCAAGGCCGCGGTATAAAACGACCCTTGCCCGGTGGAAACGGTTTTCGCGTTAATCCCGGCTGAGGTTTCTGCAAGATCCTGCAAACTTAAATTTAACGGCCCCATTTGCTGGCTGTGTTGACCGTCCGGCGAAAACAGCAACGGCCACATGCCGGTTTTCCGCTCAACCGCCTGCAAAAAAGTCTGGTCGATCCGCTTTTGGAAAACGACCACGGCGAACGGCGTCGGCGTCTGGTTTGCAGTGAATATCGAAGAGGAGCTTACCGATCCGGCAATCCGGCTATCGAACACCGAAAGCTCCGGTGGATTCCCTTTACCTTCCGGCAGCGAATGTTCAATAACGCCCTCAACCGGCACCGCCACCTCGATCAGCATGCTGTCTGCCGAAGGGTAAGTGAAGGCAACCTGCGGCTTATCAAGCGGCGCCAGCGAGTCGGCAACCGCTGGCGGCAAGCCTTCTTCCCAAGCCGGCCAACTGCGGATAGGCAGCTTACCGTTGCCGTCTGCGGCCGCCTTGACCCACACCGGCCTGCCATGACCCCGCCGCACGAACATGCCCACTTCGGATACCGAAACCCGATGGCTCAGCTCGCCGTCGATATAAACCGAAATCGCCGAAAAACCGCCGGAGCGCAGCACCAGATGCAATCGGTTCAGCGACACCGACTTGCTGAACGCCAGCGTTCTTGCCGCTTCTTTAGCGTCATTGTTGTTACGCATGGCATCGGCCTGCTTATATTCCAGCACTTCGAGTTCGGCCAACTGATTCAACGCCACCGTTTCGCCGATCGCAGACAGCGCCACCGAGCGCATATGCAAAGTTAAATCCTGCAATTCATCCTGCCAGGTCAGAAGGTCGCGCTTGAGCGTGGCAAAAGCGGCATCCTGATTCTGCCGCTTGGTGAAATAAGAGGCCAGCAAGGCATCCAACACGGTCACCACGGCCAGCACACCGACAAATACCAATACTATTTTCCGCTTTAATCCCAGCTTCATGATTCTGCCTTGCGGGGAAAGTTGAAATGAGGTGTGCAAGCTTTGCAGCGGTGCGGGTCGGGGTTGGCAACCCCGACCTTAACGTTTACCCCTCGTTCCCACGCGCTGCGCTCGTCGTTATACACATCTCGACGTAGGCCGGAATAAGCCTGTCCGCGCGTTAAGCGCAGGACTGGCGTTTCCGGCGCTCCGATTGCCGGAAACGCCCACCCTTGCTGACGCCGGGCGGTCTTATTCCGGCCTACATCCAAGTTAGGTAGGTCGGGCAACAGCTTTTCGTTGCCCGACAATTTGAAGCATGAGAATGTCGGGCATAAACAGCATGCCCGACCTACGGCAGGAAAAAATTTAACGGGGAGTTTCCGAAACATCATCTTTCCTAATAACTCGGATAACCGCGGTTTTCGGCAATATCCTGATCGATCACTGCCGCCGCCCGGCTCAATTCGGTTTGCACATCGGCACCGGCGATAATCGCCACGGCGGCATTGGAGAACGCTTTACTGATCGCGCTGTAAGCGGGGGTTTGGGGCCGCGGCACCGCTAAACCGGCATTGAGTTGTTGCGTATACAGACTTAACGGCCCGTCCCCGCCGTACGAAGGCGACTTTGCCAAAACCGAGATCCGCCCCGGAACGGCTCCGTTGACCTCGGTCATACGCAGAATCTCCCGCTCCGACATCAGAAAGCCCAGAAAAGCCGCAGCCCTCGCAGGATCGCTACAGGTGCTGGAAATAGCATAGCTCCACGAACCCATACCGGTCTTGATGCCCCGGCCGAAATCCGGCATCGGCAGTAGTATCAAATCCTTGCCCAACTCCCGGCTGTACCAGCGATACAGCCAATGCCCCTGCCAGGACAAGGCCGCCCTGCCGTTGGCGAAATAGTCGGTCGTCCGTTGATCGAATCGACTCAGGACGAGTTTGCGTTGACCGTCAACCTCGTTTAATACGACATCCTGTCTGGCCCAGCCTTTCTTAAACCATTGCTGGAAATGAGTCATAGCCGCCACAGATTGCGGGCCGTCAAGCGCGCCTTTTGCCGAATGATAGTGGCTACGATCGATCAAATCGCCGCCGAAACCTTGCAGGATCGGCGAAAAGGCGTAGGGATAAAACTCGCCGGAACTGGAATTCGTACCCATTTCAATCGCCGCGACGAGGCCCGGCAGTTTGCTGAGCTTATCCAAAACCTGCTCGAATTCCGCCAGCGTCCACGGCGCTTGCAACGTCGGGATACGTACCCCGGCATTATTCAACAGGCGGCGATTGCCCCACAGCGCCAAGCCGGAATCGAACTGACCGAGACTATAAAGACGGCCTTCATAACGCCCCTGAGCAAGAATCGACGGCAGCACATCGTCCAATAACGATTTCGGCAACCATTGTTCGATAGGCTGCAAATAACCGCGCCAAGCCAGCGCATACAACATCGGCCCGTCGATTTCCAGCAAACAAGGCAACGAACCGTTCGCCGCCGCTCTGTTGATCTGCTCATCATAAACATTTTTATCGAGTGCCTGGACCTCGATGCGATAACCGTGCCGACCCGCGTTGTACCGAGCCGCCGAGGCTTTGAGGACAGCATATTCACCGATATCGACTTCCGAATATGTCCATAATTTGATGTTTTTTTCGGCAGCCTCCGCCGTACGTTTTTCATTAGCGCTATAGGCAACGCCAACGCTTAAAGCAAGCACGACCAACGTCAGGCTAAAAACGCCGCGAACAGGGACGGATCTTAAGAAATGTGCAACGCGCACGTTGATCGTTTGAAATAGTGTTGTCTCAATCATTTAAATAGCCTCGACTTTCTGCAATATCCTGATCGATCAACGCCGCCGCCCGGCTCAATTCGGCTTGCACATCGGCCCCGGCGATAATCGCTGCGGCGGCGTTGGAAAATACCCTGCTGATCGTGCCGTAAGCGGGGGTATTGGGACGCGGCACCCCCATACCGGCATTGAGCTGCTGCGCATAAAGGCTTAACGGCCCGCGCTCGCTATACAGCTTCGACTTGGCCAGCGCCGAACGGCGAGCGGGCACTGCGCCATTGGCGTCGGTCATGCGCAGAATCTCCTTCTTCGACATCAGGTAGTTAAGGAAAGATGCAGCACCGGCAGGATCGTTGCAGGTGCTGGAAATAGCCAAACTCCACGAGCCCATGGCGGTCTTGATGCCCCGTCCGAAATCCGGCAACGGCAACAGTAGCAAATCCTGGCCTAACTCCCGGCTATACCAGGGATACTGCCAATGGCCAAACCAGGACAATGCCATCTTGCCGTTAACAAAATTGTCGACGGGCAACTGATCAATTCGGTTCAAACCGACTTTGCGTTGACCGTCAGCCTCGGTTAATAGCGCATCCGCCCGAGCCCAGCCTTTCTTGAACCATTGCTGGAAATGCGTCATCGCCGCCACCGATTGCGGGCCGTCAAGCACGCCTTTTGCCGAAAGATAGTTGCTGCGATCGATCAGGTCGCCGCCGAACCCTTGCAAAATAGGCGAATAGGCATAGGGATAAAATTCGCCGGAATGCAAATAAGTGCCCATTTCAATCGCCGCAACGGCGCCCGGCAACTTGCTCAGTTTGTCGAGAGCCAGCTCGAATTCAGCCAGCGTCCACGGCGCTTTCAAGGTCGGGATGCGGACGTCGGCTTTAACCAGCATTCGGCGATTGCCCCACAACGCCAGACCGGAATCGAACTGGCCGAGACTATACAGCCGTCCATCGTAGCGGCCTTGAGCCAAAATCGACGGCAACACATCGTCCAATAACGATTTCGGCAGCAATTGGTCAATAGGCTGTAAATAGCCGCGCCAGGCCAGCGAATACAGAAACGGTCCGTCGGCTTCCAGCAGGCAAGGCAGGGAACCGGTTGCCGCCGCACTGTTGATCTGTTCGTCATAGCCCCTGAAAGTGGACGGCCAGACCTCGACGCGATAGCCGTGCCGGCCTGCGTTGTATCGGTCTGCCGATACTTTGAGGACGGCATATTCGGCGGAATTGGCCGCAGAATGCGCCCATAAATTGATAGTTGTTACCGGTGCTTCTGCTGAGCGTTGTTTATTAGCGCTGCGCGCATCGCCAACACCGAAGACGCACACAGTCATGATCAGGCTGAAAATAAGGATGGCCTGCAGGCTTTGCCTGCTCGTTACGCGATGTATGACCAACGGGCAAGCAAAGCTTGCATTCCAGCCATGCCGGACGGAGGATTTACCCCGCCTGAAACGTTTGAAGAATGAAATACTTGCAATAGCTATCGAAACGTTAGGGACGGGGTTGCAAACCCCGTCCCGCTTGGAAGTCCGCCTCGATACATACGTTGTAGGGCGTGCCGTGCGCGCCTTAGCTTCCAAGGCGCGCACGGCACGCCCTACGTATCCATGCTTGTCCCTTCCGACCCGCGTGGAGATTTGTCCCTGAGGGAGATGCAACATCTGCTCTTTAATCATCGACATTCAAAATGAGTATTTAACCGTAGCGATAACCATCCGGCCGTTAATCGACCTGGCCGCATTCAAGCCGTTGGCGGAAATGCCGCCGTTGTTGGAGATTTCAGTCAAACCGATGGTGTCGAACAGGTTATTGCCGTTGACCGACAACCACAGTCCCTTGACGAGTTCATAGCCGGCAAAGGCGTTGACCTGGATATAGCCGGGCATCATCAGTTTGCCGGCCGGCGCATCGCTGTTGCCGATGAAATTCAACCCGGCGTTGACATGCTTGATCCGGTACGCAGGCGTGAACTGGTACATGACTTCGGGGCTGATCGGATCGCCGACATTGGCCGGATTGATCTCGTCCTTGACGATCCGGCTATGTGTGTAGGTTACGCCGCCGTTTAGGCTGAAATCACCCAGATAATAAGCCGTTTCCAGCTCCACGCCCTGGGCCTCGAAGTTGCGGTTGGTAAACCTGAACGCCCCGGATCCGGCGGTGATGTCCTGGTTGACTTCCGCTGTGCTCACATGAAACAGGGTAGCGAATACGCTAAAGCTGTCACCCCGCCATTTCACGCCGCCCTCAACCTGCTGAACCTGATTAACCGCGACCTTGGCGGCGATGCTGCCGCCGGCCCTGATGCCGCCGCCGAACAGCATGCGCTCGGCATTAGCCCTGCCGCCCTCGCTGACACGGGCGAACAACGCCAGCTTCGGGTTCAGCAAATAGTTGGCGCCGAACGAATACGATAAATAACGTACTGTGTAATCGACCGGCAAGGCGGCGCTATTGTTAACCACCGGCACCGTCTTTTCCGGCGTCTCGATTACGCCGTTGCCGTTGACGTCCAGCGTTTGCGTACCCGTCGAACCGGCATAGCTGCCGGATGCATGGGCAATGTCGTAACGCAGGCTGCCGTCGAAATTGAAGTCGCCTTTTTGCCAGCCCAACGCCAGATAAGGGGCATCGGTGTCGTAATACAGGTTATAGGATCGTACGCAGCAATTGCCCCAATACGACTCGCCATAGGCACTCAGGCCGTTTTGGCTGACCTTAGTGCCGTTCGCATCGATCACATCCAGCAATGCTGAATCCTTGCCTTTAACTTCCTGCAAGTAGCTGTTCCAGTGCCAGTCCTGGACGATAGCCTGCCCCGACTTGAAATAACCGGCGGTAACGCGGGTCGTGCCGAAATGCTCGCTGTCGAAGGTTCTGGTCAAGTTCAGGTCGTTGGCGAAATTACCGAGATCGTTGAGGTCGGTGTTAAACAAATGCGTACCGACCGCCAAGGCGTTGGGATCGGTCAGGGATTGTCCGGCCCTCTGTCCGATCAAAGGTCCGTTGGCATAGCGCAGCGTTGCGCCGGAGCCTCCAATCGCCGTCGCCAACGCTGCCGCGGTATCGACTGACGCTGGATACGGCCCGACGAAACGTCCTGAGGTCGCGGCAACCCGGAACTTATCGTTAATCTTCCAACCGTGCGCAGGCTCGAACAACGCTTCGCCGCCAATCACCTTGCTCGACGAGTAATAACCGTCGGCAATATCGGTCGATACGACTTGTCCGTCTTTGTTGACCGACAGGTCGGTTCGGAAATATTTCGACTGCATTGCGCCGTTGCGAATATCGAAGCCGGGCAGCGAGACGACATGCAGATCGCTGTTGGTTCCTGTGATGGAAACCGGCACCGGCAGATACACCGGCGCCCGATCTTCCAGCAACTTGAAGTTGAGACGGATGAAGCCCTTGTCGAAATCGCGGGTAATGTTGCCTTTGATCTGGCCGCCGTCTTCGGCGTCGTAACCGACCGTTCTCGGGCCCTCCCCGCCCCGGTAAAACCCGCCGACATGGAAGCGCCATTGTTCATTGATCGGCCTGCCGTAGTCGAAGTCGGTGCGGGTATGGTCGAAATCCAGGCCGCGGGTGACGCTTACATTGCCGCCTTTGGTTTCGCCGGTCTTGCTGATAAAGTTGAACACCCCGCCCGGCGCATTGCTGGCAAAGGTCGCCGCTGCCCCGCCTCGAATCACTTCCAGCCGGTCCAGGTTATAGTCGGCTCTGAGAAAAGTATCGGCAGTGGCAAAGTCGATGTCGCCGAAGCCGAGCACCGGCAAACCGTCTTCCTGGAATTGCACAAACTTGGCGCCTCCGCCGATCGGCAAGCCGCGCACTGAAACATTGGCGTTGCCTTCGCCGCCGGAAGCCTGAGAGATGACGCCGGGCACATTGCGCAAAATATCGGCGGCACTGCTCGGCGCGGATTGCTGCATCTGCTCCAAGTCCAGCATACTGACTGCGACGCTGGATCGTATGCTGGAAAGCGGATTAGCCGTGCCGGTAACCACCATGGTATCGAGCGGCAGGGTTTGTGCGAACACTGACATCGGCGCCATCGCTAGCATGCAGGTTTTAAGGCTGTTTGTGTTCATCAATTTATCGTATCGTTCCGTTTCTTATTTTTTTATTGGTTTTCACGTTTACGCTGGTTCCCAAGCTCCAGCTTGGGAACCCAGATGACGAAGCACTAGCTTCGCGAGACGGGAAGCTGGAGCTTCCCACACCGAATTCCCAAGCTGGAGCTTGGGAACTAGCAAACCAGCAATGCTACAACCACAGCCGAATCGCTCACTAAGGCCTTGTGCGGCGCAGCGCACCGATACTGCATTCCCACGCAGCGAGTGGGAACGAGGAAAAATCACCGGACTACCGCCCACAACCATATGCCACAATCTCGTACGCAATCCGGTCCAGCGGTAGTTCCCTGTGCACAGCGCCCAGTTTTGCCGCCTCTTTCGGCATGCCGTACACCACGCAACTGTCTTCATCCTGTCCCACGGTACGCGCTCCCATGTCGTACATTTCTTTTAAGCCTCTGGCGCCGTCATCGCCCATGCCGGTCATAATGATGCCCAGTGCATTCTTGCCCGCGCATTTGGCTACCGAACGGAATAACACATCGACCGACGGCCGATGACGAGTGACCGGCGGCCCGTCGACAATCTCGACATGGTATTGCGCCCCGCTGCGCTTGAGCAGCATGTGCCGCCCCCCTTGTGCGATCAGTGCGCGTCCCGGCAACAACCGGTCGCCGTTGACGGCTTCGCGCACTTCAATCCGGCACAGGTTATTCAAACGATCGGCGAAAGCCCCGGTAAACTTTTCCGGCATATGCTGCACGATAACGATGCCCGGACAGACGCGCGGCAAGGCAGTCAGCACCACTTCCAGCGCCTGGGTGCCGCCGGTGGAGGTGCCGATGGCGACAACCCGATCGGTGGTTTCGGCCATGGCGTGGGAGCCGGCAGGAAGGATCGCGTCTGCCGTCAATTTGGCCTGCACCGGCACGGCGGCAGCCGTCGCGGCCAGCCGGCGCAGGTTGGCACGGGCGGCTGCTTTGACGGCGGCAACCAGGCCTTCCGAATCATCCTTCAGAAATTGCTGAAGCCCTACTTTAGGCTTGGTAACGATGCTCACCGCTCCCGCCGCCATCGCCTGCATGGTGGTTTCCGCGCCTTTCTCGGTCAGCGTGGAACAGATCACCACCGGCGTGGGCCGTACGGACATCAGGTGTTTCAAAAACGTGATGCCGTCCATGCGCGGCATTTCCACGTCCAACACGATCACATCGGGCCATTGGGTCTGCATGCGCACCATGGCGAATACCGGATCGGAAGCCGCGCCGATCACTTGAATACCCGGATCTTTCGACAGGTTTGCGGTCAACACCTGCCGCACCACGGCAGAATCGTCCACTATTAAGACCTTAATCTGAGTCACCCCAACCTCCTGTCTACGCTATCAAACCCGGCTACCGACAACACATTAGTGTGCTTAACCCAGACTTCGCCGCTCCACACCTCAAAAATCACGTTGCGGTGTCCGATGTCGCCCAGATGCTCGGCCACGCAGGTAAAACCGTGTTGTTTCACCAATCGCTGCGCAGCCTGCACATTCCTGCTACCGATCTGGGACATCGCGTTCATATTTTTGTTCGTTTCGGGAAACATATTGCCGCCGCCAAATAACTTGACTTGATATTCCTTATGGGAAACGCCGACCACGTCCATTTTCTTCAGCAGCATGGCAATCGCCTCGTCGGCATAGCGCCCGTCCGGCGCAGGCCAATCGACTTCCCGCCGCTCGCTGCCGCGCTCCGGCAGCATGTAATGACACATCCCGCCCACCAGCAGCTGCGGGTGCCAAAAGGTCATCGAAACGCATGAACCCAACACGGTGCGAATGCGGGTGTCCCGGTCGGCGAAGTAGTGATCACCGGGCTGGAGGAATATCTCGACAGGATGCAAAGGGCTTATCATTTCATGGTTTCCGATACACCGCAGGCTGCACCAGCTGCACGTCTTCGTTGATGCCGTTCAGCGTCTCGGAATGGCCGACAAAAAAATGCCCTCCCGGACTTAGCAGCGACAGCAGGCGTTTAACAACCTGACGTTTGGTTTCCTGATCGAAATAGATCATCACATTGCGCAGGAATATCGCATCAAACTCACCCAGCTTTGGTGGCGTCTCGGTCAGGTTATATTGCATAAACTGCACCCGCTCGCGCAGTTTACGCTCGATCAGCAATGTCCCCTCCTGGGTGCCGGTGCCTTTAAGGCAGTAGTTCGACAAATAGTGCAGGGGGATTTCCGGCACACGCTCGATAGGGTAAAGTCCGATGCGCGCCTTTTCGAGCACCCGTGTGCTGAGATCGGAGGCGACGATTTCCCACGGCGCACAGCCCAATGCTTCATCCAACAGCATCGCAATACTGTAGGGCTCCTCGCCGCTGGAACAGGCGGCGCTCCAAATGCGCAAGGGTTTACCGGGTTTTCGCTCCGGCAAAATGCGCTGGCGCAAAAAATCGAAATGTTTGGGCTCACGGAAGAAGTGTGTTTCGTTGGTAGTCAGCAAATCCACCGCCATCTGCAATTCCGTTTCGCCGTTAGCTGCGGTAATCATCTGAAAATACTCTCCGTAGCTCGCCAGCCCGTGGTGCTTTAGCCGCTTTGCTAAGCGGCTGGTCACCAGCGGCTTCTTGGCGGGCGACATATTGATACCGGCGATGCGGTAGATCAGGTCGCGAAACAGTGCAAACTCTTTTTCTTGCAACGCCACGGCGGCAAGGTTAGGTTTGTGAGTCGCATATGCAGTCATTTTTTTCATTTTATTTGGCTCATTTATTTTTATTGTTTCCAAGCGCTGCGCTCATCTTTATACACATCTTTAAGTAGGCCGGAATAAGCCGGTTCGAGCGATAGCGAGAGCTGGCGTTTCCGGCACTCCGATTGCCGGAAACGCCCACCCTTGCTATCGCCGGGCGGGCTTATTCCGGCCTACATCTGTTATAAAAATTGAACAAAGTTCTCGCCGCTGTAGGGCGCGCCGTGCGCGCCTTTCCAGATGCTTGAAAATTTTGCTATCCCTTTGGCGCGCACGGCGCGCCCTACTCGATTAACATTTTGTTTGCTCTACATTTTCCTTAACTTAATGGCAGTGACGCGCAGCCTGAAAACAAGGTGATCGCAACTATTTTTTTGCCGCATCACGGGCGCTTAAAACATCAAACTCAAGCTTTATGGCTCGCTTAATCCAGACGTCGCATGACAATTTGAGCTTTCGGTTTTCCTGCTTTAGCGTGTCAATATATTCGTTTGAATGTGTCAAATTAGCTGCGACGGCCTTAAGCAGGTTTTCAATCTCCCCCAGCGTTTTAGTGTTGCTTTTCAGTCTTTGATGCAACAAATATTGGGCATTCAAACTTTCATTTAATTCATTTACTTTTTGGCTTAATTCACTTTCCAGTTGTTCGATCTTTGTCACACAAACTCCTCCCAATCATCGCCATAAAACTGTGGTTTCGGTTAGCATCAGGTCAAAACTCTTCCCACTCGCTATCATCATGTTTCGGCTTGCTGTAGGCAGAAGGCGCGGCTCGCTTTGGCACCGCTACAGGTACTATCGGTGCTTTGCTGCGTTCTATTGTTTTAACGGGCGCAGTAGCAGCCCCCTTTGAACTGACTTTAAAAAAACTGAGCAGTCGGCTCATGTTGGTAGACTGTTCGCTCATAGCAATACTGCCGGCAGCCGCCTGTTCGGCTAAAGCTGCATTTTGCTGAGTAATGTCATCCATTTGCGCAACCGCCTGGTTGACCTGGTCAATACCCGCCGTCTGCTCGGCGCTGGCGCTGGCAATTTGGGAAACCATTTCACCCACTTGTGCGACGCTATTAACGATTTCAGTGAGTGCCGCACCTGTTTCATTGACAAAGGCCGTCCCTGCGCGGACTTTTTGTATGCTGTTCTGGATCAGGTCATTACTTTGCTTGGCAGCCGTTGCACTGCGTTGAGCCAAATTGCGGACTTCGGTTGCGACAACCGAGAAACCGCGGCCTTGCTCTCCCGCCCTGGCCGCTTCCACAGAAGCATTCAACGCCAGCAGGTTGGTTTGAAAGGCGATTTCATCAATCACGCCGATAATCTCGGCAATCTGATTGCTGCTGTCGTTGATTTCCTGCATTGCAGTTATCGCCGACTTAACGACATCGCCGCCTTTTTGCGCTAATTGGCTGGCTGAATTAACAACCAGATTGGCCTGTTGCGTGTTATCGGCGTTATTTCTCACGGTGCTGGCTAGCTGTTCCATGCTGGCAGCGGTTTCCTCCAGGTTGGCCGCCTGTTGTTCGGCGCGATGGGAAAGGTTGTTATTGCCGCTGGCCATTTCCTGCGACGAGCTGTCGATAAAATCAGCCGCATCCCGGATTTGAATGATAAAACTGCTCAATTTCGCCAGGGTGCCGTTGATATTGTTCTTGCACTCGGCATAAACGCCTTGGTAGTCGTTGGTAATGGAACTGGTTAAATCGCCTTGGGACATGATTTCCATGACCCCGTTGATGTCGTTAAAAACGCTTTCAATAACATCCGTTAATTCATTGATGCCGGACGACAAGATTTCTGCAAAGCCTTGCTTATCGCCCATGTCAATGCGGCTGCTCAGGTCGCCCGCTTTAACACTTTGAACTAATTGCCCGATTTCTTGCTCGATTCTTACCTCGTGGCTTCTGTTTTGCCATTCGGCAACAAAACCGAGACGCTCGCCTTCATCGTTCATAACCGGGCTGACGATGACATTCATGGTTTGACCGGCAATAAGCAGCTCCGAGCTGTACGATTCATTTAGGTTTGCCAGCAGGCGACGTTGATGTGCGGGATCCTTGTGGAAACTATCGAGATTTGCGCCCATAAGACTGTTAGCGTCGAAATTCGGCAACTGGCTGCGAATATCATGCTCAGCCGCCTTGAACAAGCGTTCAACGCTGTCGTTTATATAGATAATTTCAAGATCGGTATTAGCCACCATCACGCCGGATTGAACATTATCCAGCGCTTGGTTAATCCGCAGGGCTTTTGCCGCTTCTTCCCTGGCTAGCGATA
>Ga0208789_1000448_pt1 | contig 39481 bp, 37 predicted proteins | sample Methanotroph_Enr_FD_187368 | JGI IMG/M metagenome (GOLD analysis project Ga0208789, IMG submission 187368) | Enriched soil microbial communities from Old Woman Creek wetland in Ohio, USA - Methanotroph_Enrichment_5 (SPAdes) (version 2) | ecosystem: Environmental > Terrestrial > Soil > Wetlands...
CGATAAATGCAGTGCGAAACAAGTTATTGAGCAGGATAGTTGCAGTGGTTCACAGGCGAACACCTTATGTGCAACTACAAGTAGCTGCATAAAAAAATATTAAAAATAATTTGGTGATATCATAGATGTCGAAACTGTATTGCTTGCAATGGCGCACTGTCAGACGAAGACAGACGAGTCTGCCGTGATAAAATTAATAAGTTGCCTATCGCTCCACCGTCAACCACGAGCCATTAAAATAACACAAAGTTATGGGCTGGCCAATATTTCATCTTCAATTATTTTTTTATTCCTTTTAAATTTTATTAATGCACCAAAGGAATTTATTAGATTAACGCTTCCAATCAAAATTTTATTTTCTTCGAAAATTATAGTTATTTGTTCAGTCGATAAAATCTTTGAAATTATTATTGTAAAATATTTCTTGTTATTATATTCTATTCTCCATTTGTTGGAGGATGCTGTATTAACTAATATCTCACGGAGCCTTGCAGTGTCTTTGTCTGTTCGAATCTCTCGAAGACTTAATATGTATCTTAATCTCAGCCATAAAATAGCAGCAATTGTCAGTGCACCTATTTCTAAAGTTAAATCATCAACGGTCACATAATGCGAATTTTTTATGCGTCCAGCGAAATGAATATAGTCAAATATTAATGGACAAAAAGCCATTGCTAAAAAGCCATAGACTAATCCATAATGATAAAATTTATCAAGAGGCTCAAGTTGAATTCGTCTTTTATTTTTAGCGATATTTACTTGTTTATCTGTCATAATTGGCTTGCCCATAACTTATATGTTGTTGTAATGAAACAATACCTGCAATAGTTGCTATGTTATGCAGTTCCGTTATTTCAGTATCTATTCTTTCACCAATTTCTTTACTGCAATCCCATTTTCATTTTTTACTTTTACAAAATACATTCCTCTTGCAAAGGCTGAAATATCAAAAGTTGTATTGTTTTCAGCTGAGATAAGATTTTTTATAATTTGTCCTTCGATATTTAAAATTTGAATTTCTGAATTTGGTGAAAATTCGATATAAAGCAAGTCTGTTGCCGGATTAGGGTAAATATCAATATCATTTAATTTGTCTAATTCTGTAATTCCCATTATTTCTGATAAGGAGCGTTTCCATACTCCAGAATGATAACCTGTTCCTGCATAAAGATATGATCCGCTGACGAGCAATGCTGATATTGGTTCATTTGGTAAGCCATTGCTTATATCAGTCCAACTAGTATCATGAAATGATGATAAAAAAACTTTACCATTATTTAATCCAACAAAAACATTAGTATCGTTTATTAATATGGAATATACATTATAATAACCTGCAGAATGATCTGTTGTTTCGGTGATCCAAGTTGTTCCACCGTCATTTGATTTGTAAATAATATTACTATAACCGCAGACAAAAATATTCGAATCACTTACGGCCAGTTTCTTAGCAGCGAAAAAATTTAATATCTCGGTAAATGTTGAATCGCCAGATGCCTTTTTAAATACTCCGGATAATCCACCACTGCCGGATTGCCACTCACTTACTGCGAATAGGTCAGACCCGTTGGAAGCCAGTGCAGTCAAATAATCAAAATTATCTGTAGAGTTAAGTGTCCAGTTTGTGCCATTATTTGTTGACAGAAATAACTGGAAGCACCCTGCATAAATATTGCTTCCAATTACGGTCATCGCTGAAATATTATGTGAAGTAAGGCCGGAGTCTACCGCTACCCAGCTAGAGTCCGAGTTTGTTAACAGAAAAACTCCATCGCCTGTACCTGCAAAAACATTATTTCCGCAAGTTGCCATAGCGTTTATATACGGGGCTGTAAGTCCTGAATCCACTGCAACCCATATCGTGTCAGTGTTCTCTGAGTAGAAAACTCCATTACCCGTTGTTCCAGAAAAAATTGTAGTGCCTCTTGCAGTAAAACAATGAATTGATTTGCCGCCCATACCAGCAAACTGCCATTGTGCATTTACAAAATTTGTCAAACATGTTATTGCAATAAAAAATAATATTTTTTTCATAGATTTTCCTTATCTATTTATTGCACATTGTTCCATTGTAAAACTCGAGCCATTGAAGCATTATAATACTAACCACTGGGTTCGGAAAAAATTATTTCAACCTGATAATTTTCTTAAATACTTTTTCTTTTGAAGTGATGAACTCCATATAATAAATGCCTTCTGCATTCGTAAATTTGTCAGCATTCAGAACAACAGTATGAACTCCTGCTGATAAATTGTTTTCATCCAGGAGAATTACTTTACGTCCAAGCATATCATAAATATTAATCTCGAAATTAGTTGCTTCATAAAGTGTAAAAGAAATAGTGATATTATCATTGAAAGGATTTGGATAAATATTAAATTGTTCCTGGGAATAATTATTAATATTAGTCGCAATATCCGTAACCTGATTAACAGGATTGTTGGCAGAGACACTTGTGTTATAATGCTCGTTTCCTCCATTACCATTGTATTCACATGTCATAATCCTGTATATGGTTGCGGGCTGAAGTCCGGTAACGAGAAGGTTTGTATTATATCCATTATAAACACAATACCATCCGGTGGTACCAATCTGATCGCCAAGTCCAAAAATAGAATTCGAAACATAGGTGGTATTATTTACTGGGAAAGCAGTTCCACTGCTGGCTTGTATAACGAATATAGCAGTTTTCCCTTTTGCTCCACTTGTCCATGATACATTAAATGATGAATCTGTAACATTACTAATGATAATATTGAAGGCTTGCGTGAGAGGTGCAAAGTTTACAGAAATAATATTTGATGAATCGGAAATGCATCCATTTTGATTCGTAATTACAAAATAGTTTCCCGGAGCAGTAACAACTAAATCCTGATTATTTTCTCCAATTAAAATTCCATTTTGGTCATACCATTGATTTCCTGTTAATGAATTTGAGTATAAAGTATCTGCATTCTGTGTAATAACAGGAGTAGTCGGGATTGGATTTGTTATAATATTAATTGTTGCACGAGGTCCTTCACAACCACTGACCGTTTGCGATACATAATAAGAAGAAGTACCAACAATACTTGTAGAAGGAGTGGGAGCAATGCTGCTGCCTGTTCCACCAGTTGATGTTGTGTACCATAATAAATTTGTTCCAGTTGCAGAGAGCTGAGATGCTATGGCGTTTTGACAATATGCAACAGGTGTTGTGACTGCTGGTGCGGAAGGCAAAGCGATTACATCAACATTAATAGTTGCGCGAGGTCCTTCACAACCACTGACCGTTTGCGATATATAATAAGAAGTAGTGCCAACAATACTTGTAGAAGGAGTAGGAGCAGTGCTGCTGCCCGTTCCACCTGTTGATGAAGTATACCATAATAAATTAGTTCCGGTTGCGGAAAGTGGTGAAGCTGTAGCATTTTGGCAATAAGATATCGGTGATGTAATTACTGGAGCAGAAGGCGCTGTATTCACAACAATTGCCAATAACGACGAGGTTCCATCACCGCATGAACTATGACCTTTTACAGTAATATTTCCAGATAGAGCCGAATAGCCGTAATCAACAGTTATGCTGTTTGTAATACTTGTACCCGTGGCTCCGCTTGGCAGCGTCCAGATGTAAGATGTAGCATTTGTAATTGCTGGTATCGAATAAACAACTCCTGTCTGTCCTTGACAAATTGTTGTTGAACCAGAAATTATGCCTGCATTAGCAGGAATTGAATCTACAGTTATTGGTAATATCGAAGAGACGCCAACACCACAGGTATTATTGCCATAAACACTAATGTTTCCGGATACTGCAGATGATCCAAAATCAACAGTAATGCTATTTGTGCTGCTTGAACCGGATGCTCCCACTGGTAGACTCCAAATATATGTGGTGGCATCATTTATAGCAGGTACAGTATATACTACAGAGTTTTGTCCTTGGCAAACATTTGTATTTCCTGATATTGTTCCTGCATTTGAAGGTAACGGATTTATCGTAATTGCTAGCAACGAAGGGACTCCATCTCCGCAAGAATTATGTCCTTTTACTGTAATGTCACCTGATAATGCAGAAGTACCAAAATCAACAGTAATGCTGTTGGTGCTGCTTGTTCCTGTTACACCACCTGGTAATGTCCAAACATATGAAGTGGCGTCAGTTATTGCAGGCACAGTATATGTAACTGCATTTTGACCCTGGCAAACATTTGTGATTCCTGAAATAACTCCTGCTCCTGAAGGTAGCAGATTAACAGCAATGGCTTTTGAGGAAGCTGTGCCATTTCCACAAATACTGTTTCCATAAACTGAAATATTTCCCGCAACAGCGGATAATCCATAATTCAAAGTGATGCTGTTCGTAGTGCTTGTTCCTGTGGCTCCTGAAGGCAGTGACCAAATATATGTTGTAGCATTTGCAATGGCAGCAACAGAATATACAACTCCTGTCTGTCCCTGGCAAACTGTTGCAGATCCTGTTATAGTTCCGGCTGCTGAAGGAATTGTCTTTACTGTTATTGCCAGTGACGCCGCTGTTCCATTGCCACAGCCATTAGTTCCTTTTACAGTAATATTCCCGGAAACCGCAGTGGCGCTGTAATTAACCATGATGGTGTCTGCAGTACTTGTGCCTGTTGCACCGGTTGGTAAGGTCCAGGTATAAGATACTGCGTTTGCAATTGGTGGAACTGAATACAATACTCCGGATTGTCCTTTGCAAACTGTATTTATTCCAGAGATTGCTCCCGCTGCACTTGGCAATGTGTTCACTGTAACCGGTAATATCGCAAGTGATCCTTCTCCGCAACCATTGATAGCTTTGACAGTAATATTACCTGAAATTGCAGAAGTACCATATGTTACCCTTGAGCTGGTATCGGTCCCTGTTGATCTCCACGCACCCGTAGGGTATGTCCAAATATAAGAAGTTGCATTTGGCACTCGGTTTATTGTATAATAAACTCCAGACTGGTTCTGGCATACCGTTGTCAGTCCGAAAATTGTATCCACAGGACCAGGGATACCGGGACTTACATTAATATAATTTGTCATTACCAAACTATCGCTGGATGTAGCATTATTCGCTTTCAGCTTAACAGTAAAAATTCCTGTAGAATCATATATATGTGTCGGGTTCGTTTGGGATGAGGTGCTGCCATCTCCAAAATCCCAAAGATATGATGTTGCATTTAAACTATTATTGGTAAAGGTCACCGTATCATCTTTACATATCACTGTTGAATTCGCATCAAAAAATGCATGTAAATGTGTTGTAGGAATTACGAAAACTGTAAATTCTATATATTGCCCGCATATATTATCGCAAGGTATCCCTGTTGAGTATGGCGGATTACCACTGGTATATAATCTAAATCTAAGTGGTGCATTGCAAACAACTCCTGTCAATGGGGCTGACAAACCAAGAGTAATAGTAGGAGAACCACTAATCGTACCTGACCATAATTCTTCATTCGTGTCATTAAAATCACCATCGTTGTTAAAATCAATCCATGCTCTGCACCCTCCGGCTGTTTGCAAAAACATAGTGTAGTTTGAATCTTGCTTAAGGTATAATTGATTTGTACAGGTGTAATCATGATAAAATCCAGAGCTTCCCGGATAAACATGTGAGCCTGCAGCCTGAAAGGAACTGAAATAAGCACGGGTGCATGAACCACCGTAGGAAGTGGGATTACAAACAGCAGTAATAGGAACCAAAGGATTATTTATAGTTATATTTTGGATAATGGTATCTACCCCGTATGAATTATAAGCTATTAATTTAACCGGGTAAATTCCCGAAGCAGTATAAATGTGAGAAGGGTTCATCAATGTGGAAGTATAGGTATCACCAAAATCCCAAAAATATGAAGATGAATTATAAGAAGTATTTGCGAAAACAACTGTTGTGTTGCAAACTACCGTTTGGCTTGACGTAAAACTAGCACCAGGTGCCGTATTATCAGTAAAAATTGTTACAGCATAATCTTCTGCCTGTCCGCTATAATTCTGGCAAGTGAGAGCATTTGTTATTTGAGAATATGAACTACAGGATGATACTCTCATTCTTACTGTGGGATTTAATATAGCCAGTGAAGGAATTGTAACATTCGTGGTAAATATTTTGCTGGCATTGGATGCACCAGAGCATACCAGCTCACTGGGGCTGTCATATACACCGTCATTATCGTAATCAAGCCACACGGCTACGCTTTCGCCTCCATTTGCAGTGGTTATGGTAAGAGGATAAACCCTCCCCATATAAACGCTGGTATAACGGCAGCAGCTATAGTCAAAATAGTTGCTCAATAATATTGTTGAGGTATTATTGATGGAACCGAAGGATACATTCATGATACCATAAGTTCCGTTATAGTTGTAGGAAGGAGTGCAGGCGGCAACAAGGCTTCCGCTTTTGAGATAAATTGTTTTATAATTTATGATGGAATCGCTGAAACACGAATTGGATTTCTTTGCAATGATATTATAGGTGGTAGTTGCGGTAACACCAGAGCCTGAAGAAAAAGTAAGTGTTCCTCCATTTCCGGTTTGAACAGTTCCCACGTTTGTAAAGCCTTTCCGCAGCTGGTAGGTTGCGCCACTTTGCGAAAGCGGCACGGATAAACTTACATAATTTCCGCTGCATACAGTATCTGTTGATGAAGTGATACTGAAATTGCTCAGGGGATGCCCGGTAACATTTACCGTTACCGAGGCTGTATCCGACCCGTACGCATTATGAACGATCATTGATACTGTATGCGATCCGGTAGAATAAATTCTCACACCTGAATTGTACTGGGTGCTGAATGGACTTCCATCTAACTGCCATTGATATGTATATCCTGATAGAGGAGTGGTTGAATTTATAAAGGTAATGGAATCGCCTAAACAAATATTGGGATTTCCGCCTTGTATGGCAATTATACCTATTGGAATCGAATGGCAGCCTGGCAGATTATTTGTTTTGATAACATATCCGGCATTACCAACAGCGTATCCCTGGTTAGCAGTTAAAAAATCAAGCATATTGATTTCTTGGTAACTGCCAGGTAAAATACATTTTTCCCAATATTGCCCGCCGGTCTTTGAGATATATAAACCATCACTACCGGCCGCCAGGACAGTGTCTTTATTAATTGCATATAATACTCCATTGAAAGTAGATGGTGCTGAAAGGGTAGTATATGTTGCCCCATAGTCTGTTGATTTTACCATAAAATGGTTTGTGGCACTGCCAACATAAATCACATTCTTTTGTCCACTTATTGTTAAAAATCCACCAGTAATAGCTGTAGGATTCCAGCTTGTTCCTCTATCCGTGGATTTAAGAATTAGTCCATTCCCGACAGCAAAAACAGTATCGGCCGATAAAAACTTAACATCACATATTGTAATAGCTGTTCCTGAATTTACAAAGCTCCAGCTATTCCCTGAATTAGAACTGACAGCAATACGACCATTATTACCAACAGCAACACAATTTGAACCAAAAACATCAAGGGCTTTCAAATAGCGCGGCAATGAGACAGAAGTATTTTGACTGGTTAAATTCCAGGTTACACCTCCATTACCTGTAGTATATATAACCTCTGTATTGCCCAGTGAATAGAAGCCAGTCATGATTGCATTGGAAGAACCAGTTAGCGCTAAATCCCAAACATTTATCGGGGCAATGGTCAGATTGTTATTGTCTTTTAAAGGGTTAAGCAGGCTCCATGAGCTGCCTCCGTTCGTCGTTTTTGCAATATGTCCATAGGATCCGATCCACACGTCGTTTGCGGAATAATAATCCACAGAATATAGATCATCCACGGTTCCCGGGTTTACAGTGCTCCACTGTGAAAATAATTTCCCAGTACTCAACGTTACAAGGAAAATAAAAAGTAAAAAGTGTTTTATCATGAAAATGATATTAAAGATTAAACTCTTGGGTAATTGAATTAAATGAATTCAATTATTTAGTGAAAGCAAAATTGCTTATTCATAAAAAGCTAAGCACCAAATTTAAGCAATGAATTTTTAGAAAGCAAGTTAATAGCCATTTTTTGCTATTAAGGTTTGAGTTGTAAATCGTCAGCAAAATGTTTACCAGTAAATGAATCATTTTAATGGTGCACTTTGGCCAGACGACTTAAAGTATAAAAACAGTAGAAATATAAAAAATATACCGAGAGGGTGTGAAAAACTATTCTCACTATTCTTTAATCATATTTTACTGTTATGGCAGTAAAAAAACCACTTAACTACATAAATACATCAGTTTTTAGTGTAATACTAAATAAATTACTGTTTTGGCGGTAAATTATTCAAAATTACTTGACTCGTATTTGAAAATGTATTATTTTTGCTGCTAAAACAGTAAATATGTTAGATCCGGAAACTTTATCTATAATAATTAAAAAGCACCGCAAAGCAGCTGGCCTTAGCCAGGTTCAGCTGGCAGAACTTGCTGGTGTTGGAAAGACTGTAGTCTTTGATCTTGAAAAAGGCAAGGAAACAGTGCAGCTTAATACTTTGCTGAAAATATTTAAAGTATTAAATATAAAAGTACAACTGCAAAGTCAATTGATGAATAAAATCTTAAACAGCAATGAAAACAGCTAAAGTATATGTGTGCGGAAATGAAGCCGGGCAGCTTTTTGAAATAAAGCCTGGAAAAGAATATCTCTTTGAATATAATAATGAATATGCAGGATTGCCTGTTTCACTGACTATGCCGGTTAGTGGCAAAGCATTTTCATTTGACCATTTTCCTCCTTTCTTTGATGGTCTGTTACCAGAAGGGCACCAACTGGAAGGTCTGTTAAAACAGGGCAAGGTTGACAGGAATGATCTCTTCTCGCAATTAATACTTGTAGGAAATGATACAGTAGGGGCAGTAACTGTGAAGGAGGTTTCATTATGAAGCGTTGTCCGATAACATATGAGCCCTGCGGTAAATCCCTGTACAGCGAAAAAGGGTTAAAGCTTCTGTCTCAGAATCTGGATAGTCTGAAATTGTTGTCATACACTGCTGCTGAGCAAAGGTCGGAAGCAATGGCGAGAGCGACAAAACTTTCTATCCAGGGAGTACAGCCCAAGCTCAGTGCTATATTGAATATTAAGGATAGAAAATTTGAATTAGTTGATAATGGAGGAAAATATATTTTAAAACCACAGCATCATATTTATAAGCAGCTCCCGGAAAATGAAGATGTGACTATGAGGATGGCAAAGGCCGCAGGTATTGATGTTCCGCTTCATGGAATGATCTGGTCAAAAGATAAATCCTTGACATATTTTATTAAACGTTTTGACAGGGCAGGGCATAAGGACAAAATTCCTGTTGAAGATTTTGCACAATTGGCGGGATTTTCAAGGGATACGAAGTATAATTATTCCATGGAAAAACTTGTCGAACTTATCGATGAATACTGTACATTTCCAGTTTTGGAGAAAGCAAAACTTTTTAAATTAGTTTTATTTGATTTCCTGACTGGCAATGAAGACATGCATTTGAAGAATTTTTCAGTTATCAGAAATAATGATAAAATTGAATTATCTCCTGCTTATGATCTTTTAAATTCCACCATTGTATTAAAAGGGGATATTGAAGAAATTGCATTACCAATAGCAGGGAAAAAGAAAAAACTTACCAGGAAAATTCTTATTGATTATTTCGGAAAAGAACGCTGTAGCCTCCCTGATAAAGTTGTGGAAAGTAGTATCAAGGCATTAAGCCATGCAAAAGAAACATGGTTTGCATTGCTTGCAAGTTGTTTTCTTTCATCTGAATTTAAAGAAAAATATACAGCTTTACTTGAAAGCCGTTTAAAGATTCTGAATTTGTAATAACAGTGGCTAAAGCAATGCAAGAAAGGTATATGGAGATTATTTCAGAAAGGGCAGGGCCGTTGCATTTGAAAAAGAATTGACTAAAATTACAGGTAGTAATACAACTTACTGATCTTGTATTAAGATATAGGACGTATTATGTAAGTAATTTTTTTCTTGCTTTTTGTAAATCGTCAGCAAAATGTTTAACAGTGATGAATTAATTTAAATGGTGCACTTTGGTTTGATGACATACATCAATTTAACTTTTATTTTCGCTAATAGGTTCATCAGTATGATGATCTATTTTCTTTTCTTTACGCGCTTTTATAATTTTTCTGACAAAGTCAATTGAATAAAGAACTGCAAGGATTAATAACAAGATCGCAATAATTGCATTATGTCGGCATTGCGCATGTAATACGAACGTAATTCATGTGTATTACACCAGTGTTGCATTTATATTACGCATGTGTTACATTTGTGTTACATCTGATTTATAACTATTTAGCAAATACAACAGAAAGGATTTACTGTCTCATTTAGAATAATTAAAATAACCATAGGATTAAGTATTTGAGAGGGCTGCTTTTATTAAAAGGTCATCTCAATTTTCTTATACTTCAAACCCAAAAACTTTCGTCAATGCATCCTTTCTAATAACATTGTCATTATTCTTAGGAAAGAAACCTTTATTGCAATCTTCAGCGAACCCAAACCATTCGGCAAACCTATCAAACGAACGCAAAATATAACAATACGTAAATTCTTCTTCGGGTGTAATGTCATCGTGTAATGAAATCATATGAATAAAGTTCGGAAATGCCTTCAAAAACTTATCTGAATAAAATTGCTTAGTCCGTTTTGTTGTTCCGAATTTATAAAGCAAAAACATTGTAAATCCCCATCCAAACTGCCCGACCTGTAAATCAGTATAACCATCGTTAGATGCCCAGTTGAATTCAGTGGTATAGCTTTTAAGAACTTTCAGAAAAAAATCTATTCTCTTTTCAGTCTTCAAAAACATCATTCCTTGCTGGGTCAATAATAAATTTCCTTTAACCTTCTTTAAAAGCTTTGCAACTCTTGCTGCATGATGAGCAGTCATTATCGAAGGAACATCAGTTGCTTTGTTTAATTTTGAAAGACCAGCTTCAATAAAATCTTCAGGGATAAACTTATATTCATACAATTCATATAAAACTTTTTTGGGTAATTCTCCACGAGATGTCAGCTTCATTGAATCTTCACGCTGAACAATTTTCAGCAACTCTTCTGTAAGCCTGAAAAAAGGAATAGCATTCAACGTGTCATCATCAATTGTTGCATTTATTTTAAGAGGTGAAGTATTGTCGAAAGGACTGTACAATAAATTACGGATTTCATTTGTAGACATTCCGCAAAAATCATCAAGCGGCTTGTTTTCAAACAAAACTCTTAATGGTTCAAACTTGGGCTCATCATAAAAATCCATGGTAATATTTTTTTTCTTGTTTACAAATATCAAAATTATTTTAAAGCATTGCTATAAATTCGAATTTAAAATGGTGAATAAAAATTGGTAAATCATTTTTTTCATAAAATCCTTGCGTTGGCTATTCTATCGCCTTATATTGTATTATGTTTTTTGATTAAAATTTCGTCATTAAAAAATTTACTTATGAAACAAATTATACTTATTCCCATTGTTCATCGTGATGAAAGGCGGTTGCTGGTGAAATTTGATTACGATTCTGAACTTGTAGGAATTATAAGAAAAGTTGAAGGTTCTACTTTCAGCAATACAAATAAAAGTTGGCATGTTCCGAATAATCCGGAAAAACTAAAAGAATTATTTCGTGTATTCAAAGGTTTTGCATCAGTTGATACAACAGCCATTTTTGATAAAATTCCATTTCTGACTGAGAAAAAACCTGTAATAAAATTAGCACCTGGCAACTATGAAAATAATTCGGAAATGGGAGTTCAGAAGGCAGAAGTAAAAGTTAAACCTGGGAAAGAGGAGGAAAAGAATAATGCAGGCAGCCTGCCAAATGGCAAGACAGATAAGCAGCAGCAGGAAGCAGTTGATAAAGAGAAATTTGAAGGTGAGCCATTGTTTGATCCATTTAGAAAAGGTCGAATTGTTTTAATGAACATTATTGATGAAAAAAAAATTATTCTGCATTTTCCTTTTGCGAAAGCTCACGTTGCTAAAATGAAAACCATACCATATTTCTTTTGGCATCCGGAAGAAAAGTATTGGTCATTCCCTTACACTCCAAAAATTAAATCGGAAATTGAAAATTACTTTGCTCAGTTTGGATTTGAAATAGAGTGCACTTTCAGAAAATCGAGAAACAAGGAAGTAAAGGAAAAGAAGAATTATTTAAACGACAGAAAAGTACCTGAAGAGTATATAAATATGCTCAAAACAAAAAGGTATAGTTCAAATACCATTGATACCTATCGAAAAGTTTTTACTGATTATATAAACTATTTTAAAACAAAGGAACTTGATGAAATTACAGATCAGGAAATTAAAGATTACCTTTTATATTTGGTAGATAAAAGAAAGATATCCGCTTCATTGCAGAACCAGGTAATAAACGGCATTAAATTTTATTATGAGAAGGTTTTGAAGCTTGATAAGCTTCCTTACATAAATATTGACCGCCCATTTAAAGAAAAGACACTACCAACTGTTCTTAGCGAAGAAGAAATACAAAATATAATAAACAGCATTGATAACCTGAAACATAAAGCAGTAATATTAACCTTGTACTCGGCAGGATTACGAATAGGTGAATTGCTAAATTTGAAGATGCCTGATATTGACAGTAAAAGAAACGCAGTAATTATTAAAGGAGCTAAAGGGAAAAAAGACAGATATAGTTTGCTATCGGAGAAATTATTAATATATTTGAGACAGTATTATCAGATGTATAAACCACAAAATTGGCTATTCGAAGGTCAATCGGGCGAACAATATAGTTATGAAAGTTGTTACAATATTTTAAGGACTGCCTGCAAAAAAGTAAATATAAAGAAGAAAATAGGCTTACATACATTAAGGCACAGTTTTGCAACACATATACTTGAAAGAGGAGGTGATTTAAGGTACATACAGGTGTTGCTAGGTCATAGTTCACCTAAAACAACTGCAATTTACACACATATTACGAGTAAAGGAATGGGAGATATTAAAAGTCCGCTTGATAATTTGGAAATATGAACCATTAAAATTTTCCCGGGCGCATTATTATTTTATTGAATTGGAAATGAAAAAACAGAAAACGTTAATTAACATAATATCAATACTTTATTTTAACAAAAACGGATTACTGTAACTCAAAAAACTAAAGCAGATATTACTTCAATTAAGTAACACATACGTTATGTGGCATTTTATTATAAAAGATGGAATCAAAAAAAACTCTTAAGAAATTTTTCGACTCAAATAAAGAAAAATTTGAATACATAGACATGTTTGAAAAGAATAAGAACTTCTTTAATGAATTACTGAAAAATGGACATGTTGAGGATTTTGATTTTGCCATTTCAGTTAAAATATTCAAATATGCTGACCCTTTAAACCAAACAGGTCATTATAAAAAAGCATTATCAATTCTTTACGAGATTGAGAATGATTTAGAAAAATTTAAAGGACAATTCAAATGGTATAAAATGTATTCCGAACATACTACATTCTTAAAAGGAGTCTGTTTAGGTAGATTAAAAAGATATCGTGAATCTAATGTAGAATTTAAAAAGATTTTGGAATTAAATCAAAACAATGACAGATATAAAGAATGGTATAAATCAAATATGACTTCACAAATAAATGAGATTTTGAACACAATAGCATTAGTAGGTCTTATTTTGTTTATTATTCTTATTATAACTGATTTTACAGGACCGAAAATTGAAAATAAAACAATCAAATATATTATAATGATTGTAGCATTTATTGCAGTGACATTGACATATATTTTAGGGAAAATCATAAATAGAAAAAGTATTAAAATAAATAAAAACGCCACATAACTTTGTATTGCTTCAATGGCTTGTGGTTGAAGGGTTTCAGCGGTGCAACTTAAAATTATTATTTCGGCAGACTCGTCTGTCATCGCCTGACAGTCCGCCATTGCAAGCAATACAGTTTCGTTACCAACCATTTTAAAAATAGATTTATGACCTATGACTTTGATTTCACCGAGGTAATGAAAACTAAATCTGATAGCGACTTAGTTGAGATCGTAACTAAATTGCGAGACGATTATCAGCTCGATGCTATAGTGGCTGCAGAGACTGAATTAAAAATTAGAAATATTTCACCTGACAACATTGAGCATTTAAAAAGTGAGATAGAACAAAAGCATAATAAAAAATCTCAAAACGAAATTGACAATGATGAGGGTATTCAAAGGATATATTCTAAGAGAGCTATTTTTGTTTTTTCTATTTTATTTACAACTATATTTGGTGGAGTGCTGTTAATGCAAAATCATAAAGACACTGGAAATAAAAAAATAGCAAATCAAGTATTGACATTCTCAATTTTATATACAATCATAGCTATCATTATCCTTTATGAATTAAATGCAAACAAGCATCTTGGTATGACTTATTTAGTAAATGCTGTTGGTGCAATATTTCTTACCGAATTATTTTATTCAAAATATTTTCCGATAGACAAATATTTTGCATATAAAAAGATATGGAAACCATTGATAATTTCAATTATTATAGTTACAGTTCCATTTCTATTAGGCGTACTTTATAGCATTAGACATTAACATGATAAATAAAGATAATAAAACGGTTGGTAACTATGTGTTTTTGTAATGGCTCGTGGTTGACGGTAGAGCAATTGGCAACTTATTTTTTTTATCACGGCTGACTCGTCCGACTCCGTCTGACAGTCCGCCATTCAAAAAAACACAGGCTCGTTATATGGCACTTTTACAGTTGACATTTTAGAAATAAATTTATGACAAAAAAATTTATTAGTACTCCTGAGACAATAAATGGTAAAAAAATTGAAAGAGAATTTTTGATTCCTGACGTTTTTGAGAATAGAGACAAATTTGTTGGAATAGAAAGTAAAAAAACCTTTGACACAGGTGTTGTTGTTTTTACTGGTGTTGACTTAGACGAAGACGAAGTCTTACAAAGACTTCAAGTATATCACTCGATAGACAGTTCGCAAAAAGACACTTACAAAGACACTTTTAGAAAATATTTGACGCAAATAAAAGAAATAAAGGTTGGTTGTATTGTGGAGTTTGCAGAAGATTTTAAATTAATTGAGAAAGGTTTGTATTTAAGTTCTAGCAAATTTGGTGATTGAAACAGCTATGATATTAAAATTATTTTAAAATTGAGACAGTAGAGCAATGTGGATATTTCATCAATCATGAGACAGATTAAAAAAGCGCCATATAACTTTGTGTTATTTTAATGGCTTGTGGTTGACGGTGGAGCGATGGGCAACTTATTTATTTTATCACGGCAGACTCGTCCGACTTCGTCTGACAGTCCGCCACTCAAAATAACACACGTTCGTTATGGCCAATAAAAAAAATGATACACTATGAAAGCAAAGACAAGTTTTACTCAGGTGATTTCTTATCCGATTATAATTCTTATTTTATTTTCAATCCAGACAAATGGGTTTTCACAATTAGTTGCAAATGCTGGCTCTGATATAAATTTATGTGCAATAAATAGTGTTGGAATTGGAGGAAGTCCGACTGCTTCTGGAGGTACTCCTCCATATACTTATTTATGGTCTCCATCTACTGGATTATCATCTACGACGGTAGCTAATCCAACAGCTACACCAATATCTACAACTACATATACGGTGATTGTTTATGATAATAATAGTATGACTGCAACTGATGCAATAGTTATTACTATAAACTCTGCTCCAACATTGACTGCTTTTCCGACAAACCCAATTATTTGTATTGGTGACTCAGTATCACTTACAGCATCAGGGGCAATTACATATTCATGGGCTCCAGCAACTGGTTTATCTTCATCAACTGGATCTACTGTTTTTGCACATCCTTCTACGACGACTACTTATACGGTAACTGGCGTAGATGTGACAGGATGTACTGGTTCAACTTCAGTAACAGTAGATGTCATGACTTGCGCTGGACTTAATGAAAATCAAGATTCGCAAAATATTCAGATACTACAAGATCTTGACAAGAACAAAATCCTAATTACAATTTATGACGAATCAATTCTTGTTAATTCAGTTGCAGAGGTCTACGACATTACTGGACAATTATTAATGCGTTTGCCATTACGATTTTATAAAACAGAGATTGACATCGATAGATTTATGAAAGGAATATGTATCTTTAAAATTAATAACGAGAATCGATCATTTACAAAAAAAATAATTATTGAATGAGTTTTTTACTGGCCATAACTTTGTATTGCTCCAATGGCTTGTGGTTGAAGGGTTTCATCGGTGCAACTTAAAATTATTATTTCGGCAGATTCGTCTGTATTCTCCTGATAGTCCGCCATTGCAAGCAATACAGTTTCGTTAAGCACAAGTAATAGAAAAAATATTAACAACATGAAATTTCCTCTGACAATTATATTTCTTCTTATTACTTCCCTTCTTTTTGCTCAACAAAATCTTGTTCCGAATCCGAGTTTTGAAGATTCCCTTGGCTGCCCAAATGGGTCATCTCAATTATATAAAACAACATATTGGCAAGAAGGATATGGGTCTGTAGATTATTTTAGAAGTTGTGGAACAAATGGATATAGCATACCTATAAATAAATGTGGAGGGGAAGCGGCTCATTCAGGAACAGCATATATAGGTATTGCATCTTTTGCTGTTGGAGTTCACAATGGACGAGAATTTGTTGAAGTTGAGTTGATAGATAGTCTAATAGCTAATAAAAATTACATTGTTGAGTTTTATTTAAGTTTAGCAGATAGCATGCAGTATACTATATGGAATATTGGTGCTTACATTTCTACAAACGGTGTTTATGGAAATGCCCTTTCCCAAATATTAGCTTATGTGCCACAAGTGACTAATTCCCCCGGCAATTATATAACGAACAAAACCGGATGGACTGAAATTAGAGATACTTTTATTTCTACGGGTGGAGAGAAATTCATAACTATTGGAAATTTTGATGATGATTCTGTGATAGATACTTTGTATGTTGGTGGTTCTTCTAACTCTGGGCCTTACGACTGGAGCGAAGCATATTATTATTTAGATGATGTATCGGTATATGAGGATACAACTGTAGGACTAAATGAAAATATTCTTAATTATAATTCTATAAATATTTTCCCCAATCCAACGACAAATGAATTAACTTTAGACTTTACTTTGATAGATAAATATTTTTTTGAATTATACAATGTAATTGGAGCAAAAAGAATGGCTGTGACTCTTGACAGTGGCTCGCAGACAAAAATAATTGACTTGACTGACATTGACAACGGAGTTTATTTTTATTCAGTGGTTGACAGGAACGATAACCGCATCAAGACAGGTAAGTTGATAATAATAAAATGAGAAATATATTACCAGTGCTTAACTTTGTGTTACATCAATGGCTCGTGGTTGACGGGTTTCAGCGGTGCAACCTAAAATTATTATCACGGCAGACTCGTCTGTCTTCGCCTGACAGTCCGCCACTGAAAGTAACACACGTTCGTTAGCGGCAACCAATAAAAAAATATACTGATGAAATATCTAATTTCAATAATATCAATATTAATTTGCTTTCATCTTCCAGCAATCGGACAGACACAAAAAGTATATCCGAGAAATGAGATATCTAAAGATAGTTCATTAGTTGATTTTGTCAGCAAATTAAAAAATGCGATAGATAGGAAGGATAAAGAATTTTTAATTGAGTCAATTGATTCCAATATTCGCTTATTTTCAGGAGTCAATGGTATTAAAGAATTTATTCGTAAATTTCAACCAGATAGTAGTAATTCATATATTTGGATGTACTTAAATAGACTGATTAATTTAGGTGGATATTTTTCTAATAATAATTCAGACACTTTGATTTTTATATTTCCTTATATTCATTCTGTGAATCCTGATGTTCAACCAAAATCAGGTGGTATGTGGATACCTGGTGTAATTACAGAAAAAAATGTATTAGTATATCAAGAACGTTCTTCAAAATCAAAAATTATTGACACGTTATCCTATGATATTGTTTCAATAATAACACCGCCTCAGTACATAGAAAATCCACTTTTCTACATTCCAGAATCAGCAATTAAAGGGTGGATTACTGAATGGGTTCGAATATCAACTCTTGACGAGACTGAAACAGGATTTGTTTATTGGGATAAAATTTGGAGTCCTTATGCGTATTCTTTATATTTGAATAAGATTAAGGGCCATTGGAAAATATATTGTCTGACACCAGAGATGTTTTGATAAATTGGCAGCCGCTAACTTTGTGTTATTTCAATGGCTCGTGGTTGACGGTGGAGCGAGGGGCAACTTATTTATTTTTTCACGGCAGACTCGTCCGACTCCGTCTGACAGTCCGCCATTCAAAATAACACAGTCGCGTTATAGGCAACAAAATATTTGACGAAATATACATGACATGAAAACATTTATCCTATTACAATTGTTTCTGACAATCTCCATACTTGGAATTTGCCAAAAGGACAGCATCAATGACAGTTATTTAAATTTAGCTTTGTTAAAAGTAGGTTATCATAATCATCATTTTAAATGTGGTGTTTTTAATTATTATAATAATTGTCCAAATTGCTCTAATGACACGCTACCTTTTAATGCTGGTATTGTTAATGGAAAAGGAAAAGATTTTTATAAATTGATTTTTAAAATCCAAAATACCAATGACACGATATTTAATGCTTTGTTTGTCTGGATGGGCTCTGGATGTATTATTTATCCTTTTGTCAATGATTGTTACGACACAACATGTTACTCACCATCACCATTTATTCCTACTACTAATCATGTTCCAAAGCCCAGTTACATAGACTATTTCAATCCAGGAGGAGGTAAAGTTATAAATGACACTATTTTTAAACAACGAGCTGATTCAGCATGGTACGCAATAGATTCATTGCTTGTAACAAATCTTTTTTCATCATATGATTTCAAAGTGGGAATTTTTGAATATGATCGTTCTTCAGGTGGAACAAATGGCAATCCAGACTGGATTGTTTTTCTTTATTATAATGATATTATTACAAAGACTACTGAAAATGAAAATTTGGTTAATGAGTTTAAACTTTACCCAAACCCAGCATCAGACAAATTAGTATTATCTTTTCCAAAAGATCTAAAAAATAATTTGATTTTGATTTACAATATGCAAGGACAATTATTACTTAAAAAAGAAATAAAAGATTTTAAAAATTCGTCAGACATTGATTTGAAAGACTTGACTGAAGGAATGTATATTTTAAAATTACAAAATAACAAATGTATTTTGACTTCAAAATTTGTAAAAGAATAAATTTTGCAGCCTATAACTTTGTGTTATTTTAATGGCTTGTGGTTGACGGTGGAGCGATGGGGCAACTTATTTATTTTATCACGGCAGACTCGTCCGACTCCGTCTGACAGTCCGCCACTCAAAATAACACACGTTCGTTAGCAGTAATAGCCATGAAAGACCAACACGTAATATTTAAAATTGTAAATGACTTTGAGTCTATTAAGACAAAGAGAATAAAAGCAGTATTAATAATATCTATTATAATGTTATTAATTGGACTCCCGACTCTGAATTACTATTTTAAAAATGAAACGATTAATCAATCATTTGCTATAATTGCATTCATATCTATAATTATTTCTGGGTTTAGCTATTACCTAAGTAATAAGACGAAGACAATTGGGAAAATAATGCTGACAGAGACATTAATATCAGGTGACAGAGACGGACAAAGCTTTTCAGAAACATTATCTAATATTGCCCAACTTGACATTAAATTTACTGGCTTTGAAGGAGAATCAACTTATCATTATAGCTCTTTTCATTCAAGAAGTGGTAATGAAAACTATTTGACAATTGCTACAAAGACAGGTAAAGCGACTTACCAATTATATATTGAAAATGAAATGCAAGTTAATATCCTCAAAAGACTACTAATACATTATAAAGAAAATGGTATTCAAATTTGGACAAAAGATATTGGCTAAAACTGCTAACTATGTGTTATTTTAATGGCTCGTGGTTGACGGTGGAGCGATTAGCAATTTAATAATTATATCACGACAGACTCGTCCGACTCCGTCTGACAGTCCGCCATTCAAAAATAACACAGGCTCGTTAGCATTTATAATATAGAATGACAATAGGACTAAGAGATATAAAATTTAAACCAGTGATAGTATTGCTTTTCATTATTATTTGTTTATTAATGGCTGACGGTTTATACAGGATTCGCAAAAAATATGTAATAAAAACATACGAACAACATGCTGCTGACGGACTTGGTGGCAGTATTTTATATTTACAGAATGATGGTACGCTCGCTTGTATTTCTGGTTGTGACATTTGCAAAGACACTTTAATTAATGGAACATGGCAAAGAGAAAGTAATTTAATAATTTTAAAGTTTGGAAATGACACTGCATCTGAATCCTTAATTGATTATAATGACAGTTTAGTTGACCCAAAGACAGGTTTAGCTGTTTATTATGATGCGGCACTTTGGAGAGGATTGTAATATTAAGCTGAGAAAACATACCAGTGACAGGTGATATGAAAATTGAAAAAAAAGATATTACAAATGCTAACTTTGTATTGCTCCAATGGCTTGTGGTTGACGGGTTTCAGCAGTGCACCTCACAATTATTATTTCGGCGGACTCGTCCGACTTCGTCTGACAGTCCGCCATTGCAAGCAATACAGTTGCGTTACCTGCTATGCTTAAAGAACTATTAAAATAAAAACATGAGAAAGCTGACATTTTTTATTGTTACCGTTTTGTTTATTGCATGCAATAATAATCATAAAGACAAAATAGAGTTGACAAGACTTAGTGACAGTGCAAACTTTAAGAGCAAATACAACAGATACACTATCATTGAACTTGACAGTATAATAAGAAAAGACTCAACTGATGCAGATGCTTATTTTTTTAGAGGGTTTATTTATAAAAATAACGAATCAACTCAAGTTAAAGCTTACAATGACTTTGACAAATCTATAAGATTAGGATTAAAAAAAAGTGACGCTTATTATTATAGAGCAAAATTTCGTAATCATATTGAGTGGGGCTCTTCGTTAGATATTAAAGCTGTTTTGAAAGATTTAAATATGGCTTTAAAAATTGACAGTACCAATTCTAATGCATATTTTCAGAGAGCTGAATATACAATAGAATCTTTCGAAGACAGCATGAATAAAAAAAATCAAGATTTTGAAATAATTCCAAACATAATATACTTAAAAGCAATAAATGATTTAACTAAATCAATCAAATACAAAAACAATAATGCATCAGCCTATTTTATGAGAGCTAGATACTGGTGTGAGATTGGTGATAAAAGTGGATCTCATTCAGATTATAAAAAGGCTAAACAACTTAACTCTTCATTGATTGATGATTGTAAATAAAAAGAAAAAAGCACAAGCAGGTAACTTTGTGTTATTTTAATGGCTCGTGGTTGACGGTGGAGCAATTGGCAACTTATTTATTTTATCACGGCAGACTCGTCCGACTCCGTCTGACAGTCCGCCACTCAAAATAACACACGTTCGTTAGCAAACATTTTTTGATTATGAAAAAATTACTATTGACTTTATTTTTATTGACAGCAATAATTTTCGGTTGCAAAAAATATGACGAAGGACCCTCTTTTAGTTTTCGATCTGCAAAACATCGACTATATGGGACATTCAAACTAGTACAATATACTGTAAATGGCGTAGATTCATTAGACCATTATTATGACAGTCTTAGTTTATATTTTTGTTTTCGCAATGATGATGACAATCATCATGATTACTGTGATATGTTCGGTCGTAGACGAGATGGTGGTGCTAGTTATTTAAATTGGTCATGGGAATTAATAGATAAAAATAAAATTCTAAAAATTAAATCATCAGGAGGGAATCCAGATGGATGTAGTTCTGGGCCATTTAGAAACTATGTTTTACCCGAATGGATAATACTTCGTTTGACTAATAATGAGTTGAAAATGAAAACTACTTTTGATGGAAAAGAATATTTAATTGACCTTAATAAATTATAGAAAAAACGTTTGCTAACTTTGTGTTATTTTAATGGCTTGTGGTTGACGGTGGAGCGATGGGCAACTTATTTATTTTATCACGGCAGACTCGTCCGACTCCGTCTGACAGTCCGCCACTCAAAATAACACACGTTCGTTATGCCCAATAAAATGAGTATAGACAAATTTAAATTCATGAAAGAAAAACTTCTTATTATTTGCATCATTTTATTAGTATTATCTGCATGTAAAAAACAAGTTGACAAGGAAAGACCTGAGTTTATTGGAGATTGGTATGCGAAAATAATGGGTGACTACTTTGTTAATCTTAGTGTAGACTCTAATAGCTTTGCTAACTACATGATATATTGGCAAGGAAAAGACAATACTTATTCTGGACAAGCAAGAGCAAATGATCAACATTTCAAAATTGGGAGATTAAAATACTTTAAAATAATTGAGTACCCACACAAAATTGACACAACAATTGAGAAAATGTATGTTCCAGACGGATTTTCCGTTAAACTCGCTAATTGGAAGATGATACTTGATGGTATGAAGCCAGCATGGTTGCATGTTTCTGGCGAGTACACATATTATAAAGCAGACTATTGATTGACAAAAGACAAATTAATATTTTACAGGGCATAACTTTGTATTGCTCCAATGGCTTGTGGTTGATGGGTTTCAGCGGTTCAACTTAAAATCATTATTTCGGCAGACTCGTCTGTCTTCGCCTGACAGTCCGCCATTACAAGCAATACAGTTACGTTATGCGTTATAATATGAAAAAGACAATTGTAATTATATTTTTTTTGTTTTATAGTTTTTTGACTTTGTCTCAAAATTATTCATTGACATTGTATAAATCCTATGAACACCCAGAAATTACGACTGAAATTGCAAATAAAAGAATAATAAAACAAGAATACATAAATGGGAAACTAAAAATTGATGTTGCAACCATTGATGATTGTGCTACCCCAGATTCAGGTATTTGCACCATTAAAAACGACACAATTTATTTAGATTATTATACAAAGCCTTTGAATATTGTTGTTATAAAACAAAATGACTCAACAACAATAACTGAAGAACATTTTGCAAACATAGCATGTGATGTTTATTATGAAATGCAATATGAAATTTCAAAGATTGAAAACAAGGACTACAAAATATTTTTAAAAGGTGAACAGATAAAGATAAATGATAAAATTTATAAGCCCGCAACATATTTGACAATAAAATCGAAACACGGGACAAATGATTCAATAATAATATATGATGAAGATGGTTTTGTATACTCACGGACATATTACGATGACTGGACTGTGAAGCAACTTATCAAGAAAAAATACAATTATAAAAAGATATTTGAATATTTTCCTTCTGGTAAATTAAAAATGGAAAAAGAAATATTTTATTTTGACAGTGGCGAAATTGAAAAAGAAAATATCAAAGAATGGAACGAAAAGGGCAAATTATTAGGTAAGAAATAAATATTACAACGCATAACTTTGTGTTATTTTAATGGCTCGTGGTTGACGGTGGAGCGATTAGCAATTTATTAATTTTATCACGGCAGACTCGTCCGACTCCGTCTGACAGTCCGCCACTCAAAATAACACACGTTCGTTAGTGGCAAGTTATAGAAAAATGAAACAGACTCTAAATATATTTTTTATTTTGCTTTGCATTAATCTTAACGCACAAGACACATTGTACCTTAATGATTTGAAATCACTTCGATTTGAGAAATATGGTAATGCGATTATTCCAATTGCAAATTTCACTTTTAACTCTGACAAAAAAATTGTAATATTATCAGACTCTATAAATAATAAGGACATTGGATCATTTGTTTATACTAGTGACAATAAATATTACGAATTCAAATCAGGCGTGGGACAGACTTGTAAAATAAAATCATTAATTTATCAGTATTCAGACACAGTAATTACGACTGATCAATTAAAACATTTAGCAGATTCCGTTACACATAAACGAGGTATTGATTATTATTGCACAGAATATTTTGTAAACATTGGGAAAGATTTCTCAAAAGAATATTACGCAGATGAGATTTTTCCTGGAAAGTATTTCAGAATTTACAGTAAATATGACACTGACAAATACGATAGAGCGCTTATTGGAGTTGCAGACATTACAAATGATTACGCACCTTACGAATCTCTAACTTATATGATTTATGTTAAAATTAAATAACCAGCCACTAACTTTGTATTGCTCCAATGGCTTGTGGTTGAAGGGAATCAGCGGTGCAACCTAAAATTATTATTTCGGCAGACTCGTCTGTCTTCGCCTGACAGTCCGCCATTGCAAGCAATACAGTTACGTTAGGTACAAGCTGCGATTGACATTAAAATTTATAGAATGAACCGAATAATAATTATCTTTTTTGTATTATCATTTCTATCTTGCAACGACAAGACAGAAGTGTGGAAGTCTGAATGGACAAAGCATGACAAAGATTTAAAACAAGTTGTTGAACTTTTAAAATCAAACAAATTGAAAGTGACTTATGGACGAGGTGGCTACCAAATTCCAGACAGCATTGACCTTAGAGTTCCTTTTGGACAGCTAGCGTTTAGAGAGACTGACTTTACATTTGACAGCACTTATTCAATTTTATTTTACCTTGACACGAACAAGACACTTAGAAATAAACCTGTGATTGTTTATACAAATAATAAAAAAAGAATTAAGGAGTACGAGAATGGTTCGAGGAAAACTACGAAGATTGAAGATGATTGGTACTTTACTTACAATTAAAAGTGAAGAGCAGCCAGTACCTAACTTTGTGTTATTTTAATGGCTTGTGGTTGACAGTGGAGCAATGGGCAACTTATTTATTTTATCACGGCAGACTCGTCCGACTTCGTCTGACAGTTCGCCATTCAAAATAACACACGTTCGTTATGTGGCATTTTATGAATAAGACAAAATTAATATTACTATTGACAACTTTAGTTTTTGGTTGTTCATCTGGACATGACGGTGAAAGTAATCCAACTGTCCTGACGTCTGATTCATTAAAAAACCAAATAACAAATACAAGTTCACACAAATTAAATTATAATATCAAATATTATATTAAAGACACTTCCCAATATTCTCAGACATCTTTAAATGATTTGTATAATATTTGTAAAATCGACCAACAACTTATTTATGTTTCGATAATCAATGACAAGTTAACATGTATTCGTAAGAAAAAAGCAAGTGACGGTGCAACTTACTTTGATGCGACAGTCGAAACAATACCAACAGCACTTCCATTAAGTAAGACAGTCTATTATAATGCTATTGACAAAGGAAAATCATATCGACTTGGACTGACGAGGAATAATTATACCGATATTGAATATGATTTAAAAGTAAATGACTCCACAAAATTTAAAGGTATCGCTGCTATTGGTTTGTGTGTATTTACAGATATCATAACTCGTGCAGTTTTTCCTGTACCAGACAGGATAGGAATTTACGATTCTTACGATATGTACATTGAAAAAACAAATTCTGACAAGAATAATAAAAATTTTAAATCAAGTAAATGTAGGGCGATACACTTGAACGTTGATGATTCAAAAGCAGCAATTATTGAATATAGTTTATTTAATTATTCACCAATACTAATGAAAGAATAAAAACGCCACATAACTTTGTGTTATTTTAATGGCTTGTGGTTGACGGTGGAGCGATGGGCAACTTATTTATTTTTTCACGGCAGACTCGTCCGACTTCGTCTGACAGTCCGCCACTCAAAATAACACACGTTCGTTATGTGGCATTATTAAATAATTAAATAATTAAATAATTAAATGACAACAGAAGAAGAAAATATTTTCATTGACAAAATTGACTGCAACTTTCCTTATCACGACAGACAGGAATGTCTACGATTAATTGATACGGCTGCAACATTCTCAACTAATGCAATGTTTTCTGTAATTGCGGAAATTTGTAGCGTACCGCAATCTAAAAAAGAAAATGTAACAACAGAATTCTTAATTGACTTATTGAGCCAGACAAAAAGTAAATTTAATCATCCTTTAAAAGAAATGGTTTTGGACACTGCTGACAAAATGATTCAGGGGACAGAACTGACGGTTGATGATGCTATTGTAAAAATGAAAATAATCAAAAAATATCCTGGACAGTTGGCCGCTTTAAGTATTTTATACTTCTCATGTGACGACAAAGATGGAAAATTAGAGCCTGTTTGGGAAGACATAATGAATGATTGGAAAAATAACGCCACATAACTTTGTGTTATTTTAGTGGCTTGTGGTTGACGGTGGAGCGATTGGCAACTTATTTATTTTATCACGGCAGACTCGTCCGACTCCGTCTGACAGTCCGCCACTCAAAATAACACACGTTCGTTAAGCACAAGTAATAGAATTAATATTGACAATATGAAATTTCATCTGACAATTATATTTCTTCTTTTTACGACTTTTCTTTTTGCTCAGATTAATCTTGTTCCAAATCCGAGTTTTGAGGATTATAGCAATTGTCCTTATATTGGAGAAATTAATTACGCTACTGGTTGGTATTCTGGCTCAGGAGATAGTACACCTGAATTATTCAATTCTTGTGCGTCAACTGTTCCTAGCAATTCTTCGGGTTACCAAAACACACCTGATAATAATTGCAAAGGTTACGCAGGAGAATATATATACACAGCTGGTGTAACAAGAAATAGAGAATTTATAAAAGCTCAATTATTGTCTCCATTGAATATAGGAATTAAATATTATTGTTCATTGAAAGTTAATCTTTGTGATGTATCAAATTGTGCGACGAACAATATGGGAATGTTATTTTCCACAATACCTATTAACTTAACAGACCCTGCACCACTTAATAATTTTGCGCAAGTATTCGCTTCTAGTATTATTTCTGATAAAATTAATTGGACGACAATCTTTGGGAGTTTTATTGCTGACAGTGCTTACTCTTTAATATATTTAGGAAATTTTTTTGATGATTTACATACTGATACTGCAATGGTCACAGGTGGAGGTTATCAATCAGCATATTATTTAATAGATGATGTTTGCATTTCAACTGACTCTACATTTTGTTATGATTATTCATATTCTTGTGGAGACGGATTATTTGATTATTTAAAAAATAATATTCAAATTTTTCCCAACCCTGCGACAAATGAATTAACTTTAGATTTTACATTGACAGATAAATGTTCGCTTGAATTATATAACTTGATTGGAGCAAAAAGAAAGGCTATAACACTTGACAGTGGCTCACAGACAAGAAGAATAGATTTGACTGACATTGACAACGGACTTTATTTTTATTCAGTGGTTGACAGGAACGGTAACAGAATCAAGACAGGTAAGTTGATAATAATAAAATGAGAAAAGTATTACCAGTGCTTAACTTGTATCTGTAATCATGCCGCGGTTGGGGGTTGACGGAAACTTTATTGTATATTTGAATCGTTATCACGGCAGACTCGAAAGTGCTTTCTATTGCGGCACGTTTACAGCCACTGCTCGTTATGCGTCATGCTTACATGACAATATAAATATTAAATAGTGATTTTAAAATGAGCCTTTTAAAATTATCAATTAAAATTCAGATTTCAAATGTTTGATGACCCAAAATCCTAAAAAGCTAAGACAATTTATGCGATTACTCAAAATAAATATTGTTTGCTTATTCGTCTGTCTATTCTTATATGGATGTAGTATAAAATATAATCTTGATTATTTTGAAAATAGCTGCGGTAATTCACGTATCCCTAAAAATAAAATAGTTAAATTGCTACCTCATGAAAAAAGAGCAGAACTAAAAAAGTTTTCTTTTATAGTCCCATGGGGTTCCGATCATATTTTTGTAGATAGCACTTTGTTCTTTTATTATAGATTTTTAGGATTCACAGAAGATACTGTTTACCATTGTATTATATATGGCGAAAATTATAAAGTGGAAAATATATATGATAAGCCGGAAAGGCTTGCTGTTGTTAATGGAAAAGAGGTGTTCTTGACAAGGTATGATCCAATTCTAGATTCTACTGGATTATATCTGAAAAAATATAATCTTGACAATAAAATAGTAATTTCTGATTGGGAGGATGAACATAATACAGAGTTCTTTTTCCTGAGAGATGCAAAATATACTTTAGACACAATACGCTTAAAAATTTTTTCAAAATCAATAGGTAGTCCCTATTGAAATACTGAGTTCGTTTTTCTCTCTGATAATAACCAGATTATTTGCTTAGTAAAAAATAGGAGAAGATTAGTTGATATGATTTTAAAAAATGATAACTGATAGTTTTCGTCTTGATAAAACAATTTTAAAATTGAATAATTCGCACGAACGCATAACTTTATATTGCTTCAATGGCTCGTGGTTGAAGGGTTTCAGCGGTGCAACTTAAAATTATTATTTCGGCAGACTCGTCTGTCTTCGCCTGACAGTAAGCCATTGCAAGCAATACAGTTTCGTTAGGTGCAAGCGCCAAAGAAGAATAAAAAAAAATAAAAACTGATTTTAAATTCTGACTCTTTACTTCAACTTGACAGACTTCCGACAAAGAATGCCGCCACTCAAGCCAACGCAAAAGTTTAAATTTTTACCCCAACGCACTTTTTCGCCGATGGCGTTTTGGCTATCCCACATTTGGCACATTTGGTTTTGCCCCGCCCACGAGCCAACACACGAGCAAAACCAAAAGAGCCAAATCTCCCACCCACTTTCATAATGCTAATAATGCTACATTTATAACATTGTTTTTAAATTATTAAACGGAATATATTTAGTATGCTGAAATTTTTTCGACAAAATACAATCACAAGAAATAAAATATATCTATGTTTGTTGAATATGGGATTTGTCTGATTCTTAGTGATAAAGCAAAAACCATATTTAAGAAGTTCCGTAACCAATAAAATGAAAAATTATGAAGTATCCACAATTTTACACTTTTTTTTTAAAGAGTCATAAATGGAATTATACAATATCAAATGAATCTTATTAACTTTAAAAAACACTTAATATGACAGCAAAAAAAAATAAATTTTATGTGTTTAACGTGAAATTGCAATCAGATAAAAAAGGATCTGAAAGAATACAGGCATATGAAACGCTTATAAAATCATTAACTTCTACTACCAGATTTACAAGATTAAATAAAAATGAAGCAATTGCAATGTATAAACCTTATGAGCGCAGCGAAAAAGGTGTAAAATATTTTTATGGTTCACTTGGTAAGGGGATTTCCTTTTTTGATAAAGATGAAATTCATGTTTTAGACAATAATAATATTTCTAGTGAACCTGTTAAGAAAAATAGAATTTTGGAACCAATTGTAGGTGATTATATTTTTATCCCATCAATACATCGGTTTGCATTGCTTTGTAAACCAAATTCGATTTCTTTGAATGATTTCAATAAATTCTTACAAGATCACTTGCATAAATTTGTTGAATTACCAGAAAGAATTGTTATTGATTTTGAAAAAGAATCTTCAATAATTCAAGAAATTTTCAAAGCTCGCGCAATATATAGTTTGAGTTACGAAATTTCATATTCAAATAATGATGCTTTGTCTGCACAAGGCGAATTATTTGATGAATTGCTTAAAGAAAATCATATTGGCGATTTAAAAGTTACTGCTCAATCTGATCATAGACAAGAGGGAATGAATATTAGCAAAGTTGATTTTTTAGGTGGCGGAATTGAAGTTGCAAAGAGAAATGGAACAATAAAGCATGCAGCTATTTTACCTTTAGGAAGCGATAAGGTAAAAAATATAAGCAATACTGAAAAACCAATTATACTGGATTTCGAAGTGCTTGATGATAATGATAATATTACTTTAAGATGGTTTCAAAGACTATTACATATATATAAGAAAAATTAATTATGTATTCTGACCCACAGGAAATTAAAGACAAACACAAAGGAGATATCCCTACTCTTTGGAAAATATATGTCTCAGATAAACCTTTTTATAAAAATTTCTATTTTAAAATTAGTATTGGATTTTCAATTACATTAACAATATTAAGTTTAATGTCACATATCTCATCCTATACTTTAATGATTAAAGTTATTAATACAACTTTGAATATTTTGCCAAATTTATTAGGCTTTAATTTAGGCGCTTATATTTTAATTGTTGGTTTTGGCGGTACTGATATTTTAGCTACAATAACAAAACCTTTAGCTAAACAATCTGATTACAGTTTTTATCAAAAATTAAATGGAGTGCTTGGAATTGCTGTAATTGTCCAAATAGTAACTTTAGTAACGTCTTTCTCATTAAATTTATGGGATAGTATTCAAGCAGATTTAATATTGAGTATTGGAAATAATTATTTTATAGAATTAGTAAGCTTGTTCGGACTTTTTATAGTTGTCTTTCTTGTAGTTTATTCTATCATCTTGCTTGTAAATGTTGTAAAGCATGTTTTTATGTTTGCTCAAACAATCCATTTTTGTATTTATACAGAAAATTTAAGAAAAAAGAATGACAATGAAAATAAAAAACAAATGAACTAAAGAAATTGATTTAAAAATAAATCCTCTTAATTTATTTTGAAAATTATTTAAAAATGGTAAATAAAGAATCTGCATTTAAGAAAATTTCCGAACTCGTTGAACGGTTTGACGAGCAATTTGACTCTTACAAAAATGCAAATTACAACGAGACACTTACTCGCAGGGACTTCATTGATCCTTTCTTCAAAGCATTAGGTTGGGACATAGACAATGAACAGGGTTACGCCGAAGCCTACAGAGAAGTAATACATGAAGACAAAGTAAAAGTTGGCGGAGCAACAAAAGCACCTGATTATTCATTTAGAATTGGTGGGGGTAAAAGATTATTTTTTGTTGAAGCGAAAAAACCAAGTGTAGCAATCAAGGAGGATATTTTACCCGCTTATCAGGTTCGTAGATACGGTTGGAGTGCTAAACTTTCAATCAGCATAATTACAGACTTTGAAGAATTTTCAATTTATGACTGTACAAAAAAGCCTATCCCTGCTGACAAAGCATCTGTAGCACGAATAAAATACATCACCTACAAAGACTATTTAAAAGAATTCGATTTTATTTGGAACACATTTTCAAAAGAGCATGTTTTAAAAGGAAGTTTTGATAAGTTTTTATTAAGTTCATCTAATAAAAAAGGTACAGCAACGGTTGATAAAGAATTTTTGCAATCGCTTGACAGTTGGCGCACCTATCTTGCAACTTCTATCAGTTGGAATAATAAAGACCTTGACGAAGACGAAATAAATTTTGCTGTTCAGCAAACCATTGACAGAATTATTTTCTTACGAATTGCCGAGGATCGAAGTGTAGAACCATATGGAAATTTAAAAGATGCTTTAAAACAAGGAGAATATTATCAAAATCTTTTCAAATTATTTAAAGAAGCCGACGATAAATATAATTCAGGATTATTTGATTTTAAAAAAGACAAAATAAGTAAAGACTTAAAGATCGATAACAAAGTTATAAAGTCAATTATATCCGAGTTATATTACCCTGAAAGTCCTTATGAATTTTCTGTTTTATCTGTAGAAATTTTAGGGAGTGTTTACGAACAATTTCTTGGAAAAGTAATACGGGTTACATCTTCGCATCATGCAAAAATTGAGGACAAGCCTGAAGTAAGAAAAGCTGGAGGAGTTTACTACACTCCTCAATACATTGTTGAATACATTGTAAAAAACACAGTTGGAAAACTTATTGATGGAAAAACACCAAAAGAAATTAGCAAAATAAAAATAGTTGACCCCGCTTGTGGCAGTGGTAGCTTTTTAATTGGTGCTTATCAGTATTTGCTTGACTTTCATAAAAAGTATTATTCTGGCAATGGAAAGTCTATAAAAAGTAAGAAAGAAAATCCATTAACACCATCTGGTTACTTAACAACAGCTGAGAAAAAACGAATTTTACTTAATAATATTTTTGGAGTTGACATTGATGTAAATGCAGTTGAAGTAAGCAAGTTGAGTCTACTTTTAAAATGCATGGAAGGAGAAACTTCGGCTTCTATTGCTTATCAGTTATCAATGTTTCATGAAAGAGTTTTGCCGACTCTTGATAACAATATAAAAGACGGGAATAGTTTAATTGACACAGATTTTTATGAAAGTGAATTTAACTTGGGTGATGAAAAGAAAGTAAAACCGTTTAATTGGCATAAAGCTTTTCCCGAAGTATTTAAACAAGGAGGTTTTGATTGTGTGATTGGAAACCCTCCATATTTTTCTCTTGACATTGTGAGTGCTGAACAGAAAAATTATTACGAAAAAAAGTATTCATCATTTGCGACACGACAGAGCAATATTTATTTCTTCTTCATTGCAAAATCAAACGAGTTGCTTCGAGATAATGGCCTATTAAGTTTTATTAATGAGAGATATTATTTCAATTCAAAGAATGCTCAAAAATTCAGAAAGTTTGTTTTGAGCAATTACCAAGTAGAACAAATTGTTGATTTTAAAAACATCCAAATTTTTGATGGAGTAAATACACTCACAGTAATAAACACATTTAAGAAAACAAAAGACAGGGGAGATATAAATATTATTCAATTTGAACAAGAAGAAAGGAAACTTGATGAATATAAAATATCAGAATCACATCTCTACAAATCATTTGAAGTAAGTCAGAAAAGTATAAATGAAATTGATTGGACATTCAATGATACTAAACTTGCTAAACTTCAAGCGAAGCTCAAAAAACTAACCCCATTAGAGGAATTAGTAAAGATGGGTCAAGGAATCAAATCCGGTTTAAATGAAGTTTTTATTGTGGATGAATCTACAATCAAGGAATATAAACTTGAAAAGGAACTTCTAAGAAAGTATATTAAGACACGAGACATTCAAAAATTTCAAATCCAATACCGTGATTTATATCTAATTTTATCGCTTAATGAAACTGACATTAATAATTACCCAAACACAAAAAATTATCTATCCAAATTTAAAAAGGAACTTGAGGAACGTTATCAATTCAAAGATGGAGTTTGTAAATGGTATAGTTTAAGTATTCCTCAAAATTTAAATTTATTACAAGATAACAATGAGAAAATATTTACTCCTCTTTATTCCAAGGGAAATAAATTTGGTTTGGATTCAGGTGATGAGAGTGGCGACTTTTATATTTTAACTGATGCCTTTGTCTTAGTTAAGAAGAAAGAAATTGATTTGAACTATTTATTAGCACTTCTCAATTCTTCATTTTTAAATTTTATTAACTCTAAATTTGGAAAATTAAAAAGAGACGGTTATTATGAGTATTCAAGAAATACTTTATCAAGATTTCCAATAAAAACCATCAACACAAAGGAAGAAACCCAGAAGCAAAGCGAAATAATTAAGTTGGTTGATCAACTTTTAAAACTCACCAAAGAAAAAGCAGAAACAAAACTGCAAACAAAAATTTCACAACTTGAAAGCAAAATTGATTACTGCGAAAACAGGATAAATGATATTGTCTATCAGTTATATGGTTTGTCAGAAGATGAAATAAGGCTTGTTGATGGAAAATGATTTTTTTAATTGAGTGAGTTAATAGAACTATAAAAATTAATTAGAATGCCATCCAATAATATTAAACCTGATAAGTATATAGGAAACTGGTTTGTATCAAGTATTGGTCAGCTACTTTCAGGACATTTACTAATAGATAAAATCAATTTTTCACAAACACTAATTTTATATTCTAAAGTTGATTTTGATGGAATTTCATTTTTAGACGGTAAGCCTAATTTACAATCATATTCAACCATATGTGGAAATTGTTCAAGGAATAATAAAATAACATTGTTTGATTGTTCTTTTGCTGGTGCATCACCAATTAGTGAGGATTTATATGAGTATAAATTTATTCCATCTTTTTCTTTACAAGGGGCTGATTTTATCTATCGCGATCAAACAAAATTTTCTGAATTAACATGCAAATTCCCCTACTTCCGTTCTTGGTTCGATTTTGAACGTAATTTTTTCGGTTCAAATGACCATGTATATGATTCGGAAAATTGTCCCAAAAATGATTACAGAAATGAATTATTAGAGAATGTTAAACCGAGTTTAAACCAAGAAGAATTAAGTAATGAAATAAAAATTGACGATGATTTTTCAATCGTAATTGTTAGATATTATCACGATGACATTTGGTCTTTAAAGAATGAAGCTAAAATTGAAATTAATCATTTTGTAATTTTTAAAAGTTTATCAGGTAAAACGTTTGATGACTTAAAAAAAATAGCATTTAATTTTATGCAATTGATGCAACTTTCAACAGGTAAATTAATATATACCAATTTTCTTTCTGCAATTTCTAAAAAAGATGACTTAAATATTATTTCAGAAAATATTTCATCTTCTCAGGAAAACAATCACATTATTATTACTAATTATAATAATATCAACGAACGTAATTTTATAAAATCAGATGATACTGATGCGAGACATATGCTTTTCTATGGCGGTTATGATAGGTCTATTAAATTAAAAAATATAATTAAAAATTGGTACAAAACAATTGATAAATATTCACCGATATACAATATTTTCCTTGACACGTTTGAATGGTTTCAAAATACTGATGCAATTTTAACCCATATAATGTTTCACAATAGGTTTGTAAATCTTGTTCAAGCTATAGAGCGTTATCATAAATTTTCTTATCCAGAAATGGAATATGAAAATAAAGAAGATATTGAAGCAAAGAAAAAAGAAATTCTTGAACAGATTTCTAATCTTGAAAATCGCAAATGGCTTTCAGATAGTATTAAACGTAGGCATATTTCGCTTCAAAGAAGAATTGAATTTATTCTTGATCAAAAACTTAAAGAAATTTCGTCCATATTATTTACGACCAAGGAAAATATGGAAAGCCAAGTTTCAGAGATTATAAAGTTAAGAAATAAGTTATCTCATGGCGAGAGGATTGAAAAGGAATCGTCTGTTATCATAGATTATTATCGGAAAACATTAATAATTTTATTGAGCTGTATTTTATTAAATTTAGGATTATCATATACAGAAATTAAAGATGCAATATTACACACAGAAAAATATAGTGACATGCTGAGATATATAAAATCCAAATCATAAAAGAAAACTAATACAATTACACATTATTATTAGAATGAAGTAATAAACCAAAGATAGTATTATGGCAACCAACAAATACAGCACATCAAAGCACGAATCCGAAAGTGATATTCTTCCTAATAAACTAGGTCTTTCAACTCTCCACGAAATTGAAAAGGCTGAGATGGAAGGATTCTATGTTGCTTATAAGCTTTTATTTGACGGATTGAATTCAAGAACAAAATTCAATCTTAAGTACATCTTCAAGATTCACAAAACAGCCCTCGATCATTTATATGCATTCGCTGGAAAATCCCGTACAGTCAATATGTCAAAAGGTGGCTTCATGTTTCCACCTGCAAAATTCCTGAGTGAAACGCTCAATCAATTTGACGCAGATATTTTGGTTAAGTTGCCAAAAGACTATTCATCAAAAGATGATCTCATAAAAGATATTGCTGTTGTTCATGCGGAGTTATTATTTATTCATCCTTTCAGGGAAGGCAACGGACGTGCAGCACGTTTACTGGCTTCGCTTATGGCAGCTAAAGCAGGTTATAATCTTGTAGGTCTTGAAAAATTTCGTAAGGATAATTTTGATGAATATGTTTCGGCAATTCATCAGGCCGCAGAAAAAAAATACTCAAAAATGATTAAGATTATTTCTTCTCTTTTTTAATACGTGCTAAAGCTTTCTTAAATACTTCTTTCGCTTCTTCCAAAGAGATTTTAATATTTTCAAGTTCAAATGATTTAATTACTCCCTGAAAAATTTCTTCGTCAGTAGGTTTATATATCTTGATAGCTTTAGGCATGATTTAATTTCTTTGTACAAATATACAAAAATTTCCTTTTCATATACAATTTAGCTGAATAATTCCCGTTATTATCCTAACAACTCAAACCCCTATCCGCATGATCCACTGATATACCTTGAACCCCTAAATCCTAATAATATGGCTTCAATATCAGAAACTGGACATGCAAAAAATGTTGCAAATTTCGAAGATTTAATCTCAGTATGCACGGGCTTCGGAACCGCCTACAATCCGACTAAAAACAGCATTAAAACAGCAGCAATGAATACGCTGCTATCAAGTGCTAGAAATAGCTTACAATCATTAAAAACTGCAAAGACCGCGAACGATAATGCTACAAACACTCGTGAAATTGCTTTTGCAGGGCTTAAGAAACTTTCCACACGTGTTGTTAATGCTTTGGGTGCTACCGATTCAGCAACCCAAACTGTTGACGATGCCAAAACTGTAAATCGTAAAATTCAAGGTCAGCGTGTAGATAAGAAGAAACCACCAGAAATAATCCCAGTTCCTGAAAATACACCAGCAGATTCTTTGCCATTACAGATTTCTGTTTCTCAGCAAAGCTACGACAGCCTTGTAGATAACTTCACAAAGTTAATTCAGGTCGTAACTACCGAACCTCTTTTCATTCCAAATGAAAACGATTTAAAGGTTGTTCAATTAAATACCTTGCTAACTAACCTTAAAACATCCAATACTGCTGTAATTAATGCCCATACTGCATATAGTAGCTCAATGATTTCCCGTGATGCAGTCCTTTATTCTGCAAATACAGGGCTTTATGATATTTCTTGTGAAGTAAAAAAATATGTTAAGTCAGTGTTCGGTGCAACAAGCCCGCAGTATCGCCAAATAAGCAAGATTCATTTTACAAAACCAAGATAGATTTATAATTCTTCAAAGATGCGCAGGGATTTTTCAACGAATCCCTGTTTTTTTTGATTCCTGTTTTTACTTTCTCCCTTCCTGTTTTTATTTTCTTCAAGAGTGCTTTTATTTTCCCTGACAGGGCTTCATAAATACCTGACAATGGTTTTGTATTCTCTGACAGGGTTTCATAAATATTAAGCAGGAGTTTGCAAATATCAGACAGGGGTTTGTAAATATCTGACAGGGTTTCATAAATATTGAACAGGGGTTTGTAATTCTCAGACAGGGCATCACAACTATTCCTAACGCACAATGTAAAGCACATTCGCAGCTTTTATTTCAAAGGCAAATAGTGTTAGGCTGCCAATAAGCTTTCCATTTTCCACCCACCACCTTCAGTAACTTAAACTCGGCAGATTAAAAGTCCTTCCCTTCTGTAAAAATTTAAACGCCACCGCTCAACCCATCCCAGACAAAAACCGTCTGACTGCTGACTGCAAAATGATAAGGTGACACCACTTTCTTGACACATCCATAGTCTATGGCGCCATCACCTAACTTGTGTCTGCTTCAATGCCGTGTTATTTGCGTGACGGAAACTTTTGTTGTATATTTGAATCGTTATCACGGCAGACTGTAAAGTGCTTTCTATAACGGCACTGTAAGCAGCCACTTGTCGTTAGCAACTATTTTTAGATTATGAAAAATATTGACATGACACTTGAATCAATTGACATTCGAAAAATTCATAGATTTAGAATTCTTCTTAAGATTGTCGGGATTTATGAATTAATTGTAGGATTATTTGGTGTTGTATTATTAGGATTTGACTTCGATGCTCACAAATATGTTAGCTTTTCTTCATTGATACTATTCCTAATTGTCGGCGGTTATTTTTTATTTTCATTGTATGCTGGTTTTAAGCTTTTCTTCGAGACAGAGAATAAAATAAGATTATCTTTTATAACACAATACTTTCAAATCCCATTAATCTTGACAGCCAATTTTGGTTATATGCTATATGTCGGAGCTTTTGCACTTATAAGAATAGTTGATACTGGATTAAACTTTAAATTTGGCTTTAGCTGCTATTACATAATTTCAATGATTTCTCAATCAAAAGAATTTTTTATTGGAATTAATTTATTTCCAATTTTAATTATTATTCTGTTAAAGTTAACGAATGATAAATTGAAAAGCGCTATCGTAAAAAACAAAAGTTTTGAAGAAAGTATTATTGAAAGATAAAAAAACAGTTGCTAACATTATATTGCTTCAATGGCTTGTGGTTGACGGGTTTCAGCGGTGCAACCTAAAATTATTATTTCGGCAGACTCGTCTGTCTTCGCCTGACAGTCCGCCATTCAAAGCAATACAGTTTCGTTAGGGGGCATAATTAAATTTAAGACATGGACATATTTTTTCAAACGGGTGAATTTTATAATTCACAAAATTATTGGTCAATTTTCATGGGGCCAATAGCTACTGTATTAGGAGTTTTAATTTCTGGACTAATTGCATATTGGCTTTTTAACAAGGGTATTGTAAAAGAGCGTATGCTTTATCAAGAAAAAAGAGAAAATGAGAGAAAATATGAACAGAAGAAAATAGAGAATGAAAAAAAAGATTTACAAATTAAAGAACTTGAAAATCTTCAAAAATTTGGCAAATTATTGACAACATTGATAATTAACGTAATTGACATCTCATCTAAACAGACTGGTTTTTATAAAAAATTTGCCGAAGAATTTCTTAAAGACCTCTTAGGACAGCATTTTATTGAAGAAATATGCCTTGAAAACCTTAACAGGTTGTTGACTTTAGATATTGATAGAATACTTCAATATTTCGAATATAAAAACCTGAACAACGATGATTTCATTTCAACATTGGGACAGATCGATTATCTTAATGAAGTCTTTAAACGAATTCCAAATGACATTCACGAAAATAATGGAAAAGTTGTAATTGAATTAACTAATAATTTAATCGCAATTAGAACGAAAATACTTAAAGTATGCGTTGGTTATCTTAAAAATGAACGTAAGAATAATGAGCAATTTCAAAATAATCCATTATGGACTACAATAAATTCAATCGTTGTCGATTATCATAAAGATAATGATGGTAAGCCAAGCGCTGATTGGGATTACAAAAACTTGATTATACCAATCAAGGAAAAATTATTAGTTGATCAATTTAGATTCGATGAAACATGCAATGAATTATTGGATTTTGCTAAGACTGGAGGTGATATAGTTTTTTCTATAAGACAATTTAATGAAGAATTATGCAGAGGATTGTTGCGATCGATTGAGCAAACAGAGATTGCGTTAAAAAAATTAAAGGAAGTGATAGATAAGTTAAATTACGCCCCCTAACTTTGTGTTTTTTTAATGGCTCGTGGTTGACGTGTTTCAGCAGTGCTCTTTAAAATTATTATCACGGCAGACTCGGCTGTCTTCGTCTGACAGTCCGCCACTAAAAAAAACACAGGCTCGTTGTGTGTAATTCCCCGTATCAAGAAACTCAATTAATTTCTTAAGCTAACCTACGTGCATTATATTTGCATTGACTCTATGCAAGACCGATTTTAAAACTGGTGCATAATAGCTCGGGCGTAATTCTGGTTGAA
>Ga0208789_1000449_pt1 | contig 39260 bp, 32 predicted proteins | sample Methanotroph_Enr_FD_187368 | JGI IMG/M metagenome (GOLD analysis project Ga0208789, IMG submission 187368) | Enriched soil microbial communities from Old Woman Creek wetland in Ohio, USA - Methanotroph_Enrichment_5 (SPAdes) (version 2) | ecosystem: Environmental > Terrestrial > Soil > Wetlands...
CCGGGTGCCCAGGGGCACGCCCCGGTCGGGATCCTTGAGCTGGGGCTTCACGAAGGCCTGGAGCCGCCCCCAGTGGCGCAGGCAGAGGCCCAGCAGGGCCTGGGCCAGCCCCGCCTCCTCGCCCAGGGCGCGGTCCCACACGTCCGGCACCCGCTCCCCATCCCCGAAGACCCCGTGCAGGGCGTGGGCGACGTGGAGGCGGGCGGGCGTGGGCATGGGACTCCGGGCGAAACCCCGATTATCCCGCGATGGGGCTCACAGCTCCTTCAGGATCTCGGCCTTCTTGGCCTCGTACTCCTTCTTGTCCAGCAGGCCCTTCTTGTAGAGCTCCTGGAGCCGCTGCAGACGGGCTTCGGGACTGGGCCTGGCGTCGGCCTTGGCCGCAGGGGCGGGCTCGCCCCTGGCCGGTGCGGGGCCTGCGGCGGTCGGGGCCGGTTCGGAGCGGGCCTCCACGCGGCGCAGGGCGTCCTGCAGGGCCAGGGCGTCCTGGCATTCCTTCAGGGCCGTCTGGAAGATGCTGGCGTCGGGCTGCATGTCCAGGGCCGTGCGGAGCAGGGGCAGGGCCTCGTCGTACTGGCCCTGGGCGAAGCGGATGATGCCCAGGTTGTAGTAGGCGCGGGGATAGTACTTGGGCTTCTGGCCCTTGTCCTGCTTCGACTGGGCCAGGCCGGTCTCGGCCAAGTCCAGGGCCCCGCGCAGGTCGCCGGCCTTCAGGCGCTCGTGGGCCCGGTCCATGCCGAAGACGCTGTCGTCGAAGAAGGTGAGCTTGCGGACCTCGGTCCAGGCCAGGAGCATCCGCAGCACCTTGCCCTTGGCGGTCTCGAAGGCCAGGCGGCGCACGTCCGAATCCCGCGGGTAGGCGGGCCAGCCGTCGTACGAGGTGTTCGCGAGGCTGGGGGTGTCCTCCAGGCGCTGGGCCCCGAAGACGCGGCCCGTGCTGAGGTCCACCACCTGCACCGTGGCGCTGAAGTCCAGGCTGGTGATGCTGCTGCGCTTGAGGCGGACCGTCTCCTGCTTGGTCTTGTAGTCGGTGCTGCGCTCCTCCTTGGTGCTCTGGTTGCGGCTGAGGTCGGAGCGATTCACGTTCACGATGACGAGGGCGCTGGGGCCCAGCAGCTTGCCCAGCTTGGCGATGGTGGCGGGCTCGATGTAGCCGCTGGCGCCCAGCTCCTGCTCCTTCAGCACGGCGTCCAGGTGGGCGCGGTCCACCACCTCCACCTGGCCGCTCTGCACGAGATCGGCGGTGAGGGCGTCCGCCAGCTCGCGGGAGTTGGCGTCGGGGGCGGGGGCGAAGGCCAGGCGACTCACCTTGAGGCCCAGGCCCGGCGGATGGGTGAGGGTCACCTCCACCTTGGGATTGGCCAGCTCGCTCCAGAACTGGGCGTGGACGGGCAGGGCGAGCAGGGCGATGGCCGCGGGGAGAACGGGGCGCATGGGGGCTCCGGGAGGTGGTTTCAGGCTATCAGGTCCGGAGCGGCTACCCTGGTCCCCTGGCTTTCCGAGGAGTCCCCCCATGGCCCACACCTACCCGCTCACCCTGACCTGGACCGGCAACACCCTGGACGGAACCTACAACCGCAACGCCACCGTGGCCACCGCCGGCAAGCACGACCTGGCCGTGAGCAGCGCCCCCGAATACGCCGGCGACGCCAGCCGCTGGAACCCCGAGGACCTGCTGGGCTCGGCCCTGGCCACCTGCCACATGCTGACCTTCCTGGCCCTCTGCGCGAAGGCGAAGGTGGAGGTGCGCGGCTACGAGGACCACGCCGAGGCCGTGCTGGACACGGTGGACAAGGTCACCCGCATCACCCAGGTCCACCTGCGCCCGGTCATCCGCGTGCCCCGGGGCACCAGCATGGCCAAGGTGGTGGAGCTCTTCGAGAAGGCTCACAAGTACTGTTTCGTGGCCAACTCCGTCACCTGCGAGGCCGTCATGGAGCCCCGGGTGGTCGAAGTCTGACGGGATTCCAGCCCCGGCCCCCGAGGCCGATGAAGGGGCACGGGAGCCTTCACCATGCAGCCCCCACCCCAGCCCCCTGACGAGACCGCCCGACTCGCGGCCTTGGGGGGGCTTGCCCTGCTGGACACCGGGCCGGAGGACCGCTTCGACCGCATCACCCGCACCGCGGCCCGGCTTTTCGGCGTGCCCACGGCCCTGATCACCCTCGTGGACGCGGACCGCCAGTGGTTCAAGTCCCGGCAGGGCCTCGCGGCCACGGAGATCCCCAGGGAGATCTCGTTCTGCGCCCACGCCATCCTGGCCGAGGGCCCCCTGGTGGTGCCGGACACGCACCGGGATCCCCGCTTCGCCGACAACCCCCTGGTGCTGGGGCCGCCCCACATCCGCTTCTACGCGGGGCAGCCCCTCCAGGCGGCCGAGGGCCACCGGGTGGGGACCCTCTGCCTTCTCGCCCCCGAGCCCCGCGCCTTCACGGACGCGGATGCGGCGGCCCTGCGCGACCTGGCGGCCTGGGCGGAGCGGGAGCTGGCCTTCCGGGAGATGGGCCCCCTCCTCAGCACCCAGGCCACCCTGCTGGAGGAGGCCGGCTTCCGCAGGGCCCTGCTCGACGGTGCGGGCCACGCCATCATCTCCACGGATCCCGGCGGCCTCATCCGAACCTTCAACCCGGCGGCGGAGCGCCTGCTGGGGTACCGCTCGGAGGAGGTAGTGGGACAGGCCACGCCGGCGATCTTCCACGAGCCGGAAGAGGTCGAACGCCGGGCGCAGGAGCTGTCGCGGGAGCTGGACCGGCCCGTCGCGCCGGGCTTCGAGGCCTTCGTGGCCAAGGCCCGGCTGGGGCAGGCCGACCAGAACGAGTGGACCTACGTGCGGAAGGACGGCAGGCAGGTGCCGGTCTCCCTCTCCGTGTCCGCCATCCGGAACCCGGGCGGGCTGCTGACAGGCTTCATGGGCCTGGCCGTGGACATCACGCGGGAGAAGGCGGATCGCGCCGAGGTCGCGCGGCTCCTGCGGGACCTGGAACACCAGAAGGCGGCCCTGGACGCCGCGGCCATGATCTCGGTGACGGACGCCCAGGGCCTCATCCTGGACGTGAACGCCCGCTTCTGCGCCCTGTCCGGGTACGGACCCACGGAGCTGGTGGGGCAGTCCCACCACATCGTCAACAGTGGCCACCACCCGCCGTCCTTCTTCAAGGAACTCTGGGACACGGTGCTGGGGGGGCACGTCTGGCGGGGGGAGATCCGCAACCGGGCGAAGGAGGGCCGCATCTACTGGGTGGATGCCACCATCGCGCCCCTGCTGGACGGCCAGGGCTGGCCCACGAAGTTCCTGGCCCTGCAGTTCGACATCACGGCCCGCAAGGAGGCCGAGGAGGCCCTCCGGCGCAGCGAGGAGGGCCTGGCCCGGGCTCAGGCCATCGCCCATCTGGGCAACTGGGACTGGGACATGCTCACCGGGCGCATCGCCTGGTCCGCCGAGATCTTCCGCATCACCGGCCTGGATCCTCGCCAGTTCACGCCCACCTACGAGGGCTTCATGAACCTCGTCCACCCCGACGACCGTCCGCGGGTCGGCGAGGCCGTGGAGCAGGCCGTCCGCGAGGGCCGGGGCTACGGCGTGGAGCACCGGTTGATCCGCCCCGACGGCAGCGAACGCGTGGTGACCGAGCGGGGCGAGGCCTACCACGACGCGGAGGGACGCCCCATCCGCATGGTGGGCACGGTCCAGGACGTCACCGAGCGGCGGGCGGTGGACCGCCTGAAGCGGGAGTTCCTGGCCACGGTGAGCCACGAGCTGCGGACCCCCATGACGGCCATCAAGGGCTCGCTGGGACTCCTGGCCGGCGGGGTGGGCGGCGAACTGCCCGAGGTGGCCCGGGAGCTGGTGGGGACGGCCCAGAAGAACGCCGACCGTCTGCTCCACCTCATCAACGACCTGCTGGACCTGGAGAAGGTGGAATCCGGCCGCATGGCCTTCGATCTCCGCCCCCTGCGGATCCAGCCCATCCTCCTCCAGGCCCTGGACGACCTGCGGGACTACGCGCTGGGCTTCGGCGTGAGTTGCGGGCTGGAAGAGGGAGACCCCGCCCTCCGCACGGCCCGGGCCTCCGTGGACGAGGGCCGCCTGCAGCAGGTGCTGGGCAACCTCATCAGCAACGCCGTCAAGTTCAGCCCTCCGGGGGAGCGGGTCCGGTTGCGGCTGGCACGACGGGGCGCCTGGCTGCGGATCGAGGTGGAGAACGCCGGCCCCGAGATCCCGGCCGCCTTCATGGACCGGATCTTCCAGAAGTTCGCCCAGGCCGACGGCTCCGACCGCAGGCAGCGGGGTGGCACGGGGCTGGGGCTCAGCATCGCCAAGGCCCTGGTGGAGCGCATGGGCGGCACCATCGGCTTCGACTCGAAGCCGGGCCGCACGGTCTTCTGCTTCGAGCTTCCCGAGGTGATCGCATGACGGCTCTCGCCCCGATCCTGACCCGCATCCTGGTGGTGGACGACGAGCCGGACATCCGGAACCTCCTGCGGCTCTGCCTCACGGAGGTGGGCAAGTACGGGGTGGACCTTTGCGCCTCGGGGCAGGAGGCCCTCCTCCACCTCCAGGACCATCACCCCGACCTGATCCTCATGGACGTGATGATGCCCGGTCTGGACGGCCCCGGCGCCCTGGAGGCCCTGCGCGGCCAGGGCTGCGGGATCCCGGTCGTCTTCCTCACGGCGAAGGTCCAGGCCACAGAGGTCGCGGCCCTGAAGGCCCTTGGCGCCCTGGGGGTCATCACCAAGCCCTTCGATCCCATGACCCTCGCGGCCGAGGTCCAGGCCCTCTGGGAGGCGCGCCATGAGTGACTTCCAGGCCCAGCTCGCGGCCCTGCGCGAGGCCTTCGCCACGGAGCTGCCGGACCGGCTCCGGATCCTCCGGGAGACCTGGTCCGGGGGGGCCGGGACGGAACGGACCACGCGGACCCATTTCCTGGCCCACCGCCTCGCCGGATCCGCCGGGACCTTCGGCTTCGTCGCCCTGGCCCAGACCGCCCGCGAGGTGGAGCGGATCCTCAAGACCGCCTCTGACGAGGGACGCGAGGCCTCCTCCGAGGAGGCCGGCCGGGTGGGGGCCCTCCTGGCGGCGATGCAGGTCGGCGTCCCGGAACCGCCCGCCTCCGAGCCCGCGCGTCCCCCCTCTCCGTCCGCCGGCCTGCCCGTGGTGGGCTTCGAGCCGGCCTCGGCCGAGGACCGCATCCTCGCGCGGCAGCTGGGACTCCTCGGCTATCGCGTGGAGGCCCCAGGCTCCGCGGCCCTTCCCGACATCCTCCTCCTGGACGCGGACCAGGAAGCGCCTCCCCCGGAACGGGCCCCGGGCGTGCCAAGAATCTTCCTCTCCGATCGGTCCGACATGGCGGGGCGGCTCCGGGCCATCCGGGCCGGGGGGGAGGCCTTCTTCGTCCGTCCTGTGGGCATCCCCGCCCTGGTGGACCGCCTCGACGCCCTCTGCGCCCGCCAGCCCCAGGATCCCTACCGCATCCTCGTCGTGGATGACGATCGGGCCGTCGCCGAGGGCCTGGCCCTCATCCTCCGCAAGGCCGGGATGCTGGCCCGGGCCCTCTCCGACCCCATGGAGATCCTCGGGGCCCTGGCCGAGACCCGACCGGACCTGCTGCTGCTCGACATGCACATGACCGGCTGCGATGGCAAGGAGGTGGCCGCCGTCCTGCGTCAGCTGGACACCATGGCGGGACTCCCCATCGTGTTCCTCTCCGGCGAGCAGGACTTCCGGCAGCAGATGGATGCCATGGGCGAGGGCGCCGACGACTTCCTCACCAAGCCCATCGCGCCGGAGCGCCTGGTGGCTCTCGTCACCCACCGGGCCTGGCGGGGCCGCATGCTGCTGGGCCTCATGGTCCGGGACGGACTCACGGGACTGCTGAACCACTCCGCCCTCCTGGACCAGCTCGAGACCGAGGTGGCGCGGGCCCGCCGGCAGGACGGGCCCCTGGTCTTCGCCATGGCCGACCTGGATCACTTCAAGCGCGTGAACGACTCCCACGGCCACGGCGCGGGGGACCAGGTCCTCAAGGCCTTCGCGCGGCTGCTGCAGCAACGGCTGCGGCGCACGGACGCCCTCGGCCGCTACGGCGGCGAGGAGTTCGGGCTGGTGCTCCCGGACACGGAGCCGGCGGAGGCCCGGATCCTGCTGGACGCACTGAGGGAGGACTTCGCCGCAATCCAGTTCCAGGGTCCCGGCGGTGTCTTCGGCGTCACCTTCAGTGTCGGGCTGGCCGCCTTCCCCGGTTGGCCCACCGCCGCGGACCTCCGCGAGGCCGCGGACCGCGCCCTGTACGTGGCCAAGGCCGCAGGTCGCAACCGCGTGGAATCCGCGCCGGACGGCCTGCCGACCTGCTAGGTTTTCCCCATGCGCTGTCCCTTCTGCGGGCATATCGAGGACAAGGTCGTCGACTCCCGGGAGTTGCGGGAGGGGGAGACCATCCGCCGCCGCCGGGAGTGCCTCTCCTGCGGGCGCCGCTTCACCAGCTACGAGCGGGTGGAGGAGGTGCCCCTGGTCATCCTCAAGAAGGACGGCCGCCGCGAGCCCTTCGAGCGCCAGAAGCTGATGAAAGGGCTCCTGGCCGCCTGCCAGAAGCGGCCGGTGTCCCTGGCCCGCCTGGAGGAACTGGTGACGGATCTGCAGGCCCGGCTCATGGAGCGGCCCGACCGCGAGATCCGCAGCCGCGAACTGGGCGAGCTGATCATGGACGAGCTGAAGGGCCTGGACCAGGTGGCCTACGTGCGCTTCGCCAGTGTGTACCGCGACTTCAAGGACCTGCCGGACTTCGTGAAGGCCCTGGAGGGCCTCATGCACAAGGAGGCCGCGGCGGCCCGCAGCGCCGCCGCGGAACCGGCCAAACCCCAGCCCCAGGCGCTGTTCCCGGGCGAAGCGGACGTCCCCGTCCTGAGGACGCGGAAGAAGTAGCGCTATCCTGGACGACCGAGGTTTCCTGTGGCCGATGATGTCCTCCAGCCCGCCCAGCCTGACGAGTCCCCCAAGCTGCCCGAGGTCCTGCCGGTTCTCCCCTTGCGCGACGTGGTGGTCTACCCGTATGTGATCCTGCCCCTGAGCGTGAGCCGGGAGAAGTCCATCCGCGCCGTGGACACGGCCCTGGTGGAGAACCGCATGATCCTGCTCCTCTCCCAGAAGCAGGTGGAGATGGACAACCCCCGCCCCGAGGACCTCTACCAGGTGGGCACGGCGGCCCTCATCATGCGCGTCCTCAAACTGCCGGACGGGCGCATCCGGGCCCTGGTCCAGGGCCTCCAGCGGGTCCGCGTGGAGTACTTCACGGAGACGGAGAACCTCTTCAAGGCGCGGGTGGAGCCCCTGGGCGAGCCCGACATGCCGGTGCCGGACCTGGAGATGGACGCCCTCCTGCGGAGCGTGAAGCAGACGCTGGAGAAGGCCGTCGCCCTGGGCAAGGCGCTGCCCCAGGAGGTGCTGGTCATCGCCAGCAACCTGGACAACCCGGGCCGCCTGGCAGACCTGGTGGCCTCCAACCTGGATCTCAAGTTGCAGCAGACCCAGGAAGTGCTGGAAATCGCCCATCCGGGCCTGCGGCTGAAGCGCGTGAACGAGCTGCTCATGCGGGAGATCCAGCTCCTGGAGGTGCAGCAGAAGATCACCATGGAGGCCCGCGGCGAGATGGACAAGAGCCAGCGGGAGTACTACCTCCGCCAGCAGCTCAAGGCCATCCAGCAGGAGCTGGGCGAGGGCTCGGAGCTGGCCGAGGAGATCCAGGCCTTCCGCGACAAGCTGGCCAAGATGAAGGTGCCCGAGGAGCCCCTTGTCGAGATCGAGCGGAACCTGAAGAAGCTGGAGCGCATGCATCCGGATTCCAGCGAGACGGCGGTGACCCGCACCTACCTGGAATGGATGACCGAGCTGCCCTGGGGCACCTTCACGGAGGACAACCTGGATCTCGCCCAGGCCAAGGAGGTGCTGGACGAGGACCACTTCGGCCTCCTCAAGATCAAGGACCGCCTGCTGGAGTTCCTGGCTGTGCGCAAGCTGAAGCCGGACCTCCGCGGCACCATCCTCTGCTTCGTGGGCCCCCCGGGCGTGGGCAAGACGAGCCTCGGCAAGTCCATCGCCCGGGCCCTGGGGCGGAAGTACGCCCGCATCTCCCTGGGCGGCGTCCATGACGAGAGTGAGATCCGGGGCCACCGCCGCACCTACGTGGGCGCCATGCCCGGCCGCATCGTCCAGGCCCTCCACCAGATCAAGAGCATGAACCCCGTGATCATGCTGGACGAGGTGGACAAGATCGGCCGCGACATGCGCGGCGACCCCAGCGCGGCCCTGCTGGAGGTGCTGGACCCGGAGCAGAACCACACCTTCCGGGACCACTACCTGAACGTGCCCCTGGACCTCAGCCAGGTGCTCTTCCTGGCCAACGCCAACGAGCTGGAGCCCATCCATCCCGCCTTTCGCGACCGGATGGAGATCATCTACCTGAACAGCTACACCCTGGAGGAGAAGGTCGGCATCGCCGAGCGCCACCTCATCCCCAAGCAGCTGGAGAAGCACGGCGTGACGAAGCAGCAGGTGGCCATCCCCAAGAAGGCGTTGAAGGGGATCATCACGGGCTATACCCGCGAGGCGGGCCTGCGCCAGCTGGAGCGCGAGATCGGCGCCGTCTGCCGCAAGGTGGCCCGCCGCGTGGCGGAGAACACGCTGAAGAAGAAGTTCACCCTCGACGACGCAGGCATCCATGAGCTGCTGGGTCCCGTGAAGTTCCTCCAGGATGAGCGGCTGAAGGCCCCGCGGATCGGCGTGGTGACCGGCCTGGCCTGGACTGCCGTGGGCGGGGACGTGCTCTTCGTCGAAGCCCTGAAGATGCCGGGCAAGGGCCTGCTCACGCTCACGGGCCAACTGGGCGACGTGATGAAGGAGAGCGCCCAGGCGGCCCTCAGCTACATCCGCAGCCGGAGCGACGCCTTCCAGATCGACCCCGAGGTCTTCCAGAAGCAGGATCTCCACATCCACTTCCCCGAGGGCGCCATCCCCAAGGACGGGCCCAGCGCGGGCCTGGCCATCGCCACCGTGCTGCTGTCGGTGCTGAAGGGCATCCCCGTGAAGAACACCCTGGCCATGACCGGGGAGATCGACCTGCGCGGCGAGGCCCTGGCCATCGGCGGTCTCAAGGAGAAGTCCCTGGCGGCCCTGCGCGTGGGCATCAAGGACATCCTCATCCCCCACGCCAACCAGAAGGACCTCGAGGAGATCGACCCCGAGCTGCGGGCCCAGCTTCGCTTCCATCCCGTGAAGCATGTGGAGGAGGTCTTCGAGTGGGCGCTGGTGGACTGGAAGCGGCCCGAGGCCGTGAAACAACCCCGCCGGCCGGCGTCTCGGAAAGGCCAATGATCGCGCCTCCCGCCCTGCAGGCCCAGTCGCCCCGGGCCCCCCTGGTCGGCGAGTTCTTCAACCAGGGCAACCCGGTGGAGGCCAGGCTCTGCGCCCTGGCGGACGCGGGGGACTGGGACGCGCTCTGCGACCAGTTCGAGACCCTGCCGATCGAGACGGCCCTTCGGTTCCGTGGCACCTGGGTGGAGGCCCTGGGCCGGGCCCGGCGCTGGGAACGCCTGCAGCTGCTCTGCGATCGACTCCTGAAGACCCCCGCCTACCTCAAGGATCCCCGGCGTCCCGACTTCCTCCGGCAGCGTGCGCGGGCCCTGAGCCAGCTGCAGCGCCATCCGGAGGCCCTGGCCGCCTGGGAGGAGCTGGGCCGCGGGGGCGATCTCATGGGACGGATCAATGCCTGCCAGGAGGCGGAGATCCAGCAGGACTGGCCCGCGCTCGAGCGGAACGCCCTCGCCCTCTCGAAGATGCCCGGCCTCAAACCCGCCCTCGTCGGGGAAGCGGCCACCTGGCGGGGGGAGGCCCTGGCCCGGCAGAACCGGTTCACCGAGGCCGAGCCCGCGTTCCGGACCGCCCTGGCCGTGGATCCCAAGCAGGCACTCACCTGGGCCAACCTCGGGCGCTGCCTCAACGAGCGGAAGGACTGGTCCCAGGCCCGGGAGGCCTTCGACCGCGCCCTGGCCCTGCAGCCCGGCCTGCTCGAGGCCCTCTACAACCGGGGCCTGGCCCTCTTCAACCTCAAGCGGTACGCGGAGAGCCGCGACGACTTCCGCGCGGCACTGGCCCAGCGGCCCGAGGATCCCCTCCTCAAGGAGAACCTGCGCCAGGCCGAGCGTTTCGCCGCCCTCGACCCGCACTGAACCGCCCTGGCGGAGCGAGGGGCTCCGCCCATTCTGATCCCAGGAGACCGGATGTTGACCATTCCGTTCGTCCTCGCCCTCCAGTTGCCCCCCCTTGCCTTCGGACCGGCGCCGCCGGCCATCCCGGCCTTCCAGCCGCCCTGGGAGCTGACCTGCCGGGTCGGGGAGCTGGGCCGGCCCCGGGTCCCGCCCCTGCGCCTGCCGGGCCTCGACCGCAAGATCGCCCTCTCTCCGGAGTCCCTCCACCCCCGCCGTCCCGACCACCTGGTCGGCCCGGTGACGGACATCTTCCTCTTCCTCGGGCTGGCGGTCTGGTCCACCCACACGGGCGGGCAGGTGGCCGCCGATGCCTGGCCCGGCCAGGCCCGGGTGGACTCCCCCCTCCTGGCCCCGAGCCTGGGCCTCCCGCCCCCGCCCGCCACGCCCAAGTGACCTTGTTCCACGTGGAACGCGCAGAGGGGACTCCGGTGGGGCCTACTTCTGGGCCACCAGGGGCGTCCCCGGATGGGCCTTCGTGTAGAGGTAGAGGGCCAGCTGCTCGCCCTCGACCTCGGTGGCGGCCAGGGGGGGCATGAACTTCGAGTAGATGTTCTCCCTGGGATCCCGGGAGCGGAGCATGCGGACCATGTTTCGGGCACTGTCCAGGTTCCGGGGCGCCATGAACTTCTGCATGCTGCGGTAGCCATTCCAGGTGTGGCAGGCCGCGCACTGGCCCCGGTACAGGGCCTCGCCCCGGGCCAGGGCCGTGTCGCCCTTCTGGGCGGCGTACTCCCGGGCCCACACGCTGTGGGGCAGGTAGCCCTCCCGCTGGAAGGCCTCCACCTGGTCCGCCCACACGCCATTGGAATACATGACGTTGCGGATGACGTAGGGCTTGCGGGCCACCTCGCGGGCCCACTCGGAGGCCCCCGTGGCCAAGAGGGCCACGGCGGCCAGGGCCGTGGCCATGCCCCGGGTGAAGGTCCGGGCGTTGCGGAAGGGGCCGAAGTAGACGATCACGCCGATGGTGGCCGTGGACATCACGGTCAGCATGGTCACGCGGGTGGCCATGGAGAAGTTGCCGGCGGCGGCGCCGGCCATGCCCACCTGCAGCACCTCCCGCGAGACCGCGGGAATGTTCAGGTAGTACCAGCCGCCCACCAGGGGCAGCAGCACGTAGGCCGGCAGCACCCAGCGGGCGGAGAACTGCAGCACCCGCTCCTTGAGGTCCAGATCCTCGATGCGCGCCCCGGTCCAGAAGGCGTAGACGCCCGCCAGGGCCCACATGACGAGGGTCCGCATGATCAGGCTGGGGGCGTAGGTGGGGTTGAAGAAGCCGTCCCACATCCAGTGGCTCTCGGTCCAGCCCCTCCCGGGGGTGAGCATGAAGGTGATGATGCCGTTGATGACGGCCAGGGTGAGCCAGCTGCAGAGGGCGTAGAGCCAGCCCACCATCAGGTGCCGCTCGGGCGTCAGGCGGTCCCAGCCGTAGTAGTAGACGGTGATGCAGGCCATCTCCGCGATGAAGACGATCCACTCCGTGGCCCAGCCCAGGACGAAGCCGTGGATGAGGTGGCCCACAGCCTGGGGGTTCGCCAGGGCGATGACCACCCAGATGCCCACGCCGGTGCCCGCCCCCGCCACGCCGGTGACGATGAGGAAGAACCGGGCGTGCTTGCGCAGCCACTGGCGCATGGCCTCATCGCCGTGCCTCACGGCGTGGGCCTCCATGACGGGGAGGAAGAGGCCCCCGCCCACGGCGAAGTGGGAGAGGAAGATGTGGATGATGGCCATGATGCCGACCACCCAGCCGCTGCCGAGGAAGGGGACGTCCCAGACCGGATAGCTCATGGCTCACCCCTTTCCCGCAACGCCGGCGTAGCCCCAGATCGTCAGCACGATGAGGCCGAGGACGGCGGCCAGTCCCACGAGGTTGACCACGCGGCCCCGGGACCCGCGGTCCCAGAGCGGCACCAGGGCCCAGAGCACGCCGCCCGCGCCGAAGAGGCCCATGCCCAGCAGCTCCCCGTCCACCGGGCCCACCTTGCCCGGAATGAACTTCAGGAGCTGGAACTGGCTCATGAAGTACCACTCGGGGTGGATGCCCTCCGGGGCGGCGGCCAGCTTGTCCGCCTGGGGCCCCAGGTCCCAGGGCCATAGGCTGGCCAGCAGGGCCAGCAGGTTCAGGCAGAGGAACCAGACCATCAGATCCTTGTAGAAGAAGGTGGGGAAGAACGGGACGGTCTTCCTCCCCTTCTCCAGCTCCGACGGGGGTGTGGCGTTCCCGTGCTTCTGCACCAGCCAGAGGTGGAGCAGGAGCAGGGGCATGAACAGCACCGGCAGCACGGCCGCATGCAGGGCGTAGAAGCGCTGCAGCGTGGTCACGCCCACGTCCGCGCCCCCGCGGAGCATGGTGGCCAGGAGCTTGCCGACGAGGGGGCTCTTCTCCATCACGTCCAGGCCGATCTTGGTGGCGAAGTAGGCCAGCTGGTCCCAGGGCAGCAGGTAGCCCGAGAAGCCGAAGCCCATGCCCAGGCCCAGCAGGCCCATGCCGCTCCACCAGGTCAGCTCCCGGGGCGCGCGGTAGGCCTTCATGAAGAACACGCTGAACATGTGGAGGAAGGCGGAGAGCAGCATGAGGTTCGCCGACCAGGAATGCACGCTGCGGACCAGCCAGCCGAACTCGATCTGCGACGTGATCCGCTGCACGGAGCCGTAGCTGGCGTCGCTGCCGGGCTGGTAGTAGACGATGAGCAGCAGGCCCGTGAGGACCTGCATCATGAAGAAGAAGAGGGTCATGCCGCCCAGGAAGTACCAGGCCGCGTGGCGGTGGTCGGGCACCTCCTTCTTGCGCAGGAAGGACATGAAGTCGGCGAGGCCGATGCGTTCGTCGAGCCAGGCGTGGACGCTCATCTCAGGCCCTCCTCACGACGACGGCGCCGCCATCCGTGCTCACGACCAGGGGCTTCAGGGGCGCCGGCGGCGGCCCGGCGATGTTCTTGCCGGTGTTCGGATCGTAGACGCCGCCATGGCAGGCGCAGGTGATCCGGTCCTGGTCCGGGGCGTACTTCACCGTGCAGCCCAGGTGGGTGCAGGTGGCGAAGAGGGCCACGAAGCGCCCGTCGCCCCGGCGGAGGATCAGGGCGGGCTTGCTCCCGAAAAGGAAGAGCTTGCCGCTGCCCGGGGCATAGTCCTTGGTGGCGCCCAGGTTCACCTCGTTCACCTGGGGGCCCTCCTCGCCGCCCGTGGTGCCGGACTTCAGGTAGCGGAAGATGGGCCAAGCCAGGGCGGCCGTGTACAGGGCCGCGGCCGCGGCGAAGAGGCCCTGGCCCAGGGCCCGGCGGCTCAAGGCGCGCGGAGCGTCGGCGGTCTGGATGGCGTCACGACTCATGGGGGGCCTCCGGGGCGGCCTGGACGGGGGCCAGGGACCAGCGGATGAGGATGGTCAGGAGCACGACCAGCAGGACGAGGGTGGTGGCGAATACCGCGAGGGAGGTCCAGTCGGTCTTGAAGGGCAGGGCGTAGGGGTTGAAGCCCACGGCGCGCAGGGTGGCGTCCCGGGCCTGGTCCCGGGCCAGGATCATCCCCACCACCGCGCCCTGGGCCAGCAGGAAGGGCGGCCAGACGGCCTTCCGGGCCGCGCCATGCTGGCTGGCGGGAATGGCCATGAGGAGGGCCAGGGCGGCGCAGGCAATGCCGGTCCAGAGGGCCAGGCTCCCGAAGGCCCGGCCGGAGAGCAGCAGGTCGTAGGCCGCGGCCGGCTGTCGGAGCAGCAGCCAGGTGCCCCAGGCCGCCTGCAGCAGGGTGGCGCCGATGAACCAGCGGAGGCCCGCCTCCCGGGCGCCCGCATGGTCCTTCCAGGCGCCCCAGCCCGCCAGCAGCATCCCCGCCGAGGCCGTGATGCCCGTGACGAGGTGGAGGAGGCGGGGCCAGAGGCTGGGATCCGCCAGGTTCAGGCGCGTCCCGTGGGGCGAGGCCGCGGCCAGGCCCCGCCAGAGGTCGGGGCGCATGGACAGGGTCGTCATGTTCACCAGCACCAGGGCGATGGAAAGCAGCAGCAGCGAGGCCAGGGCGCCGGACCAGAGCCGGAAGCGGTCCGAGGCGGTGGAGCCCACGAAGCGGTAGAGCAGGCCGTAGCCCGTGATGAGCAGGAAGACCAGGGCCAGCCAGGGGAAGGCCGACAGCACCGTGGCCGAGTAGAAGAACGGACCATAGCTGAGCTGGATGAAAAGCAGCGGCGCCACCCCCAGCGTCACAGCGAAGGTCACGGCCGGCGGCAGCAGCGGCGTCACTCGGCGCACCAGGTCCCGGTCCTCGGCCCGTCCCCGCAGGGCATGGGCGAAGCTCACCACGCTGCCCCCGACGCCCAGGTTCACCGCCAGCAGGTGCAAGGCGAAGGTGACCAGGAGCAGGAGCTTCAGGATGATCGGCGGCAACGGCAGCGGCAGTGGGTCCGCGGGCGGAATCGGAAGCGGGATCATGGTCGCTCCACATCTGGGTTCGGGTCGGATCCACCCGAGGCTGGAAGGTATGGACGTATGATCGTCCCTGTCCCTATGCCCTGGATCACAATCCGGGCGCGGGTTTGAAGGGATGCGCAGGTAGACTGAAAGTTCGCGAGGTGGGCGTGCTCGGCAGCCTTTTCGACAAATTCAAGCAGGGGCTCCGGCGCACCCAGGATCTGGTGCTGGCGCCCCTGGGCCGCATCCTGGGCCTCCGCCGGCTCGACGAGGCCCAGCTCGAGGAGCTGGAGGACCTGCTGCTCCAGGCCGACCTCGGCGTCCATGGCGTGGACCGGCTGATGGCGCGGCTCCGCACGGAGCTGAAGGCCTCCGCCGAGGTGGACCCCCGGGCCGTGCTGAAGGACGAGCTGCTCAAGATCCTGCGCCAGCGGCCCGCGAAGCCCTTCCAGGCTGGGGGCACCCAGGTGGTGCTCCTCGTGGGCGTGAACGGCGTGGGCAAGACCACCACCCTCGGCAAGCTGGCGGCCCACCTGAAGGCCCGCGGCGAGGGCGTCCTCGTGGTGGCCGGCGACACCTTCCGCGCCGCAGCCATCGACCAGCTGGAGCGCTGGGGCGAGCGGGCCGGGGTACCCGTCCTCCGCAACCAGATGGGCGGGGATCCCGCCGCCATCGCCTTCGACGGCGCCACCAGCGCCCAGGCCAAGGGCACGCCCTGGGTGCTCATCGACACGGCCGGCCGCCTCCACACCAAGGACCACCTCATGAAGGAGCTGGACAAGATCCGGCGCAGCCTCCAGAAGGTGATCCCCGACGCCCCCCACCGCGTGCTGCTGGTGCTGGATGCCACCACGGGCCAGAACGGCCTGCAGCAGGCCGAGGCCTTCACCCAGGCCGCCGGGGTGACGGACCTGGTGCTCACCAAGTTGGACGGCAGCGCCAAGGGCGGCGTGGTGGTCCCCATCCTGGAGCGCCTGCGGCTTCCCATCGCCTTCGTCGGCGTGGGCGAGGGCGTGGACGACCTCATCCCCTTCGATCCCGAGGCCTTCGTGGACGGGCTGCTGGATGCCTGACCTCGACCTCACCTCCGATCTCGCCTGGGCCCTGGCCACGGGCGGTCCCTGGCCGGACCCGGAGGCGCTCTCGGGGGATGCCCGTTTCATGGCCCTGGCCCTCCGGGAGGGCCTGAAGGGCGTGGGACTCGCCAGCCCCAACCCCCCCGTCGGCTGCGTCCTCGTGAAGGACAACCGGGTCCTGGGGACGGGCGTCCACACCCGGGTCGGCGATCCCCACGCCGAGATCATGGCCCTGCGGGACGCGGAGATCCGCGGAGAGGATGTCCGCGGTGGCACGGCCTACGTGACCCTGGAGCCCTGCTGCCACCACGGGCGGACGCCCCCCTGCACCCTGGCCCTCATCCAGGCGGGCCTGGCCCGGGTGGTGGTGGGCGTGCGGGATCCCAACCCCCGGGTGGACGGGGGCGGCCTGGCCATCCTCCGGGCCCAGGGGCTCGCCGTGGAGGAGGGCGTCCTGGGGGAGGCCTGCGCCCGCTTCCACGCCCCCTTCTTCAAGCTCATCCGCACGGGCCTGCCCTGGGTGAGCCTCAAGCTGGCCCTGGGTTCGGACGGCGCCATGGGACCCGAGGGGCGGCCCACGCCGGTCACGCCCCCCGCCGTCCAGCAGCTGGCCCATGCCCTGCGCCGCGCCTCCGAGGCCATCGTGGTGGGGCGCCACACGGCCGAGGTGGACGATCCGCAACTCACGGACCGCTGGCCGGCCCCCACGGCCCCCCACCGCACCTTCTACCGGGTGGTCCTGGACCGGGAGGGCCGCGTGCCCCCGGGGGCCCGGGTCTGGCAGGCCGTGGGGGGCCAGCCGGCCCTGCGCGCGGTGACGGGGGATCCCCAGCCCCTGCGGGGGGTGGAGGATCTGCACCTGCCGCCGGGGCCCGGAGGATGCAGTTTGCGCCACCTGTTGCACGAACTCGCCGCCCTGGGGGTGGGCCGGGTCCTCGTGGAGGGGGGTGGAGCCCTGGCCGAGGCCTTCCTGGACCAGGGGCTGGCGGACGAATTCCACCTCTTCCGGGCCGAGGCCCCCGCCGGCGGACCCGCGGTCTCCCTCAACCTGCCGACGGCCTGGAGCCTCCAAGCCTCAGCGGGATGGCCTGGCGGCCGCTGGGAGGTCTGGCGCTAGGAATTCCTGGCACGACCCTTGACTTGTCCCCGCAACCCCCGGGAGTTCCCATGCGCGTCCGAACCTGGCGTTTCCTCACAGCCCTCCTGCCCCTGGCGCTCCTGGCGCTCCTGGCCGCCTGCGGCGGATCCAGCAGCAGTTCCTCCGGAAGTTCCGAGGCCCAGATCACCCTCCAGGCCCAGTTCGAGAAGGTCGCCCTCACCCCCACGGGCTTCGGCGCCACCTCCATCCTGCCGGCCCGGTACTGCTACGCCGAGGTCCGCGACGTGGCCTCCGGCGGCCTCCTGGCCTCCGGCTACCTCGGCAGCGGCGGGACCGGCACGGCCTACGTGCCCAGGGGGATGCAGGTCTATGTCAACGTCTACGCCGAATACCAGGTGCCCAGCGCCGACCCCAACAGCTTCTTCATGCGGGGCAGCGTGAAGAACGCGCCCCTTTACACGACCCCCACCATCAGCGCCACGGACTTCGCCAACATCCCTGACTGGTATGTCACCAGCGACACTTTCCTCGCGAACCAGGATGGAACGCTGAGCGTGACGGCCCGGGCCAGCAACCGCATCGCGGGGGCCTTCAACATCGCGGACCAGGCCGTGACCTTCGCCTCCGCCGTCCGGGATATGGACGGCACCGGCACCCTGCGCCTGCCCAACCTCCACACCTTCTGGACCACCAGCACCAACCCCGCGGACCAGGTGCGCACTTATCCGGAGGCCACCTGGGCCTCCGCCACCTCGATCCTCACGAGCGGGAGCGGCCGGGCCCTCTTCAGCCACGCCGTCTACGGCCTCGGCACCGGCGCGGCGGGCACGGAGACGGACGAGTGGGACGACGGCGTCCTCCAGGAGACCTTCGCCCGCCTGCTCTTCGCGGACTACAGCTACAAGCCCGATGGCAGCAGCGCCCTCTCCCTCCTGCGCCGGGACAACGACAACGCCTACGTGAGCCGCTACGCCCCCAGCGAATCCACGGCCGCCTTCGTGGCGGGCTTCTCTGATTTCCTCTCCGCCGCCGCCCGCAACGACAGCCGGATCCTCGACAGCTACGTGGACGGCAGCGGGATCCAGCAGGTGGAGGACTTCGATCTCGCCAGCCATGCCATGGTCAGCGTCGCCAACAAGGGCGAGTTCACCCGGGGCTCCATCGCCGTGAGCCTGTGGGGGATGTGGAAGAACGACCTGGGCGGCGGTCAGGCCGGCCTCCACACCCTTTGGCAGGCCGTGACCTCCGGCAACGCCTATGCGGACGGCACGGGGGAGTACGAGCAGGCCACCCTGGGCTGCTACCCCAGCTACCTGCTGGGGGTCCAGAGCCGGGTGAGTGCCGCCACCTGGAACACGGCCCTGGGCGAGCTGGCCCTGGAGTCCGTGCCGAACCCCACCCCGGCCTACTTCGCCAGTACCGCCCTCTGGCAGACGGTGGGCGTGCCCTTCAGCGGCAGCGGCAGCCTCCAGACCTACGACGCCTCCCAGAACCGCTACTACGACTGGAACCAGAGCCAGGCCTACCGCTTCACCCACCTCGGCGGGGCCCGGACGATCACCATGACACCCAATGGGGGCCAGGACTTCTTCGTGGAGCTGCTGGGGCCCGGCGGCCTGTGGACCGGCAGCACCGACAAGAGCCTCGCCGGACAGACCCGGACCCTCAGCCTCTCCAGTCTGCCCGCCGGCGTCTACGCTGTCCGGGTCCGCGCCGGATACACCACGGCCACGGGTACCTACGGGTACACCCTCAACATCAATTGAAGCCCTCACTGTCCGCGCCCCTGGCGCCGATCAAGGAGTTGCTCCCCGAACTCGGGGCCAAGGCCTGTGGCCTGGGGGCGGAGGTCTCCACCGTGGCGATCCGGTTCTTCTGACCTTCAACCCCCGCCCACCAGCCGCACCACCTCCAGGCGATCGCCCTCCTTCAGGGGGGTAGCCGCGTGGTCGGCGCGGCGGATGACTTCCCCATTCAGCTCGATGGCGCTGCCGAAGGCCGGCAGGGACAGCCAGGCGGCCAGATCGGCCAGGGTGGCCAGGTTCGGGGCCTCACGGGGGGCGCCGTTGAGGATCAGCTGCACGAGGCCCCCGCCGCCGCCTGGAAGCCCCGCTCCAGGTCCGCGATGAGGTCGGGCTGGTCCTCGATGCCCACGGAAAACCGCAGCAGACCATCGGTGATGCCCAGCCGGGCCTTCACGTCCGGGGCCGTCTTCAGGTGGCTCATGCTGGCGGGGTGCTGGATCAGGCTCTCCACCCCCCCCAGGCTCACGCCCCGGGTGATGACCTCCAAGGCCTCGCAGAAGCGCTCGCCCGCCACGAGGCCTGCCCGAAGCTCGAAGCCGATCATGGCCCCGAAACCCGTCTCCATCTGGCGGGCGGCGATTTCATGGCCCGGATGGCTGGGCAGACCGGGGTAGTCCACCCGCGCCACGTGGGGCTGCCAGAGCAGCCACTGGGCCAGGGCCTGGGCGTTGTCCGAGGCCCGGCGCACCCGGAGGGCCAGGGTCTTGAGGCCCCGGTGCAGGAGCCAGGCGGCCATGGGATCCAGGGTGGGCCCGAAGACCTTGGTCATCTGCCAGCAGGCCACCACATCCGCCTCGGAGCCGGCGATGACACCCGCCACCACATCCGAGTGGCCGGCCAGGTACTTGGTGGCCGAGGCCACGCTGAGGTCGATGCCGAGGGCCAGGGGCTTCGTGTGGATGGGACTGGGGAAGGTGTTGTCCGCCACGGTGCGGATGCCGTGCCGCTTCCCGAGGGCAGCCACGCCCGCCAGGTCCGTGAGGGCCAGGGTGGGGTTCGAGGGCGTCTCCACCCAGATCATGCGGGTCTCGGGCCGGATGGCCGCCGCCCATTCGCCCAGGTCCAGGGTGTCCTGGATCCAGGTGACCTTCAGGCCCCGCTCGGCCTCCCAGCGGCGGATGAGCTGCTCCGTGCCCAGGTAGATGGCCGCGGGGGCCACCAGGTGATCGCCGGTTTTCAGGAAGGCCTCGAAGACCAGGGCGAAGGCCCCCATGCCCGAGGCCGCCACCAGGGCCCGCTCGGCGCCCTCCAACTCGGCCAGGACGGCCTCCACCTCGCTGGTGTTGGGGTTGCCCCAGCGGGTGTAGAAGGCTGGCGGCTCAATGCTGGCGGCGAACTCCGCCCCCTCCCGGTTCTCCATCAACTGGAACACCGAGGTCTGGAAGATGGGCGTGGTCACGGCCCGGGTGGGGTTGAAACGCTTCCCGGCATGGATGGCAGTGGTGGTGGGTCCCCAGGGCTTGGGCATCGTCGGCTCCAGCCTCCCAGCATAGGCCGCGACCGCCTACCGGTTCCAGAACACGATGACCAGCGCCACAACGGCGAACACGACGACCGTGATGATGCGCCAGAAGGTGGGGCGATCGTCGGGGAGATCCACGGGGCTCCGGTCCTCCAGGGCCTGGCGGGTCAGCTCGTCCTCCGGCGGGGCCACCAGCCCGCGGCACTCGGAACAGCGGAAGGCCTCGCCCGGCGTCTCCACTGCATCGACGATGCAGTGGCCGCACTGGGTGCAGATGTGGCTCACGCCGGGAAGGTAGGCCTGGAGGGAGCTGGGGATCTCGTTGGACATGCCCCAGGATGGGTCCGCGATCAGGGTTTGGCGAGGACCTCGTCCAGGGCCTCGTTCACCCGCCGGGGGTCAAGCCGGCCCCCACCCGCCTTCAGGACCTGGCCCACCAGGAAGCCCTTCAGGTTTGCCCGCCCCGCCCGGATCTGCGCCACGACCTCAGGGTGGGCGGACAGCACCGCCTGCACCTGCTCGGCGATGGCGCCGGGATCCGCGACCTGGGCCAGCCCCTTCCGGGCCACGATCTCCGCCGCGGACCCCTCCCCGGTCAGGAGGGCGGGGAAGACCGCCTCCCGGGCCGTGCCCAGGTTGAGGGACCCCTGGGTCACGAGGCGGATCAGCTCCGCCAGGGCTTCCGGGGCCAGGCCGAGGGCCTCGATGGTCCCGCCCCGCTCGTTCAGGGCGCGGCTCACCTCCCCCAGCATCCAGTTCGCCGCCTGCCGGCCCTCGCCGCTGGCCTGGGCCACCGCCTCGAAGAAGGCCGCGAAGGCCGGGCTCTGCAGGAGGGTCCGGGCCTCCTCCTCCGGGAGACCATACGCGGTCCGGTAGCGCTGGATCCGCGCCTCGGGCAGCTCGGGCAGGGTAATCCGAACGGCCTCCACCTCGGCCGGAGCCACCTCCAGGGGCGGCAGGTCGGGCTCGGGGAAATACCGGTAGTCCATGGCCGCTTCCTTCGTCCGCTGGGCCCGGGACTCCCCGGCGGCGGCGTCCCAGCCCCGGGTTTCCTGGGCCACGACCCCGCCCCGCGCCAGCAGGTCCCCCTGGCGGGCGATCTCGAAGGCCAGGGCCTGCTTCACGAAGCGGAAGGAGTTGAGGTTCTTCACCTCCACACGGGTGCCGAAGGCTCGGGATCCGGAAGGTCGAAGCGAGATGTTGGCATCGCAGCGGAAGCTCCCCTCCTCCAGGTTGCCATCGCAGATGCCCAGGAAGACCACCAGGCGATGGAGGGCCTTCAGGCACTCCGAGGCCTCCTGGGGGCTCCGCAGGTCCGGGGCCCCCACGATCTCCAGAAGCGGCACCCCGGCCCGGTTGAGGTCCACGAAACTCTCGGTCTCGCTCCAGTCGTGGCTGCTCTTGCCCGCATCCTCCTCCAGGTGGGCCCGCTCGAGCCGGATCCGGACCGGCCCCCCGTCCCCGCGGACGGCCGGATCCCCGGGGATCTCCAGGGTGCCCCCCTCCACGACCGCCACGGGCCCCTGGGTGATCTGGTAGCCCTTGGGCAGGTCCGGGTAGAAGTACTGCTTCCGGTAGAAGGCGCTGCGCGGGCGGATCTCCGCCCCCAGGGCCAGCCCCAGGGCCACGGCCATCCGCACGGCCTCGCCGTTGAGGACGGGGAGGGCCCCGGGGAGGCCCAGGCAGACCGGGCAGGTGAGGCTGTTCGGCGGCGCCCCGTAGGCGTTCCGGCAGGCGCAGAAGAGCTTCGTCCGCGTCCGGAGCTGGACGTGGACCTCGAGACCGATGATGGCTTCCATCCCTGGCTGCATGGCTCTCCCGATCCTACTTCCCCAGACAGAATCCGCTGAACACCTGGTCGAGGGCGCTCTCGGCGCGGTCTTCGCCCGTGAGGCGAGCCAGCAGCCCCCAGGCCCCCTGAAGCAGGGAGGCCGGGAGCTCCGGGGGGCATCCGGACTCGAGCCCCAGGAGCAGCTCCACCTGCCGGGCCAGGTCCTCCAGCAGCTCCACCTGGCGCCCCGTGGCCAGGGCGCCCAGGCAGGCATCGGGGGCCAGGCCGCCCAGGAGGCGTTCCTTCAGGGCCTCCTCTAGGGCGTCCAGGTCCCCCATCAGGGCGGAGACCACCACCCCCGCCGTGGGCGAAACGCCGGGGCGGTCCCCCATGGTCCGCACCTCCACCACCTTGCCCGCGAAGGGCTCGAGGGCTCGGACCAGGGCCGGATCGGGCCCCTCGTCCCCCGCCGGAACCAGGTGCAGCACGAGGTCGGCGGCCTCCAGGACGGGGCGGACCCGGGCCACGCCCAGGCGCTCCACGGGATCCTCGGTCTCCCGCAGGCCCGCCGTGTCGTAGAGGCGGAGGGGCAGGCCCCGCCACTGGCAGCGGACCTCCAACACGTCCCGGGTGGTGCCCGGGGTCTCGGTCACGATGGCGCGATCCTCCCCGGCCAGGGTGTTGAAGAGGGTGCTCTTCCCGGCATTGGGGCGCCCCGCCAGGGCCAGACGGAGCCCATCCCGCAGGTGACAGGCCGCCCGGGAACGGCGCTGTTCCACGTGGAACCGCTCCTTGAGGGGTGCCAGCCCGGTTTTCAATTCGTTGATATCAATCGTGATACCTTCTTCGTCCCCGTAATCCACGGCGGCCTCGGCCCGGGCCATCCAGGGGGCCAGGACCCCCCGGGCCTCCCCGATCCAGGCCGGCTGGGCCCCGGCCCGGGCCTGGGCCTGGCGGATCTGGGTATCCGTCTCCGCGGCCACCAGATCCCGGAGAGCCTCCACCTCTAAGAGATCCTGCTTGCCGTTCAGGAGGGCCCGCCGGGTGAACTCGCCGGGTTCCGCCAGCCGGATGCCCAGGGTGCCCAGGTGCTCCAGCAGGCGCTGGACCAGGAGGGGGTTGCCGTGGACCTGGAGCTCCACCACGTCCTCGCCCGTGTAGCTGGACGGGGCCGGGAAGGAGAGCACCAGGGCCCGTTCCCGGAAACCGCCCCAGGCCAGGGTGCGGAGGGCGGCCCGCCGGGGCGCCGGGAGGACCAGGAGGGGGCGGAGGGTTCCGGCCAGGTCCCGGCCCGACACCCGCACCACGGCCACCGCGGAAGGCAGCAGGGGCGTCGCCGGGGCGCAGATGGGGTCGGAAGGACGGAGGACCACGCCGGCAGTGTACCGGCTACTTCCGGAACACCTTCACGGGCTTGAAGGTGCCAGTCCCTTCGCTCTCGGTGCCCAGGCCCTCCTCGCGGCTGACCACGAGGTGGACCCAGCGGCGCTCCCGCGCGCTGAGGGCGCCCAGGGTGTGGCTGCCCAGTTCCCGGGCCCGCTCGGCGGCCAGGCGGCCCATGGCCATGACTTCCTGCATGCGGAAGAGGCGGGCGCCCTTCACGTCCAGGTAGACCAGCTTGTGGTCGTCCCGCTCGCCCTGGGCCTCGTGAAGGAGGAACTGCAGGGCATCCAGGGCCTGGCCCCGGTTGGCGGCCAGCCAGTCGGCGTCGGGGCCCGAGACCACCAGGCGGTTGGGGAAGGCCTCCTCGTCCCCGGAGGGCTGGAAGCGGGTCTCCACCCGCATCCCGAGATGACCCATCCACCGACCGATCAGCTCGGGGACGGATTCCAGGCTGGCACTGGGTTTCCGCATGGAGGCCTCCTCACACCTTGATGGGCTGGGGCACGTAGTTCCGCTTGATCCACCATGTCTGCGCGATGCCGACGAGGTTCGAGGCAAAGTAGTAGACGATCACCCCCACCGGCAGCTTGGCGAACATGACGGTCATCATCACCGGCATGAGGATCAGCATCATCTTGCGCTGGGCCGGATCGCCGGTGGCGGGGGTCATGGCCTGCTGGACGAACATGGAGGCCCCCATCAGCACAGGGAAGACGTAGTAGGGATCATGCACGGACAGGTCGTGGATCCATCCGAAGAACGGCGCGTGGCGCAGCTCGAACACGGCGTTCAGCATGGACCAGAAGGCCAGGAAGATGGGCATCTGCAGCAGCATGGGCAGGCAGCCGCCCATGGGGTTGTGCCCGTTCTTCTTGTAGAGCTCCATGAGCTCCTTCTGCATTTCAGCCTTCTTGGTCATGTCGCTGCCGAACTTCTCGTACCTGGCCTGGAGGGCCTTCTGGTGCGGCTCGAAGTCCTTCATGCGCAGCATGGACACGGTCTGTTTGCTGTTCAGGTGCCAGGTGGCCAGGCGGATGAGGATGGTGAACAGGACGATGGACCAGCCCCAGTTGCCCACCACGGCCTGGACCTTCTGCAGGATCCAGAAGAGCAGCTGGGCCACGGCGCCGAAGAAGCCGTAGTCGATCACCCGGGTGAAGGGTTTCTCGAAGGCCAGGAGCGGGGCGGCCTGCTTGGGACCCAGGTAGAGGCCCGCGGAGACGCGTCCATCCTGGGGTGCCAGGGTGTAGCCCGACTCGTCGCGACCCGCCACGCGGGGCAGCTTCCAGAGGGCGGCGAAGTAGTGGTTGCGCTGGGCCTTCGGATCCTTGTCCAGCCCGGCGTCCAGGCCCAGGCGGTCCTCGGCGGGGGGCAGCACCTTGCGCTTGGCCCCCAGGAAGCTGAAGAAGGGGTCGTGCAACATGTCGAGCCAGGTCACGGCCTCGACCTTCTTCTCGCTGAGCGTGAAGATGCGGCCCAGGTGCTCCACGGGCTTGTCCGTGGCGGGCAGAGCCACCAGCTGGAGGGTCGCCCCCTGGGGGATCGCGCCCTCCAGGGACAGGTTGGACCCGCGGCGGGGCACGCGGTAGGCCAGACGGGCCCCCTGGCTGTTCTCGAAGACCACCAGGACCGCATCGGCCGTCGGTTCCTCGCGGACCGTCTGGAAGGCGGCCCCCTTCAGGGCACCCAGCCCGGGGAAGCCCTCGGGGAAGAAGGTCGTACCGTCCTGGAGCCACACGGCCTGCTTGAGGGCACCCGTGGCCACCTGCCAGGTGAGACGCAGGTCGGCGGTGACGACCGTGTGCGTGGCTGCCGGATCGGCGCCGGTGCCCGGAGTGCCGGGAGTCACCGCCGCCGGGGCCGGGACGGGCGCCGAGGTCGGGACCGCCTCGGGGGCGGGGGCCTGGACCGAGGTCACCGCCGGGGGCGTCACCGGCTTGGTGTACCGGGACGTGAGCCAGATCTGGCCCCCGAAGAGAACCAGGGTTCCCAGGATGAACAGGAGGACATTGCGGTTGCTCATGGGTGGCCCGTGGGTGCGAGACGGCGCAAGGCCAGCCGGAGCTGACCCTCGATGTCCTGGTAGGTGAGGCGGTCGATGGGGGGTCCCTTGCGGAGGGGACGGATCCACACGATCCAGGAGGCCAGCAGGGACGGGTCAGCCTGGCCGAGGAAGGCCATCCGCGCCCGGCGCCGGAACTGGTTGCGGCGCACGGCCGGACCGGATTTGCGGGGGCTGGTGACCAGCAGGAGGGGCAGCCCCGGCACGCCGGCACCCTCGGCCCTGCGCCAGGCCCGGATATCCAGCAACGCCTCGGGCCCCAGCAGGGGCCGGGGCAGGGCGGAGGGAACCGCGTGGTCCGAGTGCCGGACGGTCCGGAAGCGGCCCTGGAAGATCACGGGGGAACCCAGGGGCCTGGGTTCAGATCGCCAGGACGTGGCGACCCTTGGCGCGGCGGCGCTTGAGCACCAGGCGGCCATTCTTGGTCTTCATCCGGCTCAGGAAGCCGTGGGTCTTGGCGCGACGACGGTTGTTGGGCTGGAAGGTACGCTTCATGGTTCCACCTCGGGGTCCCCTCCCGGGGAGGAGGACGAACCTTCGAGCCTACCAGTCCCCGCGCCTCGCCTCAAGGGCGTTTCTGGCCTTTCATCCCCCCTGGGTGGTGCTAGATTGGGATCCCCCCCGCAGGCCAGGCGAAGCCGGTGCGACCAGCGCCCCGGCGAGAGAGGCGCGCCGCGCCCCGTCGTCCTGCCTGCCGATCCTGGTGAACCATGCCATCCGCCGATCCCGACACCCTCTGGGAAACCATCCGACACGGACTGTCCAAACAGCTCCCGGAGGCCAGCTTCAAGGAGTGGATCGTCCCCTGCCGGCCCCTCCGGGTGGAGGAGGACGCCCTCTGGATCCAGGTTCCCAGCCCCGCCGCGAAGCTCTGGATCGAGCAGCAGCTCCCGGAAGAATTCAACGATGCCCTCGCCCAGGGGGGGCTCGGCGATCTCCGCCTGGTGTTCCAGGTCTCCGGGACCCCCTCGGAGGCCCGCGATCTTCCCGGGCCCGGCGCCAGGACCGCCCTTCGGGCGGCCGGGAAGCCGGCCCTCCGCCAGTCGCCCGGGTTCGAGGAGCCCGCCGTCGCCTTCCCCCACCTCTTCCACCGCTACACCCTCGACCGCTTTGTCGTGGGGCCCGGCAGCCAGCTGGCCTTCGCCGCCGCCCGCGCCGTGGTGGACAGCTACGGGAAGGCCGCCACGCCCCTCAGCATGAATCCCCTCTTCATTTACGGCGGGGCAGGGCTCGGTAAGACCCACCTGATGGTGGGCATCGGCAAGGGCATGCTCGCGGAGAATCCCGGCCTTCGGGTCATCTACCTCAAGGTGGACAATTTCTTCAACGAGCTCACGGTGGCCATCAAGGCCAAGAACACCGAGCCGATGCGGAAGAAATACCAGCAGAACGACGTGCTGCTCCTGGATGACGTCCAGACTCTCGGAAAGATGGAGCGAACCCAGGAAGAGATCTTCTACATCCTCGAGTACCTGCTGCAGCACGGGAAGCAGATCGTCATCACCTCGGACAAGCCCCCCCAGCGACTGGAGGGCTGCCATGAGCGCCTCATCACGCGCTTCAAGTGGGGCCTCACCGCCGACATCCAGCCCCCCGACTTCGAGACCCGCATCGCCATCCTGAAGAAGAAGCTGGAGGACGTGGACTTCAAGGGGGTGCCCCCCATCCCCGAGGACGTGCTCACCTTCATCGCCCACAAAGCCAAGGGAAGCGTGCGTGACCTGGAGGGCTTCCTCACGCGCGTGATCTTCCAAGCCAGCCTCAAGGGTGAGGCGCCCACTCTGGAGGTGGCCCACGCGGCCTTCCAGGGCCAGAGCGGCGAAGAGCCCACGGCGGCGATCCCCTCGGAGCGGATCTACCGCATGACCGCGGAAACCTTCAATGTGCCCTTCGTGGACCTGATGAAGAAACGCTCCCGCCAGCAGACCATCATGGTTCCCCGGCAGGTGGCCATGTACCTGGCCCGGGAGATCGCCTCGCTCCCTTTCACGGACATCGGGCGGTCCTTCAACATGCACCATTCCACCGTGATGAACGCCATCGACTCCGTGAAGCAGCGGATGAAGCGCGACCAGGAATTCCACAGGATGGTCCAGGCGCTTTTGAACAGCATTCATTGAGGATGGGGTGCTTGTATCCAAATCCACAGACCCAGGGGTCCACGAAGTCCACAGCCCCGCTTCTTCCGGAGCCGAGGAGGGCGGGGGGCTCCCCAATCCGCACTCCCTGGCCCCGTTCCCACAAGCTGCCCGAGGGCGGGAAAGTCCGTTAAGATAGGGCTTTGACGCCCCTTTCCACAGGTCCCGCCCGTCCTCAGCATCATCAAGGGTGATACATGAATCTTCAGCTACAGGTATCCAAGGATCGTCTGGATCGTACCCTGGGCATCCTGAAGCACGCCCTCGACCGGCGTGTCACACTGCCCATCCTCCAGCACATCCTCGTGGACGTCCGTCCGAAGGAGGTCGTGCTGAAGGCCACGGACATGGAGCTGGCCTTCGAGGCCACCGTGCCGGGCGAGGGCCAAGGCGAGTGGACCATGGCGGTCCCCGGCAAGAAATTCATCGAGACGGTGCGGGTCTTCCCTGAAGGCGTCCTGAGCCTCGAATGCCCTGATGCCGCGGGGCGTCTCTGGCTGCGGGCCAAGGGCATGAACTCCGAGCACAACATCCAGCCCGGCGAAGGCTTCCCTGAATTGCCCGCTCCAAGCAAGGATCTCCCGGTGGTGAGGATCCCCGTGCTGCGCTTCAAGCGGGCGATCCAGCTCGGGTCCATCGCCGTCAGCAAGGACGCCACCAAGCCCACGTTGTCCGCGGTCCTGGTGCACCTCTCCAAGCACCACGTCCGCGTGGTCTCCACGGACGGCTTCCGCCTGGCCGTAGCCGAGGTGCCCTGCGACACGAAGCTCAAGGACGAGGTCCGGCTCATCGTCCCCAAGCGCGCGCTGGACCTCATCCCCACCCTGCTGGGCGACGAGGGCGAGGTGGAGCTCTGCTGGGATGGAACCACCCTCTTCCTCGACCAACCCGGACTGAAGTTCAGCACCCGCCTCGTGACCGGCAACTACCCCGCCTACGAGAAGGTGCTGCCCGCCGAGCTTCCCAAGAAGGTCATCCTCGACCGGGAGGTCTTCCTCCGCACCCTCCGGTTCGTGGGCCTGAAGAAGGACGACTACAACAAGAACGTGCGGCTGTTCTACGAGTTCCCCAACCTGCGCACGGTCTTCCAGCACCCCGACGAGGGCGTGAACCAGGCCACCCTGCCGTTCTCGGGCGAGGAACAGCCCTTTGAGCTGGCCTTCAACATCGACTACCTCACCGAGCTGCTGGAGCGGCTGCCCGGCGAGGAGGTGGTCTACCAGTTCAAGGACGAGGTTGGACAGGGCGTCTTCATGTCCCCCAGCCTGGAGGATTTCAGCTTCCGTTACGTCCTCATGCCGGTGCGCTTCGCCAACAGCGCCACCGCCTGATCTGCACCGCATTCCACTGCAACCGACAAAGCGAGTATTGATGTCCGAAGAAGTCCTCAGCGCGCGCGTCCACACCCCCCTGGAAACCGACAGCTACACCGCCGACAACATCACGGTTCTGCGCGACCTCGAGGCCGTGCGGAAACGGCCAGGCATGTACATCGGCGACACCGATGACGGCAGCGGCCTGCACCACATGGTCTACGAGGTGGTGGACAACGCCATCGACGAGGCCCTGGCGGGCTTCTGCAAGCGCGTGGACGTGGTCCTCCACGGCGACGGCAGCTGCAGCGTCGAGGACGACGGCCGCGGGATCCCCGTGGACATCCACAAGGAGGAGGGCCGCAGCGCCGCGGAAGTGATCATGACGGTGCTCCACGCCGGCGGGAAGTTCGACAACACCAGTACCGAGGGGAAGAACGCCTACAAGGTGTCCGGCGGCCTCCACGGGGTGGGCGTGTCCTGCGTGAACGCCCTCTCCAGCAAGCTCTGGCTCACGGTCTGGAAGGACGGCCAGGAGCACGCCATGACCTTCAGCCAGGGCAAGGCCGACGCCCCCCTCGCCGTGGTGGGGCCCACGGCCCGCCGGGGCTCGCGGGTCCGCTTCATGCCCGATCCGGAGATCTTCAACAACGTCCTCGACTTCAGCTTCGAGACCCTGAGCCAGCGTCTGCGCGAGCTCAGCTACCTCAACCAGGGCGTCCACATCCGCATCACGGACGAGCGGACGGGGGACACCCACGATTTCATGAACGCCGGCGGCATCGGCGCCTTCGTGGAGCACCTCAACCGCAACAAGGTGGTCCTTCACAAGCCACCCATCTTCATCAAGGACGAGAAGCAGGACACCACGGTCGAGGTGGCCCTCCAGTGGAACGACTCCTACCAGGAGACCCTCTACTGCTTCACGAACAACATCCGCAACCGGGACGGCGGCGCGCACCTGGAGGGCTTCCGGGCGGCCATGACCCGCGTCATCAACGCCTACGCCGAGAAGAACAACCTGCTGAAAAGCGCCAAGGTGAGCCTCTCGGGCGAGGATGTTCGCGAGGGCCTGACGGCCGTTCTTAGTGCTAAAGTCCCTGATCCCAAGTTTTCAAGTCAAACCAAGGACCGGCTCGTCTCCAGCGAGGTGAAGGGCATCGTCCAGACCATCGTCTACGAAAAGCTCTCCGCGTTCTTCGAGGAGAACCCCCGGGAGGCCAAGGCCATCCTGGAGAAGGCCATCGAGGCCGCCCGTGCCCGCGAGGCGGCCCGCAAGGCCCGCGAATTGACCCGCCGGAAGGGCGCCCTGGACGGGGGCGGCCTGCCGGGCAAGCTGGCGGACTGCCAGGAGAAGGATCCGGCCCTCAGTGAGATCTTCCTGGTGGAGGGCGATTCCGCCGGCGGCTCCGCCAAGCAGGGCCGCCATCGCGCCACCCAGGCCATCCTGCCCCTCAAGGGAAAAATCTTGAACGTGGAGAAGGCCCGTTTCGACAGGATCCTGAGCGCCGTGGAGCTTCGGATCCTGATCCAGGCCCTGGGCACCGGCATCGGCAAGGAGGAGTTCAAGGTCGAGAACCTCCGCTACCACAAGATCGTGCTGATGACCGACGCGGACGTGGATGGGGCGCACATCCGCACCCTGCTGCTCACCTTCTTCTACCGGCAGATGCCCGAACTGGTGGAACGCGGCCACCTCTACATCGCCCAGCCCCCGCTCTACAAAGTGAAGAAGGGCAAGACCGAGAAGTACCTCAAGGATGAGCGGGCGCTCGAAGAGTTCCTGTTCCAGAAGGCCCTGGATGGCTGGAGCCTCACCCTGCCGGACGGCAGTGAGCACAGGGGGGCGGTCCTGGTCCGCGAGCTCAAGAAGTGGGGCGAGGTCCAGCAGCTCTATGCCAAGCTCGACCGGCGGGGCTACGCCCGCCCGCTGGTGGATGCCCTCTTGTCCGAGGGCCTGCTGGATGCGGATCGATTTGCGGATCAGGCGTCCCTCGAGCGGCTGGCCACCGCCATCACGAAGCAGAAGCTTGGTACCTGCGAGCTCGAGACCGTCGAGGCCCAGGAGCGGCCAGCCGAAGGCGAAAACCCCGCAGTGACCCTTCCCGCCAGTCACCGCCTCCGGGTGGTGCGCATGCACCTGAGCCGGCCCATCACCCTCTGGATCGACAACCAGGTGGCCCACTGGGGCGAGTTCCGTCGCCTGGCCTCCCTCCAGGTCGAGCTGGCCCCCTTCCGTGGGGGTGAACTGAAGCTCCGCCGCATCAAGGAGGCCAAACCCGAGAAGGGCGCCGAGAAGGGATCGGACAAGGAGGCCGAGACAGAGGAGCCCGAAGAGGCCCCGAGGCTCGGCAAGGAGCAGACCTTTCCCAGCCCCGAGGCCATGCTGGCCATGGTCATGGAGGAAGGGAAGCGGGGTCTGGGTATCCAGCGCTACAAGGGCCTGGGTGAGATGAACCCCGAACAGCTCTGGGAGACCACCATGGATCCCGAGCGCCGCACCCTGCTCCAGGTCCGGGTGGACGATGCGGTGGAGGCCGACGAGATCTTCACCATCCTCATGGGCGACGCCGTGGAACCTCGCCGCCGCTTCATCGAGAACAACGCCCTCCTGGCGGAGAACATCGACATCTAAGTCTTGTTTTTGCAGGATGTCGAATCGCGTTCCACGTAGAACATTGGAAGATCCATGAATCAGAATCGTATCGAGCCCCTGGAAATCGAAAAGGAAATGCGGAAGTCCTACCTGGACTACGCCATGAGCGTCATCGTCGGGCGGGCCCTGCCTGATGTGCGGGACGGCCTGAAGCCGGTTCATCGGCGCATCCTCCACGCCATGAAGGAGTCCGGGAACGAGTGGAACCGGGCCTACAAGAAGTCCGCCCGCACCGTGGGCGACGTGATGGGTAAGTACCACCCCCATGGCGACTCGGCCATCTACGACACCATGGTTCGCATGGCCCAGCCCTTCTCCATGCGCCATGTCCTGGTGGATGGGCAGGGGAACTTTGGCTCCATCGATGGCGATTCCGCGGCGGCCATGCGCTATACCGAGGCCCGCCTCTCCCGCCTCTCCAATGAGCTGATGGGTGACATCGACCAGGAGACGGTGGACTTCGGGCCCAACTACGACGGCAGCCTGGAGGAGCCCCTGGTCCTGCCGGCCCGGTTCCCCAACCTGCTCATCAACGGGGCCCAGGGCATCGCCGTGGGCATGGCCACCAGCATCCCCCCCCACAACCTGAGGGAATGCTGCGGGGCCCTCGTGACCCTCATCGACCATCCCGAGACGGGCCTGGATGGACTCATGACCCACATCAAGGGCCCCGACTTCCCTGGCGGCGGTCTCATGCTGGGCACCGAGGGCGTGCTGGATGCCTACCGCACGGGCCGCGGCCGCTGCGTGGTGCGGGCCAAGTCCCACGTCGAGCAGATCAAGCGGGCAGGGGACCGGGAGCAGCTGGTCTTCACCGAGCTGCCCTACCAGGTGAACAAGTCCACCCTCATCGAGAAGATTGCCGAGCTGGTGCGGGACAAGAAGGTCGACGGCATCAGCGACCTGCGGGACGAAAGTGATCGCGAGGGTATCCGCCTGGTGGTGGAGCTGAAGAAGAATGAGCCCAGCGACATCGTCCTGAACCAGCTCTACCAGCTGACCCAGCTCCAGAACAGCTTCCCCATCACCATGCTGGCCATCGTGAATGGACAGCCCCGCATCTGCACCCTGCGGGAGATCCTCCAGGAGTTCATCGGTTTCCGCCGCGAGGTGGTCACCCGGCGCACCCTCTTCCAGCTGAAGAAGGCCGAGGAGCGGCACCACATCCTCATCGGCCTCAAGATCGCCCTCGACCACCTGGACGCGGTTATCAAGCTCATCCGCGGGGCGAAGACCCCGGAGGAGGCCAAGGCGGGCCTCATGGCGGGGGCCTTCGCCACCGCCGCGGCCCTCAAGAAGGACCCGTCCCTCTGCCTGTCGGCCGTGCAGGCCCAGGCCATCCTGGACATGCGCCTCCAGCGGCTCACGGGTCTCGAGCGGGACAAGATCCTGGCCGAGCTGGCCGAGATCGAGGCCCTTATCAAGCGCCTGCGGGCCATCCTCGATGACGAGAAGCTGCTCCTGAAGGTCATCAAGGAGGAGCTGGTCCAGGTGGCCGAGCAGTTTGGCAACGACCGCCGCACGGAGATCGTGGGCTACTCCGGCGAGATCCGCATGGAGGACGTGGTCCCCGACGATCCCATGGTCGTGACCATGTCGAAGGCGGGCTACATCAAGCGCACCGACCTCACCGCCTACCGCCGCCAGCGCCGCGGCGGCAAGGGCAAGGTGGGCATGAAGACCAAGGACGAGGACTTCGTCGAGCAGCTCTTCATGACCAAGGCCCACGACACGCTCATGGCCTTCACCGACAAGGGCATTGTGTACGCCCTGAAGGTCTACGACCTGCCTGAGGCGGCCGCCTCCACCCGCGGCAAGCACATCCGCAACCTCATCTCCCTGAAGGATGGGGAGAACGTGGTGACCCTCATGGCCCTCCGCGACTTCCCCGAGGGGGAGAACCTGGTCTTCGCCACCAGCGACGGCACCGTGAAGAAGTCCAGCCTGGCGGCCTACGCCAACATCCGGGCCAACGGCCTCATCGCCCTCAACATCGACGACGGCAACACCCTGGTGACCGTGCGCCGGTCGACCGGGACCCAGCAGATCGTCCTGGCCACGGCGCAGGGCAAAGCCATCCGCTTCCCCGAGGAGGATGTCCGGGCCACCGGTCGTGCCACCACGGGCGTCCGGGGCATGAAGCTGGCCAAGGGCGACCACATCGTGGACATGGAAGTGGCCGACCCGCTGCCGGACCTTCCGGAGGGCGTGGAGCCCGACGAGAGCACCGAGGACCACGGCATGCTCCTGACGGTCTGTGAGAAGGGCTTCGGCAAGCGCAGCCTCCTTCAGGACTACCGCCTGCAGGGCCGCGGCGGCACGGGCGTCATCAACATCCGGGCCGGGGTCCGCAATGGCCCCGTGGTGGGCTTCAAGCTGGTCAAGCCGGGGGAGGGCTGCCTCCTCATCAGCCAGGAGGGCATGGTCATCCGGTTCCTCATCGACGAGGTCCGCAAGACTGGCCGCGCCGCCCAGGGCGTCAGCCTCCTGAAGCTGGCCAGCACCCAGGACCGGGTGGTCGGTCTGGCCAAGATCGATGCCACCGCCATGGCCCTGGACGAGGAGGAGGACCTCATGGATGTCGAGGCCGCCCATCCCGGCCCCGACGAGGCCGGCCAGCAGCCGAAGCTGGGGCTGTAATCATTCCAGGGTTCCCCTCGTAACGGATGCGTTGCGAGGAGCAAAGGACGTTTGCAGGCCCACCCCTGGACCCCCGCGCGAAGGACCGGCACAGCCGGTCCTTCGCGTTTCTTCGCACCGGGGGACCCTACAGGTAGGGAGCCCAGTCGCCGTTCAGAACCTCCACGGCCTCCCGCTCCAGCCGGGGCAGGCGTTCCACATGGAACACGTAGGCCCAGGCCCGGTACCGGTGACCCCCTTCCAGGACCACGGGCAGGATCTCCCGGGAGAAGAGGTCTTCCTCGACGCCCTCCAGGGGATCCAGATCGGCCAGGGCCGTCTCCAGGTCCGTCAGGTCCTCGTAGCCCACGAACTCCCCCGTCACCCAGCCGGGACCCGGGGGCGGCTCGGTGGGGACGAGTCCCGGTACCAGGGCGGGGAAGCCGCCCTGGTGGAGGTGGAACAGGCGGCCGGGCACCCAGGCCCGGGTCAGGCCTTCGGGGTGGGTGCGCTGAAGCCAGGCATGCCGGGCGCCTCCGGCCCGGAGGGAGTCATAGACAAAGAGGCCATCGCAGTCCATGGCCCCCATTCTGGCACGGGGGTCAGGTCGGGCGGTCCGGGTCCCGGGTCAGGCCCAGGCCCTCCAGGGCCTCCTCGAAGTCGCGCAGACGGAAGGGTTTGGCCAGGAAGCGGCGCAGGGGGCCGTCGAGGAGCCCAGGTTTCGTCTCGGCACTGTACCCGCTGATGAGGAGGATGGGGAGATCGGGACGGATCCGCTCGATGCGGGCCACCAGTTCCGAGCCGTGCAGGCGGGGCATGACAAGATCCAGGATGGCCAGATCCCAGGCCGCGGGGTTGGCCTCGAATGCCTCCAGGGCCGCCTGGCCGTCGGGAGCTTCGACCACCGCAAACCCTTTCTCCTCCAGGACCTCGCGGGCCAGCTCACGGATGGAGGCCTCGTCGTCGGCCAAGAGGATGCGCCCCGTTCGGAGGGGCGGGGTGAGGGGGACCGAGGCCGGCTCGGAGGGCTGGCGGAGGGGGAGGCCGAGCTCGGCCCGGGTCCCGAGGCCGGGTGTGCTGTCCAGGGAGAGCCAGCCACCCATCTGACGGGCCAGGGAGAAGGCGATGGAGAGCCCCAGGCCCCGCCCCTCCCCGAAAGGCTTGGTGGAGAAATAGGGGTCGCAGGCCCTCCGCAGGACCTCGGGGGTCATGCCCCGTCCATTGTCCTCCAGAACGAGATGGACCCAACTCTCCTCCGGCCAGGCCACGAGGCGGATCCGGCCGCGTCCGGGGAGGGCCTCCAGGCTGTTGGCCAGGAGGATCTGGAGGGCCTGCCGGAGGAGCTCGGGATCGAGTCCCACCCCCAGACCCGCGGGGAGGTCGGTCTCGAAGGAGATCCGATCCGGCAGGCCCCCGGTCCCGGCCAGGAAGGGGGCCAGGGCCTCTTCAAGGGGCAGCGTGAAGGTTCTCAGGGGGGCCTGATGCGAGAGGGCCTTCAGGTGCCGGACCGTGCCCTCCATGGAGAGGGCGGCCCCCTCCAGGCGGCCCGCCAGGCCCAGCGCCTCGGGGGACACCGCCGCGAGGTCGCGGAAGCGGTCCAGGTTGCCGAGCATCACCGTGAGCTGGTTGTTGAATTCGTGCACCAGTCCGCCGGCGAGGGTGGCCACCGCCTCCATGCGCTGGGTTTGGAGATCGCGAAGCCCAAGGGCCTGCCGGGCCACCCGGGCCTCCTCCGCCGTGGCGGCCGTAATGAGGGCCGCCAGCGCCAGAACCAGGAGGTAGAGCTGAGAAAACCGGAAGGCCTCCTCGGGCAGCACCCGGCCGTCGATCCACAGGGAGGCGAGGAAGGCCAGGGAAAGGAGGGCGATCCCTCCGGCTGTGCCTCGGGGCCCGAGGCGAAGCGCCATCCAGAGGGTCGGCAGGACCAGGGCGAACTGGAGGGCCAGCCGGATGTCCGGGGAGAGGTCCCGGTGGATCCTCCCCCCCAGGAGGCACAGCAAGCTCAGGGTGGCGATCGCGGTCCCCTCCGAAAGCGGGTGCGGGATCCGCCAGGGGCGGGCCGCCGGGGACGGGAACTGGAGGAGGAGGAGGGCGGGGCCCAGGCAGAGGATGGCGGCCAGGTCCCCGAAGAACCAGGAGACGGCGGTGGCCAGGGGGTTCTGGAAGCCCTGGGGGAGGGCTCCCCCCACCAGCAGGGTGCCCAGGCCGGCCGAGAAGACCGCGCTTCCGAGGCTGGCCACCCCCAGCCAGCGCAGCAGGTCCCCGGACTTCCGCAGGTCCGGGCGGGGGTACCCCAGGCGCACGAGGATCCGCCAGGCCACCAGGGGGCCGAGGGTCTGGAGGGCGGCCATGGCCAGGGCCCGCGGCCACGGCAGCCAGCCGGTCAGGTTCATGAGGAGGCCGCCCAGCAGGAGGCCCCAGGCCGCATCGGCGCCCAGGATGAAGAAGGCCGTGTACGCCAGGGCGGCCGCTGGCCAGAAGAGGTAGGCCTGGAAGGCGAGGCCCGAGGGCAGGGGGATCCGGCCGGCCCCGAGGTAGAGAAGGGCCAGGACCAGGACGGCCCGGATCCGCCGCCAGCCGACCCGGTGGTCGGCCTCCAAAGGGGAGCCTGCCGCCGGGTCGAGGGGGGTCATCGCCTGGATCCGGCGGCTACTCGGGAATGGGGAACTGGTCCGTGAGGTGGAACACTTCCTGGCGGATCCGGGCGAAGGTGCTGTCGTCGGCCCGGTGGCGCAGGGTGACGTCGATGAACCGGGCGATGTGGTCCATCTCCTCCTCCTTCATGCCCCGGGTGGTGATGGCCGGGCTGCCCAGGCGGATGCCCGAGGGCTTGAGGGGCGGGTTGGGGTCGAAGGGGATGCCGTTCTTGTTGATGGTCATGCCGGCCCGGTAGAGGCAGTCCTCGGCCTCGTGGCCCAGGAGGCCGTGGTCGCGGAGGTCCACCAGGAACATGTGGTTGTCGGTGCCGCCGCTGATGATGCGCCAGCCGCGCTCCTGCAGGCCCTTCGCCAGGGCGTGGGCGTTGCGGATGACCTGGCCGCTGTAGGCCTTGAAGTCGGGCTGCTGGGCCTCGTGGAAGGCCACGGCCTTGGCGGCGATGACGTGCATGAGGGGGCCGCCCTGGATGCCCGGGAAGACGGCGCGGTCGATGTCTTTGGCGTACGGGGCCTTGCAGAGGATCATGCCGCCGCGGGGGCCGCGCAGGGTCTTGTGGGTGGTGGTGGTGACATAATCCGCGTGAGGCACAGGATTGGGGTGATGGCCCGTGGCCACCAGACCCGCGATGTGGGCCATGTCCACCATGAGCAGGGCGCCCACCTCATCGCAGATCTCCCGGAAGAGGGGGAAGTTCCAGGTGCGGCTGTAGGCCGACGCGCCCACCACGATCATCTTGGGACGATGCTCTCGGGCCAGGGCGCGGACCTCGTCCATGTCCACCCGCTCGTCCTCCTGGCGCACGTGGTAGGGGATGAACTTGTAGAGGATGCCGGAGCTGTTCAAGGGGTGGCCGTGGGTGAGGTGGCCGCCATGAGCCAGGTCCAGGCCCATCACGGTATCCCCGGGCTTGAGGGCGGCCAGGTAGACCGCCATGTTGGCCTGGGCGCCGCTGTGGGGCTGCACGTTGGCATGCTCGGCCCCGAAGAGCTGCTTGGCGCGATCGCGGGCCAGATTCTCGACGGTATCCACGTGGCTGCAGCCGCCGTAGTAGCGCTTCCCGGGGTAGCCCTCGGCGTACTTGTTCGTGAAGTGGGAGCCCATGGTCTGCATGACGGCGCGCGAGGCGTAGTTCTCCGACGCGATGAGTTCCAGGTGGTGCCGCTGGCGCTGGACCTCCAGCTCCAGGGCCTGGAATACAGCAGGGTCGGAGGTTCGGATCACTTCATACATGGGGGGCTCCGGAGTGATGTCCCTATCCTAGCCGCGGAGCGGAGCGGCCATGGAGCCCTCTTCGTGAGCGGGGTCACAGGTCCGAGAGTGTGTTTTAGGATTCCCGCGAGCCGCGACGGCGGCCAGCCGCGTGATCCAGGAAGGAAGCGCGCGCAGGGCGATGCGGGACATCGTTCAAGCGCGGTGACGCAGCTGGGCGCGCGGCTGGCCACCGTCCCTCCGGGCTGGGGCGGCGGGCATCGCCTGGCGTCGTCCAGGGCCCTCGACATGGAACCACCATGCCTGCGGTCCCTGTCCTCGCCATGCTCGCCCGGCGCTCCCAGCGCGGCCCGTGCGAATCCCAAAACACACTCTGAGGCCGTGAGACACTGGAGGGTCGGAGATCCCATGTCCTTCCTGCCCCCCCACGATGGTTCCGAGCTGGAGCGTTTCGAGCACCCCCTGGCCAGCCGTTATGCCAGCAAGGCCATGGTGCGCCTGCTCTCCCCGCTGTACCGCCAGCGGGTGTGGCGCCGCCTGTGGATCGCCCTGGCCGAAGCCGAATCCGAGTTGGGCCTGCCGGTCTCGGCGGCGCAGATCGCGGAGCTGCGGACCACCCAGGACGACGTGGATCTCGACGCCATCGCCCGGCACGAGGCGGCCCTCCGGCACGACGTCATGGCCGCCATCCACGCCTGGGGCGAGCAGGCCCCCGGCGCGCGACCCATCATCCATCTGGGCGCCACCAGCTGCTTCGTCACCGACAATGGGGACCTGCTCATCGTCCAGGAGGCCCTGGCCCTCCTGCGCCGCCGCCTGCAGGACGTGCTCGTCGCCCTGGCCGCCTTCGCCGCGCAGTGGCAGGACCAGCCCACCCTGGGCTTCACCCACTTCCAGCCGGCCCAGCCCACCACCGTGGGCAAGCGGGCCACCCTCTGGATCCAGGATCTGCTGCTGGACCTGGAGGACCTGGACCACCTCGTCCGCACCACGCCCGTCCGCGGCGTGAAGGGAACCACGGGCACCCAGGCCAGCTTCCTGGAGCTGTTCGAGGGCGACGGAGCCAAGGTGGAGGCCCTGGAGCGCCGTTTCTGCGGCAAGGTGGGATTCCCGGCCATCCCGGTCAGCGGGCAGACCGCCACCCGCAAGCTGGAGGACCGCATCGGCCAGGTGCTCTGCGGCATCGCCGCCAGCGCCGGGAAATTCGCCAGCGACCTGCGCCTGCTCCAGCACCTCAAGGAGGTGGAGGAGCCCTTCGAGTCCAAGCAGATCGGCTCCAGCGCCATGCCCTACAAGCGCAATCCCATGCGCTCGGAGCGCATCAACAGCCTCGCCCGCTTCGTGCTGGG
>Ga0208789_1000452_pt1 | contig 39185 bp, 37 predicted proteins | sample Methanotroph_Enr_FD_187368 | JGI IMG/M metagenome (GOLD analysis project Ga0208789, IMG submission 187368) | Enriched soil microbial communities from Old Woman Creek wetland in Ohio, USA - Methanotroph_Enrichment_5 (SPAdes) (version 2) | ecosystem: Environmental > Terrestrial > Soil > Wetlands...
TTTTTTACTTCCTTTCAATCTTCCTCCTCATCCTTCATTCCAAGGCCCACGGCCCTTACCAGTTTATCCCGCCCGTATCGAAGGCGCATACGATCCATGGCCTGGTACAGGTTTATAAGTTCGGGAGTCTGGTCGAAAAGGTCGATTTGCTGAACGCCGGTTACCAGGTGGCTGAACCTTACGCCAACAAGACGAATGAGCATTCGCCGCTGGTACAGTTTGCGGAACAGTTCCTTGGCAAGGGGAATCAGTACGTGGTCGAACGAGGTATAGCCGATGCGTTGCTGCACGGTATGCGTATCGAAGTTGGAATAGCGGATTTTGAGCGTGATGCACGAGGTCAGTTTTTGCTTTTTTCGCAGTGTGAAAGCAATTTTCTCCACCATACGCACCAGCAGTTCGTTAATCATATGTATGTCGATAGTATCCTGCTCAAAAGTGGTTTCGGTGCTGATGGATTTCCGTTCGGAGTAAGGGATTACAGGGGTTGTATCGATGCCGTTGGCTTTCTTCCAGATGATTAATCCGTTTTGCCCCAGCACTTTTTCCATCATTTCGGGAGGCATATGGCCAAGGGTATCGATGGTGGCAATTCCCATGGAACGAAGCAGTCGGTAAGTTTTTTCGCCTATGCCCGGGATTTTGCTTATCGAAAGCGGTCCCAGGAAAGGAATTACCCGTTCGACGGGGATTTCAAGTTCGCCGTTGGGTTTGGCTTCACCGGTGGCTATTTTGCATACCGTTTTGTTTACCGAGAGTCCCAGTGAAATAGGCAGGCCCGTTTCCCTTATAATGCGTTGCCTCAGTTCGTGTGTCCATTTCATACTGCCGAAAAAGCGGTCCATGCCGGTAATGTCGAGATAATGCTCATCGATGGAGGCTTTCTCGTACAAGGGTGCACTTTCGGCAATAACATCGGTTACCATGTTGGAGTATTTGGTGTATTGCTCCATATCGCCACGCACCACAATGGCATCGGGACACAGCATGCGAGCCATTTTCATGGGCATGGCCGAATGTACGCCGTAAGTGCGTGCCTCGTAGCTGCAACTTGCTACCACGCTGCGATCCGAAAAGCCACCTATAATCACAGGCTTTCCGATTAGCTGGATGTTCATAAGCCGCTCCACCGCTACGAAAAACGTGTCGAGGTCCATATGCACAATGGTGCGTCCGGTCCTGCGGAGACTATCAGGAAACCCCTGCGGTGAAATTATTTTCAGTTCGTTGTACATTATTACTAGAAATGTATTAATTTTGATTAAAAATTGATCAAAATTCCGACTACAATATAATCATAATTTTTGAATTGAGGATAATATTGTTGAAAAATATTGGTAGAGATGCGATGCCTCATGTCTTAAATTGGAATGAAAAATGCCATACCCAAATGCAATGGATTGTATTTGGGTATGGGACAGAGACGCGAGGCATCGCGTCTCTACGGATGGAATAATAAAACAAAATAAATTATCATGGAACCAACCTTCGGACAAAATATTAAATTGCTGCGTAAGCGATGCAGCCGCACACAGGACGACGTTGCATTCGCCCTGAATATGAAGCGCTCTACGCTGAGCGGATACGAAAACGGGGTTGCCGAACCGGGCATCGAAGCATTGCTGGCACTGGCAAAATATTTCAAAATATCCGTCGATACACTGCTGACAGTCGATTTGAGCGCACTTCGCGATAGCGAATTATACCAGCTGGAACATGGGTACGATATTTTTGTGAACGGAGGAAACCTTCGTATACTCACAACCACTGTCGACAGCAAAAACAAGGAGAATATAGAAGTGATAAACCAGAAAGCTTCGGCAGGGTATCGTACCGGTTTTGCCGATCCCGAATATATAAAGGTGTTGCCTACGTTTCAGCTGCCGTTTCTTTCGGCCGATAAAAAATACCGTACGTTTCAGATTTTGGGCGATTCGATGCTACCTATCCCTGATAAGTCGTGGGTTACCGGCGAGTTTGTGCAGAACTGGGACCTGATCCGCGATCACCAGGCGTATATTATCCTTACATTGAACGACGGAATCATGTTTAAGGTAGTTGAAAATCGCCTGAAATCCGAAAGCAGGCTGATGCTCCATTCGCTCAATCCTCTTTATGAATCGTATTCGGTTGATCTTAAGGATCTTCGCGAAGTATGGCGTTTTGTGCATTATATCAGTTCGGAACTTCCTGAACCTAACCTGCCTGTGAATCAGATGGCCGGCGCACTGGCTGCTCTGCAGAGTGAAGTTGCCGGTATAAAAGCTAAAATGGCGACACAAGGAAAGCTTTTTGATGATGAACGTCAATAGTCAAATCAATTAATTATTCTATTGCATTGCGGCATAAAATTTGTGCATTAAAAATACTGGTATTTCTGTTGAAATACCTGTATTTAATTCATTTAAAGAAGATTGCCATGAAAAAGCTTATAGCCCCAATATTTGTTTTACTGATTGCATGTTCATGTTCGCCGTCTCTAAAAACAAGTACATCTGACAGGAAACCTATTATAAAAAGTGACAGCACTGAATACGAGGTTATCATTATTGACCCTGAGTTTGATCATTGGTATCTGATGAATTATTCACAAAGTAAAGATTATAGTAACGAGTATTACCGGGGTAGAAACCAGGTGGCTGTGAGCAACTGGAATGATTACTTCACAAGGAACCGCTATCATCGGGTGATTGATAGTTATATCGCTTATGACAACTCAGTAGATTATGGAATTGAGGTGAATCGGAAACTCTACTGGTTTTTTAAATATACAGAAGATAAGTTCAGAATACCGTTGTTACATTGATGAAATCAGACCTAAAATATCAGAGCAATAACTGACATAAGCTGAATGTAGTTTTCCTCCGCTTTTTTTTCACCACACTTGTCACTACCTTTGCGCCCTTAAATACCAGGAAAATGGCGTTAAAATGCGGAATTATAGGTTTGGCCAATACCGGCAAAACCACTCTCTTTAATTGTGTTGCAAATACAAAGATTCATACCCAGCCGGGAATGCAGAAATCACATATGGGACAGATTAACGTTCCTGACAGCAGGCTTTATGCTATGGATGCCCTGATACATTCAATCCGCATACAGCATGCAACGGTTGACCTGGTTGATATTCCCGGCCTTACAAAAGGGTCGGGACAAGCCGAAAGTACTTCCAGTAAATTTTTATCCGAAATACAGCAAACGGATGCCCTGATTCATGTTATCCGTTGTTTCGACAGTGATACGGTGCCACATATCGAAGGTTCTGTTAACCCGGTTCGTGACAGGGAGATTGTAGACCTCGAACTCTGCATCCGCGATCTCAGCATGGTGGAACGAAAGATACAGCGCACTGAAAAACTGCTGAAATTAGGGGATAAGGAAGCAAAAAAAACAATGGAAATTCTTGATGTGTATAAAACCCATCTCGAAGATTTCAAGCCTGCCCGGACTGCACCTGTTTCGGATGATGATCACAGGCATATTGCTGACATGTACCTGATCACTGATAAACCGGTAATTTATGTCTGCAATGTTGATGATGCTTCGGCTGCCACCGGAAATGCCTATTCCCAAGCGCTTATTGAATCAGTTAAAGACGAAAATGCAGAGGTTCTGGTAATTGCCGCAGAACTCGAAGCTGAAATAGCCGAACTCGAAAGCGAGGAAGACCGGGAGATATTTCTTGCTGATGCAGGTCTCACAGAGCCCGGTGTTAATAAAGTTGTGCAATCGGCTTACAAGCTGCTTAATTTAATGTCATTTTTCACAGTTGGAGTCAAGGAAATCCGCGCCTGGACCATTCATAAAGGAATGACCGCTCCGCAAGCTGCCGGTGTTATCCATAGTGATCTTGAACGTGGTTTTATCCGTGCTGAAGTAATGAAATACAACGATTTCATCACGTTGAAAAGCGAACACGCCTGCAAAGAAGCCGGTAAGTTAGCTATTGAAGGGAAAAACTACGTGGTTTGCGATGGGGATATTCTAAATATCAGGTTTAATGTGTAGGTATTACTGCCCTATTTTTCTTCCGACATTCAAGACATTCTCGTGTGAATTTATCAAGCAAGTTTAAAGTAAATCGGCATATTAAATAGCACCCTGACAGGTTTTCCCTTTCTCGTGCCCGGCTTCCATTTAGGCATCAAACCTACAACCCGCAATGCTTCTTCACTTAGCCCTCCTCCCGGTCCACGAAGAAGTTTAATATCTGCAACCTTGCCATCACTCTCAATTACAAAAGATATATATACCGTGCCCTGATATCCTTTTCGTTCCGCTTCATTCGGGTAAACTATATTATCAGCCAGAAACTTATTCCGTTCAGTTTCCCCGCCTGGAAACTCAGGCATTTCTAACCAGGTACTTTCTATATTTTCGCCTTTTGCATTTCTGTACGTATGGCTTTTATAGTCACTACAAATTGTCCTAATTGAAATTGAATACGAATAACCTGGAAACTCTTCGAAAATCGAGTCAGCTACCTCACGGATTGTGTCAGTTATAACACACTTTTTTAAATGCAGTTTTTCTGCCTCTTTGTTACCAAGATTTGAGGCCTCTGTTAAATCATTACATAAACCACAAGTATCTCCCAGATAATAATATGCTGCTGCCCTGTTAAAATATGCAGTTGAAGTAGGGAATTCATCAATTGAAAGCGATAGATAATTGATGCCTTCCTCATAGTTTTTTGAATTTACGTCTGTTGTCCCTTTTTCTAAATTTCTCAGACATTTAGAAGATTGACTGTAAGCAACTACTGACATAAGAATAGTTGCTAATACTAAAAGGTGCTTTTTCATAAGTGAATTTATATTGATAAGTACATAAAAATCAGAAATATAACGGATGAAACTTAACCCCGTTTTTATTAAACTCCAATGTCGGCATTGGAATTTTGATAAATCCTATAGTGTTCAGTATAAGTTTTAATGTTTTTGATCTTACGGGGATGCGGCTTAAGTCGATATCGGGTGCTATATAAAATTGCCTGAATCTTTCGCTGTAGGGAACCTGTACCCCATTTACCTCATCCGGGTTGCTGAAACCACCGGTCATGCCCTCGGCACCATAACCTGCGGCAATATTCAGCCATTTCGGGAAATGCGTATGCTGCAATCCAAGGCTGCTTATATTGGCTGAGATCCAATAAGTCTGTCCATTATAGTCTTTCACGATGTTTTGTAAAAGTGTGTTTCCAAGTTGATCTGTATTATATTGAGCATAGGGCGAAGAATGGAACGAATATTTCATCACGAATTTCTGCTCGTGCCAGGCGAGTTGCTGGCCGATGAAGAGTGATGTTCCCAGCGTATTTGCAAGCAGATCGACAGGTGAAGCGCCCCATTGTTCTGAAAACCCATCCATTATTTCGATGCTTGTAAGGTAAACCAGGCCAGTCAAACCTCCATACCAGATCGCTTTATTCTCCGGTACTCCTGACCATCGCAATGCTCCGTAACCAACCCGGCCAATATAATACGACGCTGTAACATGAGCGCATTTATCCATCTGCATCCACTCCTTGTTATCATTAAAAAAATGGAATGATGATTGCGGGTAATCCTTATACCATAAACTATACAAACCAGCTATGCTAAGGGCATATGCTGATGCTCCTGATACAGTTACAAGTATAAGCTTTCTCCGGTTCAGTGTGTCGGATTGGAACCCGGTACTATCAGCTGCCTGGGCAAAAACTGCATTCCCATTGCCTGCCATACTAAGCAAAAGGATTATAGTAATTATGGTCCGGTGGTTCAGCACAAATTATCGAATAGAATACGGATAAAAAAATCTCTGCTAGCTAAAGCAGGTAATGCTTATTTCATGATCCCTCTCTGATCAAGAGCCTGCTGGTATTTGGCTGCATTCAGCAGGTGCTCATTCATGGTTACGGCAAAATTGTGATAACCCGAAAAATCCTCCCGGGCACAGAAATACATATAATCATGATGCCTGTAATTCAATACGGCATCAATGGATGAAATGGAGGGCAGACAGATTGGCCCCGGAGGCAATCCGAAATATTTATAGGTATTATAGGGTGAATCAATGGTTTTGTAAACGTTAAGCACCCTTTTGATACTGAAATCACCGAGCGCATAAACCAGGGTCGGATCAGCCTGCAGAAGCCATCCCTGTTTCAGCCGGTTCATATATACTCCGGCAACATCGGGTTTTTCATCATTCTGGTTGGATTCCTTTTCTACAATCGAAGCCAGTGTAATGGCCTGCAACTCTGTCAGACCGATCTCTTTCAGCCTGGCTTTCCGTTTATCAGTCCAGAAGGCAATATACTCCTTATGCATCCTTTCCATAAACTTATCGGCAGTGATATCCCAATATACTTCATATGTATTGGGTATAAACATGCTGATCACGTTATCCGGTGTGAAACCGAATTTCTTCAGATAATCAGCATTATTAAGCAATTTTAGAAATGTAACTGAATCAATTTCAAGCTGTTCGGCAATATGACCGGCAAGTTCCTGCTTAATACGTATATTATTGAAAACCAATTGAACAGGATCCTGCTGTTTCGACCGCAACTTCGTAATTATTTGCTTGTTGCTCATTCCTTCTTTAAGAATGTAATGGCCGGACTTGATATGATCAGGGTATTTCATTATTTCAGCCAATTGCTCAAAGGATGCCCTGTGAATAATTGTTCCGTTTTTATATAATATTTGTTTCACATCTTCCCAACTTGAACCGGATTTAATATTAAATGCGAATGAACGTTGGCCATTGAGCCAAACATTTGGCTTATAAACCATTCGGTAACCAAGGTAAACGGTAATTGCCCCGCCAATGATCAGTATTGCGAGAATGGCAAGGATGATCTGCTTCCGGAATGAGCGACGCTTTTCGCGCTTTATGCGGCTCGAATAGTAGTTTGGCATGGTTTCAGTCTTTAAGCGTAAATAACGTGTCTTCTCTAATTTTATTTGCCTGATGAATATGAATTCAAATCTGAAACACCTTGTATCAGAAATGATCAAAATTCTGTAACTATCAGTCCTGTCATTTAATATTTATCAGCTGTAACATCAGCTCATCAATCCATTTCCCGTTGCGGAATAACCATTCGCTCTTACTGCCACAGGCCGTAAAACCTGCTTTTGTAAACAAGTTTATACTTTCTGAATTGTTTTGCTCAATATTGCAATATAATTGGTGGAGGTTCAATGTAGTAAAGCAATATTCAATCAGCAGGTTGAGTGCTTCCAATGCAAATCCTTTCCGTCTGAAAGGCTCATCAATCAGTATACCGATACCTGCTCTTTTATTATATGGATCGAAATCATACAGATCAATACTTCCAATGGTAGTTGTTTCCGTCACGGATGAATGCCAGTCGATCATCAGGCGCAATTGCTTTGATGCAAATATGTCGTTATCCGTGTTCAACACGAATTGTTCGATGGCAAACCTTGAATAAGGCGCCAGCGTATTGCCCAGGTGCCAGATACGGGTATCATTTTCCCAACGGAAAATAATGTCAATATCTGAAGGTTCAGGTGCTCTTAGCAATAAATTCGGGCCTATCATAAAGATTATATTTCGATGGTTCCTTCAAAAACCAGTTTTGCAGGTCCGGTAAGCTTTACATTTTTAAAAGCATTTTCCGTTCTTGTAAAACTCACAAACAGCCTTCCGCCTGCAGTGTTCACATAAAATGAATTGCCGCCGTACTTTAATGATGCTGCAATGGCAGATGCTGTAACACCGGTGCCGCACGAAAGAGTTTCATTTTCGACCCCTTTCTCGTAAGTCCGCACGTAAAGTTCTTTTTTTAAAAGTTTGGCAAAATTCACGTTGGTTCCGTGCGGTTCATACCTGGCATCGTATCTTATTTCCCGGCCTGATTCAATAATGTCGATGTTATCGGGATTGTCAACAAATTTCACCACATGATAGGTCCCGGTATTCAGGTAACACAAATTCTTATCCATACTGTAAATCACCGGGTCCTGCATATCCAGTTCCACGATCATAACCGAGCCGTGGTTTTCCGTTATTTGGGCATGATGTATTCCATCAGCAGCCATAAACCGGCTTGTAATTCCTGTAATGCCCATCTGATGAGCAAAAGCAGTGATGCACCTGCCGCCGTTGCCACAAAAAGTAGCCGGACTCCCGTCGGAATTGAAATAATTCATGCCAAAATCGTATCCCTCACTATGCTGAACCAACAGAATTCCATCGGCACCAATGCCAAAATGTCGGTCACATAGTTTGCTGATCAATTGTTCATTGGCAGGAAACTGTAACTTCCGGTCGTCGATCATGATAAAATCGTTGCCGGTTCCTTCGTATTTGCTGAATTGTAGAGTCATTTCGGTAACAAATTTACTATAATACTTGTCAATATGTCAGAATGGTTCATGAATATGACATTTTTTATTGTTTTTGTGTTCAGAGTATATCTGGATAAACCGGGAAATGCATCAAACAGAATGGTTAAAAAAATGTTATATATTTGATTTGCAATATTATAGAAGTTGCTTATAATCATCGTTTTAAGACATTTTAAACAATGTTAACATTAATTAACAAGATACTAAAACTATTGGTACTATCCTTGCGTTATAATTCCAAAATTACTCAAAAGGATGAGTAATTATAAATGTAACAAAAAAAAATCATTCTCAAAAACGAACGAAAAATGAAAAAGTACGCAGGTTATTTCTTAGTGGCTGTGTTAGGCGGATTAATTTCTTTGGGCGGTTATAAACTTTTACAGAAAAGCACTGGCAGAGTCCAAGGAGTGCCTCAACAGTCGACACCGGTTCAACTTACAAGTATGACTGGTTTACCATCTACAAATCCTGATTTTACAGCTGCAGCTAATACTTCAATACATGCTGTGGTTCATGTGAAAACCGAATATTCCCAAAAGAACAGCATGTATGATAATTTCTTTAATTTTCATGATTTCTTTGGCGATAGCCCTGACAATCAGCAAGGGCCTTTACAGGGAGCCGCATCAGGGGTAATTATATCACCTGATGGTTATATAGTTACCAATAATCATGTAGTGCAGGATGCAAGTAAAATTGAAATTGTACTCAATGATAAGCGTTCATATGAAGGCACTGTTGTTGGTACTGATCCTTCGACTGACCTGGCTGTCGTGAAAATAAAAGAAAACAATCTTCCATTCCTGACATATGGCAATTCGGATGATTTGCAAATCGGCGAATGGGTGCTGGCAGTAGGTAACCCATTCAATCTTACAAGTACAGTTACAGCTGGTATTGTAAGCGCCAAGGCGCGTAATATCAATATTTTAGGGTCACCTGACGGAACTTCAATTGAATCATTTATACAAACTGATGCTGCCGTTAACCGTGGTAACAGCGGAGGTGCACTTGTTAATACCCGTGGTGAACTTGTTGGAATTAACGCAGCAATTGCCAGTGGAAACGGATTTTATGCCGGGTATTCATTTGCCATTCCTGTAAATATTGTTAAAAAAGTGGTTAGCGACCTGATTGAATACCATGAAGTTCAGCGTGCATTTCTTGGTGTAAGCATCCGTGAAATTGACAGTAAATTTGCCGAAGAGCATGGCATGAAAGAACTCAGGGGCGTTTATGTAGTAGATGTTAACGATGGCAGCGCTGCAAAAGATGCTGGCATAATGAAAGGCGATGTGATTACTTCAATAAATAAAATTACAGTTAACAGTACCTCGGAATTGCTCGAACAGGTGAGCCGGTATCGCCCTGGCGAGAAAGTTGTGGTCAATATAAGCCGCAATGGTGCTGATAAGTCCTTCAATGTAACCTTGCGTAACCGGAATGGAAATACCAGCCTTGTAAAAAGTGAGGAAAAAGACGTCATGCCTTTGCTGGGGGCAAAAATGCAGGTAGCATCATCGGATGTGCTGCGGAAACTGGGTATTGATCATGGAGTACAGATTACGGAATTAGGCGATGGCTTGTTGCGCAGTGCAGGGGTGAGGGAAGGCTATGTGATTACTGATGTAGATAAAAAACCGATTCGCAATCTGGAAGATCTGAACAAAATCTTAGCAAACAAAAATGGTGGTATATTGCTTGAAGGTGTTTATCCGAACAGGGTCAGAGCTTATTATGGATTTGGAATCAATTAGTCCGCTCATAGGCAAAGAAATAAATTCCGGGGGAAAAGAATTTTAAACAAACCGGGCATTTCTTTGTTTAAATTAAAGATGTCTGAGATTATTAGTATTATTTTCAGAACAAGTGATATTCATGTACTAAGCTGCGCATCCTGAATGTGCAGCTTAGTTGCATGTAAAAGATAAAAAGTCATGCGACAATTAAAAATAACCAAATCCATAACCAACCGTGAAACGGCTTCCCTTGATAAATATCTGCAGGATATTGGAAAGGAAGCATTGATTACCGCGGATGAAGAGGTAGAATTGGCACGTAGGATCAGGGGAGGTGACCAGAAAGCGCTGGATAAATTGTGCCTTGCCAACCTGAGATTTGTAGTTTCAGTAGCCAAACAATACCAGAATCAGGGCCTTAGTCTTCCCGACCTGATAAATGAAGGAAATGTTGGGCTTATTAAGGCCGCTGCGCGTTTTGATGAAACACGTGGTTTTAAATTTATTTCTTATGCCGTTTGGTGGATACGCCAGTCTATCCTTCAGGCACTGGCCGAACAGTCGCGTATTGTGCGTTTACCATTAAACCAGGTTGGTTCATTGAATAAAATAAAAAAGGAGACTTCGCGTCTCGAACAAATGTTTGAGCGCCTGCCTTCAGCCGAGGAAATTGCCGATGCACTCGAAATTCCGGGCTATAAAATTGATGCAGCCATGAAAATAACGACACGTTACGTTTCGATGGATGCCCCTTTGGTGGATGATGAAGATACCCGGTTTATCGATGTTTTTGTTGATGAGGATACTCCATTTACGGATGCAGGACTAATGCGCGAGTCTCTATCGCTTGAGATTCAACGTTCGTTATCCACGCTTACCGAAAAAGAAAGAGATGTAATTAACCTCTACTATGGTATTGGTGTTCCTCATGGTTTGACACTCGAAGAAATAGCTGCTAAATTTGATCTCACGCGCGAACGTGTTCGACAGATTAAGGAAAAAGCAATCCGCCGTCTCAAACACAACTCCAGAAGTAAGTTGTTGAAATCCTATCTCGGGCAATAAAAAGTTCACCGGGTTACTGCTTTTTTGGTTTAAAATATTGCTGTGCGATGAAATTTTAATGCCTTTTGAATCTTAACCGTTCATTAACAAAAGTTGAATATTTTTATATTACCAACTGACACCTGAAAATATTCTTACTTTTATCAAAGCGCGGTCCGCTTTTGTAAGCGACATAAAATCAATAAGTTAAAAAATATTTCTATTGTTAACTGAAAATAATTCCTGAAACGGTATTACCTTTGGCGAAATTAAGGATAAAGGTATAGAGGAAAAAATCTTACCTCCATTTTGTTGTTACAGATATGAAAATCCTGATAGCTGAAGATAATCTGATGAATCAACATCTCATGAGCAGATACATGAGTAAGTTGGGATGGGAATCTGTAATTGTCGAAAATGGTCTACTAGCCACCGAAGCATGCAGGTCCGATGACTTTGATGCCATATTAATGGATATCGATATGCCTGTGCTTGACGGTATTGAAGCAACCAGGTACATACGCGTATTCAATAAAGTGATTCCAATCATCGCTATTACTGCTTATGCTGATGATCAGATGAGGACTGAGTGTGCAGAAGCAGGGATGAATGCATTTTTAGCTAAACCCTGTTCGCGTGAAGAAATAAAAGAGGTTATTGCTGAATGTCTTCAGATCAGTTCGTACAAAGTTGCCGGATAAATTAATGAAAAGAACATAATATTCAAGCCTGGTACTGATCAGGCTTTTTTTTTTATTTATTTTCAAGGAATTGAGGTTAGGGATTTGTAATTTTGCACGGGTTTATAAAATCCGGACCACATCATTCATTCAATGGTATTATCGGATACTATAGTACCCGAAGTTCAATTATTTTTCCCCATACTGCTGGTTCAAATCTTTCATACACATTATCATGTCGGAAACAAAGTATATTTTTACAACAGGGGGAGTTGCTTCCTCGTTAGGGAAGGGAATTATCAGTTCTTCCCTGGCAAAACTCCTGTTGGCTCGTGGATTCAGGGTTGCCATTCAGAAACTTGATCCATATATCAATATCGATCCGGGAACACTGAATCCATACGAGCATGGCGAATGCTTTGTTACGGATGACGGGGCCGAAACGGATCTCGACCTGGGCCATTACGAAAGATTTACCAATGTGCGTACTTCACAGGCCAACAATGTGACAACCGGTCGTATTTATCAGACTGTTATTAATAAGGAGAGGCGTGGGGATTACCTGGGTGAAACCGTACAGGTTATTCCACATATCACGGATGAAATAAAGTACCGCATCCAGTTACTGGGTGCCAGTGGTAATTATGATTTCGTGATTACCGAAATAGGAGGGACTGTAGGCGATATCGAATCATTACCTTATATTGAATCGGTAAGGCAGATGAAATGGGAACTTGGCAATCGTTGCCTGGTTATACACCTTACCCTGGTTCCTTACCTTGCCTCTTCGGGCGAGCTCAAAACCAAACCGACTCAGCATTCGGTTAAAATGTTGCTGGAATCGGGAGTGCAACCCGATGTTATTGTTTGTCGAACCGAGAAGCATCTCAACCAGGCTATCCGGAATAAAATTGCGCTGTTTTGTAATGTGAATCCCTCAGCCGTCATCGAATCCGTTGATGTGGAAACTATTTATGATGTTCCTTTGCTAATGCGCGACGAACGGCTCGACCAAGTGATACTTGAAAAAATGCAGGTACCCATCCGCAAACAACCTGACCTGGCACGGTGGGAAGATTTTCTGCACAAGCTTAAACATCCGGTAGGAGAAGTGCAAATCGGTCTGGTCGGGAAATACGTTGAGTTAAGAGACGCTTACAAATCCATAACAGAGTCCTTCATTCATGCAGGTGCTGAAAATCAATATAAAGTGAACCTGAAAATGATCCACTCCGAATCTATTAACGACAGCACTTCCAAACATTTGTTGCAAGATCTCGATGGAATACTTGTAGCTCCCGGTTTCGGTGAACGTGGTATTGAAGGAAAAATCATAGCAATCAGGTTCGCCCGGGAAAACAAGATACCTTTTTTGGGCATCTGCCTGGGAATGCAATGTGCTGTAATTGAGTTTGGTCGTAATGTGCTGGGATACAAGGATGCTCACTCAACTGAAATGAATCCTTCGACGCCTTTCCCGGTAATAGATATCATGGAGGAACAGAAGAAAATCGATAAAAAAGGTGGTACAATGCGGCTTGGATCCTATCCATGCACGCTGAAAACTGGAACGAAAATATGGAATGTATATAAAACCGCCGAAATTGTTGAACGCCACAGGCACCGGTTTGAATTCAACAATGCATACCTTGCCGAATATGAGAAAGCCGGGATGATGCCGGTGGGTATCAACAAACAAAATGATCTGGTTGAAATTATTGAACTGAAAGACCATCCATGGTTTATTGGTGTGCAATTCCATCCTGAATATAAAAGTACAGTGGCATCTCCGCATCCACTTTTTGTGGATTTTGTGAAAGCTGCCATTCAATACAAAAAAGTCCAGAAAAAATAAACCCCAGGATTTGTGCTGCTAAACAGTTTTCAATCCAAAATTGGATGAGGCACACTCTTCTCCACTGATTGTGCGTCAGTACTTATCCAACATTTTGTATCTTTGCCGTCCCGAAAAAGACATCCATATGATAAAATATTGATTGTCAGCTATTTTTTCGGGAAAAAGTGTCTGAAATAAAGTAATCAAATACATACAATTTATTAAATGAGTAAGAATAATATTATTGGACTGGTAATCATTGTTGGATTATTGATAGGCTATAGTCTCTGGATGACTCCATCGAAAGAAGAAATGGCTGCCGGTAAAAGAAAAGCTGATTCTATAAGCCAGGTGCAACGAGCTGATTCATTAGAAACGGCAATGGCTGAAAGAATAAAAAAAGCTGTTGCCGATTCGGTAGCAAAAACTAACCCTTCGGCATCAGTTGTAACCAGTTCAGACACCACTTCCAAAGGATTTGCTGCCGTATCCAAAAATGAGGAAAAGTTTTATACTCTTGAGAGTGACCTTTTGAAGCTAAAAATTTCAGCGCAAGGTGGCCGTATATGGTCAGTACAACTGAAAGCTTATAAAACATATGATGACTTGCCACTTATCCTTTTTAAAGGCGACTCTACGGAATTTGGGTTTGAATTTAATACCGAGGACCTGCGTACTTTAAATACTGCCGACCTCATGTTTGTTCCGGTTGGACTTGCAGGCAAGGATTCAGTTCGTGTTTCGGGTAAAGATTCCCTTCAGTTTGCAATACGTGTGTATCCCGGAAATGCTGATACTGCTACCTCTAAAAGTTATATTGAATATATATATACTTTAAAAGGAAATGATTACATGGTTGGCTACAAAGTCAACTTTGTAGGCATGAAAGGCTATATTGCCCAGAATACACGCGATATGTCGTTGCTTTGGAGCACTACTTTGCTCCAACAGGAAAAAAGCCTGAAAACAGAACAGAACCAATCAACCATTCATTATATGGATGTGGCCGGTGAAGTAAATTCACTTAGTGAAACCAAAGATGCCAAGGAAAGAATTTCGACTGCTGTAAAATGGGTTTCGTTCAAACAACAGTTCTTCTCGGCTACCCTGATAGCTTCCGATAAGTTTGAGAGCGCTGATATAGAAACTGTCCGCTATCCGGTTGATAACACAAACCGGGATGTTAAAAACATGAAATCGGCATTAATACTGCCTTTCACCATGGATAATGATCAAACCTACAATCTTAAGTGGTATTTTGGCCCGAATAAATATAAAGTACTCAGGAAATATCATCTGAACCTGGAGAGACAAATTCCACTCGGATGGGGTTTCTTCCTGATGCAATGGATCAACAGGTTTGCCGTAATCCCGGTATTCAACTGGTTGGAATCGACCCACCTTAATTATGGTATCATCATACTTATCCTGACTGTCTTATTGAAGATTGTACTTTTCCCTATTGCCTATAAAACGTACATTTCATCTGCCAAAATGCGGATACTGAAGCCTGAAATTGAAGAAATAGGCCTGAAGTTTCCGAAAAAGGACGATGCCATGAAGAAGCAACAGGCTACTATGGCACTTTATAAAAAGGCTGGGGTTAATCCTATGGCCGGCTGTGTGCCGATGCTGCTTCAATTCCCGATCCTTATAGCGCTCTTCAGGTTCTTCCCGGCTTCCTTCGAATTACGGCAACAATCGTTCCTCTGGGCCACCGACTTATCGAGTTATGATTCTATTTATTCGTGGACAACACAGATTCCCCTTATAAGCACTTTCTATGGTAACCATATCAGTCTTTTTACACTGCTGATGACCATTTCGACCATTATGTATACCAAGATGAATAATGACATGATGGGATCAACCCAACAGATGCCGGGCATGAAAACCATGATGTATCTGATGCCGATTATGTTCCTGGGTTTCTTTAATAACTATTCAGCTGGTTTGAGCTACTATTATATGTTGGCTAACCTGTTCACTTTTGCACAGATGTTTTTGATCCGCCGGTTTGTGAACGAAGATAAACTACATGCCCGCATACAAGCTAACAAATCGAAAACAGTTAAGAAATCATCCTTCCAGAAACGTCTTGAAGACATGACAAAACAACAACAGCAAAAAGCATTGAGAAAATAAGTTATAAGTTCCGAGGGGAGCGATTCTGATATCGGAACTGAGCCAATATGATTCAAAAATCCGCAGTTAAAATCAATTGATTTTACTGCGGATTCCTTATTAATTGGTATATATGATTATTGAATTAAGGATAAAAACTGTGATATCGCCTTTTACTCTTTCACCTTGTCGCCCTTTGCCTCGTCAGCGCTCCATAATAAGCAAAATGATCATTTGTTCGAAACCAGGCACATATTTGCCAGCCTGTAAAGCAAGCGTGCTCCAACATTAGCATCCCATTCATCTTCGCCGGGTGCTACTTCGTTAAGATCGAAACCGATGATTGTACGGCCTGAAATTACCAGTTTTTCAACCAGGTATAAGGATTGTTCCAGTTCGAGTCCACCGGGAACAGGTGTGCCGGTGTTGGGACATAATTTAGGATCAAGCCCGTCGACATCAAAACTCAGGTAAACTTTTTCAGGTAGTGTGTCAATGATTTTATCGCAGATGGATACCCAGTTTGTGCCTTCGAATTGCTGGTGTCTTATATCGCGGTCAAAAAAAGTGGAAATGCGTTTATCGGATTTAATAAGGCTGAATTCATCTTCGCAGTAGTCGCGTATGCCAACCTGCACCAGGTGGGTTATTTGCGGAATTTTAATGGCGTTAAACATAATGGAAGCGTGCGAAAATTCAAACCCTTCATACGCTTCCCGCAAATCGGCATGCGCATCAATATGCAGGATTCCGAATGCCGGATGCTTTTCGGCAAGGGCATGCATCAATCCTAAGGGTGTGCTGTGATCCCCGCCAAGCAGGGCAACTATTTTATTCTGATTTAAAAGTTCAAGAGATGCGGTTTTAACCCATTCATTTAATTTTAATCCTTCCAGGTTTATTTCATTGCGAGTAGCATTTAGTTCAGCATTTTCTTCAGAATTAAACCCTAATGATAACTCATTGATGTATTTTTCTGCTTTTTGGCGTAATACGTGACTCTTTTCCTTAATGTCCTGGTTTATTTCCTGCATGGCAATACCAAGTTTCCAGGCATCTTTTACTAAGGGATCGAAAAGATCAACCTGGTAGGATGCTTCACGAATGGCTTCGGGTGCAAGTGCTGTTCCGGCCTGGTACGAAACGGTTACTTCCCAGGGAACAGGCAGAATAACCAGGTTAGCTTCGTTGCTGTCGAAGGGTAATCCGTAAATATTGCCGTTCATATCTCCCATACCGTTAGGGTCAAAGGTTTCTAATTTATCGTTAAGGTTCATGAAAGATCTGTTTGACATGTAAAACTAAAAAACATCCTGTTGAAGCATACCGGGGCATTCCCGAAGCAGTGAGAATTTGTATTTTTAATACCTGAACCCAACAGCTCCTTTCTTAAAATCCAGATCAGGATAGAAACTTCAGGAACAATTCCATTCCTTTCATTTTATATTCGTCCAAAGGATAGCTGATATCGTTTTGAAGGTATGAAACCAACTGTTCTTCCGTGATATGGGGTTTTACGGCCATGAAAACAGATTCCCTGCGATGTGCAACTCCCCATGCCATAGCGGATTGAAATGTGGCACTGAATTCTGTTGGCAGCGGTTTGCGCGAAATCCATACGGCGAATACGAAAGGCAAGCCTGTGAATTTTATCCATTCGCCTGCAAGGTCATAGCAAAACGGGTACTGCACGGACAAGCCGAAGGTTTTATCTCCAATCAGTACCATTCCTTCTTCATGGGAAAGTTTAGCGTTTAATTCTGTAAGACTTTTCCATTGCGGATCTATTTTCCAGAATTGCTGTGCCAGGATCCGTACAAGGTTAACTGATGTTAAGCTGTCAGTATCCAGATAAATAGTTTTTATATCTGGCAAAGCCGCATTAGCCAGCAGCAGAACCGATTTTACATCTTTATCAGCACCAATGCATAAATTGCTGACCAGACGGTAATCAGGAATTCCTTTCAATGCACCGACGGGGATCAATCCAATATCTGCTTCGTTATCAATAAGTTTTCGTGCACATTCTGATGGAACATCCAGGCTAAGTTCGTAGCCTGATAACAATCCTGAATGCTTTAATCCGTATATAAACGGGAGCGTATTATAATAGGAAACAGCTGTAATTCGGATAGGATTCATGAAGGCGAAATTATAAAAAAAGCTATAGCGAGTTCGAAAAAAAATCTATTATGATTAATATTACTGTTCGCAGCTTATAATAAAACGGAACCATTACAGATGATAAATTAAAGTGGTTTTACCAAAGATTCAGACATTGTTGATTAAATATAATTTATTACCTTTGCACCCCATTTTAGCAGAACAATGCTTAGCTTTTCCGGTAAGTTGATCAACGTATCTGGCTTTAAATCAACCTAATGTTAAACCGGCCGAACCGGAAGGCCACAAAGAATAAAAAAATATGAGTAACGACGTTAACGTTAACGACGAATTGAACAGTGTTGAAGAATCAGCTGAAGTAACTGCCAGTGAAGTAGTTGAAGAAGTGGAGACACCGGTTGCTGAAGTTGAAACCAAAGTTGAAGAAGTTGTTGCAGAAGTTCCTGCAGAAGAAGTTGCAGAAGTTCCAGCAGCAGCAGAAGAAGTTGCAGAAGTTCCTGCAGCAGCAGAAGTAGTTGCAGAAGTTGAACCAGAAGTAAAAGCTGAAGTTGCGGAAGTTCCAAAAGTGAAGGAAGTAGTTGCAGAAGCTCCTAAAGCTCCTGAAGCACCTGTGGAATTTGATTGGAATGCTATCGGTAAGAAACATGAAGCATATGCTCCTGCTGACCGCAAGCGTTTAGAAGACATTTATGACAAAACCCTCAGCACAATTGGCGACCATGAAGTACTTGATGGTCTTGTAGTTGGACTTACCAGCCGCGAGGTTGTTGTAAACATCGGATTTAAATCGGATGGTGTAATTCCGGTTTCGGAAGTACGTTACAACCCTGATCTGAAAATTGGTGACAGAATTGAGGTTTATGTTGAAAACCAGGAAGATATGGGTGGACAGCTGCAGCTTTCACACAAAAAAGCCCGTATCCTTCGCTCATGGGAGCGCGTAAACACCGCTTTCGAAACACAGGAAATTATCAATGGTTTTGTAAAATGCCGTACTAAAGGTGGACTTATTGTCGACATTTTCGGTATCGAAGCATTCCTCCCGGGATCACAGATTGACGTTAAGCCTATCCGCGACTACGATCAGTATGTTGAGAAAGTTATGGAATTCAAAATCGTTAAGATCAATCACGAATACAAAAATGTGGTTGTTTCGCATAAAGCACTTATCGAAGACGAACTGGAGGCTCAGAAAATCGAAATTATTTCGAAACTCGAAAAAGGCCAGGTTCTTGAAGGAATCGTTAAAAATATTACCTCCTACGGTGTATTTATCGACCTTGGCGGTGTTGACGGACTTATCCATATCACCGATCTTTCATGGGGCCGTATCAACCATCCTGAAGAAATCGTTCAGCTGGATCAGAAAATCAATGTGGTTATCCTCGATTTCGACGAAAACAAAAAACGTATTGCCCTTGGTCTCAAACAACTGAGTGCACATCCATGGGATTCACTCCGCGAAGACCTTAAGGTTGGGGATAAAATCAAAGGCCGCGTGGTTGTTATTGCTGATTACGGCGCTTTTGTTGAAATCGCACCTGGAGTTGAAGGTTTGATTCACGTTTCAGAAATGTCGTGGAGCCAGCATCTTCGTACCGCACAGGATTTCCTCAGGGTAGGTGACGAAGTTGAAGCAATTGTACTAACTCTTGATCGCGAAGACCGCAAAATGTCACTTGGCATCAAACAACTCATTCCGGATCCTTGGACAGACATTGTTTCGAAATATCCTGTCAACTCACGTCACACAGCTACTGTTCGTAACTTTACCAATTTCGGTATTTTTGTTGAACTCGAAGAAGGTGTTGACGGACTTATCCACATCAGCGACCTTTCGTGGAGCAAGAAAATCAAACATCCTGCTGAATTTACCAAAATCGGCGAAACTATTGATGTAGTTGTTCTGGATGTTGATGTTGAAAACCGCCGTTTGAGCTTAGGCCACAAACAACTCGAAGAAAACCCATGGGATGTATTCGAAAGCATTTTCACCACCGGATCAGTTCACAAAGGCACGGTTGTAAGTTCATCCGACAAGGGTGTGGTTGTATCGCTGCCATACGGTGTTGAAGGTTTTGCACCTACACGTCACGCACAGAAGGAAGACGGCTCGAATCTGCAGGTTGATGAAGCCCAGGATTTCAAAGTAATCGAATTCTCGAAAGAGAACAAGAAGATCATTCTTTCGCACGCCAAGATGTACCAGGATGTGAAATCAGCTGAAAGAGCTAAAGAAGAGAAGAAAGAGGAAAGCGCTGAAATGACTACCAAACGCGCCGTGAAAAAAATCAAGGACAACCTTGAAAAAACTACCCTCGGTGACCTGGATGCTCTTTCAAACCTGAAAGCTGCCATGGAAAAAAGAGAAGAAGAAAACAAAAAATAGTATTCTGAATTCTTAATATTCTACAAGCCGGATTAGTTTACACTTTCCGGCTTGTTTTTTTATATTTTTACAGAACGGAAGTCAGAAGTTGGAAGCCGGAAAATTGAAGTAGAAACCTGAGTCTGTAATACTTGAATTCTGTAACTCTGTAACGCTGAAACTCTGAACATGTAACCTTAAACCTTAAAGAAAACAATGCTTCCTTTCACGCTAACCATACTTGGTTGCAGTTCAGCAACACCTACTTCGGAGCGTAATCCTACTGCGCAGCTGCTCAGCCATGGTGAAAAACTGTTCCTGATCGATTGTGGCGAAGGCACCCAGGTATCGCTCAGGCGTTTGCATATTCACTTTCAACGGATCAGGCATATTTTTATCAGCCATTTACACGGGGATCATTTTTACGGACTGATTGGACTTATTTCGTCCATGCATTTACTTGGACGGACAAAACCCCTGCATATTTACGGACCACCGATTCTGAAGGAGATCATTGATTTACAACTCCGTGCCTCGCTTACCACCTTGCTTTATCCGTTGGAATTTCATACCACTCAGGCCGAACGTCTTGAAGTGATTTTTGAAGACGAACATATATCAGTAAGCAGTTTCCCTTTGCTGCACAGGATCCCTACTACCGGATTTCTTTTCCTGGAAAAACCATACGAGCGTAAAATGCGTAAAGATGTTTTGGAATTGCTCAAAATCCCTGTCCACCTGATACCTAAATTAAGAGCAGGCGAAGATTATATTGCCCCGGATGGTACCGTTCACCTGAATTCGGACATTACAATTGTTCCTCCTGCTCCCAGAAGCTATGCTTTTTGTTCCGATACCGCATATTTCGAAGAAATAATCCCCGTAATTCAGGGAGCCAGCCTTCTCTATCACGAAACAACGTTTATGAACAACCGTGAAGCCAACGCAACGGAAAAGTTTCACTCAACCACCGGTCAGGCTGCTACCATTGCTGTAAAGGCTGGTGTGAAAAAACTGTTAATCGGTCATTATTCGGCCCGTTACGATGATCTGCAGCCTTTACTGGAGGAAGCACGTGCCGTTTTCCCGGAGACAGAACTTACTATTGACGGAATTACATTTGAAATTTAGACCAGCTGATCAGAAGCCCTCGTTACTTTTATCCCTGCTTGCTTCATAAATCATATCCAGCAATCCGTCTGACGTCTTATCGCTACCGAGTTCCCAGAACATCAGTCCTCCCAGTCTATGGTCCCTCGCATATTTTGTTTTGAAATACACCGACTGCATATTGTCGTAGGTGGCAAATGTTCTGGTTGTACTATTGTAAGCGTAGGGTGCCTTAGCTAAGTTATCCCAGTATTGATGAAACCCTGTACCGGTAGACAGTTTTTCGTCTAGGTCCTTGTAACTCACATATTCACTGAATTTGCCTTTCTGGTAAAGGCCATTGTTTTCAGGTTGAACCCCGCTGAAAAACCGTGCATAAAAGGCAAGCCCGATCACTACTTTTTGCATTGGAACTCCTATAGAATCAAGAAACATAACCGCATGGTCCGTTGATTCGCTCTGCTGCTGAGTTGAATATAAGGGAGAAAGATGCCCGGTTCGTTTGCTATATCCGTTTATAAAGTCATACGTCATCATATTCACATGATTCACAAGCGGCATCACCTTATCCCATTCCACAGATTCAAACAGGTAATTATTGAATCCACCTGCTGCAAAACTCAGTTCATAGTTGCTACCCAGAGTACTACGTAAAGACTTGATCAGGTATGTGAAATTCTGTTTGTCTTCTGGCATAAAATGATGTCCGGGAACCGACTCAATAGCAGGATATTCCCAATCAAGATCCAGTCCATCTGCCTGATAGGTTTTTAGAAGCTGAAGGGCAGATTGAGCAAACTCCAGGCGATCGTTTTCCGAATTGAAAATTTTACTGCAAGTCTGGCATCCGCCCCAACCGCCTAATGAGAGAATAATCTTCAGTTTCGGGTTTGTTTTCTTAAGTGCCACCAGCCTGGTAATCGCAAGGCTATCTTCCTGAGTATCTACACTCAGTTTATTTCCTTTCAGATGAAGAAAACTATAGATAATATGGGTGAGTTTTTGAGTTTTATAGTCTGTTAGATTACTGCCATTGCCTGCGTAATAGGCTATAATAACCATAGGTTTTTCTGCCGTTTGGCTGAAGGCAGGCTGTGCTGCGATGAAAGCAACGATGATGAGTGAGATAAAAAGTACTTTAAAACTCATTTTCTTATTCATGGCATTGGTTTAGAGTGATAGAATTACGTACTAAAATGCCTTATTCTACATGATGATTGTATAAAGTAATGTAGGTATACGAATTTGTAGTCCAGTTCATGAATTTCAGAAAATCATCCCATTTCACGATGATAGAAGCAGTGTTGATACAAGGATGGAAGCTTATGGTTTTGCTTTCCAGCAGGTTGTGATCCAGGAAAATGTGTACCTGATGATCCGTATCATTAATCAGGCCGAAAGGAGTGACAGAACCGGGAGTAACGCCAAGATATTTCATCATCCGCTGATCGGAAGCAAAGGATAGTTTGCCTTGTTTCAGCTGCTTTTCAAGCTCATGGATATCCATTTGCTGAGTGTGTTTCAGTATTACAAGATAGTGTTTATCCCCTTTATGATTTCTAAAAAACAAGTTCTTGCAATGCGTGGCATCCAGGTTTTTCCAGTATTTCATAGCTTCTTCTATGGTATGGGCAGGCGGATGCTCATGGTAATCGAAAGGAATACCAAGGCGGGAGAGGAGGCTGTAAAGTTTTGGATCGCCGTTCATTGGATGTGTTGTGGATTGGTATTTGGTATTTATACGATTCAGTGTTGCAGGTATCAGGATTTGAAAGGTTTGCAGAGTTTCAGGATAAAGAATATGTCTGGTTTCAAGGGCTAAAGTATCCACATGCCGAAGGTTGTCTGGCACAATAATCAGACTTCCATCAAATCCCGTATCACCACTGAGGCACAGAAACAACCGAAGACAGCCGGCATATACGAAATGGTGCCAACATTGGATTTTTTATTGGATTCGCCTTCCTGCAGAACCACCGAACTACGGTCGACCACTTCTGGCGAAAAAACTACTTTAAATCCCTTCACTACGCCCATTTTGTGAAGCCGCTTGCGCATATAATAGGCCAGTTTGCAGTTGTATGATTCATCAATATCGGCCACCTGGACCTGCATGGGATCATACTTTCCGCCGGCACCCATCGAACTTACCACTGGTAATCCCAAATGAACGCAATTATATAGCAGGAATACTTTGGGCGAAAGCGTATCAATGGCATCAACAACAAAGTCAAAGCCTTTTTCAAGGATTTCGATGGTGCGTTCATCTTTGATATATTCATGGAGCACCGTGAGTTCCAGGTCGGGATTGATATCGAGGAGTCGCTTTGCCATCACTTCCGATTTTGCCATCCCTTCAGTGCTCAGCAGTGCAGGCAGTTGGCGGTTGCGGTTGCTGGTATGAACGGTGTCGCCATCAATAATTGTCATTTTACCAATACCGGCACGACAAATCTGCTCGGCAGCCATAGCACCTACACCACCCAAGCCAGCTATAAGCACATGCTTTTCGCGCAGAGATATAAGTTTTTCTGTACCGGTAAGCAGTCTGGTACGACTAAGCCATTGTGGAATCGGCATGGGGATAGATTGGTTCGACAGTGCGAAGTTAGGAAATATCTGCATTATATTAAGTATCCGTGTACGCCTCTGCAAAACCGGACACCCTGCAGGAATACAGGCACTATATGGGTGTGTAGAAACTGAAGTATAATGGTTTCAGAAATAAGCAGGCAAATAGTATCTGGAATCAATATTTTTTACTTGAACAGCGATTGTTCATATAGTAAGATTTGGATAAAATATGTGGCAGATTATGAGTATCTTACAATAAATATTGATTCGGATAAAAATGCAATTTCAAACAACAGGTAAAACTTAATGGAAACATTACCCGTAAATTTTCCATAAATTTGCTATCATTTTCAGAAAAGTTCATAGAATACCGGTCATGATAGAAATGGTTAATGTGAGTTGGATCGTTACGCTGCTTGCAATCTTTGTGTTGTTTTTCGTCTCTTCATCATACAAAGCATATACAGCTGTTTTCGCTGTCCTGATCAACTCCTTACTAACTTCTTATATAGCCTTTCCCGCATTGAACGGGCAGGTAGTCGAATTTTCAATATTTGCCGGAACTTTCCTGGGAGATATTGCTATCCGGATTGATGGTTTATCGGCATGGTACATACTCATTATCAATTTCACATCCTTAACCGGTGTGTTTTATGGCTCCGGTTACCTCAAAGCATACGATAATGCAGCTTCAAAGCTTACTTTACACTGGCTGTTATTTATCGTGTTTCATCTGTCGATGGTTTGGGTTTGTATGTTGCAAAACGGTTTTGCTTTTCTGCTTGCATGGGAAGTGATGTCACTTACGTCGATGATGCTGGTCATATTCGATCATCACAAAACGCAGACCCTTAAAGCCGGGCTCAATTACCTGGTACAGATGCACATTAGTGTTGTCTTTCTCACCATCGGTTTTCTCTGGGTTTACAGTACGGCCGGTTCCTTCAGTTTCGAAGCCATTCGTAGTTTTTTTCAAACGAATAATAACGTCTGGCTGTTCCTTATCTTTTTTGTTGGCTTTGGCCTGAAAGCAGGATTTATTCCGCTTCACAGCTGGTTGCCTCATGCTCATCCTGCAGCGCCTTCGCATATTTCGGGAGTAATGTCGGGTGTAATTGTTAAGCTTGGCATTTACGGCATTTTCCGGATAATCACTTTTCTGAGTTCGGATTATATTTTGCTGGGTGAGATTATTCTATCCGTTTCTGTTTTAACAGGCACGTATGGAATTATGAACGCTGCCGTGCACCGTGATTTTAAAAAAATGCTTGCCTATTGTACCATCGAAAATATCGGAATCATTGGAATAGGAATGGGAATCGGATTAATAGGAATTGGAAACGGCTCTCCGGTAATGTATTTCCTGGGATTTGGCGGAGCCTTGCTTCATGTGCTGAACCATTCATTATTCAAATCCTTACTGTTTTATTCCGCAGGATCGGTGTATCAGCAAACCCACACCCGGAATATGGAAAAATTGGGTGGTTTGATAAAATCCATGCCCAAATCCGCTGCACTATTTCTTGTTGGAGCTATTGCCATTGGCGGACTTCCACCGTTTAACGGCTTTGTTTCAGAATTCATTATTTACATCGGGCTTATTGAAGGAATTCATAGCAACAACATCAGCCAGATAATTCTTTTTATACTTTCATTAGCTGGATTGAGCATTATCGGTGGTTTGTCGGTACATACTTTTACCAAGGCGTTCGGAACCATTTTCCTCGGGCAGCAACGCACAGCGCTTCCATATAAACCTCATGAAGTGTCAAACCTGATGCTTGTTCCTCAATACATTATTATTGCGGCCATGCTTAGTGTGGCTTTTGTCCCTCAAATATACCTGAGGATTATTGGAAATGCGCTTACCACCTTAAATCCTATTGTAACCGATGCAACAATTTTAACTAAATATGCCGGTACCGTTAGCAGCATCAGTTTGTATTCGTTGTTGCTTATAGGGCTGATACTTGTAATTTGGTTGGTGCGCTCAATGGTATTGAAGAAACGGATTCAACGCATGGATGCAACCTGGGGATGCGGTTATGTGGCTTCAACCAGTAAGATACAATATACAGGGAAATCATTTTCAAAACCATTGGGAAAAATTTTCAACTTCTTACTGATTGAAAATAAACGGTATGACGAATTGAAATCCGGGGAAGTATTTCCAGAGAAAAGATCCTATGTTTCACATTACCACGATTTTTTTGAGCATAAGCTGATTGATTCTTTTACGCACCGGCTCCTGTATTCGGCAAACTATTTCAGTTTTATTCAGAATGGCCGTGTACAGTCGTATGTGATCTATGGTATCGTTTTTATTCTGGCCATTTTTATCCTCACCTTATTTAACATTGTATCATGAACCTGGTAATGGCATTTGTCCTGGTACCCCTGGCCGGTATGCTTCTGATTCCATTTCTGAAAGCGAATGGGAAAGGGTTTCTGTCCTTTGCTTTGCTGTTGCTAAATGCTCTGATATCGGGATACCTGGCCGTCCAGAGCCTGGTTGGTGAAACCTTAAGTTTTACTTTACCGGGGAGTTTGATAACAGGTCAAATTCCAATACGTATAGATGCTTTGTCAGGATGGTTTATACTGGTTATCAACCTGGTATTTGTAACGGGAGGTTTTTATGCACTGTTTTACATGAAAGCATACCGGGAGCAGCGGAATAACCTTTCTTTGCACAGCATCTCATTTTTATTGCAGCATGCCGCAATGATAAGTCTTTGTGTGATTCAGAACAGTTTTGCATTTTTAATTGCCTGGGAAATAATGGCGCTTTCATCGTTTATGGTTATTATTTTTGAACATGAACACATTGCCACTATAAAGGCCGGCATCAATTACCTGATACAGGCCCATTTTTCCATATTGTTCCTGATGATAGGTTTTATCTGGGTTGCATCAAAAACAGGAAGTTATGATTTCCAGGCAATCACCTCATATACGGCATCCATTTCCAGTTCGGCTTCATTGATGCTTTTCATCCTGTTTTTTATCGGATTTGCCATTAAAGCCGGATTTGTCCCTTTTCATACCTGGCTTCCTTACGCGCATCCGGCTGCTCCTTCGCATGTATCGGGCATCATGTCGGGTGTAATTATAAAAATCGGTATCTTCGGCATTTTGCGTATGCTTTTGGTTGTAAAAACTGATCTGACAACAGTGGGATACCTGGTTTTGATTATTTCGCTGGTCTCCGGGTTATATGGTGTTATGCTGGCCATAATACAACATAACCTTAAAAAGTTGCTTGCCTATCATAGCATTGAGAATATTGGAATTATCGGGATTGGAATTGGTATTGGCTGTATCGGACTGGGAACAGGCAACCAGGTACTGGCGACCCTGGGTTTTGCGGGAGCGCTTCTGCATACTTTGAACCATTCCCTTTTCAAATCATTGCTCTTTTACGCAGCCGGAAATGTATACCAGGCTGCACATACCATGGATATTGAGAAACTTGGCGGACTGGTTAAGAGAATGCCTCAGACAGCAGTTCTTTTTCTCATTGCAGCTATAGCCATCAGTGGAATTCCACCATTTAACGGTTTTGTTTCGGAATTTATCCTTTATACCGGTTTATATAATTGGCTGTCGGATGCTACGTTGGTTTCGTTGCTGGCTGCCATTTTTTCGACAGCAGGCCTGGCGTTGATCGGTGGATTGGCCATGTTGTGTTTTACAAAAGCTTTTGGTGTTGTTTTCCTTGGGACAGAAAGATGTGCATTGCCTGATTCGTGCAAAGAAGTGCCTTTTTTACAACTCCTGCCCATGTATTTGCTGGCTGCAATAATTATGCTGATCGGCTTATTCCCGATGGCTTTTATTAAACTGTTGTCGCAACCGGTCAGTCTTTATACCGGCACTATAGCTTCTCCTCTGAATGCATTTCCTATCCATGCTTTTAGTGCGCTGCAACCAATCAGTTGGGCTGCCTGGCTGCTTATTTTGCTCGTGATCGGTATTTTTACGATTCGGAGATTTGCGTTGCGACATAAGAACACCGTTACATGCCCTACCTGGGGTTGTGGTTATATCGCGCCCACATCCAAAATACAATATACTGCAGGATCATTTGTCAGGACCTACAGCAAATTGTTTGCACCGTTTTTGTTAATCGGGAAACACGAAGAGGAGATTCAGGGCATTTTCCCTACAGAAGCAACATATCACACGCATCCGTATGATAAAGTTGAAAAATGGCTGATTGACAGTCCTTTAAAAATCAATAAGTCATTTATGGGCCGTTTTGTATTTCTGCACAACGGCAAACTGCAATTCTACATTCTATACGGAGTGCTTTTTATCACTGCAGTCCTGAGTATTCCGTTTATTTATGGGAACATACTATCATTCATTGACTTCATAAAACATTTATAACATGCTGAGTGTATTATTGATTGTTATAGCTGCCATCTTTTTTACCGGGATCATTCTCCGTACAAAAAGCCTGGCATCGGGCCGGAAAGGTCCGGGAATATTGCAGCCTGTGCGTGACGTGGTGCGTTTGTTCCGCAAAGGTGTGGTATACAGCGAAACTACCAGTTTTGTTTTTCAGATCGCACCGACAATTTACTTTGCTTCCGTTATCATGGCTATGCTGGTGGTGCCTTTTGGACAGTCGAGAGGCGTTCTGAGCTTTAACGGCGACTTTATTTTTTTCGCCTATGTCCTGGCTTTAGGAAAGTTTTTCTCCATTATTGCAGCCATGGACACAGGCAGCAGCTTTGAAGGCATGGGTGCCAGCCGCGAAGCCTTATATTCTATGTTTGCTGAGCCCGCTTTCTTTATTTTGATGGGATCGCTTGCTTTGTTGTCGGGTCATACTTCATTCCAGGAAATATTTGCTTCACTTCATATTGGTTCCCAGATCAGTTATGCATTGGCTGCCCTGGCTACATTTGTACTGCTTATGATCGCCATGATCGAAAGCAGCCGTATGCCGCTCGACGATCCTAAAACCCACCTCGAACTTACCATGATTCACGAAGTGATGATACTGGATAACAGTGGCTTTGATCTCGGATTAATTTTTACGGCCGGATACATTAAATTTGCCATTTACGGCGCGCTGATCGTGAACCTTTTTATTGGAATAATACCTATTCAATATGCTATCCCTTCGTTTTTTACCATTCAGTTCCTTATGGCCGTGGCAATCGGACTGATCGAATCGTTTATGGCAAGGTTCAGGATGAGCCATAATCCCCAGTTTATCGTGGCACTTACTTCGGTTAGCCTGCTCATCTTTTTCGGCGTATTGCTGATACTTCAGAAATTCATGTAAAATGTTTAAATACAGTTTGATACAATGATACATGTACTATTAATCACCTTCATTATAACGCTTTTTTATATGGCCATTGCCAACCGGATGATGACCTATATAAAAGTGCTGGCACTTCAGGGAGTGTTGCTGTTTTTTGTGGTTTTCATTCAGCTTAATGAAATAAACACCCTTAACCTGGTGCTTATCCTGCTCGAAACCATTGTGTTTAAATCGCTGGCAGTACCTCTATTCCTGGGTTACCTGCTTAAGCGGAATAATATCACGCGTGAGGCTGAACCATTCCTTCCGAATTTTGTATCGCTGGTCATTACCACATTTATTGTTGTGATCACCATCCTTATCTCCAATACAATAAAGGATGCAAACCTGGATAAGATCTTTTTCGTGGTAGCGCTTTCGACCTTGTTTTTCGGGCTTTACCTGATTGCCACACGACGTAAGATCATAACTCACGTAATGGGTTATATGGTAATTGAAAATGGTGTATTTGTGCTTTCACTTGCCGTTGGTAATGAAATGCCGATGCTGGTGAACCTGGGAATTATGCTTGATATTTTTGCCAGCGTGCTTATCCTTGGGATTTTCCTTAACAAGGTTGGTGATGTGTTTAAAGATGTGGATGTGGATCAGCTGAGTAACTTAAAAGATTATTAACCGGGAAAAACAAGGATACGAATGATCGGAATTTATTTATCAGGCGCATTTGCTATTGCCATAACCCTGTTCTTCAGCAGGAATAAAATACTTGTGTATTCATTGGCAGGATTGTTCCTGGTGCTGCAGACGGTATTTACAATATATACCTGCACTCATTTTGGTAGTACCGAACTGATTTATTTTACCTATGATTCACTCGGCGTTATCCTGCTTGTTACTCTTATTATTATAGCGATACCTGCATTTATCCATAGCTATATTTATATAGAAAAACATAATGAAAATCCGCAGTCAAGGGCAATTTATATGACGTCGATGGTGTTGCTTATCACCGCGATAGGTGCAGGTTATCTATCCAATCACATTGCTGTTACCTGGATTTTTACTGAAATTACTACTTTGAGTGCTTCAGCTTTGATTTATCATCACCGAAATAAACTGGCACTCGAAGGTACATGGAAATATGTTTTTATATGTACCATCAGCATCACATTTATTTTTATAGGGATACTGTTTCTCAGTCTTTCCCTGCAACATGCCGGATCAGATGACCTTTCATTCAGCAACCTGCTGGCCCGGAGAGCAGAACTGAACCCGGTCTGGCTAAGAATGGCATTTTTATTCATTTTTACCGGTTTCACGGCTAAAATCGGATTGGTCCCCATGTTCACCGCCGGTGTTGATGCTAAAGATAAAGCTCCGGCTCCAGCGGGTGCATTGTTTTCCACTGTACTGATGAACCTGGGTTTCGTCGGGATATTCCGCTTTTACGTTGTTTTGGCCAATACTCCGCTTTTGCACTGGGCACAACTGGTAATTGGTTCCGCAGCGTTCCTTTCGATCTTTGTATCCACCGTATACATGCTGAAAGTGAAAAATATCAAGCGCATGTTTGCATACTCCAGTATCGAACATATGGGTATTGTAATGCTGGGCATTGCTGCCGGTGGTATTGGCTATTATGCAGCAGTATTGCATATTATATTGCATTCATTTGTCAAATCAAGCCTTTTCTTTCAATTTAACCAGCTTTACCGGGTTTTTCAGAATAAAAGTATTTACCATATCGGTAATTACTTCAAATACAATGTAACGGGTGCTATGGTGCTGTTGCTGGGATTTATCAGCGCCACAGCCATGCCTCCCTCCGGATTATTCGTAAGTGAGTTCCTGGTATTTAAATCCATTTTTGATGCAGGACAAATCCTTCTCCTGATTGTTGTACTGTTGTTGTTGACCATGATTATCTGGGCTTTCGGAAAAAATATCTTCAAAATGCTTTTTGTTCCGGCAGTTGGTTTCGATGACTCAGATGTTGAAAAAATCAGTCCCTGGGAATCACTTTCTCAGATTATTTTGCTGGCTACAGCGGTATACCTTGGATTAAATCCGCCGGCATTGTTTGTACAGATGCTTAAAGAGACCGTGAGCTTGTTACCGATGTAGGTAACAAGTACACAACCATGAAAGTGAAAAACAAAAAACAGGTCAACGGAAATTCAAAATTTTTCACAAAAAGCACTCAGGAAATGAAATCTTGAAACACTGAAACACTGAAACACTGAAACACTGAAACCATTGAACAACCATCGAGTGACAATTGAATGACCAATATCTCATAACTCATAAAGACCCCCATGCATTACCTCACTATAAGAAACAACCAGTCTGTACCGGTTTCAGATATTCCTGAAGTTTCGTACAGGGCATTCCTGATATTGAATACAGGAATGATAGCTGAAAAGCCTGAAAGGCATTGTGTGAATTATTTCGGGTATAAGGAGAGTGGAAATATAAAACTTATATGCTGCATAGCCGATGACGCCGATCATAAAATTTATGTGTCTTCTTGTTTGGTTGATAACAGTGAAGAACACGCCTCATTTACAGCAAAAAACCTTTGTTTCGAGAAGTTCGAACGCGAAATTCATGAAAATTACGGAATAAAATATAGCGATCATCCCTGGCTAAAACCCGTAAGGTTTGCCCACGATCGTGCGGATCGCACACAAACCATTGCTAATTATCCGTTTTATTCCATTGATAGCGAAGAACTCCACGAAGTGGGAGTGGGGCCTATTCATGCCGGAATTATTGAACCTGGTCATTTCAGGTTTATTTGCAACGGAGAGCAGATTTTGCACCTCGAGATACAATTAGGATATCAGCATCGTGGGATTGAGAAACTTTTTCTGGAAAAGAAGCAGCTTAACCAACTGTCAACATTAGCCGAAAATATTACCGGCGATACGGCGGTTGGTCATTCAACGGCTTTCGCCCATGTATGGGAAAGCTTGTGCGGGTTTGAGGCTTCCCGGGATATCGACTTTGCCCGGACCATTGCGCTGGAATTGGAACGAATTGCTATACATACCGGAGATTTAAGTGCGGTTTGTACAGATATTGCCTATCAATTGGGCAGTTCGGTATTTGGCAGGCTGCGGACACCCATTGTGAATTTTATGCAGGAATGGTGTGGAAACCGTTTATCAAAAGGGTTGATAAGGCCAGGACAGAACAAATTTCCTTTTACTCAGTCTCTTGCTGACAGACTTACCCAGGTGCTTGATACTTTTGAACCAGACTTTACCGAGATGAATGAAGAGTTGTTCAGCCTGCCAAGCGCATTGTCGCGTTTCGAACGGACAGGTGTTGTTTCGTTTGAGGATGCATTGGCTATTGGCGCCGTTGGGATGGCCGCCAGGGCATCAGGAGTTACCCGCGATACTAGGACTTCGCATCCACATTGCCTGTATCCTGAGCTTAAGCACGAGCCAATAATGAAACATCACGGCGATGTATACTCACGCGTGCAGATTCGTAAAAAAGAAGTGTTCCAGTCGATGAAATACCTGCGGACACTTATAGCTGATCTCCCGGAAGTTATACCGTCAAAAGGAAAAAATACCTTGAAAACTCCGGGGGCTGGATTATTCACTATTTCGCTGGTCGAAGGATGGCGGGGCGAGATCTGCCATTGTGCCATTACCGGTTTAAACGGCGAATTGAAGCATTATAAAATCAAAGATCCCTCATTCCACAATTGGCTGGCACTCGCACTCTCAGTGAGGAACAACGAAATATCGGATTTCCCGATTTGCAATAAGAGTTTTAACTTATCCTATAGCGGACATGATTTGTAGATAGGTTACAGAGATTTGGATTTGGGGTTTAGGGGCTTCAAAATCTAAAATTTTATTTACCATAAACCATTAACTTTTTACCGACACACCAATGTACAACAATATCAAAATCCTCTACCACCAGGGCAAACAATTTATACCTGATGTTACCACGGCGAAAGTTCCGGGTATCTTCAGGGGCAGACCGGTGATTCATACCATTAAGGTAGATGAAAAAGAGTTGCTGGATAGTTGCCCGGTGAACGCAATTTCATTAAACCCGGTAAGTATTGATCTGGGAAAATGCACTTTTTGCGGCGAATGTGCTTTGCTGTTTCCTGAAAAGATACAATTCACCACCGATTATAAAATATCAGCAAATGAAAGGGTAAGCCTTGTTATTAAAGAAGGTGATGACAAGCCTGTAATGATCAACCCGGCGAAAGTCAGGAAAGAAATATTCAGCTTGTTCGGGCGTTCGCTGAAACTGCGACAGGTATCAGCCGGCGGCGACAACAGCTGCGAATGGGAACTGGGCGCAGCCAACAATGTGCAGTTCGATATGGGACGTTTTGGGATTGAGTTTGTTGCTTCGCCTCGCCATGCGGATGGAATTGTGATTACGGGCCCGGTTACGGAGAATATGGCTGAACCATTGCAGATTTGTTACGATGCAACTCCTGAACCTAAGATTCTTGTACTGGTCGGAACTGATGCCATCAGCGGAGGGATATTTGCCGGCAGCCCGGCCCTCGACCGCAGTTTCCTTGATAAATATCATATTGATCTTTATATACCGGGTAACCCGGCACATCCGCTTACCATAATTAACGGGTTGTTAGATCTGACAAGAAAGTTGAAATAGCAGTATGGTTAATGAAAAATAGTTTAAAGTATAATCATATTTCGGTATCAAAGTTCCAGAATTTTCTTCAGTGTATCCGGATTCCGGGTGGTTGCTGGAATGCCAGTCAATTTTTCAATAAAGGCGTTTGGGAAACCATAATTACCTTTAAACAAGTTTGAAATGGACACAAAATCCTTATTGTTTTGATAAATAACCTCAACATCCTTGTTTTTTGAAAACAACGGAACTATTAACGGTTCTTTATTTTCCTCCTTTAAGAAAGTGATATAATATTTTTTACCTTCACCGGATTCCGACCTGCTGAATTGCAAAGAGTTTAGAACGGATTCTATATCAATATGTTTACGAAGAATAACATTTGTACGAAATCCAAAATGGTTCTCAATCAGGTCTTCAATTCTTTGGATCAATCCTTCTGTATCCTTCTCAACTGAATTGAAAATTACATTTCCACTTTGGATATAGGTTTTCACCTCTGCAAAACCTTCTTTGGCAAAGGTCTTGCGCAAAGTCTCCATTTTTATAAGTTTCTGGCCGGAAACATTTATTCCGCGCAGGAATGCAATATATCTTTCCATACATTCTGTTTAGATAGTCCTTGAATTCACCTGAGAATTAAACAGTAAAACATTTTTAATGTTGAAACTTAAGTACAAATATATTCCTGGTATACTTATTTCGGGCGGAGATTCAAATGGAAAAATGGAAAAGGATCACTCAAATACCTTGTGTTTTTCCTGGTAATTCAATCAGGTGACGATAAACCTGGTATTAATTATGTTTGTGTAGTAAAATGATTGAAAATCAACTTCTGTGTGTTGAATTTGATTGAACAAATTTAGAATCAAAGTGTTACATACGCTTAACCCAAAAACCAAAAACCATGAAAAAAACGTTTCTTACTCTTACCTTTACATTAGTTGTTGTACTATTTGCAGCAACCATGTGTATTGCTCAAACCAATGATCAATACAAAGTACAAATTGAGAAAATCAATAAAGAATCGACGGCAGCCATGATTTCGGGTGATACCGAGAAATCGATGAGTTTTTATGCCACTGATGTGATTTCGTTGCCTAATTATGACAAAATGGTCGAAGGTAAAGACGCGCTGAAAAAATCAAACGAAGCCATGACGAAAGCGGGTTGGAAAGTTGCATCATTCGAACCTGTTACCCTTAAAGTGACGAGTTGCGGGAATACTATTACTGAAATAGGCTCTTACAAAATCAGTTTCACAGTGCAAGGAATGCCAAAACCGGTTGAAGATGTTGGAAAGTATGTTACAATCTGGGAAAAACAGGCTGACGGCTCACTCAAGATTAAAGTGGAAATATGGAATACCGACAAAAATCCTATGGAGCAGAAAATGTAAAAATATGAATTGTCCGAACTTATAAAAGCCTCAGCCTTAACCGCTGAGGCTTTTTATTTGATCATTTTTGAATGATTAAGGGAAAGTAATTTCTAAAACCTGAACCATGGTCGGTGAACACCCATCATACCCATTGGAATCATAGTAAGTATAAGCAACAGGGCAATCCCAGTCCAGATAAGTGTTTGTTTGTGTTTGCCGGCCGAATCAGTTCTGCGCTTTACCAGGATGCTTCCGGTTTGGGCGATCCCGATGGCGATAAGGTTGATAAATGCATGTTCAACTGCAAAAAACCGGAGTACCGGATCTTTCATGGCAGCGCCGAAATTACTGAATGCCTGCGCCGTAACCGGGCTTAAAAAGAAGTACAGCAATAGCCCGACCAATAATTGCAGATGCAGGCTGCTTAAAAAGATTAATGACCATCTTTTTTGAAAAGGGCTGTAAGCCGATTTCCCCGATAGTCCTTTAATAGCTGACGCGATTACAATTATCCCCGCAACGAGTATAAGCCAGCGGTTCCAGGAGTGAAGAAATAAAGAAATAGTGTAAAATGAGTTCATGCTTCTGAAGTTTGTTGTATAAACCATTTCCGGTGCATTTTTGTTTAGCGGTAGTTTATAGTTTTACCCAAGGATGCAAGGTATTTGGCAAAGTTACCGGCGGAGGAACTGAATATCAGGTTTCAGACAGGTTCCGCAAATCCGTTCTTTGATTTTATTTTCATTGCGTTATTGCGGTAGAAATCGACAATCCGTATTATTTTTAAATTATTCCTTATTTCTCATAGGGTATTCTCAAGCTCAGGTATCTTATACATGTAAACCGCCAAAGATCACTAATCTATAAAATCAGGAAGCCATGAAAACTTTAATTCAAAATGTAATGCGTCTTGGCATCATCATTCTCTTTTTATCGGGCTATAGCTCGATGTACGCTCAAAATGGCAACGATTATGTTACTGTTACCGGGCAATTAAAAGATGCCAAAACCGGTGAAAAAATTATTTATGCCACCATTTCTGTTCCGGGCACTGGGATAGGAACCGTTTCCAACTCCGAAGGGGAATTCATACTTAAAGTAAATAAATCAGTAAATACCGATGTCTTCGAAGTTTCGCACCTGAGTTATGCGACTACGAAATTTAAGATCAGCGAATCGACCGGGAAAGAAAAAACATTCTATCTCGAGCCTCAGTACCTGATGCTGAAAGAAATTTCAATTGTACCGAAAGATGCCAGGGCTGTTGTTGAAATGGCATTGAATAATATTAAGAAAAACTATAGTGAGGTACCTAATATGATGACAGGGTTTTACCGGGAAACTATCAGGCAGCGCCGTGAGTATGTTTCCATCTCCGAAGCTGTTGTCGATATCTATAAAGCCGCTTATACCGGCTACCAGGACGACCAGGTGAAAATATACAAAGGCCGTAAAGGAATAAATGTGAAAAAGGCTGATACTTTGATGGTTCAGTTACAGGGTGGGCCAAACATAGCCATGCTGCTTGATATTGTTAAAAATACCGACCTCAGTATAGCCCTCGATAATCTGGATAATTACAAGTTTGATTTTGCTTCGATGGTAAATATCAACGACAAACCGAACTGGGTTATCACTTTTTCGCCTAACGTTGTAAAAGAAGAGCCTTTGTATTATGGTAAACTCTATATCTCGCAGGATAAAATGGCAATAACAAGGGCCGAATTCAGCCTCGATCTGAATGATGAGGATAAAGCTTCGCGTGTGTTTGTTCAGAAAAAACCCATGGGATTAATCTTTATGCCCACTTCAACCAGTTACCTGGTTACGTATAAAGAACAGAACGGGAAATATTATCTCAATTATGTGCGTGTCGATCTGAAATTCCGTTGTGACTGGAAAAGAAGACTTTTCAAAAACTACTACACAGTTGTTTCGGAAGTGGCTATTACCGACAGGCACGAAGATAATATTACTAAATTTGCACAAAAGGATGTATTTAAGTCCAATATGGTTTTTGCTGATAAAGTTCAGAACTTTACAGACCCTGATTTCTGGGGCAAATCCAATATTATTGAACCTGAAGAATCCATTGAGCATGCAATTAAAAGGCTTTCGAAAAATATGAAGAAATAAGAAGTTGATATCAGTTGTCTGAAGCCGGATGCCGGATGTTTCCGGCTTCCGGCTTTTAATCCGGAATCCTCAACTCCCAATCCCCAATGAACCTCAATGACTTATACATACAGAAGAAGATACAGGGTGGCGACATCAGGGAATTTGAACGGCTTTTTATAAAATATTATGAGCCTTTGTGCCAGCATGCCAATAAAATTCTGAAAGACATGGATACGGCAGAAGATATAGTACAGGAGTTTTTCTATAATTTCTGGAAAAACAGGGAAACATCCAGCCCCAAGTTGTCACTCAACGCTTATCTCTACCATTCCATCCGGAATAATGCACTTCATTATCTCGAACACCTGGCCGTTAAGCAAACCTATACTCAGCAGGTCATCAGTAATTACAGGGATGTGTTTCCCTCCGAAAACCAGGAAGACATTGAGTTGCACGAACTGAACAAAGCAATATATGCAACTTTGCAACAGATGCCTGAACGTTGTTCCCGGATTTTCAGGATGAACAGGTTCGAAGGGAAGAAATACCGCGAAATTGCCGACATCCTTTCCATTTCTGTAAAAACTGTTGAGGCCGATATGGGAAAAGCGCTGCAGTTTTTCAGGAAATCCCTCAAAGAATTTACGAGTGATGAATTGAAAGTCAGCAGTTAAAATCAATGCATGGTCAGTGAAATGATCATCTTTAATACGAATAAAACCACTCGCATCATGAAAACAGATGAAATGAACCAGCAACAAGCCGAAACACTCGCGAAATACCTGAGCGGTGAAATGAGCGAAGTGGAATCACATGCTTTTGAAGCTGAAATGGCTGTTTCGGAAGAGTATAAAACCAATATCAAAACGATGAAAAAACAATGGTCAGCCATGAAAGAATATACGGAACCGAAAATTCCCGATACCGGCAAAGCATGGAGTAAACTGCATGCTCGTCTGGACGCTGAAAAGCTTATTCCTTCAGGGATTGCTACAGCAAAGAACAGGCTGGTGCCGAAACTTCTCCGGGCAGCAGCTGTTGTATTAGTTTTACTGGGTGTGAGTGCTGTAATTTATACTTCGCTGAACCGAAAACCAAAGTTTGAAATGGTGCAGTTAACTACCGGTAATGATGCCAATACGCTGATCAAAACACTCAACGATGGTTCAGTGATTTATATCGCTCAGAACTCGTTATTTTCATTCCCCGAGCAATTTGAAAACAAGTCGCGGAACGTTTCACTCAAAGGAGAAGCATTCTTCGACATTGCTTCCAATCCTGATAAACCTTTTATTATTGAAACAGATGAAGCCCTTATCGAAGTGCTAGGTACTGCTTTTAATGTGAAGACCCAGAATGGCAAGGGCTTTGAACTCTCTGTCGATCGTGGCAAAGTTAAAGTTACCCTGAAAAAGGATCCCTCACATACGGAACTGGTTAGTGCAGGCGAAAAGATAACTGCCGTAAAAAACAACCTTGTTAAAACAAAACACGTGATTAACCAGGCCAACGCATGGTACAAACAGCGTATGCACTTTAAGGATGAATCGCTTCAGAATATTATTAGTGTGCTTAATCGGAATTTCAACACTACATTTGTAGTAGCCGGCAATGAAATCGGGAACCGGAAACTTACAGTTACTTTTAACAAAGAAACTGAAGGAACCATGACCGAACTTATTTGTGTGACCCTGAACCTGAAAAGCCAAAATATAAATGGGTCTGTTGTATTATCAGAAAACACGGAGAGCGCATCGCAGAACTAGTCAGCCTGCTTCTTACGTCAATACAG